>Ga0335070_10000069_pt1 | contig 110177 bp, 98 predicted proteins | sample Lox_Sample_13_FD_206722 | JGI IMG/M metagenome (GOLD analysis project Ga0335070, IMG submission 206722) | Soil microbial communities from Loxahatchee National Wildlife Refuge, Florida, United States - Lox_Sample_1.3 | ecosystem: Environmental > Terrestrial > Soil > Wetlands | place: USA... | reverse complement strand
TTTGAGGCCCAGTGCCGTCTGCGCGGGGTCTCCCGGAACCAGGTGGATCAGGAAGAAGACGACAATCGTGACCCCGATGATGACCGGGACGGCCTGCAGGAGGCGCTTGGCGAGGAAGCGGGCGTAGGTCACCGGGCGCTCCTAGCCCCTCGCTCTACGGCGCGACACACGAGCCGTGCAACCGAGCATCGCCGACCAGGTCGTGTTCGACCTTGCGACTGCTGGATACTCTCGCTCCTCATTTGCTCTCGGACAAACTTTGGCCTCTCTCCCAGCGCCCTTCCCCACAGCTCGTACATAATAGCTAATGGTCTAGTTGTTGGCATTGAGTCCGACCCGCCGGCTCTACGAAGCCAAATACACGCCCATAACTACGCGGGCGCGGACCGGGTGACTCGGTCCCCTGCTCCGGTCCAGGACGCGGAGCAAGGGACCGGCCGGATCATGGATTACTTCGTGAACCCTGCACGCTACGTACGGCGGGCGGCCGCGGTCCGCCCCGATCTCGACAAATCGCTCGTCTAGTCGTCGACCGACTCGAGGCTCGTTGACTTGTATATCGCCTCTTCGTTCCAAGAACGACGAAAGCCCCGCAATTGCGGGGCTTTCGTCGATTAGCGGGGCGGGCTCCAGCCCGCGACCTTCGGGCAATGAGTCAAGGTCGCGGCCGAGGAAAGAGCCCAATCATGGATTAGCCGGTGAAACCTACGTTTCGCAGGAGCAAATTGCCAACGCCATCGAATTCAAGTCCGGTGACGTTTTCCGCGATAGGCACGATTTCCGGCTGGTAGTTGAGCGGCAACAGGGCTTCTTCTTCGATCATCATTTCCTGCAATTCGGCGTAGAGCTGAGCCCGTTTTTCTTCGTTCAACTCCGTCGCCGCCTCTTCGGCGACCTTCTTCAGTGCCTTGACATCCTGTCCGGCCGGCGGGGATACAACCCCGAGGATGACATTGGACATCCCGACCGGATCTGAGAACGTCGCGCCGACGCCATAAAGAATGGCGTCGTAGTCGCCCCCAAAGAGCCCTTCGTACAACGACGCTTCCTGGACCCCCTGCAGCTTCACCGTCAGGCCGACTTCTTCGAGGTTCTGCTGGACGATCTGAGTCGCCAGGCGTGAGTAGGCTTCGCCGCTGTTGAAGTTGAGCGAGAACTCGGGCTTGACGCCGTCTTTGACCGCTTCGGCAATCAGTTCTTTGGCTTCGGCAACGTCGCGAGCCGGGGGCTGCGTGTCGATCCGGAACGTCTGGTCGGGTGGTAGGAAAGATGCGCCTTCCTGCCCTCTGCCATCGGTTGCGGTTGCCGTGATCCCCTTGTAATCAATCGCGAGATTGATCGCCTTGCGCACCCGCGGATCCTTGAAGAGCGGGAAGTTCTGGTTGAGCAGGAAGGTGTTGACGAACTTCGCGGCCGATTCTTCGATCTGTATGCCCGAGTTGGCGGGCACTCCGGTTTTTGCCCCGATCGGAGTCACACTGCTCACCACGTCGAGAGCACCGCTGCGAAGCTGCTGCAGATTGCTTTCTTCAGCGGCCGGGCTAAAGACGATTTCGTCGAGATGCGGTTTCGGCTGGCCCCAGTACTTCGGGTTGGAGACGAGCTTGACCGTCCCCCCTTGCTTCGCGGACTTGACCTCAAACGGGCCGGTGCCCATCGGCTTCAGGGAAAATTCCTTCTCTGACATGCCGGCCCAGTTGTCGGGAACGATCAGGGAGCTGTAGTTCGCGAGCACAGAGGTGATCGCGGGCATTGGTTCTTTAAGCGTCAGGACCACGGTGTCCGGCGACGGCGCGCTCACCTTCGAGATCTCTTCATAGAGGCTGCTGTTGATCGCGCCGCCCTCAGCCTGTTCGATCGAAAAAACTACGTCCTTCGACGTCATTTTTTGGCCGTTCGAGAAGGTCACATCGGTGCGCAAGTGAATCGTCACCGTGAGGCCGTCGGCGGAGGTCTTATAGCTCGTCGCGAGCCTCGGGACAATTTCGCCCTCGGAGTTGGTTTCGAACAGGGCTTCACCAAAGGTTTCGGTGATCATCCCCCCATCGCCGTTCTGCGCCGGATCAAGCGTTTCCGGTCCCGTTGGCACGCCAACACGCAGGACGCCGCCGTCGATCGCTTCAGCGCTACTGGCGTCGCTGCTGCTACTGCCGCTGCTTCCCCCACAGCCGGCCAGCGTCGGCACTGCTACGGCAACTACGCAAAGAAGCACGAATCGGCTCAATGCCCGACCAGATCTGGTCATGTTTCCTCCTAGTAAGTTCCAAGACAGGCTGCAGGGAATGATTCGTCCCGCCGCTAACATAGATAAAGGTCTGATGAATGTCAATTAGATTCGGCCCGAGTGCCTGTTCAGGAAATCGCCCGGGGCCGATCTGCCTTCGGCGACCGAAACAGACCGGCCCGATCAGGTCTCGCCGTGACCCACGGTGAGCTGGCGCGTCAGGTGATCGAGGAAGCCCTCGGCCCGCAATCCCATGGCAACCCTCACCACCGGAGCTCCGGCAGAGACCCGCATCATGCCGTCGGCCTCGATCGCGATCGGGAGCGGCTCGATCTCGAGCAGGGACTCCTCATAAGCGAGATAGACGGCGACCGTGTCAAAGAGCACCGAGCTGTTGCTGGTGTACATCTGGGGGCCATAGATCTGGGGCTCGATGCCGACGAATTCGGCCGCTTCGGCCTTCCCGACCGCCTCCGCCCACTCCCGGTAGGTCCGCATCACGGCTTCGAGCAGGGGATCTGTCGCGCGCTGGATCGCCGCGTAGCGCTCTCCATCGAGATACACCCTGCCACAGCTGTCGAGCGGGGTAATCGTCACCTCCCAGTCGGCGGCGAGGGCCGCCCGGCAGGCGGGAACGTCGGCCATGACGTTCCACTCGGGCGCCGGCTCCGGGGCGCCAAAGAGCCCCTTTCGAATCGAGCCGAGCATCGCCACCAGGCGCGCGTTCTGGGTGATTCTGGGCTCGAGGGCGAGGGCCGCGGCGATGTTCGTCAGCGGCGCGATCGCGATCACCGTCACCGGCTCGGGGCTCTCCATGATGCACTCGACCAGCGCCTCGATCCCGTCGGTCCGCACGCTCCCGGCGTAGCTGCTCAGGTCCGTGGCGTCGGCGAGCGCCTGCTGCGGCTGAACCGTCACCTCGGGGAGGCCCAAGGGAAGCTCGGTGGCCGGTCCGATCCCAATCGGGACCTCCTCACGACCTGCCGCAGCCAGGATGCCCGCGGCGACCCTGGCCCGGTAGGTCGTGTCGCCGATCGCCGTCAGGACCAACCGTGGCTCGAGCTCGGGGCAGCGCAGGAGCATGGCCAGCGCCCAGGTGTCGTCGATGTCGCCGCCGATGTCGGTGTCGAGGACGACCGGAATGGGAACCGTGGATCGGGTCATGGAGCCGGGACGCTTGCCCGCGGAGAGTGTAAAGCATTAATGTACTGGCGATAGCCCAAAGAGGAGAGAGAACTTGATGCACCCCCCCCGTAAGCCGGCCGACGAGGCACCAGCCACCACCCGGGGCGCCGACCACGCCCCTGGAGAACAGCGGAAGCTCGGGGCCGACGCCAACGCGGCGGCCTTCCCGCTGGGCGGAATCGGCACCGGGACGGTTTCGCTCGGCGCCCGCGGTCAGCTGCTCGACTGGGAGATCTTCAACAATCAGGGCAAGGGCAACTTCCTGCCGTTCAGCTTTTTCGCGATCCGGACCGAGGACGCCGACGGGTCCCTGACCAGAGTCCTCGAGTCCAAGGTGCTGCCGCCCTATACGCAGCTCGGCGAGGTGAACTTCGGCGACCCGGCGGGCCTGCCCCATCTGGAGGGCTCGACGATGCGCGGCGAGTACCCGTTCGCCTGGATCGATTTCTCTGACGACCAGCTCCCGGTCGAGGTCGGGCTCGAGGCGTTTACCCCGTTCGTCCCGCTCGATGCCGACGACTCGGGGATTCCCGCCGCCGTTCTTCGCTACCGGGTCAAGAATCGCTCAGACCGGCCGGTCGACGTGACGATCGCCGGATCGCTTGCCAATGCGGTCGGGTTCCAGGAGAGCGAGCGCTATTTCCCGCCGCGCTGCGACGGGACCGGGACCAACTCCTTCCTCGCCGAGGAGCGGGTGCGGGGAGTGCTGATGGGCTCCAAGGACCTTCCCGCCGATCACTTCACGAACGGGACGATGGCGCTCGCGACTCGGGCTGAGAACGTGACCGCGAAGCCGACCTGGGACGAGGCGGCCGACAGTTGGGACGCTCTGATGGAGTTCTGGGCTGACCTCGAGGAGGACGGGCGCCTCACCGACGTGCCCCCGCTCGCGTCCGGTGGCAACTCGCCCTACGTGGCGATCCCGATGCTCCCGATCGGCTCGCTGGCAATACACGAGCAGCTCCAACCCGGCGACGAACACACCTTCGAGTTCCTCCTCTGCTGGCACTTCCCCAACCGCGAGCGCCGCTGGAACGGATTCATCTTCCCCGACGACGACGCCCCCAGCGACGGCGTTGCCCGCAATTACTACGCGACCCGGTTCGCCGACGCCTGGGAGGTCGCGCGCTATCTCGGCGACGAGCTCGACCGCCTCGATGGCCACACGCGGGACTTCCACCGAGCTTTCTTCGGCAGCTCGCTCCCTCCCCATGTGCTTGACGCGGTTTCGGCCAACATCTCGACCATCCGCAGCACCACCTGCTTCCGGATCGAGGACGGCACCCTGCTCGCCTGGGAGGGCGGTCTGCACCTGCGCGGAAGCTGTGAGGGCTCTTGCACGCACGTCTGGAACTACGCCCAGACGATGGCCCACCTGTTCCCGGAGCTCGAGCGCTCGATGCGGCGCGTCGAGTTCCTGCTCGAGACCAATGAAGAGGGCCTGATGGCCTTCCGCACCAATCGGGTCTTCGGGCGGACCGGCTGGGACCACCCGGCGACCGACGGCCAGCTCGGGACGATCGTCCGCTTCTACCGGGAGTGGCGGCTGAGCGGCGACGAAGAGTTCCTGCGCGAGCTGTGGCCAGGCGCGCGGCGGGCGCTCGATTACGCGCTCAGGGAGTGGGACACCGATGGCGACGGGTTGCTCGACGGCGAGCAGCACAACACCTACGACATCGAGTTCTTCGGCCCTAACTCGCTGACGGCCCTGCAGCTGCTCGCCGCCCTTCAGGCGGGGACCCGAATCGCCGCCCACCTGGGCGAAGCGGAGCTGGCCGCCAACTACGAGGAGACCGCTCGCCGCACCGCCGCCGCCACCGAGGAGCTGCTCTGGAACGGCGAGTACTACATACAGAAGCTCGACGATGTCGATGCGCACCGCTACCAGTACGGGACCGGATGCCTCTCCGACCAGCTCCTCGGCGAGTTCTTCGCGCGTGCGGCCGGCCTCGACCCCGTCATCCCCGCGGAGCGCCTGCGGACCACGGCGGCGGCGATCTACGGCCACAACTTCAAGGAAGGCTTCTACGGACACCGCAACTACGAGCGCGTCTACGCGATCAACGACGAGGCCGGGCTGCTTCAGTGCAGCTGGCCGCACGGCGGCCGCCCAAAGCAACCCTTCCTCTTTGCCGACGAGGTTTGGTCGGGGACCGAGTACTACGTCGCCTCAGTCCTGATCGAAGCGGGATTGGTCGACGAGGGCCTGACGATGGTCGCGGCCGTTCGCGACCGCTATGACGGTTACAAGCGAAACCCCTGGAACGAGATCGAGGCGGGAGACCACTACGCCCGATCGCTGGCGAGCTGGAGCGTCTACACCGCGCTCTGCGGCAGCCGCGTCGACCTCGTCGAGCGGCACATCTCCTTCGCGCCGGCGATCAACGTCGCGGACTTCTCTGCCTTCTTCGTCGCCGGCGGCGCCTGGGGCATCTATCGCCAAAGCATCGACAGCGGCAGTGGCGAGCGGACCTGTGAGGTAGAGGTTCTCTACGGCGATCTCGACGGCGTCGAGGTCAACCCTGAGTAGGGGCCGCACCCGCGCCCTGGATCGAGGCTCCTGGTTCCGATGACAGTGGTGAGCGCAGGACAGATCGTCGATCGCATCAAACGCCAGATCGGCGTGGAGTGGCAAGCGGCCACGGAGGACAGATTCATAGTTGGCGATCCCGGAGCAACGGTCACCGGGGTCGCTGTCAGCGTTTGGCCGACGCTTGACGTGTTGAATCGCGCTGCGAGCGGCGGAAGCAACCTGCTCATCACCCATGAGCCCACCTTCTGGACCGATGAGGACGAACCCTCTGCCTTCCCTGACGACGGAGTTGCGGCGGCAAAGCTTCGCGTCATCACAGAGAACGAGCTAGTCGTATTTCGCCTCCATGAGCACTGGCACCTTCGCCAGCCCGATCCATTTTGGACCTGCCTTGGCCGGGCCCTCGGCTGGGAGGAGTACGAGCGGACGCCCGAGAACCAGCCGGGCCGCTCGACTTCGAATCCGTGGCTCAAACACCACTTCCGACAGCCGACGTACCAGCTACCCCCCACCAGCTTGGAGCGGTTGGCTCAGGACGTCCAGCGCAAGCTGCCCGCGCCGTCGCTCCGGGTAATCGGCGATCGGCAATTGACAGTCGGCCGGATCGCTCTATCTCCAGGCTTCTGCCCTCTCGAGTGGGCGATCGATGGGCTGTCTCTGGCCGACGTGCTTATTTTGGGGGAGTGCCGCGAGTGGGAGGGAGTCGAGTATGCGAGGGACCTGGTTCGCCGTGGCATCCGAAAAGGAATGATCGTGCTCGGCCACGCCGTCGGCGAGGAGCCCGGAATGGAATGCTGCGCCGAGTGGCTACGGGAGGTGGTCCCGGACGTGCCGGTCGAGTACATCGCCGCGGGTTCGCCGTACTGGCATCCGGATCCAGCCCCAATCGAGGGCTCGGTGTAGCCCCGGCCCGCTCAGGCAGCCACCCGCTCGATCTCCTGCCATTCCGAGACGAGGTCGAGGTCCTCGAGCACTACATGCGCGACGTTGTGGCCCGGTCCGCCGGAAACCTCTCCGAAGGGATGCTGCCCGGCGGCCCCGAGGTAGAGGCCGTCGATCGGCGCTCGGTACCGGGCGAGCTCGGGACACGGGCGCTGCGCGAGCATCTGGCTGGGGACGATGTCGACGTGGTGGATGTTCCCGTCGGTCAGCATCACCCGCTCGTCGAGGTCCGGAGGCGTCAGCAGGAAGCGATCGACAACGAGCTGCTCGAAGCCGGGCGAGTACTCGCCGACGACCTTGACGATCCGGTCGGCCATCTCCTCGCGCTCGGCCTCCCAGGAGGACTCCGCCAGCTCGACCGGGGCGAACTGCATCCAGATCGACATCGTGTGGCGACCGTCGGGGGCGAGCGTCTCGTCCCAGGCCGACGGCATGAAGAGGTTCATGTAGGGACTCGAGGGCAGGCGACCGTGCCTCGCGTCGTCCCATGCGCGCTCGTGATAGTCACGGCTGGGCTGGATCGCGAGCGCGCTCCGCTCGAGGACGCTGACACCGGGAAACGCGGGGAACTCCGGAATGCCCGAGAGCGCCAGGTGCATCTTCAGGGGCGCGATGTCGGCTCGTAGGCTCTCCACTCGCTTCGCGACATCTCCGGCCTCCTCGACCCCGGCGAGGAACTTGGTGAAGGTGCGCTTGACGTCGGCGCAAGAGATCACGGTCTTCGACTCCAGTTGGCTTCCGTCGGCGAGTGCGACGCCGGCGACGCGGCCCTCCTCGACGACTATCGCCTCAACCGGCGCGTTAGTGCGGAAGACCACACCCTCCTCTTCAGCGGCCTCCGCGAGAAGCTCGATGACCCGCCCCATGCCGCCTCGGACAAACCCCTTGAGACAGGGGTCCCCGGTCTCGGAGTACATCCCGTTCGCCGCCCCCAGCGCCTGGACGAAGGCCGACCCGTGGTCATAGAGGCTGCCCACGTCGTGCGGCGCCTCGATCATCCCCCGCATCTCCTCGGACTCGAAGTAGCGATCTCCGAGCTCGGCGATCGATGACGTGAGCAGGGTCTCGAGGACCGCTTCCAGGCCCAGCTTCTCGGCCCGCTTCTGCAGCTCTCCGAGGCTCGGCGGGTAGCTGAGGAGGTAGGGCCCGAGCAGGTCCCGGGCGTCATCCCACAGCGCCGACCACTGGCTCCAGGCGCGACTGTCAGCCTCGGAATGGCGGCCGATTTCGGCCCTCAGCTCGGCATCGTCCTCCCAGGCGGTGAACCCGCGACCCCCGCTGAGGACATGCGACCGCGGCAGACCGCCTTCGACGACAAGCCCGCGCTCGAGCAGCTTCGTATCGGCGAGGACCCGGGGCCGGAACCAGGCAAGGATATTGGCGCAGGTCGAGAATCGGTAGCCGGGGAAGAGCTCCTCCGTCTTGCAGGCCCCTCCGATCGTCGGCTTGGCCTCGACGACCTCGACCGACAGCCCGGCCTTCGCCAGATAGAAGGCGGCGACTATCCCGTTGTGACCGGCTCCGATAACAACGACATCTCGGTTCATCGTTCTCCTCTCCTAGTCACGAAGCAACCAGCCCATTTGGAGCTGGCCAAAAGTCTCAGCCCGCGGCACCCAGCCCGGGCTGGGTGAACACGATCTCGGGGACCTGACAGTTGGCGGACGTACGCAGCAGGAATCGGACCGCCTCGGCGATATCCTCGGGCTTGATCATCGCCTCGGCGGGGACCACGTCGGAATGCTCGGCCGCCATCGGGGTGTCGACCCAGCCGGGGGCGAGAGCAGTGCACTGAATCCCTGCCGCGCCCGCTTCCAGCGAAGTCGATTCGGTGAAGTTGAGCACCGCCGCCTTGGTCGCGGCGTAGACCGAGGCTCGGGTCTGGCCGCTCTTGCCCGCGATCGACGCGGTGTTGACGATCAGTGCCTTGCCGTGCTCGGCGCCCGCCTGACGCAGGAGCGGCAGACCCTCCCGGGTGCCGAGGATCACAGCTCGGAGGTTGACCTCGAGCTGGCGGTCGAGGTCGTCGGCGCTGAGATCATCGAGCGTCCCCGGGATGCCGACGCCGGCGTTGTTGACGAGCACGTCGAGCCGTCCCCAAGCCTCCCGGTGGGCGGCGAAGAGCGCGAGGACGTCCTTCTCGCGGCCGATCTCGGCAACTGCCGCATGCACTTCGAACCCGAGGTCGCGCAATCCCGCTGCGGCCGACTCGAGCTTCTCGGCGCGGCGCCCCGAGACGGTCAGTACGTAGCCCTCCTCGCCCAGCGCCCGGGCGATCGCCAGGCCGATGCCGCTCGAGGCGCCGGTTACCAGGGCCGCGCGCTTACTCACCGCGGATCTGCCCGAGGCCGAAGCCGCCGTCGACGGTGATCGATTGCCCGGTCACATACCCGGCGTCATCGCTGAGCAGGAAGAGGATCACGTCGGCGATGTCCTCAGGGTCCGCCCAGCGGCCAAGAGGCGTGCGTCGCGCGGTCCACTCTTCGGCCGTGTCCAGCACCGAGGCCGAGAGCGGCGTGCGGACCAGGCCCGGGGCGACGGAGTTGATGCGGATGCCTTGCGCACCCAGATGGGTGGCGAGCGATTTCGAGGCCAGGCCCAGCGCGGCCTTGCTGCCGGCGTAGGCGGGCGTCGTCGAGCTGACGATGGCAACCGGGATGAACTCCTCCAGCGAGGTGATCGCGACGATCGAGGCGCCGGGGGACCTGAAGCGCTCCATCAGCGCCTGGATCAGGAAGAACGGGCCCCGCACGTTGACCGCGAAGACCCGGTCCCACTCCTCTTCGGAGACGGCGGGAAAGCGACCGTGCTCATGGATCCCGGCTGCGTAGACCAAGCCGTCGATCGCCTCCAGCCGCTCTTCGATGCCGGCCTTGACCGGCTCCAGGTCGAGCACGTCGCCCTGGATGAACTCGATCCCAAGCTCGGCTTCGGCGGCGCGACCGCGCTCGGCGTCGATATCGACCGCTAGCACCCTCGCGCCGGCCTCGGCCAGGCGGGCGCAGGTCGCCCAGCCCATCCCGCCGGCGCCGCCGAACACGACGTAGGAACGGTCCTCGAAACTCTCTCCACCGGCCTTGCTCATACCCGCCTCCGCGCCTGCGTTCATCGTCCCAGCCACATCCCGAAACCGCCATCGATCGTGATCTCCTCGCCCGTCATGAACCGCGACGCGGAGCTGAGCAGGAAGCCGACGACCTTGGCAACGTCTATTGGCTCGCCGACCCGACCAAGCGGAGTCTGGCCGATTACCCACTGGCGCGAGGCATCGCTGATTGCAGCGGTCTGGGCGGTCGCGATCAGGCCCGGCGCCACGGCGTTGACTCGGTGGCCGGCACGTCCGAGGTCGACGGCCAGGGTCCGCGTGAAAGTCGCTAGAGCCCCCTTCGAAGCCGCGTATGCGGCCGCAGTTTTGCCGCTGGTGTTGACCACGGAGAGTCCCTCGAGCGAGAGGAAGTTGACAATCGCGGTGCCCGGTTGGAAACGGGGGAACAGGGCCTGGGTCATGTGCATCGGTGCTCGCAGGTTGACGTCGAAGATCAGATCCCAGGCGCTGTCGGTGTACTCGGGAAAGACCTCTTTGGGGCCGACGGCGGCAACGTTGACGAGGCCGTCGAGTGACTCGATCGGCGCCAGCGCGGCATGCGCCTCGTCGAGGCCTCCGGCCAGATCGATGCCGATGAACGGTGCCTCCAGCTCTTCCCAGAGCGGTGAATCGGCTCGGTCCGGGACGTCGATCGCCGTCAGGGTCCCCCCCAGCCTCCTCACCCGCCTGCAGACCTCGCTGCCGATGCCCCCGGCGGCGCCGGTGACGACGACGTGCTTGCCGTCGAGCCGGCGCCGCGCCAGGTGGCCTTCACTCGCCGGCATCAGACCGAGGCGGCCTGCTGACGGCGAGCGGGGGCGGCGACCTCGGTGACGAATCGGGTCATCCAGTCGCGTCGCGACTCGAGCGGAACGCCGGGGGTGGCGCACTGCAGAATGATGTGGTTGAAGCCGATCTCGGTCAGCTCGTCGATCCGTTCTTTCACGGTCTCGGCTGACCCGATCAGCTGCCGAGTGGTCCAGCCATCGATGTTCTCGGGAATCGTCAGCCGCTTGAAGTTCTTGGCGACGTTGGCCCACTGCTCGTAGCCCTTGACTTTGGTCCAGTCGGTGTTTTCGAGCTGGTAATGGTCGATCTGGGCCTGCATGAAGCGGGGCATGTGCTCGCGCGCTTGCGCGATTGCCTCCTTGTCGCTGTCCGCCACGATGCAGTTGATCATGATCGGTAGCTCCAGATCTTCGCTCGCCGCGAGCTCGGGAGCGTGCTCGCGCCAGGTGTCGATCGCGGCCTGCTGGTCCTCGAGGCTGCCGACCGAGGTACAGATCGGCGGGACTCCGGCGTCGCCCATGATGCTGGCGCTGGATGAGCTCCCGATCGCACCGTAGATCGAAATCTGACTCGGATCGGGGACGGGGCGCAACTGCACCGGCGTCTCGAACTGGAAGTGCTTACCGGAGTGGGTGAATTTTTCGCCGGTGAAAGCCTGCCTGACGATTTCGAGGGTCTCGGCGAAGCGCTCACGCGCCTCGGACATATCGAGGCCGAAAGCGTCGTACTCGTATTTGGCGGTTCCGCGGCCCATCCCCATGTGCAGCTGCCGGTCGGTCAGCTGGCTCAGCATCGCGATGTCCTCGGCGAGCCGCAGCGGGTGATGCCAAGGCGTGACCAGAACAGAGGTTCCCAGCTCGAGCTCGGGGTGGCGCCCGGCGATGTGGCTGAGACCGACGAGCGGGTTCGGGGTCGGATAGTAGTCGACGAAATGGTGCTCGATCATCCAGGCGGAGTCGAAGCCGAGCCCGGCGGCGAACTCGACCTCCTCCAGCATGCTGTGGTAGAGCTCGGCGTCAGTGGAGCCGGGAACGTCGATGGCGCCTGCAGTGAAGCCGAGTTTCAGTCGTTTCTCCGACATGGTTGGTTGTTCCTCCCTATGGGTCAGGCGCGCTCGGGCACGCCGAGGATGAGATCGAGCTCGGTGGCGACGTCGTCGAACGCCGCTTGCGCCTCCTCGAAGAGGCCGGTCATCCCGTAGAAGCCGTGGATCATCCCGTCGTAGACGAGCAGCTTCGAGCTGGCTCCTTCTTCCACGAGCCGGGCATCGGCAGCCTCGGCCTGGAGATGAATTGGATCGCACTCCGCGGCGACGATCAGGGACGGCGGCATTTCCTCCAGGGAAGTGGCCCCGAGCGGGGAAAGCCGCGGGTCATCGCGGTCGATCCCGGCCGGGATGTAGAGCTCGGCGAAGTGCTCGAGCTCGGCGAAGTTGAGGAAGAAGTCGTCGAACGCGTCGTCGTAGAGCTCGCCCTGGCGGGCGAAGCTGACAAGCGGGTAGATCAGTATCTCCGCCGCGACCCGCTGCGAAAGATCCGTAGTTGCCAGCACCGCCATGGTGAGGTTGCCGCCAGCACTGTCGCCGGCGACGACGACGCGAGTCGGATCGGCACCAAGCTCCGCGGCGCTCGACAGCCCCCATTCGACCGCGAAGACCGCGTCTTCGTAGGCCGCCGGAAACTGGTGCTCCGGCGCCAGCCGATACTCGACGTTGGCGACGATTGCCCGGCAGGCGTTGGCGAGGCCGCGGCAAAGCGCATCGCTGGTCGCGATGCTGCCCTGGGCGTGGCCGCCGCCGTGGAAATAGACGATCAGCGGACAGGAGCCACTGGCCTCGCGCCCGCGGTAGACACGGACGGGAAGCGGCCCGGGCGGGGTCGCGATCAGGCGCTCCTCGACCGTCTGGACGCCCGGGCCCGGGCCGACCTCCGCCATCAGGCGCTCGAGGTTTGCCCGGGCATCCTCGATCGGGATCTGGCTCGAGTCCGGTCGAGCCGCGCGCCGCATCTCTTCCAGCATGCCGCGAGCCTTGGGGTTGAGCTTCTCGAAGTTAGTCATATTGCGTCTGTGGTCTAAGACTTGGCCAATCTTACATTGTTTGGATCCGGGTGCAAAAACAGCGCGCCGGCCTCGGCGCGCTGTTTTTCGTCACTGCAAATGAAGCGGGGGCGGAGACCCCCGCGGCGAACGTCTAGGCGGCCTTGTCGTAGTCGACCGGAACCGTGTGGCGCGGGTCGAAGTGCCACTCCCAATACGTGTCACGGATCTGACGCGTCACGGGGCCCTCCTTGCCGGAACCGAGCTTGCGGCCGTCGAGGGTCGTGATCGCCACCACCCCTCCCGCCGTCGTCGCGATGAAGGCCTCTTCGGCTCGCTCGGCGAGCTCGACCGGCACCGAGCCGACGGCGGTGGGGATTTCCGCCTCCTCGGCGATCTCGAGACAGACCTTACGGGTGATCCCGAGCAGGATCCCCTCGCTCGGGGTGTAGAGCGTGCCATCGACCAGGAAGAAGACGTTGAAGCCGGCGCCCTCGGTGATCAAGCCCTGCCCGTCGGTGAGGATGCAGTAGGTCCCGCCGCGGTCGTAGGCCTCGAACTGGCCGCGGGTGAAGTCCCCCCACATGAAGTTCTTGACCGTTGGGTCGACCGAGGTCGGGGGGATACGGAAGACGCTGCGGGCGATGACCAGATTGAGGCCCTCCTCGTGGAGCTCAGGCGGAAGGATCCAGAGGTAGGGCAGCGTGTATCCGTAAAGGGCGGAGGTGAGCTTGCGGGGGTCGCGCTGTTTTCCGGCGGCGGGAACCCCGCGGGTTGCGAGAACCTGGACGTAGGCGCGCTGGAGACCGGAGCGGCGCACCATTTCGAACATCATCTCCCGCACTTCCTCTCGTGAGCCGGGCGGGGTCAGCGTCAACCGCTCGCAGCCACGGAAGAATCGGTCGAGGTGGTCGTCGAGCCGGAAGAACGCCCCGTCCCAGACAGCAACCACGTCGTAGGTGGCGTCGCTGCAGGAGAAGCCGTTCTCACGGATCGAGATTCGGGCGTCGTTGACCGGCATGTACTCGCCCTCGACGAATCCGATTCCGTTGGCCGCGACCTCGTCGTGCGCCGGTACCGGAGGGGTCGTAAGCGATGGAGCGTCTACTTCACTCATCAGAACCTCCAATGGCTTGACTGTATGCCAAACAGGACCTTAGCAGCGGCCGAGCAGGCGGTCGGTCAGATGGTCGAGGAAATCCTCCCGCTGGCGCCAGCTCATCGCCAACCGCGCCTCGGGGGCGCCGGGCGAGATCCGGGTCTCACCATCGTCGGCGACCATCAGGGGGAGCGTTTCGACGCTCAGAAGCGACTCGTCATAGGCCAGGTAGACCGCGACCGTGTCGAAGAGAACCGTCGATTCGCGCTCGCTCATACCGGCGTAGTAGAACGACGAATCAATCTCCTCCCAGGCTGACGCCAAGTTGCCGTCCCACTCCCGGAAGGACCCGACGACGAGCCGCATCAGCGGGTCATCCGAGTCGCGAATCGCAGCGTAGCGATCGCCTTCGAGCGCAACCGACCCGCACGTGTCCAGCGGGGTGATCGTCACCTCCCAGTCCGCCGCGAGGACGGCCTGACAGGCATCGACGTCGACGATCACGTTGTACTCGAGTTCTGGATCGGGCGCGTCCTTGAACCCCGCGTGGATCGAACCCAGCATCGCGACCACCTTGGCCTTCTCCACGATTCTCGGCTCGAGCGCCAGAGCGGCGGCGAGGTTCGTCATCGGGCCGATCGCGATCACGGTGACCTGATCCTCACTCGCCATCACCGCCTCGACCAGCGCCTCTACGCCATCGCGCCGCACGCCACCCCGATGCAGATCGAGATCGACACCCGCTGCCAGCCCGGCCTGCGTTTGACCCCTGAATACGTCCGGCCCCCCGTCGGGAAGCTTGGTGGCCGGCCCGATCGCGATCGGCACGTCGTCGCGACCAGCTGCCGACAGAGTCGCAGCGACGAGCTGCGCGCGGTAGGTCGTGTCGCCGGAGACGGTGGCGACCAGCTTCAGATCGAGCTCCGGGGAGCGCAACAACATCGCCAGCGCCCAGATGTCATCGATATCGGTTCCGATATCGGTGTCGAGAATGACCGGAACCGGGTCTCCAGGAGGCCCCGCCATCATTTGCCGAGCTCCAGGTCGTCGCCCAGCTTGGACGCGACGGCGACCAGCAGTCGAACCGCGGCCTCGACGTCATCGAGGTCCACCATCTCGACCGGCGTGTGCATGTACCGCACCGGGATCGAGACGAGACCGGCGACGACGCCCGAGCGTGAAGCCTGGATGACGTCAGCATCGGTGCCGGAGCTGATCCCGCGTTCGGCGAATCCGTTGGCACCCAGCGCGCACGGAATCCCCTCCTCCGCCGCCGTTTCGATCATCAGCTCGGCGAGCTTCGGGAAAAGAGTGGGCGCGTATTGGACCACGGGGCCCGAACCCAGGCCACGGGCGCCCGTCTCCTTGGGGTCGACGTCGGGAACGTCGCTGGCGTGGCAGACGTCGATCGCGATAGCAATGTCCGGGCGCACCTCGTAGGCAGCCGTGGCCGCTCCGACGATCCCGACCTCCTCCTGGACGGTGACGACCGCCGCGATCGACGGGGCACCGCCGGCCGTCGCGATCCTCCGCGTCGCCTCCAGCGCGACGTAGCTACCGACACGGTTGTCCAGGGCCTTCGAGATCAGGCGATTCCCGCGCAGCGTCAACGGGTCGCCCACGGGCACGACCGGGTTGCCGACGCTGACGGCCTCGGCCGCCTCGGCCAGGGACGACGCGCCGACGTCGATGTGGAGGTCGGCGAGCCGCACGGCCTTGTTGTCAGGCCCTTCCGGGCTCGAGCTCAGCATCTCCGAGCGACCGGCGACCACCCCGTCCACGAGGCCTTCACGGCCGCGAATCTTGACCCGCTGGCCGACAAGGACATGCGGTTTCCAGATGCCGACCTGCGCGAACCAGAGCATCCCTTCCTCGTCGATGTGCCTGACGATCAGGCCGATCTCGTCGATGTGGCCGACGAGTGCGAGCAGAGGACCGGACTCACCGACCCTTGCGATCGAGGAGCCGATCTTGTCAGCGCTGACCTCGGCACCGAAGTCTGCCGCGAAGCGGCGCCAGACATCGGACGCCGGGCCCTCGAAGCCCGACGGGCCATCGGCGAGGAGCAGCTCCTCGAGAAGTTTCGGGATGCTCATGCGGACTTGCCTCCTCCTTTGCCGCCGGTGAGATAGGCCAGGACCAGCGAGACGGCGGCATCGAAATCACGGAGATCCATCATTTCGTTGACGGTGTGCGAGTAGCGGGCAGGGGCGCCCAGCACCACAGACGGCGAACCGCCCTCGAGGAATGCGCCGGCGTCAGATGAGTAGTTCGTAAACATCCCGTGCTGCACGGGGATGCCGGCCTCTCTACCCCGATCGACGACCTCCCAGGCAAGCTCTTGGTGGTAAGCGAAGGATGCGTCCTGGTGAACGACGACCGGGCCCTTGCCAAGCGCGGTCTCGACCTCGGTGGGATTGATCACAGGGATATCTCCAGCCAAGCCGATGTCGATTGCGAGCACGGCGTCGAACTGCTCATGCGCCGCCATTGCGCGGGCGCCGTGGAGTGAATTCTCCTCCTGGACCGTGGCCCCAAGCCAGAGCTCGCAGGTGAGATCGCTCAGGTTGAGGCGCTCGTGCACGAGCTCCATCATCGCGAAGCCAGCTCGGTCGTCGAGGGCTTTGGAGACGATCCGATTGCCCCAGATCTTCGTCTCGGAGGTCCAGACCACCGGTGACCCGACGTGGATCCCCAGCTGCTCGACCTCCTCGCGCGACTCCCGCCCGACATCGAGGAAGAAGTCGGAAAGGGTGAGCAATTTCTTCGATCCCTCGAGCCCGAGAACGTGGCCCGACGGGGCGACGATGGCGCCCTCGGCGACGACCTCTTCCCGGCTGAGAACCAGCGCTCTCTGGCCGACCATGTAGCGAGGCTCGACGAGTTCGCGCGTCCCACCCTGTCCCGAGTCGAGGAAGAGGAACCCCTCGTCGGTGATGTGGCGGACGACATAGCCGATCTCGTCCATATGCGCCTGAAGGAGCACGCGTGGACCGCTGCCGCCGACCTTGGCCAGCAGGTTTCCGACCCGATCAGTGGACGGCTCCAGGCCCCACGACGACCAGCTCTGCTCGAGGTAAGCCCGCACCTTCCCCTCGTGGCCGGTGGGACCGGGGATATGGCAAAGCCCCTCGATCGCCTGGGTGATCCGCGTCGCGGTCGGCTGGGAAAGTGATGCGAGTGGTCCCCCACTGTTCATCGCTGGGTTCCTTCCTCTTGGATTACGAGATCAGCAGGCTTCATCTGACCGCGGGCAGCTCGGCCACTCGCGCCGCGGTGGTCTCGAGGGCGCCGCGGAGGATGGTGGCGATTTCCGCCAAGATGGCGCGGTCCGCAACCAGCGGCGGAGCGAGCGTGATCACGGAGTCGGCCCGGCTGTCAAGGCGGCAGATCAGCCCCCGCTCCCACAGCTCAGCAGACAGCACGTCCGCCAGCAACCGCTTAGCCTCCTCGCCCTCGAGCTTCTCCCCGCTGGCCTTGTCGCGGACGATCTCGACTGACCACAGATAGCCCATCCCGCGTACGTCGCCGACGATCGGGATCTCACGCAATCCCTCGAGCAGCTCGGCAAGGTAGGGCTCGTTCTCGCGCACGTTGACACAGACGTTTTCGCGTTCAAAGACGTCGAGCGCCGCCAGCGCCACCGCGCAGCCGGTGGGATGACCGCCGAAAGTGAAGCCATGGAGGAAGTCGGCGCGCCCGTCCAACAGCGGCCCCGCGACCCGGTTGGAGACCAACACCCCTCCGAGCGGGAAGTGGCCGCCGGTCAAGCCCTTTGCAAAAGTGAGCAGATCCGGCTTGACCCCGAAGCGATCGGCCCCGAACCAGTGGCCAAGGCGGCCGAAGGCGCAGATCACCTCGTCGAGGCAGAGCAATATTCCGTGGCGATCGCAAATCTCCCTCACCCCCTGCCAGTAGCCGGGCGGGGGGACGATCGAGCCGCCGGCGTTTTGGACCGGCTCGGCGATCAGCATCGCCACGTTCTCGGGTCCCTCTTCGAGGATGACCTCCTCGATCTCCTCAAGCAGCAGCCTGCAAAAAAGCTCTGGATCCTCGCCCGCGGGATGCCTGTATGGATTGGTGTTGGAGACGTGTCTGACCGAAATCGCCGTCGGCTGAAACGCCTCGCGAACGGACTCGATCCCAGTCAGCGAAAGGGCTCCGAGGGTAACGCCGTGGTATGCCCTCTTGCGGGCAATCGCAGTGCGCCGCTGTGGCTCGCCGTTCGCCCGGTGGTACTGAAGCGCGAGCTTCCATGCGGTCTCCACGGCCTCGGACCCGCCGGAAGCGAAGAAAACGTGCTCCAGGCCCTCCGGCGCCAGACCTGCCAGGCGAGTCGCCAGTTCAATCGAGCGCGGATGGGCCGAGCTGAAATTGCTCGCGTAGGGCAAGGCGCCCATTTGCGCGAGGGCCGCCTGGCCGAGCTCGTCGCCGTGCGAGTGGCCGAGTGCGACGCAGTAGAGACCGGAGAGACCGTCGATGTAGCGATCGCCGGCATCGTCGAAGACGTAACAGCCTTCACCGCGCTCGAGGATCGGGACCGGTTGCTCGACGAAGTCCTTCATCTGGGTGAAACCCAGCACCAGGTGCTCTCGCAGGGCCGTCTGCATTGCGTCGCGCTGCAACTCATCCTCCGTTTGTCTCGCGGTGAGTATCCACGTTCGCACCCGCGGACGAGCGCGATATTACGTCAATGGTCTGTTCATAGTCAAGTACATGCCAGACGCCGGCCTTCTCAGGGAAATCCCGTCAAGAACCGCGGTGACACGTCCATCTTCCACGGGATAGACTCTGACCGATATCGCATTCTCGATTGTGGACGAGGGTGAGAAGTGGTTGAGATGACTGAATTGACCCAAGAGGAATCAGGCGGACAGGAGCTACGGGATCTATTCCTGCAGCCGATCCCGTCCCGCAACCCATTCGAGGAGACGGTCGCCCGGCTCGCGCGTGCCATCCGGCTCGGGGTCGTTCCCGTCGGCGAGAAGTTCCCCTCGGAGCGAGAGCTGTCCGAGAGCCTCGGCGTCAGTCGCACGACGGTGCGCGAGGCAATACGCGGCCTCGAGCAGTCAGGCTACGTCGCTACCGAGCGGGGCCGCTTCGGCGGCACCACGGTGCTTCGGCAGGAAGCGACGACCAGCTCGAGCGACCGCAAGGAGCTACTCGGATCGGACCTCCTCGACACGCTTGACCTGCGGCGCGCGCTGGAGCCCGGCGCGGCGGCGCTCGCCGCTGAACGTGCGACGCCAGCGCAGATCGATCAGATCCACGTGAGCCTGGAGGAGCAGGTGCCGCCGGCCGAGTACCCGCGCGCCAACTGCCGCTTCCACCTGCTCATCGCCCAGGCGACCGCGAGCGAGCAGATCATCCGTGCCCTCAGCGACGCCGAGTTGCGGATCATGGAGGTTTTCCTGGTTGCCCCCCGGCTCGAGGCGTCGGTGGATCACTCGGCCGTGCAGCACCGCGCGATCGCCGACGCCATCGAGGTCGGCGACGCCGATGCCGCGTACCGGACGATGAGCGAGCACATCGCGGCCAGCGACGTGATCATGCGCGAGATGATCCCGCTGCATCGCAGCCGCTAGCCGCGGGCGCGCGCTGCCTCGACCAGAGCCCTGAACAGCTCCAGGCTCGGGCCGGCCTCGGGGTGCCACTGGACTCCCAGCGCGAACGGATGGGCCGGAGAGTAAAAGGCCTCGATCAGGCCATCCTCGCTGTGTGCGGCCGGAAGGAGCCCCGGCGCCAATCTGTCGACCGCCTGGTGATGAGAAGAGAGGACGCTGAAGCGGCTGCCGAGGACCGCCTCGACCGGGGTCCCCGGCACCGCCTTGACTTCGTGCTCCGCGAATTCGAAAGGGCGCTCCGAATCGGCGTCGTAGAGACTGTGGACGACTCCGTCGAAGCGATCGTCAACCTCGGGAACGAGGCTGCCACCGGCGGTCGCGTTTAGAACCTGGCAGCCGCGACAGATGCCGAGCACGGGGATCCCGCGCTCGAGTGCGAGGCCTGCGAGGGCGAGCTCAAAAGCATCCCGCTTCCCCACCTCAGCCCGTTCCACCTGCCCGGCGACCGCCGCGTACCGGGGCAACTGAATATCGGGGCCCCCGACGAGGACGACGGCGTCGAGGCTGGTGATCAGCCGAGTCGGGACTCGGGGCTGGCTCGGCAGCAGGACGGCATCGCCCCCGGCCTCGACGATGCCTGCAACCAATCCCGCCTCCACGAACGCGACCTGCTGGTCGAAGATGTCCCAACGGACCCGCTCGAGCCAGGTCGAGATGCCGATCAACGGCCGCGGCTCGACGTCAGTAGGCGGTGGCACCACCGTCGGCGACGATCACGGCGCCGTGAATGTAGGAGGCCCGGCGGGAGAGCAGGAACTCGGTCACCTCGGCGATCTCCGCGGGCTGCCCCATCCGCCCCAGCGGAACCTGGGTCGCCGCGCTCTCCTCGCCGCCGGAGATCGCCCGCATGTCGTCACTCATAGGCACCTCGATGAACCCGGGCGCGAGAGTGTTGACGCGGATGCCGCGGGGGCCGAGCTCGGCGGCCAGGGCGCGGGACACAACCTCGACCGCGGCCTTGGTCGCGCCGTAGAGGGCGACGCCGGGCAGGCGCGGCAGGCGCGGTGAGATGCTGCCGATATTGACGATCGCCTCGAGCTGCTCGCAGCGCTGGGCGGCCTCCGCGCAAAAGCGGGTGATCCCGAGGACGTTGACGTCCCACATCAACGCCAACCCGGTTTCGTCGAGGTCCTCCAGCACGGTGGCTCGAAGCACACCGGCGCAGTTGACAAGGCCGGTCACAGGGCCAACCGCCGAGGCCTCCTCGATCGCCGCCGTCAGAGTCTCCGGATCTCGCACGTCGAGCCGAAACCGGGTGATGGCCGGATCCTTGGCCACGCTTGCACCATCCCATTCGATGTCGCCGGCGAGGACGTGACGGCCGGAGGCGACCAGGCGCTCGGCGATTGCCGCGCCGATCCCCCGGGCGCCGCCGGTGACGATCGTGACGCCGCCCTCGAGCTCAGACATCGACGGCCGCCGTGGTCCTCGCGCCGTAGCGCTCCAAATAGGCGGCGGCCGCGGCCTCGAAGCACTCGAGCGGTGCGAGCAGGGTGCCCGCACCGATCTGACCGCCGTCCTTGCCAGCCAGGCCGGCATCGATCGTCGGCAGGATTCCGGTCTCGGCGACGGCGAAGACGTCGATCCCGGTCGGGGTTCCTCGGTAGGCGAGGTAGGGGATCTTGAAGGTCGGGTTCTCGGCGACCGTGATCTCGTACATGCTCAGGTTCGTCTCCCTCATCGCGTCGACCGTGCCCCCCTGGTAGGCCTGCAGGCTGGGAGCCGTCGCCTGGGCGAAGCCGCCGAGGCCGATCGCCTCGGTCATGCAGCTCTCGCCGCCGAGCCACTCGATGTCGTCCTCAGTGAAGCCGTCGAACAGCTTTGCCCTGGAGATCGGGAGCGGCCCGCGAATCCAGTCCTCGAGGCCGCTGACGCGAATCGCGAACTCGAGCCCTGATACGCACATACCGCTGACCACGCTCGAGCCCTCGACGCCGTGCGAGGCATCCGCGGTGGCCTTGGCGGCCGCCATCGAGAGGCGCAGGAAGAAGTAGTCGTTTTCGCGGAGAAAGCCGAGTGCGCTCTCGACCGCCTCCTGATGGCGCTCGCGTAGCTCGAGCAGGGCCGGGAAAATCGCCTGTCCGAAGAGGAGCGAGGCGGCGGTGTTGCGGCTGTGCAGCTCGTCCCCCATGTTGAGGGCGCGGCGGACGATCGGCTTGAGCGGGATCTCCCCTGCCTCGCGGACCGCAGCCCCGAGCACTGGGCCGAGCACGTCCTCGAGGTAGCGCAGCCCAGCGGCGACCTCCTCGTCGTAGACGCCGTAGTTGAGGCGACGCGGCGAGGCGCCCTCATAGAGATTGCAGAAGGCGAGGTTGCCGTGGACCCGGTTCTTGACGACGAAGACCGGCATCGAAGCCGTGTAGATCCCGGCAACCGAGCCGATGCAGCCGTGATCCTGACAGGGCTCGACGAGGATCTCACCGGCTTCGATCTGCCGCCAGGCGTCGTCCTCGTCGGCGGCCAGGCCCTCGTGGATCGCGCCGAAGGCGACCGCCCGCCGCTGGCCGCCGCGGTAAGCCGAAGCGTCGGTGCGTGGTCCGCTGGTGAGGATCGTTCGCTCGCCCATCCCGGGCACTACGTCTCCCGCCCGGGCGACGTCGACGAGGACCGGCTCGGCCTCGAACATTCGCTCGACCGTCGCCGCGTTTGCCTCTCTCTGCTGCATCAGCGTCCCTCGCTCTTCTCGATGAACCCCCGCACGAGGCGCCCAGAATAAGTCAATGGTCGGGTTGTTGTCAAAAGACCGAGACCTCAGGCGCCGGACTGCGATGCCGGGAAGGCCATCAGCTGCGCGGCGACGATCTGGGCCTGTTCGACCAGCTGCGGGTTCGCAATCCGGCCGTCGACGACCGCGCCCGGTTCCGCGGTGTTGATCGCAATTCCCAGCGGGGTCGGCCAGCCGCGCAGGGCATGGACCACGTCGCGCAAGGCGCCGAGGGTGTGAATCGCGCCGCTCCAGCCGAAGCCGGTCGCGATGCAGGCGACCGGCAGCCCGTCGAAGTAGACGCGGGGATCCTCGCGCAGCTCCTCGCTGTAGTCGAGGGCGTTCTTGACGAGGCCGGAGATCGAGCCGTGGTAGCCGGGAGACCCGATTACCAGAGCGTCCGCTTCGCGCATCGCCCGGACCACCCGCGCCGCCCCCGGCCCGCCGTCGGCCTTCGGCTCGTAGGGCGGCATGACCAAGTCCTGGCCGCTGATCAGCTCGGTCCTGGCGCCGAGGCCCTCGGCGTCCGCGAGCACCGCCTTGATCGCCACCTCGGTCGTCGAGCCGGGCCGGGTAGAGCCGCCGATGCCGACCACCAGCTTGCTCAAGGCTCGACCCTCCGGATGCCCTCGACGTCGCCGCGCAGCATCGCGCCCACCCGCGCGGCATCGGCGTCGTCGACGAGCCTCGCGTCCCCGTCGACGTAGCCGCCGCTGGCGCCGACCGCAAGAACGATCAGCTCGCTCTCGCCCGCGTTCCAAAGCTGGCGCGGCGTCGTGCTCGGGACGTACACCGCCTCACCGGGGCCGAGTTCGTGGCGAACACCGTCGATCTCGACGCCGGCGCGCCCCTGGTGCACGAAGTAGACCTCGTCCTGAACCTCGTGGTAGTGCGCGACCTGCTCGGTACCAGGCGGCAGCACCAGGGCAGCGATTCCAAACGCAACGGCCCCCAGCGGCTCACGCAGCGAGCGAAAGGTTCCCTCCAAATCTCCGATCGCAACGGTCTTCTGGTCCATCTGTCATCCCCTTTTGCCTCGGCAGGCTTATCGAGCTATTGGTTTAGCACTATACCGTAGACTCTCTGTAAGGGATCGCTAGTTAGAGGCGCATGCGGCGGGCGGGATCAGGACGTCGGGGGCGCCCCGAAGGCGCAGGAGGAATCCCTCAGTCGGAGCTGGGGAAGCGACCGCTCCGCATCTCGCGGAAATCGGTTCCGGTCGCTTCCAGGTGACGCAGCATCGCTTTCGCGGCGGCACCAGGACGGCCGCGACGAATCTCCCGCAGAATCGCATCATGCTCGGCCCCGGCGCGCTTTGAGAGCGGCCCCAGGAGTCCGGCCGCCGCGCCGCGGAACATCCGCGTCCGAGCCTCCTCGATGGCCTCGGCCAGGTAGGGGTTTCCGGAAGCGGTCGCGATCGCGCCATGGAAGGTTGAGTCGGCGCGGTTGAAGCGAGCAGCGCGCATCGCGCCGTCCTCACCGTCCATCGCCGCGGTCATCTCGTCGTACGCCTTTTCGAGCGCATCGAGATCGGTCTGACTGCGGCGTTCCGCCGCCAGCTGGGCCGCATACGGTTCAACCGCGCGGCGAAACTCGAGGGTAGCCTCGATTTCCCGCAGCAACTCCCGCCTGACCTTGCCTTTCTTGCCGCCTTTGACCGCGGCCTCCAGCACCACCAGCCCGCCCTTGGGCCCGCGCCGCATCTCGAGGATCCCCTGGTCGATCAGGCCGCGAACCGCCTCGCGTAGGGTCGCGACCGAAATCCCCAATTGCTGAGAGAGCTGGCGGGTCGGGGGAAGCCGGTCTCCGGGCAGATAAACACCAAGCTCGATCGCCCGCCTGATCTCTTCGGCCGCTAATTTGTAGGAGGCCGAGTACTGGATCGGGTCGATCGTCGCGGAGGTCCTCTCGGTCGTCATGCCCGACAGTCTTTCAGCTGGGAAAGACCCTGTCCCGGGCACTAGGAGGGTGAAGACGTGGCGCCGGCGTGAGTCCCGGCAAGCTTGCCGGGACGAGGGGGCCGGCGCGTGGCTATCCCACCTGAGGGCCGGTCGACCCGTGGGCGGCGACGACGCGCTGGAGCCGCTCCGCGCCGAGGGCGTGAGCAGTCACGCCGTTCATGCCGGTCATCGTCTCGGCTGCGAGCAGAGCATTGACGATTGCCTCCTCCGTGCTCTCCACGACCGCCTGGAAAAACGGGCTGATGTGGTTGTCCGGGAGCATCTCGACCGCGGCCACGCCAGGCGCTTCGCCCACGACGGGGAGATGCCGAACGCCGGGATTAGCGGTCGAGAAGCAGAACATGAAGTCACCGCTCGTATGCTCGCCGAGGCCGCCCGTGCGACCGACTCCGAGGGCGGCGCGCTGGGCCAACCGGTCGCACTGGTAGGGCAGCACCGGCGCGTCAGTCGCAAGGATGACGATGATCGACCCGGTCCCCGCAGGGACACCACCGGCGATCGGCGGCAGCGGCACCTCCGACCCCGGCAGCTCTTCGCCCACCGGGACGCCGGCGACCACGAGCCGCTCTCGAACGCCGTGGTTGGCCTGCACCAGGGCGCCGACGGTAAACCTTCCGGCCGGACTCTCCACGACCCTCGAAGCGGTGCCGATCCCGCCCTTGAAGCCATGGCAGACCATCCCCGTGCCGCCGCCCACATTCCCCTCCTCGACCGGGCCGGGGGCGGCTTCGGCGACTGCGAGCTCAACCTGCTCGCGCCGGACGTGCTGGCCGTTGACGTCGTTGAGGCAGCCGTCCCACGTCTCGCCGACAACGGGCAGCGCGGCGAGCGGATCGCCTGGCTCGCGCCGACTCGCCTCGAGCCGTATCAGCTCGTCCCGGACGAGGCCGAGGCTGTGCGTGTTGGTCAACGCGATCGGCGACCGCAGAAGCCCGGTCTCGCGCACCACCGCGAGACCCGTCAGCTCGCCGAACCCATTGAGGATATGGCTGCCTGCGAACACGCCTTCAACCCAGGCGTTGCCCTCGTGGGGAAGGATCACCGTGACGCCGGTCCGCACGGCAACGGTCTCGTCGCCCACGTCCAGATCGCGGATGATCGAGGCGTGGCCGACACGAACCCCGGCCACGTCAGTTATCGCATCCAGGGGCCCGGCAGGCAAATTGCCGATCTGGATCCCGAGGTCTCGCGCGGTCGTGCGCTTCCCCTTCATGGCTAGGCGCGGGAAAAGTAGCGGCGGAACTCCCAGTCGGTGACGGCCTTTGCCATCTGGTCCGCCTCCCAGCGCCTCTTCGCCGCGTAGAAGTCGACGAACTCCTCGCCGAGGTAGGTCCGCGCCACGCTCGAACCTTCGAACAGCGAGACCGCCTCATGGAGGCTGCCGGGGAGCTGCTTCAGGCCCGGGTCGGAGTAGGCGTCACCGATCGTCGGGGGCGACAGCTCCAGCTCGTTCTCGATCCCGTGCAGCCCGCCCGCGAGCATCGCCGCGAGGACGATGTAAGGGCTGGCGTCGGCGCCAGGAACGCGATGCTCGACCCGGCAGCCCGACGCGCCGTGGGTGAGCGCTCGCAGGGAGAGGCTTTTGTTGTCCCAGCCCCAACTCTCGGTCGTACCGACTGCGCTGTAGGGAACCAAGCGCTTGTAGGCGGTCGGCGTCGGCAGCATCATCACCGTCAACTCCGAGAGCGTCTGCAGCTGGCCCGCGACGAACTGGCGCATCGTCGGCGACATGCGGTCCTCGCAGTTCGCGTCGAAAAAAGCAGAGGAGCCATCCTCTCGCCACAGCGACTGATGGACGTGAAGGGAGGACCCGAATCCATCCCCGAAGATCTTCGGCATGAAGGTGGCGGTCATGTCCTGCATCGCGCACAGCTCCTTGACGGAGTGCTTGAACAGGAAGCCCTGGTCCGCCGCTTCCAGGGCGGCGGCGTGGTACAGGTTGAGCTCGTACTGACCGCGACCACCCTCCGGTGCCCACGCTTCCACCGGCACCCTCAGGCCCTTCAGGTGCTTGACAATCGGCCCGATCACCCGGTCGTCCAACGAGGACTGAATGGCTCCGTAGGCCATCGGCCGTGAGGCGAGCGCCTCGATCCCGTCGATCCCCTTCGTCATCGCCGTGGGCTCCGTCTCGCGGAAGACGTGAAACTCGAACTCGGTCGCGAAGCGCGGCTTCAGCCCGATGGCCTCGATCCTGTCGATCACGCGACAGAGGACATTGCGGGGCGCGACCTCGATCTGCTCGCCGCTCTCGTAGTAGTAGTTCCCCAGAGCGAGCGCCGTGCGCTCCAGCCAGGGAACCCGTCGCAGGGTCTCCATATCGACGCGCAGGACGATGTCACCGAAGCCGGTACCCCAGTCGGGCCACCGATGGGGGTAGCCCTTGGGTTCGGGCAGCGCCACTTCCTCGATGTCCATCACGATTATGTACTCCGAGAACTCCACCTTTGGCTGCTCGGACGCGAGGAAGCGCTCGGCGGGTATCCGCTTTGCACGGAAGATCCCGTCGAGGTCGGAGCCGCCAACGATGACCGTGTCGATCTCACCGGCTTTGAGCGCGCCCAGCACTGCCTCTGGGCCCTCGGCCGGCTGACCCCTTCCATTCGACCCCGAAGTGGCCTGGGCGACCGACCGCTCTATGGACATGCCACACCGATCCTTTCTGGATGTTGATCCTACGCAAGCGAAGGTGCCGGCCCGCGAGACACGTTATGTTAATGGTCTGATTGTAGTCAGGTAAAGATCGGAGGTCTCGTGGTCCCGTCGCAGGCAGATGGCTCCCCTAAGCAAGACCGCCTCCCCGCGGAGATCACGGTCGCGATCGAGACGACCCGATCGGGTGGCTTTGTCCTTCTCCTGGTCGACGAAGGCGATGGCATGAGGGGTGATCTGATGGTCGCCGCTGACGACTCCTCGCCGACCGCCCTGAATGTGTTGCTGACAAAGGCTCGAGGCCTGCTCTGCCTTGCCCTGGACGATCCCCTGTTCCGTCGCCTCGGCCTTCCATCGGACACGATGGCGAGCATCGGTCGCAACCCGCGCGCGCCCGAAGGCGGAACCACCATCGAGGCGGCGCGCGGTGTCTCCACCGGCATCTCCTCCGCCGACCGGGCGCACACGATCAGCGTCGCAATCGCCCCGGGCACCACGCCGCAGGACGTACGGCGGCCCGGCCACGTTCCGGTGCTCCACGCGGCCCCGGGCGGAGTGCTCGAGCGCCACGCCCCCACCGAGGCGGCGGTGGACCTGGCGAAGCTCGCGGGACTAACCCCGGCAGCCGTTCTCTGCGAGGTCCTCGGGCCGAACGGCGAGATGGCAGGCGCCGATGAACTCGATGCCGTGGCCGTCTCGTGCGGCGCCACGCTTCTGCCGATCAACACGCTCGCGGCGCATCTGCGCGAGGCGAAAAGTTGAGCGCCCGGGTGGCGACCATCCCGGAAGCGCTGGCGGAGATCGCCCGCGGCCGGATGATCGTCGTCGTCGACGACGCCGATCGGGAGAACGAGGGCGACCTCGTGATGGCGGCCCAGTTCGTGACTCCCGAAGACATCAACTTCATGGCCACCCACGCTCGCGGCCTGATCTGCCTGGCCCTCACCGAGCAACGCTGCCAGACGCTCGGGCTGGAGCTGGTCTCCCCCGGAGACGCCGACGAGCACGCGACCAACTTCACCGTCTCGATCGACGGGCGCGACGCCCCAGAGCACGGTGTCTCCGCCTCGATGCGGGCACGGACCGTGCGGATCGCGATCGACCCCGGTCGCGGGCCCGAGGACCTCGTCCGCCCGGGATCCGTCTTCCCCCTGCGAGCGCGGGTCGGAGGCGTCCTCGAGCGGGCCGGGCACACCGAGGCGGCCGTGGACCTCGCGCGGCTGGCCGGTTGCCTGCCGGCGGGGGTGATCTGCGAGATCATGAACGAGGACGGCACGATGGCGCGCCTGCCCGACCTGATTCCTTACTGCGAGCGCAACGGCCTGCTGATGATCACCGTCGCCGACCTGATCGCCCACCGCCGCCGCAACGACAAGTTGGTCGAACGCGTCGCAGAGACCCGTATGCCGACGCGGTTCGGAGACTTCGAGGCGCTCGGCTACCGATCCACCGTCGACGACGCCCACCACGTCGCCCTGGTGAAAGGAGACGTGGCGGGTCGGGAGGACGTGCTCGTCCGGGTCCATTCAGCCTGCCTCACCGGCGACGTCTTCCACAGCCTGCGCTGCGATTGCGGTCAGCAGCTCGAAGCGGCTCTGGGGGCGATCGAGGCCGAGGGCGCCGGCGTCCTTGTCTACCTCGCCCAGGAGGGTCGCGGCATCGGCCTCCTCAACAAGCTGCGCGCCTACAAATTGCAGGAGGGGGGGCGGGATACGGTCGACGCCAATCTCGAGCTCGGCCTGCCAGCCGACCTCCGGGACTACGGCATCGGCGCCCAGATCCTCGGCGACCTCGGCCTCAGCTCGATTCGGATCCTCACCAATAACCCGAAGAAGGTCATCGGACTGGAGGGTTACGGACTCTCGATAAATGCCCTCGTCCCGATCCGGCCGACGCCGAACCCCCACAATGCCGCCTACCTCTCCGCCAAGAGGGATCGCCTCGGCCATTCACTCGAGCACTAGGGGTTCCGCCAGAAGGCAGGCAGAATCCAGTCCTGCGGCCCTAGGCCGGGCCACTGCGTTCAGCAAGCCCTTCCACCTTCGCGAGGGTGGGCAGAGAGCTCATCGCGCCAAGCCGTAGCGTCGCCAAGGCGCCGGCGGCACAAGCCAATTCCACCGCGCGCAGCGGTTCGTCGCCAGCGGCGAGGCGGGCAGCGAAGGCGCCGCAGAAGGCGTCCCCGGCGCCAGTCGTGTCGGCAGGCGTAACAGCGGGCGCCTCTACATGGCGCGCATCGCCCTCCTGCCAGAGGAGCGCCCCAGCGGCGCCGAGCGTGACCACTACGGAGCCAACGCCAAAGCGGTCGGAAAGGGCAGCCGCAAGGTCTCGCGGCCCCAGCTTGGGGTCGTTGATGAGATAGGCGGCCTCATGCTCATTCGCGACAAGCACATCCGGCGCGACTCGAAGCCGCGGTAGCGGCAGCGCCGGGGCGGTGTTGACGATGCTCAAAGCACCAACCTCGCGGGCCCAGGCGACCGCGCTCGCCACGCCTTCGACCGGCGTTTCAAGCTGACAAAGGACAACGGACGCATCCGAAAGCGTCGCGAGAGCCCCTTTTACGGCTGCTTGGTAAAGGAAGGCGTTTGCCCCAGACGAAACCAGGATTCGATTCTCACCTTCCGCATCCAGCCATATACAGGCCCTTCCAGTCGGCTGTCCGGAGAAGTATCTGCAGCCGCTCGCGTCGATCCCTTCGGATGCCAAGAGGCGCTCGAACCGGGCGCCCGCCTCGTCTTGACCAAGGCTCGATAGGAAGAACACGTCCGCCCCGAGTCGAGCGGCGGCGACAGCCTGATTGGCACCCTTACCGCCCAGGTTTTCGGCGAGATCGGCATCGCCGACGGTCTCCCCCGCGTCCGGCAAGCGTGGCGCGCGAAAGGTGAGGTCGACATTCGACGCCCCGACGACGATGACGTCGGGTGAAGTCATTGGGCATCAGCCGCAAGGCGATTGACTGAAGGCGCTTCTTCCTGGAGGTGGTCCATGGCCAGCGAGTCGCCGCGGAGCAGACGTGGCGCCAGGCGATATCGCGCCTCGCCGCGATCTCGGTGCAGCGCGGTGAGGATCGCACGCACGTGGGCGAGGCCAGCCCCCTGCGACCAAACGACGGGCCCGCGCGGGTAATTGAGCCCGAGCACAGTTCCGGTATCGATGTCAGTGGGCGAGCCGACGCCTTCACCAATTGCGAAGGCAGCCTCGTTGACCAACTGGGCGACGATCCGGCCGAGAACCAGGCCCGGCGCATCGCCAACCGGCTCGGGGTGCAGTCCCAAGGCTGCAAAGAACGCGTTCGCCCGCTCCGCCGCCTCGGTCTCGGTGCCGGGCTGCTCAGTCACCTCGACCAGCCGGACGGAGTCATCGAGCGGACCAATCAGGTGGAAGCCGGCCGCCGCGCGGTCTTGCCATGCAGCGAGCGCTGCGCCGGCACAGAGGCAGGTGCGCAATGCCGGACGCCGCTCAGAGCCCGGGCCCCCGTCTGCAGGGCGCAGCTTCGCGTCGACCCCCAGCCAGGCATCGCCGGCGCGCTCGCCACCCCATTCGCAGACGTCGAACCCGGCCAGCCGGGCTCGCTCTCGGAGCGCGACGGCCACCGCACCGTCGCCGTCGATCGCGACCAGCCTGTCGCCACCGCCTCCGAGCCGCGGGGGCTCGGGGTCCGGCGGGCGGTAGGAGCCATCATCGGCGTAGGAGTAAAAGCCGGCACCGCTCTTTCGTCCGAGTCGTCCCGCATCGACCATACGCGCCTGAATCGCATTCGGCTGCCAGCGCGGCTCGCCGTAGCTCTGAAACCAGAAGGATTCGGCGATCTCGAGGTTGACGTCGAGGCCGATCAGGTCGACCAGCTCGAAGGGGCCCATCCGAAACCCCCCCGCCATCCTGCAGATCCGATCGACCTGCTCGACCGTGGCCAGCCGTTCCTGCACCAGTCGCAGCGCCTCGCCGACGAAGGGGCGGGCGCAGCGGTTGACGAGAAAGCCGATGCTGTCGCTGGCGACGATGACCTGCTTGCCGAGAGCCTCGCCGAGGCCGCGCGCCTGGGCGACGGCGACGCTGTCGCTCTCCGCACCCGGGATCACCTCGACCAGCCTCATCCGCGCGACCGGGTTGAAGAAGTGCATGCCGACGATCCGGCCCGGGTCGCTGGCGCCGGCGGCGACCGAGCTGACCCGCAGCGACGAGGTATTGGTCGCCAGAAGAGCCGGGGCGGGGCAGACCTCCGCGAGCCTGCCAAACAGCTCCCGCTTCAGCTCGAGCCGCTCGGAGACCGCCTCGATGACGACGTCGCAGCCCGCGAGGTCGTCCAAGGCGACGGTGAAGGAGAGGCGGCGGCGCGCGGCGTCGGCCTCGCGGCCCGGGAGCCTGCCCCGCTCGACCGCGCGCGCAAAGCTGTCGACGAGCCGGACCTCGGCGCCGGTCAACGCCGACTCGGAGCCGTCCACCAGGACCGTCTGTATTCCGTGCAGGGCAGCCACTTCGGCGATGCCCGCGCCCATCGTCCCGGCACCGACGACCCCGAGACGCTTTGTCGCTTTCGTCGCCACGCGGCTAGACTACCGATCGTTCGGTCTTATCCATTCCGAGGCGCCGTCGCCGCCGTCCGAAACCCGATATTCCGCCAGGAGGTGGCCAAGTGACCCCAAGCTCTGCATCCGAGACCAGTCGGACCCCGATTCTCGCCCCCGACGCTCCCGCCGCGATCGGCCCCTACTCCCACGCCGTCAGCCACGGCGATCTGCTCTTCTGCTCGGGGGCCCTGCCGCTCGACGCGGTCACCGAAGAGCTCGTCAACGAGTCGGTCGGCGCCGAAACCGCCAAGTGCCTGGAGAACCTGGCCGCCATCTGCCGGAGCGCCGGTACCGAGCTCTCCAATGCCGTGCGGATGACGATCTATACGACCGACCTCGATTCCTTCGCGGAGATCAACGAGGCATACGGGAGCTTCTTCCCCGAGGCCCCCCCGGCCCGCGCGGCGATTGGTGTCGCGGCCCTGCCAAAAGGCGCCAAGGTGGAGATCGACGCGGTGGTGGCGGTGAGGTGAGCGACGCGCCCGCGCTGCCGGATCGACTTGCCTTCGCCGAGCTCGAGCGGGCGCACCGGCTCTCGGCCAGGACCGTCAGCCGGACGCCGCTGCTGACCGCCAGCAGCATCTCGGTCCGGTCGGGAGGTCCGCTTTCGCTCAAGGCGGAGAACCTGCAGCGAACCGGCTCCTTCAAGATTCGCGGCGCGCTCAACAAGCTGCGCAAGGTCGACACCTCCAACGGCGTCGTCGCCGGCAGCGCCGGAAATCACGCTCAGGCGCTGGCCTACGCCGCGCGCGACGCCGGCGTCCCCTGCGAGGTCTTCATGCCGCTTGACGCACCGGCCGGGAAGTTGGCGGCGGTGCGCGCCTTCGGCGCTACGGTCGAGCAGCAGGGGGAGTCCGTCGACGAGTGTGTCGAGGCAGCTCGCGCCCGGGCCACAGAGGGCGGCCTGGTCTTCGTCCACCCCTTTGACGACCTCGACGTCGTCGCGGGCCAGGCCGGGGTCGGGATCGAGGTCCTCGAGGACGTTCCCGACCTGGCGACTGTCATCGTCCCGATCGGCGGAGGCGGCCTGATCTCCGGCATCGCCGCCGCGGTCAAGCAGCGGCGCCCGGACGTCCGGGTCGTCGGGGTCCAGGCTGAGCGGTGCGCACCGTTCCCGGAATCCGTCTCCTCGGGCCAGGCCGTGACGGTCGGCAGCGAGTGGACGATCGCCGACGGAATCGCGATCAAGCGACCGGGGGAGGTCACCCTGCCTCTCGTCGCGGCCCTCGTCGATGAGCTGGTCACCGTCGGTGAGAGCATGATCGCCGAGGCGATGACGCTCTCCCTGGAGCGCTCGAAGCTGGTGGTCGAGGGCGCCGGCGCCGCCTCCCTGGCGGCGGTCATCGCCGGCCTGGTCGAGCTCGACGACGACGGCGCCAACGTCGTCGTCCTCTCGGGCGGCAACGTCGACACCGGCCTGCTCTCGATGATTGCCACCCGCGAGGAGAGTCGGTCGATGCGGCGGATGCGGATCTTCGCCCGGGTCGCCGACCGCCCCGGCGGCCTGGCCGGCCTGCTTGCGACGGTCGCCGAGACGCGGGCCAATCTGCTCTCCGTCGACCACATCCGCGAGGACGCCGACCTCGACGTCCGCGAGACCGGGGTCGAGCTGGCGCTGGAAACGCGAGGCCCGGAGCACGCCGAGGCGGTCCGCGACGCCCTGCGGGCCGCCGGATACGGCATCAGCAAGCCTTGAGGTCGGACTTCTCGAGTCAGCCCGATTTACACATCCGAACGATCGGTAGGCTCTGTACGTGATCAACAGCTACCTCGTCACCGGAGTGCGCACGCCGATTGGTCGCTACGGAGGCGCCCTCGCCTCCGTCCGCCCGGACGATCTCGCCGCGCTGGCGATCCGCGAGCTGGTCGCCGGCCTTCCCGGACTCGATCCGGCCCGGATCGACGACGTGATTCTCGGCTGCGCCAACCAGGCCGGCGAGGACAATCGCGACGTCGCCCGCATGGCGGTGCTCTTGGCGGGACTGCCGGACTCGGTTCCGGGTACGACGGTCAACCGGCTTTGCGGCTCCGGCCTCGATGCCGCCCTGATGGCCGCCCGCACGATCGCAGCCGGTCACGCCGACCTGATCGTCGCCGGCGGCGTCGAGAGCATGAGCCGGGCGCCGTTCGTCGTTCCCAAGGCCGAGAGCGCCTACAGCCGCTCGGCCGAGATCTTCGACACCACGATCGGCTGGCGCTTCGTCAACGCGAAGCTGGCCGAGCAGTACGGGACCGACTCGATGCCGGAGACGGGCGAGAACGTCGCCGCCGAGTTCGGCGTCTCGCGCGCCGACCAGGATGCCTTCGCGCTGCGCTCCCAGGAGCGCGCCGCGGCGGCGCAGGCCAGCGGACGGCTGGCCAAGGAGATAGTCGCCGTGTCGGTCCCGCGGCGCCGCCAGGACCCGCTCGTCGTCGACCGCGATGAGCATCCGCGGGAGACCTCCCCGGAGCGTCTCGCTGCGCTGCCGACTCCGTTCCGCGCGGAGGGCACGGTCACCGCCGGCAACTCCTCCGGGGTCAACGACGGCGCCGCGGCGCTGCTGATCGCCTCCGAACGAGCCGTCGCCGAGCTCGGCCTCGAGCCGCTGGCGCGGATCGCCGGCGGCGCCGTCGCCGGCGTGGCGCCGCGGATCATGGGCTACGGGCCGGTCCCGGCGACCCGCAAGCTGCTGGCGCAGACCGGCGTGGAGCTGTCGGAGGTCGACGTCGTCGAGCTCAACGAGGCGTTCGCCTCGCAGTCGCTGGCGGTCCTGCGTGCGCTCGGACTGCCCGACGACGCCGACCACGTCAACCCCAACGGCGGCGCGATCGCGCTCGGGCACCCGCTCGGGATGAGCGGCGCCAGGCTGGCGCTGACGGCGGCGCTGGAGCTACGTGAGCGCGATGCCCGGCGGGCGATCTGCACGATGTGCGTCGGCGTCGGTCAGGGCGTCGCGGCACTGCTCGAACGCGCGTAGCCCGATGACCGGCGAGCTGGGCGAGATCATCGCTTCTACCCGCTGGACCGACACTCACGAGCATCTGATCGAGGAGCGCCATCGGCTGGAAGCCCCCTACACGTTCACCGAGTGTGCCAGCGGCACGACCGTGGTCATACCCGACGATTGGAGCGCTCTCGTCTATGACTATGCGATCTGCGATCTCCTCAGCGCCGGGATGCCCAAGCGCGATGTCGATCGATTCTGGTCCCCCCAGCTCGACGGGCTGGAAAAATGGGACCTGGTCGCCCCCTACTGGCGCGACACCCGAGCGACTGGGTACCACAGGGCACTTGATCTGACTACCGAGATTCTCTGCGGATCGCGGCTCTCACGTGAGACCTGTTGCGAAATCGACAAGCAACTGCGCGAGCTTCGCCGGCCCGGGTATTTCCATGACCTGATCAATGTCTCGGCAGGGGTGCAGAGCTCGCAGGTTCACAGCTTGGACCACGACCCATTTTGCGAGACCGAGTATCCCGACCTACTGCTTCAGGACCTCTCGCTGGTCCCGCTGATCATGGGCCACCACGCGAGCGTGGAGACTGCCTCCGGAATCGAGGTCACGACGCTCGACGACTACGTCGCCGTGATCGAGCGCTGTTTTGCGCAGTACGCCCCACGGGCGGTCGCGGTCAAGTGTCTCTGGGCCTACCTGAGACCGTTGCACACCGAAGTGCCGGCGCAGCCGCCGAGGGAGGCCTTTGCACTGTTGCGCGCCGGTCGTGCAGACGACACGCATACGCGGGAAGTCCAGGACTACCTCTTCGACGTGTGTATCCGCCTCGCCACTGAGTGGAGGCTCCCCGTCAAGATGCACCTCGGAACCCTGGATGGAAACCGAAATCCGATGCTGGTTCATGTGCCGGACCATCCCCGGGCGGCGATCGCCCTCGCGCAGCGATATGCCGATACGCGCTTCGTATTCATGCACATGGCCTGGCCCTTCCAGGAAGGAATGATCGCCGTCGCGAAGCATTTCCCGAACGCCTGGGTGGATCTTTGCTGGTCCTGGATTCTCGCTCCCGAAGCGACCCGGGCGTTCGTCGTGCGATTTCTAACCGCGGCACCGTCGAACAAGCTGCTCTGCTTCGGCGGCGACTACGCGATCGCCGAGAACATCGTCGGCCACGCCGCGCTCGCGCGAGCTGGGCTGTGTGGGGCCCTGGAGGATCTGATCGAAAGTGGCTGGCTGACTCTCGAGCAGGCCTGCGAGGTAGCCCCGAGGCTGATGAGTGGGAACGCAGAGCAGCTCTTCTTCGGAAGATGACTCCTATCTGCCTCGCCGAGGTCCTCCGGGAGACGCGGAACTACTGATCGAAGTCGAGGACCACGCGCTCGCTCAGCGGGTGGGACTGACAGGCGAGGACGTAGCCCTGTTCGATTTCCCCCCGCTCCAGCGCGTAGTCGAAGTCCATCCGCACCTCACCCTCCAGCACCCGCGCCCGGCAGGTCCCGCAGACACCGCCCTTACAGGCGTACGGCGCGTCGCCGCGGACGGCCAGCAGGGCGTCGAGGATCGGCGCCCCGTCGTGGGCGACGGGGATCGTGCTCTCACGGCCGTCGAGGGTCACTACGACGCTGGCGCTGCCCGAGGCCTGACCGCTCTCGCGCACCGGTGGCGGCGCCGGCGTGGCACCCTCGGCATGGAAGATCTCGCGGTGGATCCGCTCGGCTGCGACGTCGTGGCCGAGCAGCTGTTGGCGGCAGGTCTCGATCAGCTCCAGCGGTCCGCAGAGGAACCAGTCGTCGACCTCCTCTGGCGGCAGCAGCGTGGCGAAGATCCGCTCCAGCCGCGCGGCGTCGAGCCGGCCCGAGAAGAGCTCAACCGCCTGCGGCTCGCGGGAGAAGACGTGGATCAGCTCGAGCCGCTCCGGGTAGGTGTCCTTGAGGTCCTGCAGCTCTTCCAGGAACATCGTCGTGGCGCTGGTCCGGTTGGCGTAGACGAGCGCCACCCGGGAGAGCGGCTCCCGCTCGAGCACCGTCGCCACGATCGAGAGGATCGGGGTGATGCCGCTACCCGCCGCGATCGCCGCGTAGCGCTTGCGCTGGGCGGGATCGAGGCTGACGGTGAAGCTGCCGCCGGGCGCCATCACCTCCAGCGCGTCGCCCGTGCGCAGCTCCTCGTGGGCCCAGGTCGAGAAGGCGCCGCCCGGCAGGTGGCGGATCGCGACCCGGAGCACCCCGGAGCCGGCGGGGACGCAGATCGAGTAGGTGCGGCGCATCCCGTCGCGCTCCATCACCAGGTGCTGGCCCGGAGTGAACTCGAACTCCTCGCGCAGCTCCTCCGGCACCGCGAAGGTGACGGCAAGGCTGTCCTCGGTCAGCCGCTCGACGTCGGCGACGGTGAGGGCGTGAAAGCGCATCAGTGGTCCTTGAAGTGGTCGAAGGGCTCGAGGCAGGCCTGGCAGGCGTACTGGGACTGGCAGGCGGTGGCGCCGAAGGCCGAGATCTGCTTGACGTTGGTCGAGCCGCAGCGCGGGCAGGCGACGCCGAGCACCAGCAACTCACCGCCACCGCCGGTCGGCGGCGCGATCCCGTACTCGCGCAGCTTGCGGCGGCCGTCCTCGCTCATCCAGTCGCTGCTCCAGGCGGGAGAGAGGACGGTGCGGATCTCGGCGCCGTCGGCGCCGCGGTCGCGCAGGCGACGGTCGATCTCCTCGCGGATCACGTCCATCGCCGGGCAGCCCGAGTAGGTGGGGGTGACGGTGACGACGACCCGCTCGCGCTCGACGGCGACGTCGCGGAGGATCCCGAGGTCCTCGATCGTCAGCACCGGGATCTCGGGGTCCGGCACCTCGGCGACGATCGCGCGGGCCTGGGCCGCGGTCACCAGGTCGCCCCGGGATGGGCGCGGTGCAGGCTCTGCATCTCGGCCAGCATGTGACCGAACCCCTCGGTGTGCACCCCCTGACGGCCGCCGCAAGGGCGCCAATCGCCCGGCTCCGGGGTGGCCAGGGTGGCGTCCTCGAGCGTCTCGCCGATGAACTCCTCCCAGCCTTCGCGCAACGTGGCCGGATCGACGCCGACCTCCGCCTCGAGCGGGTCAGCGTCGAGCATCTCGTGCACATACGGCCAGAGCGCGTCGATCGCGTCCTGCATGCGACGGTGGCTCTCCGCGGTCCCGTCGCCGAGGCGCAGGGTCCATTTGACGGCGTGATCGCGGTGGTAGGCGACCTCCTTGACCGCCTTGGCGGCGACGCCGCCGATCACCTCGTCGCGGTGTCCAACGAGGGCCTCGTAGCGGCTCAGCTGGAAGGTCGAGAAGAGCAGTTGCCTGGCGATCGTCGTGGCGAAATCGCCGTTGGGCTGCTCGACGATCAGCAGGTTGAGGTACTCGCGGTCGCCGCGCAGGAAGGCCAGCTCGTCCTCGTCGCCGACGCTGGCAAGCAGCGATCGCGCCTGGCCCAGCTGGTCGAGGGCGATGTTGGTCAAGGCCAGGTCCTCCTCGAGCTCCGGGGCCCGCGAAGACCACCACGAGAGTCGCTGCGAAAGGACCAGCGCGTCGTCGCCGAGGCGCAACGCGTAGACGTCGCGGTCGCTCACAGGTGTTCGACTCCCTCGGGCACCTCGTAGAAGGTCGGGTGGCGGTAGATCTTGTCGGCGGCCGGGTCGAAGAAGGCGTCTTTCTCCTGTGGCGAGGACGCGACGATGTCGGCGGCCCGCACGACCCAGATCGAGACCCCCTCCTGGCGCCGCGTGTAGAGGTCGCGGGCGTTGCCCAGCGCCATCTCCGCGTCGGCGGCGTGAAGGCTGCCGACATGCTGGTGGGAGAGTCCGCGGCGGGCGCGGACGAAGACCTCCCAGAGCGGCCAGTCGCGGCTCACCCGGCTACTTTCGCTTCCTGCTTGGCCGCGTGGGCGGCGGCGGCCGTCCGCACCCAGGCACCTTCCCGCTGGGCCGCGCGCCGGTGCTCGAGGCGCTGGCGGTTGCAGGGCCCGTTGCCCTTGACGACGGTCCAGAACTCGTCCCAGTCGATCGGCCCCGGCACGTAGCTGCCGGTCTCCTCGTCGAGCCGGAGCTCGGGGTCGGGGAGGATGAGATCGAGGGCTTCGGCCTGCGGCACGCACATGTCGACGAAGCGCCGGCGGAGCTCGTCGTTGCTGAAGCGCTTGATATTCCAGGCCATCGACTGGGCGCTGTGGGGCGACTCGTCGTCGGGCGGACCGAACATCATCAGGGAGGGCCACCACCAGCGGTCGACCGCGTCCTGGGCCATCTGCTTCTGCGCCGCGGTGCCGTGCGAGAGGGTGTGGAGGATCTCGAAGCCCTGGCGCTGGTGAAAGGACTCCTCCTTGCAGATCCGCACCATCGCACGCGCGTACGGGCCGTAGGAGCAGCGGGTGATCGGCACCTGGTTGACGATCGCGGCACCGTCGACGAGCCAGCCGACCGCGCCCATGTCGGCCCAACTCAAGGTCGGGTAGTTGAAGATCGAGGAGTATTTCTGGCGTTCAGAGAGCAGCAGCTCGAAGAGGTCTTCGCGGTCGACCCCCAGGGTCTCGGCCGCCGAATAGAGGTAGGCCCCGTGGCCGGCCTCGTCCTGGACCTTGGCCATCAGGATCGCCTTGCGGCGCAGGGAAGGCGCCCGCGAGATCCAGTTGCCCTCGGGCTGCATGCCGATGATCTCCGAGTGGGCGTGCTGGGCGATCTGGCGGATCAGCGTCTGCCGGTAGGCGTCCGGCATCCAGTCGCGCGGCTCGATCTGGGCGTCGGCGGCGATCGTCGCCTCGAAGGCAGCAAGCGCCTCAGGCGACTCGCCGCCATCCTCCAGGGGCTGCGCGCGATTGCCGAAGTCGCCGTACATCACCCCGCCTCCGGGTCGGCGTGACGACGACTCTGTACCACCCCGAAGCGGGGGGCGACGAAGGCGGCATCGGCGAGCGAGGCGTTGCCGGCGGGGTTGAGGGCCGTTCCGTGGAAATCGGAGTAGGCGGCCGACTGGTTGACGAAGACCCCCTGGGTGAGGTTGCAAGAGAGCGCGACGCCGGCGTCGAGCGCCGCCGCCTCGGTCGCCACCAGGACCTCCTCGTCGGTGCTGTAGACGCCGGCGGTGATCGCCCCGTGCTCGTGGACGCTACGGCGGAAGGCATCGATGCTCGCCGCGGTCGAGTCGGTCGGGACGAGGAGGGCGATCGGGCCGAACTGCTCCTCATGGGCGGCGGGGTCCTCGGGGCCGTCGACCGCGATCAGGGTCGGGGTTCGCACGTCGGCCTGCGGGAACTCGGGGTGGTCGATCTTCCGCGAGGCGAGGACGACCTCGCCGAGCCCTGCCGCGGCGTCGAGCCGTTCCGCGATCGAGGGGCTGGAGATCGCTCCCAGGATCGCCGTGGCGCGGGCGTCGTCGCCAAGCAGGCCGTCGATCGCGGCGGCCAGGTCGGCGCCGAACTCGGCGAAGCTCTTGTGCCCCTGGTCGGTCTCGATCCCGTCCCTGGGAACCAGCAGGTTCTGCGTCGTCGTGCACATCTGGCCGCTGTAGAGCGAGAGCGTGAAGGCGAGGTTGGCGAGCATCGCCTCGTATTCGTCGCTGGAGTCGACGATGACGATGTTGACGCCCGCCTTCTCGGTGAAGGTGACCGCCTGGCGCGCCTCGCGCTCGAGCCACTCGCCGAACTCCGAGGAGCCGGTGTAGTCGATCAGCCGAACCTCGGGCCGGAGCGCCAGGTCGGCGGCGATCCGTTCGCCGGGGCGACCGACCGCGAGGGCGACGAGGTCGGGGGAGAAGCCACTCTCGGCCAGCACCTCACGGGCAACGGAGACGGTGATCGCCAGCGGCAGGATCGCCCGGCTGCTGGGCTTGACCAGGACCGGGTTGCCACAGACGAGGCTGGCGAACAGGCCCGGGTAGCCATTCCAGGTCGGGAACGTGTTGCAGCCGATCACCAGGGCGATTCCGCGTGGGGCGATCGTGAAGCGCTTGCTCAGGCTGAGCGCCGGCCGCTTGCCCTGCGGCTTGACCCAGAGCGCCTCGGCCGGGACCCGGCGCATCTCGGCGACCGCCCAGGCTACGGCCTCCAGGGCGCGGTCCTGGGCATGTGGGCCGCCCGCCTGGAAGGCCATCGCCGGGCCCTGCCCGGTCGTGTGCGCGACCGCCTCGGCGATCTCGGTCGAACGGGCATTGAGGCGGGCGAGGATCTCCAGCAGGACCGCGCCCCGGACCTCGACCCCGGCATCGCGCCAGGCCGGCAGTGCAGCCGACATCGCGCCGAGCAGCTGATCGGGGTCGGGCACCGGGTAGGTGATTCCCAGCGCGCCCCGGTAGGGGGAGATCTCCTCGCCGGCCCAGTCGGCGGTGCCGGCCTGCTCGAGCGGAAAGCGCTCGCCCAGGTAGCCCTCGAAGGCCGCGCCGCCAACCGCCGCCGCGTCCTCGCCGTAGGCCTTCGGGACCTCGGGATAGGGCGACCAGTAACCACGTTCGAAGTTCGCCTCGATGGCCTTGTCCAGGGTCGCTTGATGGCGGTCGACCAGTTCCCGGACCAGCCCGGTGCTGGAGGCGGTGTCGCTCATGTCTATCTCCTCGGATCTGTGGCGTCGCGAAAGCGACCGAGCGATCGGTAGTTTAACGAATGGCCGATCTCCCCTAAGGAACGACGAACAGCTCGACGTTGCGCGGCCCGTGGACTCCCTCGACGCGCTCGAGCTCGATGTCGGAGATGGCGGAAGGGCCGGAGACGAAGGTCATCGGCCGCCCCTGATCAGCAACGACAGGTCCCGCCACGTCCCCGATCGGGACTGCTGCGCGGGCTCTACTCGATCCGTCCCGACTTCATCGCCGCGCGCCGGTGCGCCTCGTCGAGGCGGCCGTCGATGCGGGTGACGTCGGCCTCGTCGAGGTAGACCGGCCCGCCGGCTGCCAGCGCGGCGGAGACGACCTGCGCTGCCTTCACCGCCATGGCGGTGATCTGCACCACCTCCAGCGCAGTCTCGCCGAGCGCGACCAGGCCGTGGTTGCGCAGGTAGGCGACCTTCGGAAAACGGTCGTGCGCCTCCCGGTGCTCCCGCAGGCGGTCGCGGAAGACCCGAGCCAGGGCCAGGCCGGGGTCGACGTAGGGGAGGAACAGCGGCCGTGGACCGCAAACGACGATCTGATCTGGGAAGACAGCGCCGGCGGCAAGCGCGTCGGCGCGCTCCGAGCAGAGCACGCCGTTGACGGCGGTCGGATGAGTGTGGCCGACGAACGCCGCCCCGGCGGCGACGGCGACGGCGTGCAGGCCGACCTCGACGGTCGGCCTCATCCCTTCCTCGCCGCCGCCGGCCGCGGCCAGCAACCGAGCCCACTCGGCGTCATCGGCGGCAGCGTCGATCGCATCGAGGACAGCGGCGAGGGCGACGTCGAGCAGGCGTGGCTGCCTCAGGCTGGAGCCGCTGGCGGTGACCAGCAGGCGCTCGCCGTCGGCGGCGGACGCGTTGCCCTCGGCGAGAATCGCCAATTCGCGCTCCGGCTCGCCGAGGGTGCGGCAGAGCGCCTCGAGATCCTCACGGACGGAGCTCATCGCGGGAAGGCAGCGGAGACGCCGCCGTCGACGTTGAGCATGTTTCCCGTGGTCTTCGCCGACCACGCCGGCGAGGCGAAGAACCGGACCGCGCGCGCCACGTCGTCGGCGAGGACGCTGACTTTGAGGCCGGTGCGGTCGCGATAGTGCTGCTCGAGCTCCTCGGGTGCGATGCCGTAAGCGGCCGCTCGCTCCTCACGCCAAGCGCTGCTCCAAATCCGCGAGCCGTCGAGGACGGCGTCGGGGTTGATCGAGTTGACCCGAATCCCGGCCTCCCCGCCCTCCTCGGCGAGGCAGCGGGCGAGGTGCAGCTCGAGCGCCTTGGCAGCCGAGTAGGCGGAGGCGTTGCGGCCGGCGACGATGCCGTTCTTGGAGGCGACGAAGACGACGCTGCCGCCGATGCCCTGGTCCCGCATCACCCGGAAGGCGGCGCGGGCGACGAGGAAGTAGCCGCGACCGAGCAGGGCCTGCTGGCGGTCCCAGTCGTCGACCGACGTCTCCTCGATCGGGGCGCTCGCCGCCGCCCCGGCGTTGGAGACGACGATGTCGACCCCGCCAAGGAGGAGCACGGCTTCGGCGAACGCGCTGGCGACGCTGTCCTCGCTGGTGACGTCGGCGACCAGACCGTGGCCCCCATCGCCGAGCTCGGCCGCAACCCCAGCGGCACCGTCGGCGTCGATGTCGGCGACGACGATGCTGGCCCCGGCACTCGCCAGCTCGCGGCAGACCGCGGAGCCGATCCCGCCAGCGCCGCCGGTGACGAACGCGACCCGACCTTCGAGTTCGCGCGGGGGCGGAGCCAGGGTCAGCTTGTAGAGCTCCAAGGGCCAGAACTCGATCGCGAAGCTCTCCGCTTCGTCGAGCGAGATAAACCCGCCCAGTGCTTGCGCCCCACGCATCACCTCGATCGCGCGGCGGTAGAGCGCTGCGCTCAGCCGGGCCTGCTTGAGGTTGCGACCGAGCGTGATCATCCCGACGCCTTGCACCAGGACGACGCGCGGGGTCGTGTCGGCCGTCGGCGCTGCGGGATCGCCGCCGAAGCGCTCGACGTACTCGCCGAGCTCGCGCCGGTAAGCGGCGAATTTCTCCGCCAGCCGAGGCAAGAGCTGCTCGGGCCCCTCGCGCTCCGGGTCGAACTCGATCCAGAGCGGGAGGCGACGGGTGTGGACGAGATGGTCCGGACAGGCAGCGCCAACGGCCGTCAGCGTGGCGGCGTCGCGGCCGCAAACGAACTGCAACACCGGCTCGCTGGCATCCACCTGCAGCACCCGCGGCAGCTCAGCTGAGGCCAAGCCGCGCAGCACCGGCAGAGCCTCCGCAAGCAACTCCCGCCGTGCGCGCTCGCCGAGCGGGGTGATGACACTGCCTCCGAACGCAGGCACTCCTGCCGTGCGCTCGGCAACGAACTCCTGTGCCCGGGCGATCGCCTCCGCGGTGGCCGCCGCGCATTCATCGCTGCTCTCGCCCCAGGTCACGAGGCCGTGCTTGGCGAGAATCACGAGGCGGGCCTCGGGCTGCTCGCGCAGGCGCAGCCCTACCAGCCGGGCCAGCGAGAACCCCGGCCGCTGATATGGGATCCAGATCACGGACTCGCCGAAGCACTCGGCGGCCAGCTCCTCGCCGTTCTCGCAGCAGGCGATCCAGTTGATCGCATCAGCGTGGGTATGGTCGACGTGAGCGGCCGGGACGAAGGCGTGCAGGAGCGTCTCGATCGAGGCCCGCGGCATCTCCGGCAGCAGCTGACAGCGGGCCAGGTAGGCGACCATCTGCTCGTCGCTCATCTCCTCGCGCTCGAGCAGCGGCTCGAGCTCGTCCAAGCGCAGGGCGGTGAAGGCCTCGGCCCCGATGCCGGCGAGGTCACTGCCCGACCCCTTTACCCAAAGCACCCGGGTCTCGCGACCGACATGGTCGGGCTCGACGGTCTTCGCGGAGGTGTTGCCGCCGTACTCGTTGCAGACGCTGCGGTCGGCGCCGAGTGCCTGCGAGCGCTCGATCAGATCGGTCGGGGTCATCGAATCAGTTCTCCTTGTCGGTGGTGGTTGAGGCGGTCGTCGCCGCCCAGGCCTGGCTTGCCGCGGCGAGGCGTTCCCGCCGCGGCACCGACTGGGCGGAGGGCTCGAACACTGCGGTCGCAGCAGAGGCATGAACCAGCTCCCGCAGCTGCCCCCAACTGGAGAGGCGCCCGAGAGCGAGCAGCTGTACCGAGGCGCTCCCGAGAACCGCCGCCTCGGTCGGGCCGACGACCACCGGGCGGCCGCTGAAGTCGGCGCACAAGCGGTTGAGGAGCTCGATCTGACTGCCGCCGCCGACAACGTGGACGACGTCGAAGGTCAGGCCCGCGGCATCGGCGCAGCGCTCCAGCGACCAGCAGGTCTTGGCAGCGACGCTTTCCAGCACGCACCTAACGACCGCTGCGCGCGACTCGAGGCCGAAGCCGCCAGCGGAGGCCAGATCACGGATCCGGCCCGGCATGTCCCCCGGCGGGGACAGCCGCGGATCATCAGGGTCGATCAGGGGAACGTCATCGGCCTCGGCGGCGGCCAGCTCGACCAGCTCGCGCTCGGACCCCTGCCCCTGGCCGAACCAGTGCCGCCGGCACTCCTGCAGCAGCCACATGCCCATCACGTTGCGGGTGAGGGAGGCGACGCCGCCCGGCGCTGGCTCGTTCGAGAGCTGGGCCGCACGCGCGTCCGCCGAGATCACCGGCGCCGCGACGTCGACGCCGACGATGCTCCACGTGCCGCTCGAGACCCAGGCTGCGCCGGTGCCGGGCGGGCGCGGGACGCCGAGCGCCGCCGCGGCGGAGTCGTGGGCCGCTGGCATCACGACGTGCGCACCCGGCAGCCCGACCTCGTCGCGCACCCATGGAACCAACGGTCCGAGGTCGGTTCCGGCCGCGATCAGCGGGGGCAAGAGGTCCGAGCCGAGCCCGAAGGCGGCCAACACCTCCGCGTCCCAGTCTAGGTCGGTCGCACTCAGCATCTGCGACGTGCTGGCGATCGTCGCCTCGCTGGCTCCCGACCCGCTCAGCCAGTGCTGGAAGAGGTCGGGGATGAAGAGGAGCTTTGCGGCGCCGTCCAGCTGCTGCGGTTCGCTGAGCAGCTGGTAAAGAGTGTTGATGCTCCACGAGGCGACCCCGGTACGGGTGAAGAGCTGCTGGTCGCTCATCGTCCGGTGGACGCGCTCGAGAGTCCCAGCCGTGCGGGTGTCGCGATAGTGGACGGGGTCGGCTAGCAGGACTCCGTCACGGTCGAGCAGGCCATAGTCGACCCCCCAGCCGTCGACGCTGATCGCCTCGATCGCCCCGTCGGCAACGAGCGCGGCCCGCTGCAGCCCGATCAGGATCTCGGCGAAGATCTGCGCTGCGTCCCAGCGCAGCCGGTTGTCGACGACGCGAGCGGCGTGGGAGAAGCGGTGTACCTGGGAGATCTCCAGTCGGTCGCCGGCGTAGGCGCCAAGGAAGACGCGACCGCTACTGGCCCCGAGGTCGACCGCAACTAGATGAGCTGCCGCGCCCACGCGCGCCTACTCGGCGAAGACGAGCCGCTCGGGTCGCGAGGTTCGGTCCGAGCGGTTCACGACCCGAGCGCTTCGTACTCGACGTCGAGCAGCCCGCAGACGAGCTCGAGGGTCGCGACGTGGTCACCGGGGACGGCGTGGATGTGGTTGCACCCGTAGTGGCCGAGGATCTCCTCCTCGGAAGCGTCGAAGCGAGCGAAGGCGTGCGGCCAAACGTAGGTCGACGCTTTCATCAGCCGCTCGTTCGTCTCCGCGTCGAAGGTCTCCAACGCTCCCGGCAGGACCTGCATCCTGTAGCGGCCCGAGCAGCGGGTGAGGCGGGCGAAGGTGAACTTCCCCGGCGCGGCGAGGTGGTGGACCGCGGCGCCCCCGGCCGGGAAGTAGAACTCCTCCGGGAAGAAGTGGACCTTGTTCAGGTTGGTGGCCGGGTCGTCGGCCCTAGCGGCGAGCCAAGTCGCGTGCTGCCCGGAGTTGCAGAGGTCCCAGATGCCGAGGTCCTCGTGGTAGTGGCGGACGTCGGCGAACAGGACCGGGGACCCGGTGATCCCCTTCAGGATCTGCATCGTCAGGGCACCGTCCATGTCGGCCTCGGTCGAGCAGACGATCGGCTCTTTCGGCCCCTCCCAGTCATAAGGGTCGTTGAGGAACGCCTCCGCGACGTCCATCGTGCAAAAGCTCTCGGTCAACTCCGGCTGGCCCTTGATTCCGCAGAAGTCGAGGTTCCACTCGTCAATCAGGTCGCGGACCGCGTGGTAGGAGCGGATCTGCCTCTCGAGGATCTCCGGCGTCAGCTGCTTCCCGTCGTAGTGGACGCCCGCTGCTTCCCGCTCGAGCCACTCGCGGGCCGCAGTGACGCGGCCGGCGTCGACCATCTCACTGCGGCGGACGATCTCCCACTGGTCGATTTCCTCGATATCGACCCCGAACTGCCGCATCCACTGGTCGGGGTTCGCGGCCGCCGTGTACATGCCCATCGGCCGGCCGCCGATGCGTCCGAAAGTCGACCCCTTCAGACCCTGGACGACGCCCGCGGCCCGCGCGTGCCGATCCAGCGTCGCCAGCACCGCCGGGTCCGAGACGTCTCCCCAGGCCCGCCCGAAGACGCGCCCCATCTGGTTCAGCGCCCCAGCGGCGGCGAGCATCCCAACCATCCCCGGGTACTGCGGGTCGACGTTCGAGAACAGGACCAGCGGGCCGCTGACCTCCTCGGCGATCAGCACCGTGAAGTGGGGAAAGGCCCAGATCGGGATGTTGACGAGAGTCAGGTCGGGCCTGCTAGCGGCAAGCCGGCGGCCCGCGGCGACAGCGGTCTCGTTCGAGCAGACACCCTCCCCCGCGCGGACCACCTCATGACCCTGACCTTCGAGCCCGCTGGCGATCTCGCCCTCGACCGAGCTCGAAAATCCGGAGAGTTCCCGGTGGACGTTCGCGCGGCCGTCAGAGACCGTGATCAAGCCAACCCGTGCCATCAGCAGTTCCGCCCGAGTCCGCCGTCGATCCACGTCACGCTGCCGCAGCCACCTGGCCAGGTCCCCATTTCCATCTCCTCAACTCGCAGTTTCGAGTGCCTTGACTCGATCAATGTAACGGATTGCTTTGCGGCGCTTCGCAGTATGCCTTGTTAGATCCAAGCGTAGCCGCCAGAAAACTCACCTCTCTGGGCTGGCAAGTTCATCTTGTGAAATCGATTGCAGCATCGATTTGGGATGCGGATTTCGGTGTTGATAGCTTCGCCACATGAGCGCAGAGACCCGGGAGCCGAACGACCAGCCTTCGATGATCGACGTCGCGCGACTGGCCGGTGTCTCGACGGCTACCGTTTCGCGAGTCCTCTCCAGCTCTGGTGCCAACGTGCGCCCTGAGACCCAGGAGCGGGTCATGCGAGCGGTCGCGATGACCGGCTACCACCCCAATCGGCTGGCTCGGAACCTGCGAGAGCGCTCGGCGCGAATCCTGGCGCTGGTCGTCAGCGACATCACCAATCCGTTCTTCACCTCAATCTTGCGTGGGTTCGACGACCGAGCGCGGGCGGCTGGCTACTCGGTGATCGTCACCAACACCGACGAGCTCGTAGAGCTCGAGAGCCAACGTCTTCTGGATCTGGTCTCCGAGCGTGTCGCCGGCATAGTCCTTGCTTCCACCGGTGAAGCCAGCGATGGACTGGCGCAGGCGGTGAGGTCCGGGATTCCGATAGTCGCGCTCGATCGTCGGATCAAAGCTGGCCGCTTCGACATGGTGACGACGGACGGGATCGCCGCCGCATCCGATGCGGTCGAACGCCTCCTGGTGGCCGGACACCGGCGGATCGCCTTCATCGGGGGGCCGCCGGAGATCAGTGCGATGACGGAGCGTCGCGAAGGATTTGAAGCAGCCCTGCGCGGAAAGGGCCTACGTCCCGACGAGGTGCTCATCCGGTTCGGCGACCTGCGGGAGGATTCGGGATCCAGCGCGCTCTCCGAGCTGCTCGATGCGCCCGATCCGCCGACGGCGGTTCTCGTTGCCAGCAACCTGATGGCGATCGGCGCGCTGAAGGCGATCCGTGCCAGGGGGTTGACCGTCCCGGACGACATCTCGGTGATCTGCTTCGACGACGTGGTCGGCGGCGAGCTGATCGGACCGGGCATCGCCGCGGTCCTGCAGCCGACCTATGAGATGGGAGCGGCGGCGGCCGGCCTCCTGCTGCGCCGAATCGCCGACCCCTCGGCCCCGATCGAAGAGAGCATTCTGCCGACGGCAATGGTGCCGCGGGGCTCGATCGGCGCCGTTGCTTGACCAGATCCGCCCTCTGATCAACTAGTGCCGCTCGAATCGCTCACCGGACTTCCTGGCTTGCCGGGGTCGTCTTCGGACTGTGCGAAGGATGGGCTGCAGCCGAGTCCTCCCCCCAGCCTGGTGACCTCCCGCTGTCCGATGGGCGGTTGCGTCCGCGAGCGAGAGCGAGCGCCGGAATCGCAACGAGCGCAAGAACCAGGAGGATCCAGGAAAAGATCGAGGCGAACGCCGCAGCGAGCGCTTCCGGATTGCGGCTTATGCCGCTCTCGCCGAGCCCTGCAGTCTTGGTCGTGCCATGGGTCACCGCGCCGGCGCTGGCCAAGAGGACAGACACAGCCGCGACACAAATCGAAACTGCGACCTGATCGAGCGTGTCCAGGGCGGTGATCGTCCGTGCGGCGGCCCGCTCAGGCACGGAAGCTAGCGCAGCGGTCATGGTCGGCGAGAACGAGAGACCCATGGCGAAGCCGGCCAGCAGACTGAATCCGCAGAGCACGGCGATCGGGGTGCTGGCGGTGACGAACGCGAACGGCGCGAATCCGATGAGCATCAACGGCACCGACCAGAAGGGAAGCCATGCGGAGCGGGCAGTGCGCCGATCGACCGTCCAGCCCGCCAGGGGCAACGCGATCATCACGCCGATTCCCCTGGGAGCAAGCAGCAGCCCGGAGGCCGAGGCGGATGCTCCCCGCACGATCTGAAAGTAGAGGAGCGTCAGCAGTTCGGTTCCGGTCATCGCGACGACTAGGAGGAAGACGATCCCAGCAGCCGCTCCAGCTCGACGCCGAAAAAATGTCTTGACGTCGATCAGCGGTTCCGCGGCGCGCCAGCTGTGAACCAGGAAGAGCGCGATGAGGAGCGTGCCGGCGGCCATGGGAAGCCACGTCCGCGCCTGCGAAAGCCCGTGGGCGGGGGTTTCAGCCAAGCCGAAGATGAGCAGGACGAGGCCCGGCGACAGCAACGCCAAGCCGAGCCAGTCGAGGGGTTTGGCGCGTTGCGGCTCAGATGGCTCGAGCAGGGTGCGGGCAAGGAAGATCGCGAGCAATCCGATCGGCAGATTGATCAGGAAGATGGTGCGCCACGAGCTGCCATCGATCAGAACGCCACCGATAATCGGGCCGAACACCGGGGCGAGGAGCAGGGGGACCCCGAGGATTCCCATCACCCTGCCGCGCCGCCGGATCCCCGCCTTCCTGGTGATGATCGTGGTAACGCAGGGAAGCATGAGCCCACCTCCGAAGCCCTGCAGGCACCGAAATGCGATCAGCGACGCCGGACTCCAAGCCGCGGCGCAAAGGGCCGAACCGGCGGTGAAGGCTGCGAGGGAGCACAGGTAAAGCCGCTTCTCACCGAAGCGCTCGGTTGCCCAGCCTGCTGCCGGTATGACGGTCGCCAGGGCGAGCGTGTAGGCCGTCACCGCCCACTGGATGGTCGTAAACGGAGTCGCAAAGTCCCTCGCGAGTCGATCGAGTGCGACGTTTACGGAGGTCGCGTCGAAGGCCGCCATGAACACTCCGAGCAGGGCCACACCGCAGACGGTCAAGGTCTGTCGGTCGAGCCGATCCAGATTCTGTTCGGGACGCGATTGCATTGGGAGGGCCTCTCGGAAAGCAGACGTACCATGTACGCGTAAGTGCGCGTACACTGTACTTGATGATTTCGAGTCGGCGTCGAACGACCGCCCGAACCCGAGAGGAACCGAGCTCAGACAAGCCGGAGTTGATCTGGCTTCGCCAAGAACCCTCGGCGGCCCGCGCGGCCTACCGTCGCAGTGAGATAGCCGATGTAGCCCTGGAACTCGCTGAGACTCTCGGGTTCGAGGCGGCTTCGATGCGCCGGGTCGCCCAAGAGCCTGGCGCCGGCGCGATGACGCTCTGCAGCGAGTTGACCGCGCCCCTCAGGTAGACAGGCAGTTACGTACGCGTGTACATCGCAAGTAAACTCGGCCAACCGGATTCGATCCGCCGTCGATGACCGCCGACGCCCCCGAGCCTCCAGATACCGCCAAAGAAGCGCCGGAGATGATCTGGTTACGCGATGAGCCATCGGCGTCGCGCTCGGCCCATACGCGTGCCGAGATCGCCGCGGCCGCGATGCAGATCGCCGACGCCGAGGGCTTCGACGCCGTGTCGATGCGGAGGGTGGCCCAAGAGCTCGGCGCCGGCACGATGACGCTCTATAACTACGTCCGCAACAAGGACGAGCTGGTGACGCTGATGGCGAACGCCGTCGTCGGCGAGCTGTTGGTGGCAACGGAGGATTTGACTGCAGCAGGGTGGCGGGAGAACCTACGGCGTCTCGCCGTTCGCACCCGCGAGACGTTCAGGCGTCACCGCTGGGCGCTTGACCGCCTCGACCCCGGGCACCCGGTGCCCAATGGCCTGCTGGTCTTTGAGCAGCGGCTGCGGGCCTGTGCCTCGCTGGAGATCTCCGCCGACGACAAATTCGAACTGATCGCCCTCTTGGAGGACTACGTGTTTGGCTTCTCCGTGCGGGAAGCGCGGGAGATTGCCGAGCAGGAAAGGGGCTGGACGCCGGAAGTGCTGAAGTTCTTGAAGATTCAGCTCGAAAACGAGGAGCTGGTCGAGTTTCGAAATCTCCTGGGCGAGGACGTCGAGGCCGGCTTCGACTACGCGGGCCGGCTGTTCCTCGATGACCGTCGCTTCGAGCGCGGGCTCGATCGCCTGCTCGACGGCATCGAGGTGGATCTTGGGCGGTGACGGGCGCGGTCAAGAAAGTGACCAAACGGATGCCTCCCGTTTGGCAGACGGACACCCGCGCGCTGGCAGCGGTGTGGCGGCAGTCCTTGAGTCCGATCGGATCGAAGCCGAGCTTTCCCCAGTGCTCCGCAGCAGAGAACGATGGTCAGCGGTCGCCGGTGACGCACGGCTGCTCTGGCGCCAGCCCGGATTGGGCAGCAAGCGGCGCCCGCGATCGCTCCCGTCCCGGTCCCCTGAGAACGCTCGCTAGCGCGGCAGCGGGGCGGCGTACTCCTCGTCGGTGACGTGCTCACCCCAGTCGTACATGCTGCCCTCGTCGTCGAGCATCTGCATCGCGACGTGGACCATCAAGCGGTCGGGCGCCGCCCCGTGCCAGTGTTCCTCGCCGGGCTCGAAGAAGACCCGGTCGCCGGGGCGGATCACCTCGGTCGGGCCGCCGCGGCGCTGGCAGAGCCCGATGCCGTCGGTCACGAAGATCGTCTGCCCGAGCGGGTGGCTGTGCCAGGCGGTGCGGGCACCCGGGGTGAAGTGAACCTTGGCGGCCGAGAGCCGGAACTGCTCGGTCGGTACCGCAACGACGTCCATGTAGACAGTCCCCGTGAACCAGTCGCTGGGCCCGATCCCGGTCTCCAGCGAGTTCCTGACTATCTCCATTCCACGCTCCTCTCGAACTTTCTTCAGGATTCCGGGCTGCACCTCCCGTATTGCCGGTACCGAAGGCCGATGCGGTGGGCCAAAGCCCCAATTTCGCCGAACCTAGCAGTCAACGCGCCTGACAGGATTCGAACCTGTGACCTTCGGTTTCGTAGCCAGGTCCGGTGGACCGGCCGGGCTACGTGGGGCGCGGGTTCAAGCGGTTTGGGGGCGGATCGAGCTTGGCTGAGATCTGCTGGGATCTGTGGGGCGTGTTGCCCCAATTGTTGCCCCAGGGCGAGCTACGGCCGTTCCCGGCATATCGTTTGCGGCGATGTTTGCCTGCTGTGACGAGAGCGCTGGAACCCGATGGTGGGTCTACGGCTCAGTTTGGCTCCCCGACCACTCTCGCCTCTCCCAGTACGAGGCCGAAGCGACGAGCCTGCGCCAGCAAGCGAATTGCTGGGGGGAGTTCAAGTGGGAAAAGGTCGGCCCAACCCACTTGGAGACGTACCAGGAGTTCCTGCGACTGACGCTCGCACAGCCACGCTTGAAGTTCGCAACGATCGTCGTTGACACCAAGCTGTTCACGCGGGCCGACCTGGAGAAGTATCACGCTGATGGAGGTGAGCAACTCGCCTATCTGAAGTTCATGAGGCAACTCCTGCGAGAACGGATTCGGCGCTTCGCGAAGAAGGACGATCCAAGCTATGTCGTCCTCTACGACAAGCTGTCCGTCGCCAAGGAGCACGCTTCGACCTTCCGCGACGTTCTCAAGGCCGACATGTCGAATCTGTCCCTGGAGAAGGGCTTTGAGCTGCGTTTCGACCATCTCTCGCAGGCGAACTCGGCGATTCTCCACTTGCTCCAAGCCGCCGACCTCATGACGGGCGCGACGCAATGGGCGTGGGAAGGCGGGAAAGGGTCAGGCAAAAAGGCTAAAGCCCGCGCCGAGGTTCGACGCCAGGTCGAGAAATGGGCCGGGGGTGATCTCACTCATGGGGGATTTCCCCCGGGCCGCTACTACAGTGCGTGGCGATGGGCACCGGCCGAATAGTCCGGTGGGGTTCTTTAAGACCGGTCTTCGACGAGTTGCCTCCACTCGTCTTGACCTTCTTCGCTGGCCTCGATCTCCCTCAATCGAGCAGCGAATGCGCCGGGAAGAGTTTCCTCGAGGTGGGCCGCTGGCGTCACAGAAAGAACCGCGACCGAGCTGATCAGCTCCAAGACGCTCTCGCATATCACGAGCAGCGTCCCGTCCTCGCGGAGGGCCCCCCGCTGGACTCGATCGCGATCAAGCGGCGCGTGCTTCTCGTCAATCACCACGAGCAGTGCCAGATCAGCCCCGAGCTCGGCCGCCTCTCGCGACAACTCCGACGCCACAGCCTCTCCGACCGGAAGCTGCTTCGCCTCAGCCGCAAGGACGATCCGACCATCCGACATGACCCGAACATCGCCGGGGTGGGGGCTGTTGATCGACTGAAGATCTACATCGTCGAATGCGCAGTCAAGAACCGCAGCGGCCAATGCCTGAGCGCGCTTACCGCCTTCTGGGTCAGCCCGTACAAACCGATCGACGATCCCGACGAGGTCCTCCAACGCGACATCGCTATCCATGCCTCGAGCCGCGCGGGCTGCCGCTCGCTCGGCCTCTTGGACCGCCATCCGCACACGGAGAAAGGCCGCGAACGCCGCAAGCGCGTCGGCGCGCTCAAGCCGATTTAGATCCCGAAGGGCGTCGAGAAAGGCTTTGTAGGCAGGTCGCGCTTTCCCCGAGATCTTCGTGAACTCGTCGATCCGCGCCGGACCTCCGAGGAAGGGCCGGTTATTGAGAGGCCACCGTCCCCTCGCGCCCAGGTCATAGCGGCCATCGTTCTGCTCGGCGAGGAACTCCGCCGGCTTTCGCAGGCTGTAGCCGCGAGGCCCGGCGGCGACATCCTGGGCGAGGCTGTCCACCCGAGGATCGGTTGCCTTCGCCAGAAGGGCGCCGCCCAGCGCCGCGATGTAAGTCTTGATCCCCAGGTCACCGAGCCGCTCGACACGCGCGATCCAGACCGCCGGCAGCTCCTCGGTCGACCGCGCCAGAGCGAGCGCGTCATCGAGGGTTAGAAGCAGCGCCTGGTCTTCGAGCCTGATCCCCATCCAATGGAAAACTAACCCGACCTTCCGACACTCGGGAATCTCAGATCCGTCGCCAATGCCTAGGCGGCCAACGCAAGCTCCGCCGAGGGGGCGCAGTCGAGGCGACTTAGCTCGTCGGCGATGGCGGTCGCAACGGCCCGGCCGAGGTCAGGCGGAACCGCATTGCCGAGCTGAAGCTGTTGCTCTCGTCGAGATCCCAGCACCGAGAAGGTGTCGGGAAAGGTCATCAGCCTCTTGACCTCGGCAACGCGCAGGCGCCGATTGTCCCAGTGGAAGGGCCCCACCCATGGCCCCGGCTGGCCCTGGATCGTTGGCGATGGCTTATCCGGATGGAGCTTCAACAGGAAGCTCCAGTAGCGCGAGCGCCACTTGAACCGAGGCTCCTTATGGCCCCGCTCGGCCGTCCAGAAGAGGTAGTTCTCGCCAGCCGGAACCGCCTCGAGCGATTCCGCGTAGGTGCCCGCGACAACCTCCTCCGGCTCAGACGGGTTCACCTCATCGGGAAGAGACGCCAAAGCCTGTCCGGCACTGACGTGGAGTGGAAGATCCTCATCCCAGCCGGTCCGCGTCTCGTGCGGCCCGGAATGAGTGAGCTCCGGCCAGCGGAACTCCCAGCCCTTTCCCGCGCTCGGGATCAGATCGCGACGGAACCCTACGCAGAAGAGCCTTTGCCGGAGCTGAGGAACCCCTAGATCCGCCGCGAGAATGATCCGGAACTCGACCACGTATCCCGCCGCGCGAGTCGCCCGCAGGAAGCGCTCGAGGACAGCACGATTCTGATTTCGGTAGGCGAGCCCGTAGACGTTCTCCATGACGAACGCCTTGGGTTGAACGCCGCGCAGCATTCGCACGTACTCGTCTAGAAGGCTCGCCCGGGGGTCTTCTCCCGCTCGCTTGTAGGCAAGCCAGTAGCCAGACTTTGAGAAGGGCGTGCATGGTGGCCCCCCGTGCAACAGAGACACCTCGCCCTGGTCCAAGCCAGATCGCTCTAGAAGGTCCCGTGGTTCCGTCTCGAGGATGTCGGCGAGCACTGCCTCGTCTCGTAGGCGCGGAAAGAACTTGGGACGGTTTGAGAGGATCGTTTCGCGTGCGGTCTCATCCATCTCCACGACTGCGAGCGTCTCGAAACCGGCTGCCTCGCACCCAAGATCGAGCCCACCCGCTCCTGAGAAGAGAGAGATGGCATCCATGCCTGCCAACCTAGAAAGTCCCCCCGATGGAACGAGCGGCAACCGGCCCGCCACGGTCGTTCCCAAAGCCCCATCGGCCTCCTCGCCTGCCGTCAGGGCAGCGATGCAGGGCAACCGCAAGCGCGACACCCGCCCGGAGCTTGCACTTCGCTCGGAGCTTCATCGGCGCGGCTTGCGGTATCGCGTCGACCAGAAGCCGTTGGAGAGACTGCGATGCAAAGCGGACATCGTCTTTCGGCGCCAGAAAGTTGCCGTCTTCGTCGACGGCTGCTTCTGGCACGGGTGCCCAGACCATGGAACGAGCCCCAAGACCAACGCCGCCTACTGGCGCGCCAAGATCGGCCGAAACATGGAGCGCGATCGACTCAACGATGCTGCGCTGGGTGAGGCAGGATGGGCCGTGGTTAGGGTCTGGGAGCACGAGATGCCAGCCAGCGCCGCAGAAAGGATTGCTCGGGCTCTCGCGAGATGACCCTCCCAGCAGGCTCGACTGCATCTGCCTGAACCGGCATCTAAGAGGGCCGATCGAGACCATTTACGATCGCAGCAACATTGCCCTCCATCATCAACTCGGCCCTGTCTTGGGCAGGGTTAAAAAGCCGCTCGAACGGCCAAAAGCCATCGTAACGGTTCTTCGACCGCCGGGCGAAGGCGCCCAGCATGCCCGCTAAGGACGCTGCGCCATTGGGCAGGCCAAGCGCCTGGGCCGCTTCTGCGGTGCTAATCGACTGCCCCGGACGGCCCGCGAGGAAGAGCAGCAAAGCCCGAAAGTTCTCTTCGCTTTCGAGGAAGATGCGCCGGACGACCCTCTCTGGATCTGACGCCTCCGCGGTGTCCCCTGGGAGGCCTGCTAGGAACCGGAAGACCTCTTCCACTCTCCCAGCTGGAACCGGCACATATACGAACTCTTGACTTCGATCGGGCAAGCTCATTGGCTAAGTATAGACACCTTTAGGCCCAGAGCAAATGCTTTGTAGGTGCTTCATTGAGTCTTCTTCCCTAGAACTTCCCTGAGCCAACTATGAGTCCGCCTTGAGTCAGGCTGAACAAAACTACGAAGCTGGTATCCTCAGCCCCAGAGTTGCTGTCCTCCCACGTTGGGCGCCCTTGATCGGGAGGCAGCATCTAGGGAGGTCCGGGTCGCGCCCGGGCCTCCCGTCCAACCTCTGGAAGGTCCAGCGCGGGCGCCTCATCCCCCGGCAGCAGATGCGTGTAGCGAGTCAGCGTGAAGGCGGGCGAGTGGTGGCCGAGGGCGCGGCTTAGCTGGAGGAGGTTGGTGCCGCGGCTGAGGTGAAGGGACGCGAAGGTGTGGCGGAAGGTGTGGAAGCCGGCCCAGGGAGCGCCGGCCTGCTTGACGAGGGGCTTGAGGACGCGGGGGCAGAGGTTGCTGGGGTCGAGCGGGGCGCCGGCGTCGTTGGGGAAGAGGATCGCCGTCGAGTCCTGATCGGGCTGGGCAGCTAGATGGGCGCGGAGCCGCTGCGCGAGGGAGGCCGGGAGGCGGACCTCGCGGCGGCCGTACTTCGTCTTGGGCGACTCGGTGCGGCCGTTGACGATCGCGCGGCGGACGCAGACCTCGGGCGCGGGACCGTCAAGCTGGACGTGGAGGCGCTGGAGGGCGATCGCCTTGCTGATCCGTAGGCCGGTCGCCGCCAACAGCTCCAGGAGCAGCCTATGGCGCTCGGGGGCGAGTCCTATGACTGTCGCCAGCTGCTCGGGCGTGAAGACCTTGATCTCCTCGCCATCGCTTGCTCGCGCGGCGGCAGCGAGAGGCCCTGCGCCGGGTTGTGGCGGATCAAGCCCTCGCGCTTGGCGGTCGCCAGTGCTGCTCGGAGAGGCATCGTCGCGTTGGCGATCGTGCGGTCTCCGAGGCGCTTGCCCTGCGCCTGCTCGTCGGCCAGCCAGTCAACGAAGCGGGCTAGCGAGTAGGGGGAGAGGTCGATCAGCTTGAGGCGGGCCGGGAAGTAGGGATGGGCGAAGACACGGATCAGGCGGCGGTATTCGTCGCGGGTGTTCTCGCGGAAGCCACGGCGGCCCTGGCCGCGGTAGCGCTCGACCCACTCGTCCAAGTAGCGGCGGAGGGTGATCGCGGTGCGCTCCTGCAGCTCGCCACGGTCGCGGTCGGTCTCGCTCTCGCGCTTGATCCGCTTGGCCTCCTCGTAGGTGCGGGCGTGGCGCTTTCGCTGCCGCCCGCCGGCGCGGAAGACGCAGACGTAGCCGATCGTCCTGCCCTTGCCGTCGATGCGCTTGAAGACGCCGGGCGTCTTCGTCTTTCGCAGCCGCCGCTCATCGCCACAGCCTGGACGGCCCTCGCGGGCCACCGTACCCTGGGAAACGCTCATGAGCACCACCTCGTGAGCCGGGGGCGGGCCGTTGTCGCGGCGCCGCCCCGTTTGACGTTGCGGACAAGACGTTAACAGGGGGATCGGGGCGCATGGTTGAAAGCGGCCCGACTCCCAAGACGTCGTTTTGAGTTCGCAACGCTGTTCGCGTCGCAGTTCGCAACGCGGCTCGCATTGCGGTTCGCATCCGCCATGAGACGACCTCACGCCATGCCGCGTGCCACCTGCGAATGCGGCGATGTCACCCCGCGGACATGTATTCCCAGATAGGGAGTCTTTCCTCACAAGTTCGATCTCAGCCGCCGCTGGCTCTCGGACCGTCCGTGCCGTCAGCCTCGCCTGGCTCTGCTGACCTTCGCCCCTTGCCTCCACCGGCCGGGCTCCGTTCGGAGCACCGGCCGGCCTGAACGCAGGCGACTGGACCTATCAGCCACTGCAGCCTTTCGAGGACCGAGGCAGACGGCGAAGGCCCGCGCTCGCGAGTCCTCCCGTCTTCCGGTGGCCTGCGCCCCGGCCCTCGAAACGCTGCAGCCATGGCGGCGGTCACAGCGGTTACCCCGGGTCGAGGTCGGCGAGAACTTCCTCGCAGGCGTCGTAGCCGAGCTGGAAGCGCCCGGCCACCCTGGCGTCGTGTTCGCTCGCTCTGCGCTCCGCGACCGACTGGGCGAGAACCCGCTCGGCTTCGCTGTGCAGGCGTTTGAGGAGTTCCATCAGGTCGTGGACGGGCATCGTCAGCCTGAAGGTCTCGCAGCTCTCGCAGGGCGCCCAGCCGATGTCTTCCTGGAGGCGGAAATCCTTGGCGAACTCAAGCCCAAGGCGCTCGGCGGTCGCGAAGTCCTCGCTCTCCTCCAGCGCGATCCAGATGTCGCCGATTGCCCCGAGGTGGTTGCGGACCAACTCATAGAGGCCGTCGCGCTGGTCGCGGTCGATCGTGGGCGGTGCTGGTGGGCATCGCGCCCTCCCTTCCGGTCGGACACCGAAAGAGCAGCCGCGATGCCGCCGGAGCAGGGCCGCGGCGGTACCGTCTCTCTCGCATCGAAGCTCCGTCTTCGGTGCCGGGCCCCGGGGCGTTCCACCGCCGCCGGGGCCGCTGTTTCATCTTGTCGCGGCCGAACGTAGGTGGACTGGAGGCCCATCTCAAGGTCCGCGGTCGACCCTCTCTCGGACCTCGTGTTGCCCCAGGCGTTGCCCCAGCGGCGATTCCGGCCTCTCGACCGTCCTCCCAAATCGCCGCAAACCCGCTTTCCAAGCTGGATCACGTCAACGCGCCTGACAGGATTCGAACCTGTGACCTTCGGTTTCGTAGACCGACGCTCTATCCAACTGAGCTACAGGCGCGTGCCCGGCATCGAGGAGTCCGGCTTGAGGAAGCCGCGATGCGGGGAGGGGCATTCTAGAGGGATCTAGGGGGCGGTGAGGCTGGCGAGGACGAGGCTGGCGATCTCGGCGCCGAGCTGCTCGGGGGTGAGCGGGCCGTCGGGGCGGTACCACTTGTAGGCCCAGTTGGCGGCGCCGAGGGCGGTGTTGACGAGGATGCCGGGGGTGGTTGGGAGGGCGAACTCGTCGGCAGCGGCGCCGCGGGCGAGGAGGTCGAGCAGGGTCTGCTCGTACTCGTTGCGGACGGCGATCAGGCGGGCCTGCTCGCGAGCGGGCAGCTCGGCCTCGTTCTCGAAGAAGACGCGGAGGAGGTCGCGGTTGCGGCAGGTGTAGGCGGCGCGGTCGGCGATCAGGTCGTGGAGGGCCTGGCGGGCCGGGCGGTCGGAGTCGGCGATGCGGCGGGCGGCGATCACGTTCTCGCGCAAGACGTCCTCGTAGAGCTCGACCAGGATCTCCTCCTTGGAGCCGACGTAGTGGTAGAGCGAGGCCTTGCCCATGCCGAGCTCCTCGGCGACGTCGCTCATCGCGCTCGCCCGGTAGCCGCGGGCGGAGAAGACCGCGGTGGCGGCGGTGAGGACCTCGCGGCGGCGAGCCTCCTGGCGCAGCGCGACCCGGGTCGCGACCATCAGCAAAGCACCTCTAGAACCCCATCCGCTTGGCGAGGATCTCGAGCTGGACCTCGTCGGTGCCGCCGCCGATGCGAAGGATGCGCGCGTCGCGATAGTGCATCGCCACCGGCGTCTCCTCGATGAAGCCGTAGCCGCCGAAGACCTGGAGCGCCTCGTCGACCACGTGCGAGGCAATGCGCGGCGCGACCAGCTTCGCCATCGCCGTCGTGCTCGCCGCCTCCGGGTGGCCCTGGTCCCAGCGCGCCGCCGCCTGGTAGGTCAGGGTCCGCGCCGCTTCCAGCTCCGCCGTCGCCGCGGCCAGCCGGTGGCGGATCGTCTGGTGACCGCCGAGCGTGGTGCCGAAGGTGCGGCGCTCGCGAGCGTGGGCGACGGCTTCGTCGAGCGCCGCCTGGCCGAGCCCAACCGCCATCCCGGCCAGCGAAATCCGCTCGACCTGGAACGCCTCCATGATCTGGTGGAAGCCGCGCCCGGGCTCGCCGAGCAGCTGGTCCTCGGCGACGAAGCAGTCGTCGAAGGAGATCTCGCGAGTGTCGGAGGCGTGCCAGCCGAGCTTCGCCAGCGGCGGGCTCAGCGTCATCCCCTCCGCCCCACGCTCGACGACGAACGTGGTGATCCCGCGGTGGCCGGCCTCGGGGACGGTCTTGGCGGCGACGACGATCGCGTCGGCGAGGCCGGCGTTGGTGATGAACATCTTCGTGCCGCGGAGCAGGAAGCCGCCCTCGACCGCGCGGGCGGTGGTGGCGATGCCGGCGACGTCGGAGCCGGCGCCCGGCTCGGTCACGGCGATCGCGGCGACGCACTCGCCCGCCAGCAGCGGCCGCAGCCAGCGCTCCTTCTGCTCCTCGCTGCCGTAGCGGGCGAGATGCGGGCCCGCCATGTAGGAGCTGACCAGAGGCGTGATCGCCAGACCACCTGAGGCGCGCGCCAGCTCCTCGGAGAGGATCGCCAGCGCCAGCACGCCGCCGCCGCTGCCGCCGTACTCCTCGGGGTGGTTGACGCCGAGCAGCCCGGCCGCCGCCATCGCCGGCCAGAGGTCGGCCGGGAAGGTGCCCGCCGCCTCGGCCTCGCGCACCCGCGGCGCCAGCTCGCGGACGACGAAGGTGCGGCAGACCTCGCGGAAGTCGCGGTGGTCGTCGTCGAGGTCGAAGGCCGGGCCGCCGACCGTCGCCGCGCCGCCGGCGCTCACGAGCCGCCGCCCCGCTCGATCGTCTCGCGCGCCATCCGCAGCGCCGGCCCGTCGACCATCGCGCCCTCGAACTCGACCGCGGCGATCCCGCGCGCCGCACCAGCCTCCCAGGCGGCCAGCAGCTCGCGCGCCCGCGCGACCTCCTCCTCGCTGGCGCCGAAGGCGGCGTTGGCGAGCGGCACCTGCGCTGGGTGGATGCAGAGCTTGCCGCGGTAGCCGAGGTCGCGGCCGAGGGCGGCGTCGCGCTCGAAGGCGGCGTCGTCGCGGAAGTCGACCACGACCTGATCGATCGCGGCTACCCCTGCCAGCCGCGCCGCCAGCGCCACCCGCGAGCGCGCGTAGAGGACCTCCTCGCCGCCGGCGCTGCGGCGACCCCCGAGGTCGGCGACGTAGTCCTCGGCGCCGAAGTAGGCGACCTCGGGCGCCGCCTCGGCGAGCAGCCGCTCGCACTCGGCGACCCCGCGCGCCGACTCGAGGCCGGCGAAGATCTGGGAGCCGTCGGGGAGCGCGTCGCGCGCCCAGACCAGGTCGGCGACCTCCTCTGCCTTGGGGACGACGACGCCGGCGACGCCGGCGATCTGCGCCACCGCGTCGACGTCGTCGCGGAACCACTCGCTGCGCGGCGCGTTGACGCGGACGAAGCGGCGTGGCACGTCGGCGACCGAGGCGATCAGCTCCGGCAGCGCCGCCCGCGCCTCCTCCTTCGAGTCGTCGGGAACCGCGTCCTCGAGGTCGACGATCGCGGCGTCGGGACCGCTGCGGCCGATCTTGGCGACGAGATCGGGGCGGGTGGCGCCGGCGAACAGAACGCTGCGCATCAGCTCTCCCTCCGCCGCGTGAGGAACCGGCTTGGATTTAGACCAATAAGTCGAAGATAAATAGGGTTTCGCATATTTATGCGAGATACACTATCGCGAATGATTCGACTAACTGGTCGAACTCTGGCCGAAGACGAGGCCTGGGCGCGTGCCGGCGGCGACCGCTCCCGGCTCGGCACCAAGCTGCCGGCGCGCGAGCGGCTGGCGCTGCTGCTCGACCCCGGCTCCTTCGTCGAGGACGGCCTGCTGGCAAGCGCGCTCGACGAGGAGCTGCCCGCCGACGCGGTGATCGTCGGCACCGGGACCGTCGGCGGCCGCGCGGTCGGCGTCGTCGCCCACGACCCGACCGTGAAGGCGGGCTCCTGGGGGCGGCGCACGGTCGAGAAGCAGATCCGGCTGCTCGAACGCGCCGACCGCGACCTCCTCCCAGTCTTCTACCTCGTCGACTCCGCCGGCGGCCGCCTCACCGACCAGCTCGGCTTCCACGCAGGCCACCGCGGCGCCGCCCGCGTCTTCCACCTCCAGGTCCGGCTCTCCGGTCGCGTCCCCCAGATCTGCTGCCTGTTCGGCCCCTCCGCCGCCGGCGGCGCCTACATGCCCGCCTTCTGCGACTGGGTGGCGATGGTCGACGGCAACGCCTCGATGTTCCTCGCCTCGCCGCGAATCGCCGAGAAGGCGATCGGCGAACGCGTCTCGCTGGAGGAGATGGGCGGGGCCGCGATGCACACCGCCGTCTCCGGCCTCGGCGACCAGCTCTGCGCCGACGACGCCGAGGCGATCGCCGCCGCCAAGGCCTTCTTCTCCTACCTGCCGAGCTGCTGGGAGGAGCGGCCGGCGCCGGCGCCGGCACTGCCTGCCGCGAGCGAGGACTGGGAGGGGGTCATCCCCGCCAACCCGCGCGCCGGCTACGACGTCCGCACCGTGATCGAGCGGGTCGCCGACGCCGAGAGCTTCTTCGAGGTGAAGCAGCGCTGGGCGGCCGAGATCGTCGTCGGCTTCGCCCGCCTCGACGGCGCCGCGGTCGGCATCGTCGCCAACCAGCCGCTGGTCGGCGCCGGCGCGATCCAGGTCGACTCGGCCGACAAGGCGGCCCGCTTCATCTCCCTCTGCGACGCCTTCAACCTGCCGCTGATCTTCCTCGCCGACATCCCCGGCTTCATGATCGGCTCCGCCGTCGAGCGCCAGGGGATCATCCGCCACGGGGCGAAGATGGTGGCGGCGATGTCGAGCGCCGAGGTGCCGCGCTTCTGCGTCGTCCTGCGCAAGGCGTTCGCCGCCGGCTACTACGCGATGTCGAGCCCCGGCTTCGAGCCGCGGGCGACGATCGCCCTCGACGGCGCCCAGATCGGGGCGATGGCCGGCGAGGCCGCGGTCAACGCGGTCTACGCCAACAAGATCGAGGCGATCGAGGATGAGGAGGAGCGCCGGCGCTTCGTCGCGCAGCGGGTTGCCGATTACGAGCCGGAGCTGGACGCGGTCCGCCTCGCCAGCGAGCTGCTGATCGAGGCCGTGGTCGAGCCGGCGCAGCTGCGCGGCGAGCTCGAGCGGCGCCTCGCCGACGCCGCCGGCTGGACCCGCCGTCCAGCCGGCCGCCACCACAGCGCCTTCCCCGTATGAAAGGAGTCCCGACATGAGCGACACCACTGCCCCGCCCGAACGACCCGCCTCCGGCCGCTGGTTCGAGGACCTGCCCGAGGGCCTCGTCGTCCACCACGCCGTCACCCGCACGATCACCGAGGCCGACAACACCCTCTTCTCGACCCTGACGATGAACCCGCAGCCGCTCCACCTCGACGCCGAGTTCGCCGCCGGCACCGAGTTCGGCGAGCGCCTCGTCAACAGCCTCTTCACCCTCGGCCTGCTGGTCGGGATCACCGTCTACGAGCTGACCCTGGGGACGACGGTCGCCAACCTCGGCTTCGGCAAGGTGGAGTTCCCCGCCCCCGTCTTCCACGGCGACACCCTGCGCGCCGAGTCCACCGTCGTCTCCGCCCGCGCCTCGAACTCCCGCCCCGACGCCGGCATCGTCAACTTCGAGCACCGCGGCTACAACCAGCGCGGCGAGCTAGTCGCCCTCTGCGAACGGGCCGCCCTGATGCGCCGCCGCCCCGCTTGAGATCGCGCGGCGCGTTTTGATCGCATAGCGATACAAAGGCGCCGCGCGGTCAGTCTCGCGGCTCCTCCAGGCCCAGGCCGCGGGCGATGACCTCTTTCATGATCTCGCTCGTCCCGGCCCAGATCCGGGTGATGCGGGCGTCGGCGTAGGCGCGGGCGACCTCGTACTCCTCGACGTAGCCGTAGCCGCCGTGCAGCTGCACGCAGGTGTCGATCACGCGGTTCTGGATCTCGGAGCTGAGCAGCTTCGCCTTCGAGGCCTCGACCGCGGTCAGCTCGCCGGCGACGTGCGCCTCGACGCAGCGGTCGACGTAGACGCGGGCCATGTCGAGCTCCGCGTCGGCCTCGGCGAGGGCGAAGCGGCTGTTCTGGAAGCTGCCAATCGAGCGGCCGAAGGCGCGGCGCTCGTTGACGTACTCGATCGTCAGCCGCAGCGCGTTGGCGGCGTGGGCGACGTTGACGACCGAGGTGCTGAGCCGCTCCTGGGTCAGGTGGTCCATCATCACGCTCATCCCGCGGCCGAGCCCGCCGATCACGTTCTCGGCCGGGATCGGTACCTCATCGAAGAAGAGCTCTGCCGTGTCGGCTTCGTGCTGGCCGAGCTTGTTCAGCTTGTTGCCGCGGCTGAAGCCGTCCATCCCGCGTTCGACCGCGAAGAGGCTGATCCCGCCCGGATCCGGCGTCTGCGCCGCGGCGACGACGAGGTCGGCGTTGTAGCCGTTGGTGATGAAGGTCTTGCTGCCGGAGAGGCGCCAGCCCTCGCCGTCGCGGCGCGCGGTCGACTGGATCCCCTTCAGGTCCGAGCCCGCCGCCGGCTCGGTCATCCCGATCGCGGTGACGATCTCGCCGCTGACGAAACCCGGCAGCCAGCGCGCCTTCTGCTCGTCGCTGGTCAGCTGCAGCAGGTAGGGGGCGACGACGTCGGTCTGGATCCCGAAGCTCGAGCTGTAGGCGAAGCCGGCCCGCGCCAGCTCCTCGCCGAAGATCGCGTTGAAGCGGAAGTCCTCGACGCCGCTGCCGCCGAACTCGGCCGGGACGCCGAGCCCGAGGAAGCCGTCCTCGCCGGCTTTCAGCCAGGTCGCGCGGTCGATCGAGCGTTGCTCGCGGAAGCGCTCGCGGTTCGGCATCAGCTCGCGGTCGACGAAGGCCGCGACCGACTCGCGGAACCACTCGTGCTCGTCTTCGAAGAGGAGTCGCTTCATTGGCGACAGACTGGAGCGCTGCGGCGCCGAGCGGAAGCACCCCGCCCGCGTCCTTTGGAGGAACTCAAAGCGGGCGGCGCCGAGGCTGCCCGAACCGAGAGGGGCCGACCTATGGTCGGTCGGGGAGGGCCGCATCCCACGGACGGAGGAGCGATGAGCACCGGATTTCACTGGAACGAGCTGTACGCCTGGCACGACACCGGCACCGGGTCGGGCTTCCTCAGCACCGGCGGCCTGGTCGAGCCCGAGCAGCACGGCGAGAGCCCAGCGACCAAGCGGCGCCTGCGCAACCTGCTCGACGTCACCGGCCTGCTCGGCGAGATGACCGAGCTGCCCGGTCGCAAGGCGACCGAGGAGGAGCTGCTGCGGGTCCATACCGCCGAGTACGTCGAGCGGGTCAAGGCCGAAAGCGAGGCCGGCGGCGGCGACGGCGGCGAACTCGCCCCCTTCGGCCCCGGCGGCTATGAGATCTGCCTGCTCTCGGCCGGCGGCGTCATCTCCACCGTCGAGGCGGTCTGGAACGGCGACGTCGACAACGCCTACTCGCTCAACCGCCCGCCCGGCCACCATGCCGAGCGCGGCGAAGGCCGCGGCTTCTGCGTCTTCGCCAACATCGCGGTCGCGGTCGAGCACATGCGCGCCGCCCACGGGGTCGAGCGGATCGCGATCGTCGACTGGGACGTCCACCACGGCAACGGCACCGAGCACGCCTTCTACGAGGAGCCGAACGTGCTCGCGATCTCCCTCCACCAGGACGGCCTCTACCCGGCTGAATCGGGCCTGGTCGAGCACACCGGCGCCGGCGCCGGGGAGGGCGCCACCGTCAACGTGCCGCTGCCGCCCGGCTCGGGCAACGGCGCCTACGTGGCGGCGATCGAGCGCGTCGTCGTCCCCGCGGTCGAGGCGTTCGACCCTCAGCTGATCGTGATCGCCTCCGGCCTCGACGCCTCGATGATGGACCCGCTGGCGATGATGATGGTGACCAGCGAGGGCTACCGCGAAATGACCGACGCGATGGTCGAGCTCGCTGCCCGCGTCTGCGACGGCAAGCTGGTCGCGATCCACGAGGGCGGCTACTCGAGCTCCTACGTCCCCTTCTGCGGTGCCGCCGTGATCGAGGGCCTGCTCGGCATCCCCAAGCAGGTCGAGGATCCCTACATCGAGGCCTTCCGCGGGATCGGATACGTCGACCTGCAGCCTCACCAGGAGGCGGTGATCGAAGACGCCGCCGCGCGGCTCAGCGTCGGAGGTCGATCCTGATCCCGGGCTGACTCAGCGACAGATGCGAGACTGGCCGCTGCTGGGCCTCGGTGATGAGGCGCATCAGCTCGTCGCCGAGGTCCGAGCGGGCCGGCGGCTCGGTCCGCAGCGGCGGCCCGGCGAGCATCTCGTCGACCTGCTCCTCGGGGCAGAAGTAGCGCAGCAGCAGCTCCTCGTCGGAGAGGTCCTTGCCGAGTTTCTGGCGCCATTCGGCGACCGTGGTCTGGTCGCGCTCCCAAGCTTCCAGCGCCTTGACCCGGGGCTGGGAGAAGATCCTGTCGGCGACGTGGGGCTCGACCGGCCGCATCAGCGGCCCGTAGTGGCCGAGCGCATAGTGCAGCACCTCGTCGGGGACGATTTCGTAGCGTTCGGGCAGGACCACGTTGAGCACCGCCTGGATCCCGACGAACTGCGAGAACGGCGTCGCCATCACCGGCTGGCCGAGCTCCTCGCGGACGCGGACGATCTCGTCGATCACCTCGGGGAAGCGCTCCGGCATCCCGTACTCGTCGAGCTGGTTGATCAGGGTTCCGGTCATGCCGCCGGGCAGCTGGTGGCGGTAGGGCATCGTCCGGTACTCGTTGGGCTCGCCGAGCGCCCAGCCGAGCCGCTTCGCTTCGCCCTCGAAGTGGTCGGCGACGGGCTTCAGGTGGGACTTGTCGAGGTTGTGGGTGTGGCCCATTTCCTCGACGATCTCGGCCATCGCCTCGGTCGAGGGCAGCGAGGGCCCGTTCGCCAGCGGCAGCGAGCAGGTGTGGATGTACTCGATCCCACAGCGGATGCCCTCCATGTAGACGAGCGGCGCCAGCCCGGTCGTGTTGTGGACGTGCAGCTCGAGCTCGACGCCGGGAGTCGCCGCCTGCAGCGCCGGCAGCAGCGTCGCCGCCCGCTCCGGGGTCAGCACCCCGGGCGCGTCCTCGACGTAGATCCGCTTCACCCCCTCCCAGCCCGCCATTTCGCGGGCGCGGTCGGCGAAGAACTCGTCGGTGTGGAGGTCGGTCAGCCCGTACATGATCGCTGGCACCGTTTCGCCGCCGACGCGGCGGATCGCTTCGTGCTTGGCCTTCATCACCGGCATGTCGTAGAGGCAGTCGAAGAGCCAGTGGCTGTCGATCCCGTGCCTGACCAGGGTCGCGACCCAGAGGTCGAGCATCTCGTCGGGGACGAAGCCGAAGCTGCCGACGGCGACCGGCCGCATCCCGGCCCGGTGGCCGGCGCCTGGGAGCCCCTTGACCAGCCAGTCGAGCGCCGCCCAGGGGTCGTCGCCCGACTCGCGCAGCATCACCACGAAGAAGGTGCCGCCGGTCAGGTCGAAGGTGTCGAACCCGGTCGCCGCCAGGTGCGGCAGCGCCGGCGTCGCCTGACAAGCGCGCATCCGCATCCCCCAGAGCGACTGCTGGCCGTCGCGCAGGGTCTGGTCGATGAACTTGATCTCGGCCATCAGACGGTGACGAAGCCGCCGTTGGGGCTGACCGTCTCGCCGACGAAGAAGCTGGCGTCATCGGAGCAGAGGAAGGCGATCGTCGCCGCAATCTCCTCGGGGCGCCCGAGCCGGCCCTGGGGCGTGCCCATCGTCACCGCGCCGACCAGGGGCTCGGTCAGCGAGCCGCTGACCAGCTGGGTGTCGACGAAGCCGGGGGCGATCGCGTTGACCCGGATCCCCTGCTGGATCAGCTCTTTGGCGACGGTGCGGGTGAAGGCGAGGATGCCGCCCTTCGCCGCCGAGTAATGCGGGTGGCCGGTGCAGCCCTCGATGCCGCAGATCGAGGCCATGTTGACGATCGTGCCGCCGCCCCGGGGCGCCATCGAGCGGGCGGCGGCGCGGGTCCCGTAGAAGGTGCCGTCGAGGTGGACGGTGAGCATCCGTCGCCACTCCTCGTCGCTGATCCGCACCAGCGCGTCGAGCGCCGTCGTCACCTCTTCGCCGGCCGCCAGCTCGGCGAGCTGCTGCTCGGCGCGCGGGTTGACCCGCTCGGAGTGCTCGCCGCCCGAGATGCCGGCGTTATTGACCCAAACGTCGACCGGGCCGAGCTCGGCCTCGACCCTCTCAAGGGCGGCGTCGACCGCGGCGCTGTCGCTGACGTCGGCGACGACCGCCAGCCCCTCGCCGGCGAGCTTCGCGGTGAGCGCGGCGCTTTCCTCGCTGACGTCGACGACCGCGACGCGGGCGCCATCGGCAGCCAGGCGCGCGCAGGTCGCCTCGCCGATTCCCGAGCCGCCGCCGGTGACGACGGCGACCTTTCCACTCAAGCTCACGATCAACCCCTTCGGTCGGTTGATCGAATTGTCCCCCCGATCGCCCCAGCGCCAAGCCCAATCCGGCACCAGGCTGTGGGATTCATCAAGTCGGGCTCAGGCGGGCTCTTTGAGCCGCACGTGCCACTCGACGGTGGCGGTGGCGACGAGCTCGCCGGCGCCGTCGCGCAGCTCGACCAGGCACGGGAACTCGACCTTGCCGTCGGCGTCGAGCGTGGCAAGCGCCTCGGCGGCGTCCATGCCCAGCTTCCCCTTCGCCGTGATCGGCCCGGCGGCGATCTTCAGGTAGTCGATCTCGGCGCGGCGGGCGAGCGGCGTCACGTCGCCCATCCGCACCGCGAAAGCGCCGACGAAGGCGGCGCCCGAGGCGGTCTCGGCGAGGGTGAAGAGGGCGCCGGCGTGCTGGCTGCCAACGTGATTGGTGAGGTGCTGCTTGCGTGGCAGGACGACCGTCGCCTCGCCCGGCGCGACGTCGGTGATCTCCAACCCGAGGTGGCCGACGAACGGCACCGCCATCGACATCCCCTTGGCGATCGCGTCGAAATCCACGTTCGGCATTCCCGGCACCCCAACCATCAAGCAAGGGTAAGCGCTAGCGGCCCTCGAAGGTGGCATGGCCGGGGCCGCCGTGCTCGAGGAAGGTCTTGACCGCGTTCTGGAGGTCCTCGCTCGCGAACAGCGCCGGCGAGTCGGCCCGGATCGCCTCGTCGGCGGCGGGGACGCCGCCCTCGCGGAAGCGCTTCAGCACGTGCTTGGTCATCGCGTGTGCCTTGGTCGGGCCGGCAGCCAGCTCCTCGGCGAGTGCCCGCGCGCGCGACTCGAACTCCTCCTCGGGATAGACCTTGTTGACGACGCCCCAGCGCTTCAGCTCCTCGGCGCCGTAGATGTCGCCGGTCATCACGAACTCGCGGGCGCGACCGGAGCCGGCGCGCTCGGCGAGCCGCTGCGTCCCCCCCATCGACGGCGTCAACCCGACGACTTTCTCGACCAGGCCGAACTTCGCCTGCGGTGAGGCGACGATCAGGTCGCAGCCGAGGCTGATCTCGAAGGCCGCGGTCAGGGTCAGCGCGTGGGCGGCGAAGACGATCGGGGCCGGCAGCATCTCCAGCAGCTCGATCGTCCCCAGCAGCTCCGCCCACAGCGCCGCCCCCTGCTCGGGGCTGAGCCCGTCGAAGACATGGACGTCGACGCCAGCGGAGACGACGCGACCCTCGGCCCGGATCAGGACCGCCCGTGGCGGCGCCGCGGCGAGGTCGGCGACCGCCGCCTGGAAGTCGGCGAGCATCCGCTGGTCGAAGAGGTTGAGCGGAGGGCTATCGAGGGTGAGGATGGCGAGACCGTCAGCCTCCTCCACCCGCACCGCTTTCTCGACCCCGGCCACCCGGCCAGCCTAGATCATCGCCGCACCGGCGCCGGGAACTAGTCGCGGGGGATTCTGTGGACCTCGAACAGGTTGGTGCCGAGCTGCTGCTCGGGCAGCGTCGCCGTGATCGCAATCAGCTCACCCGGCTCGGCGACGCCGTGGTGGGCGGCGAGCCGGGCGCAGCGGTCGACCATCTCGCGCACGTCGCCGGGATGCTCGGCCTGCACCGCGGTGACGCCGAAGAGCAGGCTGAGCCGGCGCACGGTCTCGATGTGGGGTGAGACCGCCAGCACCGGCACGTTGGGCCGGTGGGCGGAGATCAGCCGCGCGGTGCGACCGCTTTCGGTGGGGACGACGATCGCCTTCAGCCCGAGCCGGTAGACGGAGCCGACGGCGCCCTGGGCGACCGCGTCGGAGACGTCCTGGGTCGCCTGGTCGGTGCGCTGGAACAGCCACTCTCCGTAGGGGAGGTCGGGCTCGGTGGCACGGGCGATCCGGTCCATCACCCGCACCGCCTCGACCGGGTGCTCGCCGACCGCGGTCTCCTCGGAGAGCATGATCGCGTCGGTGCCGTCGTAGATCGCGTTGGCGACGTCGGTCACCTCGGCCCGGGTCGGGCGGCGGGCGGTGACCATCGAGGCGAGCATCTGGGTGGCGGTGATCGAGGGCTTGGAGTAGCGCCCGGCGGTGCGGATCAGCCGCTTCTGCAGGATCGGCACCTCGGCCAGCGGCACTTCGATGCCGAGGTCGCCGCGGGCGACCATCACCCCGCCGGTCACGGTACGAACGATCTCATCGACGTTTTCGGCCGCCTGCTGGCGCTCGATCTTGGCGATCAGCGGGATGTTGGAGCCAAGCGCTTCCAGCCGTTCGCGGACGGGGACCAGGTCGTGCGCGGTGGAGACGAAGGAAACGGCGATCAGGTCGATCCCCTGCTTGGCGGCGAACTCGACCCAGCCGAGGTCGCCGTCGGTCGCCGCGGGTAACGCCGCGCCGCCGGGGATGTTCATCCCCTTGTGGGAGGAGAGGGTGCCGCCGACCTCGACCTCGCAGGCAACGCCGGCCGCCTCGGGGTCGCGGACGCGGAGGCGGATCGCGCCGTCGGCGAGGTAGACGAGCTGGTTCTGGCGGAGGTCGGTCACCCCCGACCAGGAGACCGGGATCCGCTCGGCGTCGCCCTCGACCTGCTCGGGGGTGAGGGTGACGTGCATGCCGGTCTCCAGCTCGGCGTAATCGTCGCGCAGCTCGCCGATCCGCAGCTTCGGCCCGGGCAGGTCGCCGAGGATCGCGACCTCGCGTCCGACCGTGTCGGAGGCGCGGCGGATCGTCTCTATCGTCTCGGCCTGTTTGTCGGGGCCGGCGTGGGAGAAGTTGAGGCGGAAGACGTCGGCGCCGGCGTCGATCATCTGCTCGAGCACGCCCGCGGACCAGCTCGCCGGGCCGACGGTGGCGACGATCTTGGTGCGGCGGGGGATGTGCGCCGCGGCTTTCGCGATCGGGTTCGAGTTGCTCACGGGGGTGACTGTAGAGGTCGGCGCAAGCGAGAAAGTGAACGCGTCGCTCTTTCCCCCCAAGCGGGGCGGGCGATCGGCGTCTCCTATCGGCAGAGCTCATGTGTGACGAGGGTCGCATTGAATGCGACACCGATCGATGTAGCTTTTTCACATGCCCACCGCGGAGGCAGTCCCCGAGGAGAAGCCGGCGGCTGAGCTGATCGGCTCCGCCCCGCCTTCCCCCGCCGGCCCGATCGAGCCCGCCGAACAGGAAGCGCTGCCGCTGCCGCCCTCGGTGCCGCTGCCCCGCCTCGCCCAAACGCTGCGCTTCAGCCAGCGCCAGATCGAGTTCGTCTTCGGCGCCCGCCGCCAGCTCGGCGAAACCTTCCGCATGCGCGGCGTGGTGGCCGGCGGGCCGGTGATCACCAGCCACCCCGACCACGTCCGCTCGCTGTTCACCGCCAAGCCCGAGCAGGCACCCTCGCTGACCGGCGAGTCGCCGCTGCGGCCGATCGTCGGTCCCAACTCGGTCCTGACTGCGATCGGCCCCCGCCACATGCGCCAGCGCAAGCTGCTGCTGCCGCCATTTCACGGGGAGGCGATCGAGCAGTACACGCAGATGATCACCCGTGCCGCGGAAGAGGAGATCGAGCGCTGGCCGCTGCACGAGCCGATCGCGCTGGCGCCGCGGATGCAGGCGATCACCCTCGACGTGATCATGGCCGGGATCTTCGGCATCGAGGGCAGGCCGGCCCCCGCTACTCCGGAGGCGGGGCTGCGACGGACGATCAAGCGCCTCGTCAACGCCTCGACCCGGCCCGACGCCCAGCTCACCGAACTCCTCCACGTTGGCCGCGAGGAGGCCTTCGGTCCGTTGCGACTGGCGCTGAAGATCCTCGACCGCCCGACCTACGCCGTGATCGAGGCGCGCCGCCGCGCTGCCGACCTCGACCAGCGCCGCGACATCCTCTCGCTGTTGCTGCAGGCGCGGACCGAGGAGGGCGAGGCACTGAACGACAAAGAACTGCGCGACGAGCTCCTCACCCTCGTCCTCGCCGGTCACGAGACGACCGCCAACTCGCTCTCCTGGGCCTGGGAGCGGCTGACCCGGTCGCCGGCAGCGCACGAGTCCCTGCTGCAGGCGGTCCGCGCCGACGAGCAGGCCGATGAGTGGGTCGAGGCGACGATCGACGAGACGATGCGCTCGCGCCCGGTGATCCCGATCATCGGCCGCCGCGTCGCCGTTCCCTGGCGCCTCGGCGAGTACGCGGTCCCCGCCGACACCCCGGTGACGATGAGCATCCTCCTCGTCCACCACCGCGAGGACGTCTACCCCGACCCCTTCGCCTTCCGCCCCGAGCGCTGGCTCGACGCCGAGGGCGCCGTCCGCAAGCCGGGCACCTACGAGTGGATCCCCTTCGGCGGCGGCATCCGCCGCTGCCTCGGTGCCGCCCTTGCGATGGCCGAGATGCGCGTCGTCCTCACCACCATGGCCCGCCGCCTCGACCTCGAAGCCGACCGCCCCGAGCCCGAGCGCGCCCACCACCGCAACGTGACGATGATCCCGTCCCGCGGCGGCCGCGTCGTCGTCCGCGCGCGCCGCGCTTAGCTGCCCGAGGTCAACCGGCTCTCCGTCCCTGCGGGCAAGCATGGCAAGGACGCAGGGAAGCGAGGTGTGCTCCGCACACGAGCGACCGAGGACGCCGCCAGGCGCCGCCCGCAGGGACGGAGAGGGAGGGATTCGAACCCTCGAGAGAGCTTGCGCCCCCTACTCGCTTAGCAGGCGAGTGCCTTCAGCCACTCGGCCACCTCTCCGGGAACATCGCGCCCGGGTCCGGGCGCATCGGCTCCGATTGTAGGTATTGACCGGGAATGGCGCGGTTAGTCTGGCTTGGGTGCCGGTCCCGCTCCACCAGTCGCACGAGCGTTACGAGGAGATCTTCGCCGAGGTCGAGGCGCCGTTTGCCTTTGTCGACCTCGACGCGATGTGGGCGAACGCTGACTCGATGCTGGAGCGGGCGCGGGGCAAGCCGGTGCGGGTGGCGACGAAGTCGCTGCGCTGCCGGGCGCTGACCGAGGAGATCCTGCGCCGCGACTCGCGCTTCGCGGGCCTGATGACCTACACGCTGCCCGAGACCCTGTGGCTCGCCGAGCAGGGCTTCGAGGACCTCCTGCTCGCCTATCCGACCGCCGACGCCGGCGCGCTCGAGGAGCTGGCGCTGCGCTCGGTCGCCAACCCGGCGGGGGCGCCGATCGTGATGGTCGACTGCGTCGAGCACCTCGATGCGATCGAGTCGGTGCTCGGCCCCGCCGCGGCGCCGGTCCGGGTCTGCATCGACCTCGACGCTGCCTGGTGGGCGCTGGGCGGACGGATCAAGGTCGGGCCGAAGCGCTCGCCGCTGCGGACGGTCGAGCAGGCGGTGGCGCTGGCGCGTGAGATCGAGCGGCGGCCAAAGATCGAACTCGACGCGCTGATGGCCTATGAGGGGCAGATCGCCGGCGTCGGCGACCGACCGCCGGGGCGGCGCTTGCGCGGCGCCGCGATCCGCTTCATGCAGAAGCGCTCGGCACGCGAGCTGGCGGCGCGGCGCGGCGCCGTGGTCGCGGCGCTGAGCGAGTTCGTCGAGCTCGAGATCGTCAACGGCGGCGGCACCGGCAGCCTCGAGCTGACCGCGGCGGAGGACGCCGTGACCGAGGTGACTGCCGGCTCAGGCTTCTACGCCCCCGCCCTCTTCGACCACTACAGCCGCTTCAGCCTCACCCCCGCCGCCAGCTTCGCACTGCCGGTCGTGCGCAAGCCGGCGCCGCGGATCGCGACCGCGCTCGGCGGCGGCTACCTCGCCTCGGGCAGCAGGGACGCCGCGCGGCTGCCGGCGCCGTGGCTGCCTCCGGGGCTGAGCCTCGACCCGGAGGAGGGCGCCGGCGAGGTGCAGACGCCGCTGCTCGGCGAGGCCGCCACGGGTCTCGCGATCGGCGATCGGGTCTACCTCCGCCACGCCAAGGCCGGCGAGCTCTGCGAGCACTTCGACTTCCTCCACCTCGTCCAAGGCAACGAGATCGTCGACGAGGTCCCCACCTACCGCGGCGAGGGCAAGTCCTTCCTCTAGCGTGGTTGAGCTTTCCTCCGCATAGCGACGGAAAGCTCAACCACGGTCACGGGCCGAGGACTCGGTCGGTGTACTCGTTGCTGAAGGTGCGGCCGGGGTCGAGCTCGTCGCGGGCGCGCTGGAACTGAGCCCAGGCCGGGTAGCGCGGGGCCAGGGTCGCGGCGGTCTGGAAGTGGCGCTTGCCCCAGTGGGGGCGGCCGTCGTACTCGTTCATGATCGCCTCGACCGCTTCGAAGTACGGCCGCCACTCCATGCCGCGGTACTGGTGGACGGCGACGTAGGCGGTCTCGCGGCCGTGGGCCATCGCCAGCGCCGCGTCCTCGGCGGCGCCGACCCGCATCTCGATCGGGAAGAAGACCGGGTAGCGGTGGGCGCGCACCCACTCGATCACCCGCCGCGCCGCGGCCGGCCCGTGCTCGCGGGGCAGCGCGTACTCCATCTCGGTGAAGCGGACGCGACGCTCGTTGGCGAAGACGCGGTCGGAGCGGTCGACGGTACGGCTGCCGGAGGCAAGCCAGGCGGCGAGACGCGAGAGCGCCGGGATCGCCCGCGGCAGCGCCTTGCCGGTCGCGGCCAGAGCCTCGAGCCCCCAGTTCTCGAGCACGATGTCGTTGAGGAACGCCGCAACCGGCCCGCGCGGGTTGGCCGGGCCCTCGACCCGGTTGCGCTCCAGCACCAGAGCGCTGTCGGCGTAGGGGAAGGTGAATAGCTCGAAGTGGTCGTTGGCGGCGGCGAGCTCGTCGAAGGCGTCGAGAACCTCATCGCGTGGGCGCGGCGAGTCGATCCGCTCCAGCACGAAGGCCGGGACGCAGCGCAGCGTCACCGCAGCGATCGCCCCCAACGCCCCGACGCCGACCCGAGCCGCCGCGAGCAGCTCCGGGTTGCCGGCGCCGACCTCGCGGACGCTGCCGTCGGCGAGGACCAGCTCGACCGCCTCGACCTGGGCCGAGATACCACCCAGGCCGGCGCCGGTCCCATGGGTCCCGGTCGAGATCGCCCCGGCCAGCGTCTGGCGGTCGATGTCGCCGAGATTGGCCATCGCCAGGCCGAGGCCGGCGAGCTGCTCGTTGAGGTCGGCGATCACCGTCCCGGCGCCGACCCTGACCAGACCCGAGGCCCGGTCGGCGTCGATCACGCCGCGCAACGCCTCGATCCGAAGCAGGGTGCCGCCGGTCAGCACCGCCTCGGTGAACGAGTGCCCGGAGCCGGCGACCCGGACCTTGCGTTCGGCGGCAGTCGCCGCGGCAATCGCGGCCGCCAGCTCCTCCTGGCTGCCGGGACGGACGATCTCGGCCGGACGGCAGGTCTGGTCCCCGGTCCAGTTCGTCCAGCTCTGCGCCCCCCGCGCCGCCATGCCCTTAGCTTCCCACGGCGCTCGCCTGGACTGGCGGGGCCAGCGCCCGGTAGGCGTAGACGACGGTCGCCACCAGCAGCGCTGCGATCAGCAGGCTGGGCAGGGTGTTGCCGGTGAGGCTGGCGACGACGCCGCCGCCGATCCCGCCCAGCACCTGGCCCGAGGCCCAGGCCATGTTCGAGAGGCCCGCGGCAAAGCCCTGGTGCAGGCTGCTCTGCTCGGCCGTGTCGGAGATCAGGGTCAGCGCCGGGGCGAAGCAGAGCCCGGCGCCGAGCGAGGTCAGGATCAGCGCCGCCAGCACGGTCCCGAGCGCCGCGGCGGCGGCGACGCCGAGCATCGCCACGGCGCAGATTGTCAGCCCGATCACGTAGGGCAGCCGCCGCCCGACCCGGTCGGAGATACGGCCGGCGAGCGGCGCCAGGGCCGCCTCCAGGCCGGCGCCGGCGATGAAGCCGCCGGCGATCACGGCGTGGCCGCCGCCGAGGGCGTCGATCCGCAACGGCACCAGGACCTCGATCGCGCCGAACATCACCGACGGCACGGCGACGAAGGCGGCGGACTCGACGACCGGCCGGCTGGTCATCGTCTCCAGCACTTCGCCGAGGCCCTGGCGCTCGGGTGCGTGAGCGTCCGGCATCCGCGACGCCGCGTAGGCGAGGGCGATGGCGATCAGCAGCACCGAGCCGAAGACCGGTTCGGTGCCGACCGAGGCGGCGATCGCTCCCAGCGCCGGCCCCAGCAGGGCGCCGGCGACGGCGGTCCCGAGGGCGATCCCGATCACCGAGCCACGCTCCTCCTCGGGCGCGGTGGTGATCAGCCAGGTCATCGCCCCCGACCAGATCAGCGCCCCTGCCGCCCCCTGCACGAGGCGAGCGCCATCGAGCAATGCGATCTCCTTGGCGAAGCCGAAGACGAGGCTGGCGCAGCCGAGCAGGAGCAAGCCGCAGATCACCGTCCGCCGCGGCCCGAAGCGGCTGGCGATGAAGCCGGCCGGCAGCGAGAAGAGCAGCGTCCCCGCTGCGTAGGAGGCGGAGAGGATCCCCGCCTGCGCCTTGCTCAGCCCGAGGTCGTCGACGTAGCTCGGCAGCAGCGGCGCGATCGCCGCGAAGAAGGCGACGTCGAAGAAGACCATCGTCGAGGCGAGGAGAAGCAACCGGCGCATACGTCCATCCAATCAGTGCAAGCGAACTTGAGCATCCCTACCCATCTACCATTGGCGCCGAATCTTCCCCGGGAGGGGTGGCAGAGCGGTTGAATGCGGCAGCCTTGAAAGCTGTTAGGCCGCGTAAGCGGTCTCGTGGGTTCGAATCCCACCCCCTCCGCTGAGCACTCGATTGCGTCCGACGCGCTCAGGTGGGAAGGTCAGGAAGTCTCGTCCTCCGTACCGCCAGCCGCAGGAGGACTCAAATGAAACGCTTCCAAGCTCGCCTCACCTACGCGAACGCGATCTCGACGCTGTGCCTGTTCCTCGTACTCGGCGGCGGAGCTTATGCCGCCACCCAGCTTCCCAAGAACAGCGTCGGCTCCAAGCAATTGAAGAAGAACGCGGTGACGACCGCGAAGATCAAGAAGGAAGCGGTCACCGGCGCCAAGATCAAGCTCTCCTCGCTGGGTGCGGTTCCCGCCGCGAGAAGCGCCGAATCGGCAACCGTCGCGAGTGGCCTCTCGGCTCCGGAAGCCGTGCACGTCGTCGGTGCCCCGGGCGAGCCCGGCTTCGAAAATGGCTTCCGCGCCGTCGCTTTACAGGGAGCAGGGTTCTACAAGGACCACGACTGCACGGTGCACCTGTCGGGCACGATCGAAGGCGAAAGCCAGAAAATCGCCTTTACGCTGCCGGCCGCGGACCGACCGGCTGCCGAATTCATCCAGACGATCCTCGCCGCCCCCACTGCAATCGGCTGGCTCGAAATATTCCCTGAATACCAAGGGGCCGACCCGGGGATTGTGGTGCCGTACGCAGCGGGCGGGGGCAAACACGTCTTCGCTCTCGACGGGATCTCCTTCAGGGCGGCGACCTGCTGAAGAGCTGGCGCCCACACCCATCGTCGGGGCCCTCCTGGACTAGGAGGGCCTGGTGGGTCTCGCTCGCATGCTCTCGTCGAAGATGACGTAACGGTTCTTGCCGGTCATCTTGGCCCGGTACATCGCCGCGTCGGCGTCGCGGAGCACGTCGCCCGGCTTTGGCTCGCCACCCTGGACGAGAACCATGCCGATGCTGACGCTGACCCGGTGACTGCGACCCTCGACCTCCAGCGGCCGCGACATCGCCTCGGTCAGCTGCTTGGCAATGCCGATTGCTCCCATGCGCGAGCCGAGGTGCTCGCAGAGGATCACGAACTCGTCGCCGCCGAAGCGGGCCAGGGTGTCGGCCGGGCGCAGCGCCTCGCGCAGGCGCGGCGGCAAGGCCGCGAGCAGCTCGTCGCCAGCGTCGTGACCGTGACCGTCGTTGACGTTCTTGAAGTCGTCGACGTCGCAGAAGAAGACCGCGAGGCTCGACCCCGGGCGCTGTGCCGAGGTGAGCGCATGCTCGAGGCGGTTGAGGAAGAGGGCGCGGTTGGGCAGGCCAGTGAGAGCGTCGTGCAGAGCCAGGTGCTCGACCTGCTGTTCGGCGAAGCGCTGCCCGGTCACGTCCTGGGCGGTGCCCAGCATCTTGACCGTCCCGCCCCGCGAGTCGCGCAGCAGGCGCCCGTGGCAGTCGAGAACCCGCTCCTCGCCGTCCGCGCGCCGGCTGCGGTGCTCGACGTGGAACGGGGTGCCCTGCTCGAGGCTGCCCCGCACGGCCAGGTCGAAGCGCTCGCGATCGTCGGGGTGGACGAGCTGCATGTAGGCGTCGTAGCTGACGTCGACCGCGGCCCGGTCGACGCCCATGATCCGGTACAGCTCCGGCGACCAGGTGATCCGGTCGGCGTCGACGTCCCACTCCCAGGATCCGATGTGCGCGAGTTCCTGTGCTTCCGCCAGCGCCCGCTCGCTTTCGGCGAGTTTCGCCAGCGCCCCTTCCGAGCGCTCCCATTCGGTCCTCATCGCCGCCACCAGTAGCGCCGTCACCGCGGCGACGGCGACGAAGAGCTGGGCGCGCAGCAACTCGATCGCGCTCGAGCCGCCGATGAACGGACCTTCCATGTGGGCCGTGAAGTAGACCGCGAGGGCGGAGACGATCAGCGCCGCGATCACCCCACCCCACTGGCGGAAGCGCATCGCGGCAAGGATGATCAGCGGGAAAACCGGGTAGGCGACCGTCACCTTGCCGTTGAGGACGACGATCGTCACCGCGACCAACGCGGCGATGACGACACTCGCCTCGGCGACCCGGGCACGGGGCAGCGGCGCACCGCGGCCACCGGCCAGAAGCAGGAGCGGCGGCGCGACGAGGAGGACGCCGGTCAGGTCCCCAAGCCACCAGACGCGCCAGAATTCCCAGAGGCTGCCGCTCGAGGCGACGCCGTCGATCCAGAGCACCGTGGTCCCGATCGTGGCGTTGATCGCGGTGCTGGCCGCGGCGCCCAGCAGCGCCAGCGCGACGACGTCGCGGATCCTGCCCAGACGCGGGTCGAAACTGGCCCTGGAGAGCATGTACCCGGCGCTGACCGCGGCCAGCGCGTTGCCGCAGGCGATCCCGGCGGCGACCGCGACGGTGCTGTCGCCGGTCGCGTTGGCGAAGAGCGCACCAAGTGCGATCCCGGGCCATACCCGGTAGCCGAGAACGACCACCGCCGCCAGCGCGACCCCACTCGGCGGCCAGACGGCGGAGACGATGTCGTTGCCCGCCGAAAAGGTGAGCCCGAGCTTGGCGACGGCGAAATAGACGACCGCCACCGAGGCGACGACAGCTCCGTCCGACCATCTGACCGATGGGGCTACTCGGCGTGGGAGGCGGATCGCGGTGCTCACAGAAGGCGGAATCGTCGCATGCCGGCCGGAGGGTTGGGGCAGGAATCCGCTATCCGCGGACGAACGTGCGGGCATGGATCGGGCCGCGATGCGCGAGCGCCGGCGTCAGCGCTGGATCGAAAGGGCGGAGCGAGCCAGGGATGCGTACGGACTGGTGCTCGTCCTCGTCCTCATCACCTACGTGCTGACTTCGCTGCTCGGGACCCGCGGTTGGTCGGGGGTCATCCTCTGCGTCTCGACCAGCGCCACCTCGCTGGTCGCGCTGGTCAGCTCGCACGTCAAGCACGAACGGGTGCGGATGGCTGCCGTCTTGGCCGCGGTCTCGGTGGTGCTGGCAGCGATCGAGGCGTTAACCGGCATCAAGTTCTGGCTCAACCTTGCTTCCCTGCTGCAGATCCTCCTGCTCGCGGCGGCGATGGGCGCGGTACTGGTCCGGGTGATTACGACGGCGGAGGTGAGCTCGCGGACGATCCTCGGTGCGATCAGCTTCTACGCCGTGCTCGGCATCTTCTTCACCTTCATCTTCGCCGCGGTCGACCGAGTCCAGGGCGGCCCGTTCTTCGAAGGCGAGCTACACCCAAAGGGCGGCGACTTCCTCTTCTTCAGCTACACGACGCTGACCACCACCGGCTACGGCAACCTCGTTCCCGGCGGTCAGCCCGGCCGGATGCTCGCTGGCCTGGAGATGATGGCCGGTCAGATCTTCCTCGTCACCCTCGTCGCCGGCCTAGTCGCGCTCTGGAAACCGGGCGAAGGCCTTCGCCGGCGCCGCGAGGAGCGCGCCCGCGGAATCGAAGCCAGCGTCGACTAGGAGCAGTCCGGGTTAGTCGGAGAGCTCGACGCGCTCGATCGTCTGGTCGTCGACCGGCCGGTCGGAGGCGTCGGTGGCGGTGCCCTCGATCGCGTCGACGACGTCCATGCCCTCGATCACTTCGCCGAAGACGGTGTGCTTGCCGTCGAGCCACGGCGCCGAGCCGGTGGTGACGATGAAGAACTGTGAGCCGTTGGTATTGGGGCCGGCGTTGGCCATCGCCAGCGCACCGCGGACCACCTTGTGGTCGTTGATCTCGTCCTCGAAGGTGTAGCCGGGGCCGCCGCGCCCGGTCCCTTCCGGGCAGCCGCCCTGGATCATGAAGTCGGGGATGACGCGGTGGAAGACGAGGGTGTCGTAGAAGCCGTCGGCGGAGAGCTTGCGGAAGTTCTCGACGGTCTTGGGGGCGTCGTCGTCGTGCAGCTCGAGGACGATTGGACCAGCACTGGTGTGGAGCGTTGCCTGGGACATGGCTCCCACCCTACCGATCGCCGTTCACGACGACGGTCAGCGGCCGCGAGGAGCCGGGCGCGAAGGGCCAGCGTTCCTCGCTCAGCACCGTCGCCCGCAGCTTGATCTCGGTCCGGCCGCTGACATAGCGGAAGCGGTAGTGGGCGTGGAAGGCGCCGTCGTGGCCGCTGCGAGTGACGAGAACCGGGCGCCAGCGCCCGGTTGCCTCCTCGCGGTACTGGATCGCGACCAGCTTGCCGCGGCGCGGGAACGGCGCCCCGCCGCTGGCGACGCGGCCGCGCAGGCGCAGCACCTCGCCGGTCTGCAGGTGGTCGGGCGCGGCCTGCAGCGAGACCCCGGAACGGACGCGGAGGACGAGCCCGCCGCGGCTGGCGGCGGCGAGCCCGTCCCCGCCGGGGAAGGAGACCGTGAGGCGACGCGAGGCGCCGGGCGGCAGGTGCAGCTCGAAGCCGCCACGGCGGTCGGTGCGAACCGGGCTGACCTCGGGGCCGCCGGGCGCCCCGCGCGAGGGCCGAGCGACGATGCGCAGCTCGCGGCCGGCGAGGCCGTCGCCCCCGGCCGCGGTGAGGCGACCGGAGAGCAGAGCGCCGTCGCCGAAGGCGACCGTGACGGTCTGGCCCCCGGAGTCAACGGCACCGTCGCTGGATGCCGCCTCGCCGGCCGCCCGGAATAGTCCAGCGAAGAGCCGGGTCTTCGCCGCCGGGGGCGGCGCGGCGACATGGATCTCCATCCGCGTGCCGTCGGCGCGCAGCGTGCTCGAGGCTGCGTTGCCGGCGGCGTCGGAGGCGTCGGCGCGGAACAGGTACGTGCCCGGCGACAGCTCCGGCACCGGCGCCGTCAACCGCGCCGGACCGGACCCCTCTCCTGCCCGCAGCTTCGTCGGCAGCTCGACCCAGACGTCGGAGTCGGCGCGGCGATAGAGGATCTGGCCTGATCCCGGCCCCGAGAGCGGGTCGGAGACAGTCGCTTCCACCTGCATCTCGGCCGGAACCACAGCCGACTCCGGCCCTCCCGCGGCGAAGGCAACCTGAGGGGGGACGTCGTCGAAGCGCAGCGGTACCTCGACCGCGTTGGCCGGCGCCTCGTTGCCGGCTTCGTCCCGCAGCCAGACGCGCAACAGGTATGCCCCGGGCGCCGGCACGGTGAGGTCGGCCAGCTTCGCGATCCCGACCCCGGCCACAGACCTGACCCCGCTGTCGTAGCCGCCCGGGCCGGTCAGGCGCCAGGAGGCGGCGGCGATCGGGCTGGCAACTCCCTGGTCGGGGTCGGTCCAGGCAAGGTCGAAGCCGTCGCTACGGCGCCAGCCGTCGCCGCCCGCCAGCGCCGCCTGCATCGGATGGGCGGGCGGGTTGTTGTCGATGAGGACCGTTCGGGGCGGCAGGCAGCTGGAGCTGCCGGAGAAGTCGGCGACGCAGGCGGAGAACGAGTGCGGGCCGTCGCTGAAGGCGGTGGTCGACAGCGCCTGGCCGACAGCGGCGGAGAGCGGGCAGGGCCGCATCGCCGTCGCCCGCCATTCGCCGCCGATCATCGCCTTGGCGCAGCTCAGCTCGGTGAGGGCGACGCGCGAGCCGTCGAGGGTCGATTCGGCGAAGCGAAGGCCCGAGCCGGTATCGGCGCCGCTGACGACGAAGCCCTGCGAGCCGCGGCGCCAGCCTCCCGCGAGGAGCTCGCCGGAGGAGGCGGCGGAAGGCGCCGCACCGTCCTCGAGCGTAATCGTCAGTGCCCGCAGCGCCGACCACGACCCGGCTTCGAGCGAGCACCACTTCGCTTCGGCGCGAGCACAGAGCAGCCGGTCCTCGAAGGCGGGCATCGGCGTCGCGAAGCCGGCGGTGAAGTCACGCGGGGTCGTGTCGGTCGTGGCCGCCGCGGCGAAGACGTCGAAGCCGCCGCCGGGGTTGTCCACCCCGAGCCGCTGCTCGATCCCGTCGTGCAGCGCGTGCCACCAGCTGCCGCGGACTTGAGTGATCCCGGTCCCGGCCGGCGCCAGCCAGCGCCAGCGGGCGAAGCGCGTGCCCGACACGGTCGCCTGCCCGTCGCGGGTAAAGCTCTTGACGTGGGCACCGTCGAAGGGATCGGCGTCGGGGGCTGGTACGCACCAGGAGTCGGGGCGGAACTTGGCGCCACCCGTCGTGTCCGCCCAGTCGGCGTCGGCGCCGACGTACCAGCCGCACTGGGCAACGGTGTACTTGCCCGCCCGTGCCTCGCCGGCGAGGAGCAGAAGCAGCGCCACGGCGAGCGCCACCCCCATCGCGATGATCCGCCCGATTCCACCTCTGGTACCCGACATCGACCCTCCCCTCCTGGCTTGCGTACAAGCGGGTCAAGGACCGAGGCCAGGCAGACTCTCCCCCCTGCCGGCCGCGCGGCTTTGCGAGAATGGCGCCATATGGCTCTTCCCACCCAGGAGCAGGTGACCGAGCAGCTGCGCGTCGTGATCGACCCTGAGCTGCGGCGTTCGATCGTCGAGCTCGGCATGGTCCGCTCGATCGAGATCCACGAGGACGGACGCGTCGACGTGGTCGTCTCGCTGACCACGGCCGGCTGCCCGATCCGCTCCCACTTCGAACAGGCGGTCGCCAAAACGGTCGCGGAGCTCGACGGCGTCACCGCCGTCGGCGTCGGCTTCGACGTCCTCTCCGACGAGGAGAAAGGCGCGCTGCAGAAAACCCTCGGCCGCGGCAAGCTGCCAGAGGGCGCGCTGGCCCAGGTCAAAAACGTGATCTGCGTCTCCTCCGGTAAGGGCGGCGTCGGCAAGTCGACGATGACCGCCAACCTGGCCGCGGCGCTGACCGCCGAAGGCCACCCCGCCGGTGCCCTCGACTGCGACGTCTACGGCTACTCGATCCCGCGCATGCTCGGGGTCAACCGCAAACCGGAAGTCAACGGCGAGCGCAAGATCCTGCCGCTCGATTCCGAGGGCGGGGTCAAGGTGATGTCGATCGGGTTCTTCGTCGAGGACAACTCCGCGGTCGTCTGGCGCGGGCCGATGCTGCACAAGGCGATCCAGCAGTTCCTCGAGGACGTCGCCTGGGGCGAGCTCGAGTACTTGCTGCTCGACCTGCCGCCCGGCACCGGCGACGTCGCGATGACGCTGGCGCAGCTGCTGCCGCAGGCGAAGTTCGTCGTCGTCACCACGCCGCAGCCGGCGGCCCAGTCGGTCGCCCGCCGCGGCGCCGAGATGGCGCACAAATTCGACCTCGAGATCCTCGGCGTGGTCGAGAACATGTCCGGCTTCACCACTCCCGACGGCGAGCGCTTCACGATCTTCGGCGAGGGCGGCGGCCAGCAGCTGGCCGACGAACTCGACGTGCCCCTGCTCGGCAAGGTGCCGCTCTCCGAGCCGCTGCGCGAGCACGCCGACAGCGGCTCGACCCTGGTCACCGCCGATCCCGACGCGCCCGCGTCGCAGGCGATCCGCCAGGCGGCCCGCGGGATCGTCGCGATGACGCCGCAGGAGCTGCCGGTGCTGCAGGCGACGCCGCCGAGCGCCGAAGCACCGCCGATCAGCGGCACGCCGCTGCCGGTCGTCCAAGGCTGAGCACCCGACCGAAACTTCCGCCGGTCGCTATGGTTCTTTATTAGCGACTGCAAATAAATGCCCAATCTTTGGCTCATAGAGCCGGAGAGCGGGGGACCCAGGTTTTCGGGGCGAACCCACCCTCCCCGGGTGGGGGCGCAGCTCCTTCAGCGCCAGCCCGTCAGCTAACCCCGCCGGCACTAGAAGGAGGGATCGATGTCGATAGCCCGTCGGGCGGCTGCCTACGCCGCTCTCAGCGCCGCCCTCGCGATCTTCACGATCGCCCTGATTGCCGCGCTTCCAGGCGTCCGTGCCTGGGCTGCGCCTCAAGGTGGGATCTCCCCGCGCGAATACGAACCGGAAGCCGAAACGACCGTCGAAGCAGGCGGCGAAGAAGGGACCGAAGAAACGGCCGTACGCCAAGCGATGCTGGTGCGGGGCCGCGCGGTGGCGCCGCTCAACGCGCCGCTGGCGGTACGCAAGGTGATCGCCTCCGCCAACAAGATCCGTACCAGGCCCTACGTCTGGGGCGGCGGCCACGGCCGCTGGTGGGACCGCGGCTATGACTGCTCGGGCTCGGTTGGGTTCGCCCTCCACGGCGGCGGCCTGCTGGAAACGCCGATGACCTCCGGCTCGATGGAGACGCTCGGCAAGCCCGGCCCCGGCCGCTGGATCACGATCTACGCCAACGCCAGCCACGTCTACGCGGTGATCGCCGGGCTGCGCTGGGACACCGCCGGCGACGTCCGCGGCACCGGCCCCCGCTGGCACAAGAGCCTGGCGGCGGCAGCCGGCGGCCGCTTCATCGTCCGTCATCCCGAAGGGCTCTAGCTCCCAGTCAAGCGCCAGTCGGCCGCGGCCGGGCCCTGAGCCTGGCCGCGGCCAGCGGGAAGACCAGGGTCGAGAGCATCCCGGCGGCGATCAGGCTGGCGCCGGTGGCCGTCTCCATGTGACCGGCGGCGATCGCGATCGTCGCGATCGCGACGATCAGCGGCAGCTCGGTCGCCGAGTAGAGGGCGAGCGCGAAGCGGTCGCGGAGGTCGAGGACGCCGGCATAGAGCAGCAGCGCCGGCGTGCCGCGGACGACGAGGAAGCCGGCGAAGAAGATCGCCAGGTTGAGCAGCGCCCGGGCGCTGCCGAGGGCGGCGAGGTCTAGTTCGATGCCGCTGACGACGAAGAAGAAGGGGACGAAGAAGCCGAACCCGATCGCGGTCAGCTTCGACTCGAAGACCCGCTCCTCGTGGCCGCGCAGGATCTGCCGCGTGATCAGGCCGGAGACGAAGCCGCCGATGACGACGTCGACGCCGATGTCGCTGGCGAGCAGGACGAGGCCGAAGATGAGGACGACGGTGACGCGGACGGCGAGCTGGCTGCTCGCCTCGAGCGTCCGTTCCAGCGCCGGCCAGCTGCGCCAGGCGAGGCCGATCGCAGCCAGCGCGACGGCGACGGCGAGGACGACGAAGGCCAGCAGGATCAGCGCCTCGTGCAACGGGTGGTCGGTCGAGACGAAGACCGTGAGCAGGGTGATCGGACCGAAGACGCCGAACCCGCCGGCGGCCATCAGGTAGGTGCTGAACTCGGTATGGAGCTCCCCCTCGTCGCGCAGGATCGGGATCAGCGTCCCCATCGCGGTCGTCGCCAGGGCGGTGCCGATGTAGAGGACCGACTCGATCTGGCCGACCGCGATCGCGATCCCGCAGAGGCCGAAGGAGAGGCCGATCGAGAGCAGCCAGCCGAGCGCTCCCAGCCGCAGCGGCCGCCCGCGGACCCGCTCGAAGTCGATCTCATAGCCGGCGAAGAAGAACAGCATGCCGAGGCCGAGCTTGGCGAAGAAGTCGATGAATTCGTCGGTGCTGGCGATGTCGAAGACGTGCGGGCCGACGAGGATCCCCAAGGCCAGCTCGAGGACGACGACCGGGGCCACCAGCCGACCGGGGGCGGCGCTGACCGCGATCGCCGCCAGCGCCGAGACGAGGACGATGACGAAGAATGAGTCGGCGTCGACGTGGATCATGGCGCGGCGTCGATCCTACGCAGCGACGCCGCCGCCCCACGAAAAAGGGCCGCCCGGGGGCGGCCCTCTCGCAAGCTCGTTGCGCCCTGCTCAGGCGGCCTGGCTCTTGTAGTAATTCGCGTTGATCTCGGCGAATTTGGCCCACTCGCCGGGCAGCTGATCCTCGGCGAAGCAAGCATCGACGGGGCAAGCCTCGACACAGGCGTCGCAGTCGATGCACTCGTCCGGGTCGATGTAGAGCTGCTCGACCGAGTCGTAATCGGGCTCGTCAGGCGTCGGGTGGATGCAGTCGACCGGGCATACCTCGACACACGAGTTGTCCTTCTGGCCGATGCAAGGCTCGGCGATGACGTAGCTCATTCGATGAAATCTCCTGGTTCGTTGGTGCCGGACTAGGGGCCGCAGGCCCCCGCCAAGAGCGAGCGCCCATTTTAGGGATGTGCGACGGCGGAGGGCAGCGTGGAGGACAGAGGTGGCTAGCATCGCCCCATGCTGCTTTTGACGGGGGCGACCGGAAGCGTCGGCTCGCGGCTGCTGCCGCTGCTGCTGGAGAGGGGCGTCGAGGTGCGCTGCCTGGTGCGGGAGCCGCGGCGACTGGGCCAGCACCGGGTCGACGTGCAGATCACGCTCGCCGACCTCGGCGACATGTCGGATCCGCGGCTCGTGCGCCAAGCGCTGCGAGGGGTCGACACCGTGGTCCACCTGGCGGCGACGATCCGCGACCAGCCGCCGAAGCGGATCGAGGAGCTGAACGGGCTGGCGACCGTGCGCTTGCTGCGGGCGGCCGAGCGGGCTGGGGTCGAGCGCTTCCACTTCTTCAGCGCCCTCGACGCCTTCGCCGCCCAGCGCACGCGCTTCTTCCGCGCCAAGTGGGTCGCGGAGCAGGCGGTGCTCTCCTCGCCGCTGCAGACCACGGTCTTCGCTCCCTCGATCGTCTACGACCGCAGCGACCCCTGGATCACGCTGCTGCGGCGCTTCTCCTTCCTGCCGGTGCTGCCGGTCTCCGGCGACGGGCGCGCGGTCTTTCAGCCGATCTGGGCGGAGGACGTCGCCCGCTGCGTCGTCAATGCGCTCGGAGCCGAGGGCCAGCAGCGGCCGCGCTACGAGCTCGCCGGGCCGGAGACGCTGAGCTATGACGAGATGTCCGATCTGGTCAGCCGCATCGCCGGCCGGCCCCGGCCACTCGTCCACGTGCCGCTCTCGCTGGTCCGCTCCGGGCTGATCGGCCTCCGCTCCGTTTTCGGCGAGGCCGTGTTCGCAACTTGGGAGGAGGCCGAGCTGATGGAGGTCTCGATGGTCAGCGAGGGCGGCAGCGCCGACGTGCAGGCGCTCGGGGTCGTGCCGCGAAGGATGAGCGATGTACTGGAGAGCACTTAGTCGCATACTCCCCCTGGTTCTCGCCCTGCTGGCGCTGGGGGCGGGGGCGGCGACGGCGAAAACCCTGGTGCCGCCGAAGCCGGCGGTCCTGCTCGGCGTCAGCGACCGCGGCACGACCAAGGACTTCGAAGAATTCGCCGCGCAGACCGGCAAGCACCCGGCGCTGCTGGAGACCTTCCATCCCTGGGGCAACAGCCTCAACGAAGCCTACGAACGCTGGCGGGAAACGTCGACGCGGCCGATCCTCCACATCTCGACCGCAGATGACCAGACCCTGCGCGAGCTGATCACGCCGCAGGAGATCGCGCAGGGAGGCGGTGACGACTACCTGCTGCAGCTCAACACCTTCTTCGCCAGCCGCGGCCTGCCCGCCTACATCCGGCCGCTGGGCGAGCCCAACCGCTGCCTCAACGTCTGGTCGCCGATCAACTGCGACGGCAGCTGGAAAGAAGACGGCCAGCACACTCGCTACTGGTACAAGCAGGCGTTCCGCCGGATCGTGGCGATCGTCCGCGGCGGCCAGAGCCTGGAAGAACTGAACGCGACGCTGGCCGGGATCGGGCTGCCGCCGCTGAACCGGACCAAGGGGGCGAACCCGAAGAGCCTGCCGGCGGCGCCGGTCAGCATCATCTGGAGCCCGCTGCCGGGCGGCTCGCCGCGGGTCAAGGGCAACTTCCCAGGCAACTACTGGCCGGGGAGCCGCTGGGTCGACTGGGTCGGGACCGACTTCTACTCCGAATATCCCGTCTGGAAGGACCTCAACCGCTTCTACGAAGCCAAGCAGTGGAAGCGCAAGCCGGTCGCGATAACCGAGTGGGCGGCGACCGACGATGAGCAGCCGCGCTTCGTCAAGCAGCTCGTCAGCTGGACCGTGAAGCGCCCCCGGGTGCAGATGCTCGTCTACTACAACGGCTTCGGCCAGCCCTACGAAAACCGCTACGACCTCGCCCACTACCCCCGCGTCGCCAACACCCTGCGCAAGAAGATCCGCCGCCCCACCTTCCTCCCCTACGCCGAATGGAACGCCGGCCTCTTCGAACCGCTGCCGCCGAAGGAAAAGAAGACGAACTGACTCGTACCGGCGACCTTTGTCGCCCACAGGGCGACAAAGGTCGAGGGCAGCGTTACGAAATGCGCACGAAAAAGGGGCCCCGGTTGCCCGGGGCCCCTGAAGAACCGCCCGTTGCCGGGGGTCCTTACATCATGCCGCCCATGTCGGGCATGCCGCCGGGCATGCCGCCGCCGGCGCTGTCCTCCGGCGGTTCGGCGATGATCGCCTCGGTGACGAGGATGTTCTTCGCGATCGAGGCTGCGTTCTGCAGCGCCGAGCGGGTCACCATCGTCGGGTCGATGACACCGGCTTTGATCAGGTCGGTGTACTCGCCAGTGGCCGCGTTGAGGCCTTCACCAGCTTTCAGCTCGCGGACCTTGTTGACGACGACCGAGCCCTCCTCGCCGGAGTTCTCGGCGATCTGGCGGACCGGCTCCTCGAGCGAGCGGTGGATGATCCGGGCGCCGGTGACCTCATCGGGGTCCTTGGCCACCTTCTCCGGGTCCAGGCCGGCCTGGGCGTTGAGCAGGGCAACGCCACCGCCCGGCACGACACCCTCCTCGAGGGCGGCGCGGGTCGCCTGCAGCGCGTCCTCGACGCGGTGCTTTTTCTCCTTCATCTCGGTCTCGGTGGCAGCGCCGACCTTGACCACGGCGACACCGCCGGCCAGCTTGGCGAGACGCTCCTGGAGCTTCTCGCGATCGAAGTCGGAGTCGGTGTTCTCGATCTCCTGTTTGATCTGCTTGATCCGGCCTTTGATGTCGTCGGCGGAACCGGCACCGTCGATCACGGTGGTGGTGTCCTTGGAGACGACGACGCGGCGGGCTTTGCCGAGCTGGGCGAGCTGGGTGTTCTCCAGTTTGAGGCCCATCTCCTCGGTGATCACCTCACCGCCGGTGAGGATCGCGATGTCCTCGAGCATCCGCTTGCGGCGGTCGCCGAAGCCGGGGGCTTTGACGGCGACGCCGGTGAAGGTGCCGCGGAGCTTGTTGACGACGAGGGTCGCGAGGCACTCGCCCTCGACGTCCTCGGCGACGATCAGCAGCGGACGGCCGCCCTGCATCACCTGCTCGAGCACCGGCAGGATGTCCCGCACGGAGCCGATTTTCTGGTTGGCGATGAGGACGTAGGGCTCCTCGAGCACGGCCTCCATGCGGTCCTGGTCGGTGACCATGTAGGGCGAGATGTAGCCCTTGTCGAACTGCATGCCCTCGGTGAACTCGAGCTCCATCCCGAAGGTCTGGCCCTCCTCGACGTTGACGACGCCGTCTTTGCCGACTTTCTCGATCGCGTCGGCGATCACGTTGCCGATCTCATCGTCGGCGGCCGAGATGGCGGCGACGCGGGCGATCTGGTCCTTGCCGGCAACCTCTTTGCTCTGCTTCTCGCGGAGGTTCTCGACGACCTCGTCGACGGCCTTCTCGATCCCGCGGCGCAGGGCCAGCGGGTTGGCGCCGGCGGCGACGTTCTTGAGGCCCTGGCGAACGATGATCTGGGCCAGCAGGGTGGCGGTGGTGGTGCCGTCACCGGCGACGTCGTTGGTCGCGGTCGCGACCTCGCGGACGAGCTGGGCGCCCTGGTTCTCGAAGACGTCCTCTACCTCGACCTCGCGGGCGATGGTGACGCCGTCGTTGGTGATCGTCGGCGCGCCGAACTTTTTGTCGAGCACGACGTAACGACCTTTGGGGCCGAGGGTGACCTTGACCGCGTTGGCAACGGCGTCGACGCCGGCCTGCAGTGATCCCCTCGCCTCCTCTGCGTACTTCAGCTCCTTGTGAGCCATCTGTGTTCAGTCCTCCTTGGTTCTTCTAAATCGGTGTCGGGGCTAGCTGACCTTGGCCAGCACGTCCGACTCGCGCAGGACGAGCAGGTCGTCGCCATCGACGGTCACCTCGGTGCCGCCGTATTTGGAGTAGAGGACCTCGTCCCCCTCCGCGACGTCGAGCGGCCGGCGAGAGCCGTCCTCGTTGATCGCGCCGTCGCCGACGGCGAGGACCTTGCCCTTCTGCGGCTTCTCTTTCGCCGTATCGGGGAGAACGATGCCGCTGGCAGTCGTCTCCTCCTCCTCGACCGGCTTCACGATCAGCCGGTCCCCGAGGGGCTTCAGGTTCATCCGTATACCTCCGTCATCGGTAAGTGATTGCTGGTGAAAAGTCCGGAAACGCCGCTGCAGAGCCCTTTCCAGCCTCCTCGCGGCCTTGGCACTCTCAGGGGGAGAGTGCCAACGACATGAAAGATAGCGAGGTGAGAGCGTCGGTCAAGCCCCAGCGGTGAAGAGGGCGTGAAACTTCAGTCCGAGGCGAGCAAGCGGCAGCCGAGCAGCTTCGCGATCCCCTCGCCGCCGCGCGCCATCACCCAGTCGTGATTCCACTCGAAGGCGGGGCGCAGCAGCGGCGCCAAGCGGTTCATCCACGGCTTCGTCGTCGCCACGTTCCACTCGTAGAGAACCGCGGTGACTCCCTCCTGCTCGTAGAAGCGCCAGCGGCCGGTGCCTTCGAGCTCGCCGACGGCGTGGCCTTCGAGCAGGTGTGGCGGCTCGACCCGGGTCGTCGTCACCTCGAACTCGACCCGGTAGGGCAGCAGGCTCTTCCAGACCATTCGCGAGACCGAGCCGACGTCGCCGTCGGTCCCTGGCGAGAGCTCCTCCGCCGCCTCGACCCCGCGCCACCACTCAGGCCAGCGAGCCTGGTCGTGGATCGCCTCCCAGACGGGCTGGCGCGGGGACTCCAGCAGCCAGGTGGTGAGGAAGGCGTACTCGGCCATCGACTAATGCCGCCTGGGCCGTGCCGGGGGCTTAATTGTGGTGCGGCGTCTCGCCATTGCCGAGGTGGGCGTGCGGCGGCTCGACGATCTGCGAGAAGCGGATCACGGTGACGAGGTCGTCGTCGTCGACCTGCCGGCTGTAGATCTGCTCGAGGAAGCGCTTGGTCTCCTCGACCCGTCGGAACTCCGGATTGTCGTGCTCGATGTCGCGGCGAGTGAGCTGGTCGGCCCGTTTGACTTCGACCTCGTCGATCACCGCGGTGAAGATCTTCTCGCGCGGGCTGTGGCGGAAACCGACCGTGACCCAGACGACCTGGCCGCGCTCGTACTTGCCGCTCTTGTCGCCGAGGCGGATGGTCGCCGTCTTGCGACCGCGCTTGAGCTGGTCGATGAAAACCGCGGAATAGAAGTTCAGAACGTAGATGCCGCTCCGCATGGGGGTGCGAGCGTATAGGAGGGCGGCCGGCGGCGCAGGCGCTGGACATCTGGACGGGTGTCCGATTGGTGGATTCACCCATTTGGTCGAGGGAACCGATGGACACACGATGCCCCTCACCCAGATTCGCACCTCGCGCCTCATTCTCGTCGTGCTGGCCTGCGTCGCCGGCCTGCTGGCGCTGCCGCTGGCCAGCAGCGCAGCGGCCAAAACCTGCGGCGGCAAGAAAGTGACGATCATGGGTACGCCCGGCAACGACGTGATCGTCGGCAAAGGCGCCAGCGACGTGATCTACGGCGGCGGCGGTGACGACAAGATCTACGGCGGCCGCAACGGCAACGACACGATCTGCGGCGGTCCCGGCGACGACACGATCTACGGCGGCCGCGGCTACGACTCGCTCTACGGGGAAGGCGGCAACGACACGCTCTACGGCGAAACCGGGTCGGACATGCTCGACGGCGGTGCCGGCGACGACAAACTGCTCGGCTCCAAAGGCAGCGACACCCTGCACGGCGGCGCTGGCGACGACGACCTGCTCGGCGCCAAGGGATCCGACGACCTCGAAGGCGGTTCCGGCGACGACAAGCTCGACGGCGAACAGGGCAGCGACACGCTCGAAGGCGACGGCGGCAACGACAAGCTGTTCGGCGACAAGGGCAACGACACGATCCTCGGCGGCGCCGGCGACGACCTGGTCGAAGGCGGCGCCGGCGACGACCCGAAGCTGGACGGGGACGGCGGCACGGACGTCGTAATCGGCGGCTCGGGAATCGACGTCGCCGACGGCGGGGCCGGCGACGGCGACATCGTCCGCGGCGACAACGGCACCGACACGCTCTCCGGCGGCCCTGGGACCAACGACATCGTCTCCTACGAAAGCGCCAGCCGCGGCCCGGTCACCGTCAACCTCGCGACCGACCAGGCCAAAGGAGACGGCCACGACGTGCTCAGCGGCTTCGAGGACGTGGTCGGCTCACCGCAGGCGGACACGATCATCGGCGACGGCGAAGCGAACCGGCTCGACGGCGGCGTCGGCAACGACACGCTGGAGAGCGGCGGTGGCGGTGGCGAAGCCTTCGGCGGACCCGGCAGCGACGATTGCAGCGGCTTCACCGTCGAGAACTCCTGCGGGCCCGAAGAAGGGCCGCCGTCCGACGTCGCCTCGGCGATCCTCAACGTCGGCCTGGCCGGCTCCAGCCTCGTCGTCCAGGGCGGCCCCGGCGACGACGACATTCGGATCTCCAGCGTCGCCGGCAGCCTCGTCGTCTCCGACGCGGCCTCGATCTTCGCCGGCGAAGGCTGCGAACCCCAGCCGGGCAATCCGAACGCTGTCAGCTGCGCCGACCCGACCGGGCTCGACCTGGTCGTCGCCACCGGCGGCAACGGCGACGACACGATGGTGATCGACCCCAGCGTCCCCGCCAGCACCCACGTGCGGATGAACGGCAACGGCGGCAGCGACGTGCTGATCGGCGGCAACGGCGACGACGTGCTCGAAGCGGGCGAGAACTACAACAGCCCCGACTACGGCAACGACCGGCTCGAAGGCAACGCCGGCAGCGACGTGCTCTACGCCGATCCCGGCGCCGACCTGCTCAAAGGCGGCTCCGGCAACGACCTCCTGGTCAGCTCGGTCAAGACCTGCCAGGGCCACACCTTCGACGGCGGCAGCGGCGAGGACACCGTCTCCTACGCCCGCTCCGACGCCCCGATGCGGGTCCAGCTCGGCGGCACCGGTGCCCCTCCCGGCTGCAGCAACCCCGACCACGTCCTCGGCGACAACGAGAGCCTCGAGGGATCCGACGGCCCCGACGTCCTGATCGGCGACAACGGCGACAACGGCTTCCTCGGCCACCTTGGCGCCGACACCTTCATCGGCAAAGGCGGCAGTGACTTCATCGATGCCGTCGACGGTCAGCACGACAAGAAGATCGACTGCGGCGCCGGCAAAGACGAAGTCCTGCGCGACCCGAACGACCCGAAACCGATCAGCTGCTGAACGGCGGCTAGAAACCGCCCTCGCCGATCAGGGGGACGAAACGGCAGGGCCCGAGGTCGGTTGCCTCGAGCCGGTCGCCCCGTCGCCTCAGGAGGGTCAGCATCTCGACCTCCTCGGCGGCGATCGGGACGACGAGGCGGCCGCCGTCGGCGAGCTGGCCGACCAGTGCCGGCGGCGGACTCGGGGCGGCGGCGTGGACGGCGATCGCGGCGAACGGGGCGCGGTCGGGGAGCCCGCGACTGCCGTCGCCGACGAGGACCTCGACGTTGGCGACGCCGAGGTCCTCGAGAGCAGCACGAGCGGCAGCGGCGAGTTTGGCGTGGCGCTCGACGCTGAGGACCTCGCTGGCGAGGCGGGCGAGGACGGCCGCCGAGTAGCCCGAGCCGGTGCCGACCTCGAGCACCCGCTCGGACCCGCCCAGCTCCAGTGCCTGACAGATCGCGGCCACGATCCAGGGCTGGGAAATCGTCTGCTGGCAGCCGATCGGCAGTGCCGAGTCGGCGTAGGCTTGGCGCCGGCGCGCGGCTGGCAGGAAGGCCTCGCGGGGCACCTCTTCCATCGCCTTCAGAACGCGCTCGTCGCCGATCCCGCGGCGGCGCAGCTGGCGCTCGACCATCCGTACCCGGCGCGCCTCGTCGCTCATCGACAAAGCGTACGGGCGTGTTCGCGCCGGCTATCCGGCGGCAAAGCCGGGCAGAAAGGTCCAGCGAGGATGCGCGCGGCCCAGGTATTCGCGGTGGCCGTCCCAGGCGTCGGCGCCCAGCGGTGCCAGCTCGCCGATCGCGATCTCGCCTTCATCGACCCGGAAGCTCCAACGGAAACCGAGGACCGCGTCGACTTCGAACCGCATCGCCAATGATTCGGGACCGAGGCCACAGAGGAAGGAATGGGCGACGAATTCGGAGTGAACCATCTCCTCGTCGCTGTGGGGGGCGTCGAACAGGGTTGGCGAGTAGCCAAAGAAGCAGAACGGATGGTCGACCTTCCCCAGTGGCGCGAAGGGATCGATCAGGAAGCCGTCGCCGCCTTCAATCACATCCCAGTCGACGAGTTGGACCCAGCCGAGCACGTCGGCGTAGCCGCGGGCAGCGGGAGTCACGATCGCCCGGCACCATGGGAAGCCGGCCGCCCACTCGGGGCAGCCGAGCGTGACCGGGTCGTCGTTGACGCCGAGGGCGACGTCTACCGACCCGGCGATACCGGCACGGCGAAAGGGGAGCGCGAGCGTCTGCGGGGTGGGGGGTCCCATGCCGACCGGTAAGAATCTATTTGACAGGTCAACCAGAAACAAGGAGGACGAGATGGCAGATCCGGTTCTGACCGGCGGCTGCAACTGCGGCGCAGTCCGCTTCGAGCTGAGCGAGCCGCCGGCGAGCGCGGGCTACTGCCACGGCGTTGCCAGCGCCGCAGCGGCACCGCGGCGGCGATCAACGCCTTCGTCCTCCCGGCGACGCTGAGGATCCTCAGCGGCAGGGAGAGACGCTGCGCGCCTGGAAGCCGCCGAACGGCCACGAGAAGTGGTTCTGCGGCGAGTGCGGCTCGGCACTGCTCGGCGGCGACCTCGACGGCGAGGACCCGCGCGTCGTCCGTTTCGGCGCCTTCGACGGCGACCCCGGCGTGCGCCCGAGACTCTGCGGGTCTAGCCTCCAGAGAACATCGAGGAAGGAGGAGGCCATGAGTGACCACGCCGAGACCGCAGTGCTCGCGGGCGGCTGCGCCTGGATCATGCAGCAGCTGCTCCGCCACCCGGAGGGGGTCGTCTCAACCCGCATCGGTTGGACCGGCGGTGAGGGCGAGGACCCCAGTGAGGAGCGTCCCGGCGGCCACGCCGAGGCGGTCGAGGTCGTCTTCGATCCTGACCGGCTCTCCTACCGGGACCTCCTGGAGTACTTCTTCCAGGTCCACCGGCCCGACCTCGACGAGAGCGTCGTCGGCTCGATCTATCGCTCGGAGATCTTCTGCACCTCCGATCAGCAGCGCCAGGTCGCCGAGGAGACGATTGCCGACGTCGACGCCTCGGGCCACTGGCCCGGACCGACCGTGACCAGGATCAGCGAGGCCGGTCGCTTCTGGGGGGAAGGGCCGGCAGACCAGGACTACTTCCTTCGCTACCCGAGTTACCCGGAGGGAGCAAAGCCGCCGTTCCCCCGAGCCGTGCGCAGCTCTCAGTAGATGTAGTTCCTCAGTTTGGGCGGGTCGAGGACGGTGACGCGGCCGCGGCCGGAGCGGACGACGCCGGCGCGCTCGAGCTCGGCGAGGAAGCGGCTGACCGACTCGCGCGAGGTGCCGGCGAGCTGGGCGAGGTCGGTCTGGTTCATCCGGATCGTCACCTCGCCGTCGCCGCCGTCCTCGTCGTGGGCCTCGCGGCTGAGCTGGGCGAGGATGCCGGCGACGCGGCTGGGGACGGTCTGGAAGGACTGGCGCGAGAGGCGCACGTTGGCGGCGCGGAGGCGGCGGACGAGGCCGGCGACGAGCTTCAGAGCGATCTCCGGGTGGCGGGCGAGCAGCGAGCGGACGTCGCCGGCGGGCAGAGCGAGGACCTCGCCGTCGCTCAGCGCCTCGGCGCTGGCCGAGCGCTTGTCGCCGTCGAGCATCGCCAGCTCGCCGAAGATCTCCCCCGGCCCCAGCGTCGCCAGCGTGATCGCGCGGCCGTCGGAGTGCTCGCGGGTGATCCGAAAGCTGCCGTCGCGGACGATGTAGCAGGCGTCGGAGCTGTCGCCTTCGTGGAAAACCCTGGTCCCAGCCGGGTAGGAGCGGGGCACGGCGACGTGGGAGAAGCGCTCGAGCTCGTCCCCCTCGAGATCGGCAAAGAGCGCGACGCTCTTCAGCAACTCGACGGCACTCTGCTCCCGGTCGGACACCGTGGCGATTATGGCCTAACGAGCGGAGGCGGTCAGTTTGCGGGGGCCGCGGCTGAAGCCGGCGCCGACCAGGGCCTCCTCGTGGCCGGAGCCGATCACGGCCTCGCCGTCGAGCTTCTCGATCGCCAGTTTCTGCAGGTGACCGGCGACGACGGCGTCGGCGAGGGCGCGCATCGCCTCCTCCAACTCGGCGCCCTCGAGCTTGCAGAGGCGGAGGACCCCGCGACCGCCGCGCTCGACGAAGACGACTGGCTCGCCGTCGCGCAGGAGCAGGTGGGCGCCGGGGGTGCGGCCGGGTCGGCGGCCGCTCTCGAGCTTGGGCCAGGGCAGCGAGGCGCCGTAGGGATTGGCCGGGTCGGTGGCGGCGAGGACGAGGTAGGAGCGGTCGGCTTCGGGCAGGGAGCGCAAGCGCTCGACCGCGCCGGGAAGGGCGAACTGGGCGCCGCCGAGGCCCTCGACGAAGTAGCCGCGGCGGGCGGTGCCGAGCAGCTCGAGGTTGCCGAGCTCGGAGTAGAGGGTCGAGAAGCCGCCGGGGATGCCCTCGGCGAGGACGGTCTCGCGGGTGACGATCCCGTAGCGCTCCATCATCAGCTCGGCCTGGGCGCGGAGGCGGGCGCCGGGGCCCGGGGCGTTGGCGAAGAGCGCCTCGGTCAGCGACCAGCGGCCCTGCACCGCGGCGCCGGTGGTCGAGCGGCGGCGGGCGAAGCGGCGGCCGGGGCGCTCGGAGGCGGCGACGGCGCGCAGCCGCGGCGCCCGCAGCGGCGCGAAGGCGTCGTTGGTGACGGCGCCGCCCCAGGCCAGGTCCCAGAGCGCGTTGTGGAGCTCCTCGGCGGGAACGTCGCCGATGTCGGCGAGCAGGTCGAGCCAGAACGAAGGCCCGGCGGCGAGCCGCTCGCGGATCTTGTCGTGGATCTCCCCCACGACCGGATCCAGCTTGGCGTTGGCCGGCGGCGGGCCGGCGAGGCGCACGTCCTCGCGGAAGTAGAGGGCGACGCGGCCGTCGGAGCGGCCGAGGGCGCCGGCGCCGATCCAGACCAGCTCGCCGCTGGTGCAGAGCTCGTCGAGCCAGGTTTGCGAGTAGGCGCCGAGCCGGCGGGGCAGCACGTCCTGCTCCCACACCTTCGGCGTCAGTGCGACGCCCTGCAGCGGCACCAGCGCCTCGCGCAGACGGTCCAACCCAGCGCCCGCCGGCCGGAAGGCGTCGACGTTCTGCCAGCTCGGCAGGAAGCGGGCCAGCTCCCGCGTGTCTGCCGCCTCGACCTCCTTGCGCAGGCGGGCAAGGCTGGCGCGGCGGACGCGGCGCAGGACCTCGGAGTCGCACCACTCGCGCTCGTTGCCGCCCGGCAGGAGCTCGCCCCGGACCATCGCCCCTTCGGCCTCCAGCTCGCGCAGCGCCGGCGAGGGGTCGACGCCGTAGCGGGCGGCGAGCTGGGCGGTCGGGAAGGGGCCGTGGGTGCGGGCGTAGCGGCGGACCAGGGCGCGCATCGCGTCGGGGTGCTCGGCGAGAAAGGTCTCGGGCAGGCCGGGCGGCGGCGGCACGCCGAGCGCGTCGCGGTAGAGACCCGCGTCCTCGGCGGCGATGAAGCGCTCCTCGCCGGCGATCCGGACCTCGGCGACGCGGCGCTCGCCGACCAGTTTCGCCAGCATCGAGGCGGCCGAGTAGCCCTCGGCGACGCGTTCGTCGCACTCCTCCGCGGTCAGGTCGCCGAGGTTGCGCAGCAGCTGCTGGAGGGCATCGCGGTCGCCGGCCCGACCCGCCTCGGTGCGGTGCTGGAGCTGGGCTTCGACCTCCTCCAGCGCCTCGGGGTCGATCAGCTCGCGCAGCTCCTCCTGGCCGAGCAGCTCGCGCAGCAGGTCGCGGTCGAGGGCCAGCGCGGCCGCCCGCCGCTCCGCGTTCGGCGTGTCCCCCTCGTACATGTACGACGCGACGTAGTCGAAGAGCAGCGAGGAGGCGAAGGGCGATGCCGTCGGCGTCTCGACCTCGACCAGGCTGAGCTGGCGGGCGTGCAGCTTGCGCAGCAGCTCGTCGAGCGCGGGCAGGTCGAGGACGTCCTGCAGGCACTCGCGGAAGGTCTCGAGGATGACGGGAAAACGGGGGAAGTCCCGCGCCACTTCGAGCAGGCTCTGCGACTTCAGCCGCTGCTGCCAGAGCGGGGTGCGTTTGCCCGGGTAGGCGCGCGGGATCAAGAGCGAGCGCGAGGCGTTCTCGCGGAAGCGGGCGCCGAACAGGGCGCTGCCGGAGAGCTCGCCGACGATCAGGTCCTCGACCTCGTCGGGCTCGATCAGGACGAGGTCGGCGGGCGGCGCCTCGTCGGCGTCGGGGAGGTGGATGACGATGCCGTCGTCGGACCAGATCGCATCCGCCTCGAGGTCGCGCTCGATGCGGATCTTGGCCGCCAGCGCCAGTCCCCAGGCGGCGTGGACGCGGCCGCCGTAGGGGGAGAGGATGCAGAGGCGCCAGTCGCCGATCTCGTCGCGGAAGCGCTCGACCACGATCGTCTCGTCGGAGGGGACGACGCGGGTCGCCTGCTGCTGCTCGCGCAGGTAGGAGACGAGGTTATTGGCGGCGCGCTGGTCGAGGTCGTACTCGGCGGCCAGCTCCTCAGGCTCGCGCGAGACCGCCTCGCGGGCGAAGGCGCCGATCGCCCGGCCGAGCTCGGCGGGGCGGCCGATCCCGTCGCCGCGCCAGAAGGGGACCGCACCGGGGGCGCCGGGGGCGGGGGTGACGATCACCCGGTCGCGGGTGATTTCCTCGATCCGCCAGGTGCTGGCGCCGAGCAGGAAGGTCTGGCCGGCGCGCGCCTCGTAGACCATCTCCTCGTCGAGCTCGCCGACGCGGCGGCCGTCGGGCAGGTGGACGCCGTAGAGGCCGCGGTCGGGGATCGTGCCGGCGTTGGTGACGACGAGCTGCCGGGCGCCTTTGCGGCCGTGGACGGTGCCCTGGGTGCGGTCCCAGACGATCCGCGGCCGCAGCTCGGCGAAGCGGTCCGACGGGTAGCGGCCGTCGAGCATGTCGAGGACGTTCTCCAGCTGTTCGCGGGAGAGCTCGCGGAAGGACTCGGTGGCGGTGACGAGGCGCTCGACCTCGTCGACCTCCCACTCGTCGAGCGAGGCCATCGAGACGAGGTGCTGGGCGAGCACGTCGAGCGGGTTCTGCGGGATCACCGTCTCCTCGATCTCGCCCTCGCGCATGCGGCGGGCGACGACCGCGCACTCGAGCAGGTCACCGCGGTATTTGGGGAAGATCCTCCCCTTCGAGGTCTCGCCGATCCCGTGCCCGGCGCGGCCGATCCGCTGCAGGCCGCGGGTCACCGACTTCGGCGACTCGACCTGGATCACGAGATCGACCGCACCCATGTCGATTCCCAGCTCCAGGGAGCTGGTCGCCACGAGGCAGGGCAGCTCCCCTGACTTCAGCATCTCCTCGACCAAGGTGCGCTCCTCATGAGACAGGGAGCCGTGATGCGCGCGAGCGATCTCGATATAGGGCCCTCGCTCGCCGGTGTCCGCGTGGCCGGCGTGCTCCGTGGCGGGAAGCTCCTGTTCCCCTTCGCCGTTCGCAAGCTCGTTCAGGCGCTTTGCCAAGCGCTCCGCGGCACGGCGGTTATTTACGAAGACGATCGTCGAGGTGTGTTCTTGGACGAGCTGGAGGAGCTTTGGGTAGATCGCGGGCCAGATCGAGCGGATGTGGGCTGAGGGCTCTACTTCAGGTGAGGGCACCCCGTCCTCGCTCGGATAAGCCGGCGCCCCAGGGTCCGCCATGTCCTCCACGGGCACCACGATCTCCAGGTCCAACGGCTTCCGCCGTCCCGCATCAACGATCTCGCAGCTCCTATTAGGCCCAACGAGAAACTGAGCTATCCGCTCCAACGGCCGCTGCGTCGCACTCAGCCCTATCCGCTGTACGCCAGTCTCATCCGCTCCTGCGGCGGGTGGCGGTGTAGGAGGGCCCACCCCTGAGGAAGCTTTAGCTACCGGAGGGGGTGGGGGGTCCCCTGCACCGACAGGACCCGCCGCCTGGAGCGCATGGTCCCTGACCAGATGATCTAGCCGCTCGAGAGTCAGCGCCAGGTGCGCGCCCCTCTTGGTCTGGGCCACCGCGTGGATCTCATCCACGATCACCGCTTCGGTGGTCGCCAGGATCTCGCGGACCTGGGAAGAGAGCATCAGGTAAAGCGACTCGGGGGTCGTGATCAGGATCTCGGGCGGGGTTTTGGCCATCGCCCGGCGGTCTTTCTGCGAGGTGTCGCCGGTGCGCAGGCCGACCGCGATGTCGGCGCCGATCCCGCGCAGCGGCGCCCGCAGGTTGCGCTCGATGTCGTAGGAGAGCGCCTTCAGCGGCGATACGTAGACGAGGCGCACGCCGGCCCCCGGCCGCGAGTCGCGGGCCAGCTTGTCGATCCCCCAGAGGAAGCTGGCCAGCGTCTTGCCGGATCCGGTCGGGGCGCAGATCAGCGCGTTGGCGCCGCCGGAGATCGCCTCCCAGCCCCCCGCCTGCGCCGGCGTCGGGCCCTCGAACGACGCCTCGAACCAGCGCCGCACGGGCGCGCTGAAAGGCGCCAGCGGATCAGACTTCGCACTAACTTTGCGCGGGGTGGTCAACCCACCGATCTTACGCAGTCACGAGCCCCGGCCCAGCCGTAAGACGTCCACCCGGCCACATCCCTCTCCAGCTCAGCTTGAGAGGGCTCGGCAATCAGCCAAAGCCGCGCCGTCGTGCGGCCGGGGGTAGGTGACCCCCTGACAAAGGCTCCAGTGCTGACATAAGAGCCCAAGCCCCGGCCCAGCTGCGCAACGGTCTTTGGCAGGGGGTCACCTACCCCCGGCCCCCACCAACCACGTCTAAGGCTGACCGCCGGTGAACTTGACGTATTCGTACCAGGACTTCTTCGGCTTGAAGCCGTTGCCGAACAGGCCGGAGCCGTCGCAGAAGTTGCAGACGCCGACCGCGTCGTCGACCGAGAACCAGTAGACGCGCTGGACCCTCCACCTGGCCTGTTTCTGCAGCAGCAGCTTGAAGGCGGCTTTGAGTTCGCGGGCCTGGCCGGCCGGGCCCTTGGAGAAGGCGTTGCCGGTCCCGGAACTCCAGCCGAGCTCGGTCAGCCAGAGGCCCTTGGCTGCGTCGCCGCTGCGAGCGAGGACGGTTCGGACTTCTTCGATCAGGCCGGTCAGCTTGTGCCAGCTCGAGGCATAGGGATGGAGGGCGACGCCGCTGAACCTCGACTTGATCCCCGGATTCGTCTTGTACATCTGTTCGAGGAAGTAGCTGGCGAAGTAGTCGCGAGAGGTGCGGTTGACGAGCTTCGCCTTGCGGCCGACCATTTCCAGGTGACGGCTGTTCTTGGGCTGGGAGAAGAGGCCGGCGAGGATCAGCTGAGCGCCCGGGTCGGCGGCGCGGACGACCGGGTAGGTGACCTTCATCAGCTGCCCGTATTCCTTCGGGTTGGGCTTGGCGACGAAGTACCTGAAGTTGGGCTCGTTCCAGATCTGCCAGGTCCGGATCGGCCGTTCCGGCACCAGCGGGTGCGCCGTCCAGAACTGGCCGCCGGGGCCGTAGCGTTCGACCGCCTGGCGCAGCAGTTCCTTCCAGCCGGCCAGTCCGGCGCCGCTGGTCGGCAGGTGGGCGGGCGCCTTGACGCCACCGCCACCGGGCACGTTGACGAGCGGCACGGCCCAGCGCGGTGCTCCGGTCACGGTCGGCAGCACGTCGACGCCGGCGATCGCCGCGCGTTCGACGATCGCGTCGGTGTCGGCCCAGGAGATCGGGCCGCCCTGCTGTGGCTGGATCGCGCCCCATTCGACCGGGATCCGGATGCTTTCGACGCCGCCCCGGCTGAGGCGGTTGAGTTGTTCGGTACTGAGGGACGACTGCGGCACGGCGCCCCAGAACCTGGCCGGAAGCGCCTCTGCGCGGGCGGCGAAGGCGGTCGCCGCGAGCAGCGTCAAAACCAACGCCGTCGCCAGCGCGCGCACAGACCTACGGCTGTAGAGCGGAGCTGTTGCCATTTGCTTCAGCTTGCCTTCGGCGAGAACTCGCCACCGGAGCCGCCGGACTGCCGGCGCTGCCGGATCACCACCGCGCCGATCGAGATCGCGGCCAAAGCGGCGATCGCGATCAGGATCGGGACCAAAGGCGAAGAGGAGGAGTCGGAGCTCTTGCTCGGCGTCGAAGCCGGAGGAGCGGTCGAAGCCACCGCCTGACCGCCACCGACGGTGCCCGCGCCCTGCTGACCGCCCTGGGAGCCGCCCCCTTGGCTACCCTGGCCGGTACCGCCGTCGTTGCCGCTCCCGCCAGCGCCCCCAGTCGATGAGCTTTCTTCTTCCCCAGCCCCTTCTTCGCCGCTGCCCCCGGAGTTGGGCACGCCGGAGCTGTGCGCTTCGGAACTTTCCCCGCCAGGCTGGTTCTTAGGCTTGTGATGGGTCGGCTTCGTTTCGTTCGGGATCGTCGTCGGTTCTTCTTCGTAGACCGTTTCAGCGCTGGCCAAGACCGGTGAGCAGGCAAATGCCAGCAGAGCAAGCGCTGAGAGGGACGCGAGAAGGATCACAGGCGAGCGTCGGCGACGGTGGCAGCTCCCATGCATGGCGTGCAAGGTTAGAGGAATCGTCTGCTGCCATCGCCGCGCCCCTGCTGATCGGGGGGCTTGCCCTGGCCGGGGGCGGCTATGGGCTGAGCGACCGTCACGTCGCCGGTCTCGCGGTGTGGCTGCTGATCGCGGCGATGCTGGTGCTGGGTGCCGCTGGACGGGCGACGCTGGCACGACCGTTCTACTGGGCCTGCGGGCTGATCGGGGGACTGGCGCTTCTTTCCGCATTCTCATCCCTTTGGTCGGGGTCGGTGGAGTTGAGCGTGATCGAGGCGGACCGGGTGCTCGTCTACCTGGGGTTCTTCGTTGCCGCTTTCCTAATCGCCCAAACCGGCCAGGCACGCCAACGTTTCGGTGAAGGTCTGGCAATTGCCCTGATCGGGATTTCCTTTCTGGCCCTCGCCTCGCGCCTGCTGCCCGATCTGCTCTCGGTCAGCCAGGGCGCCGGTGCCGGCGCCCGCCTCAGTTATCCGTTGGGTTATTGGAACGGCGACGGGATCGTCTGCGGGATGGCCACCGGGCTGGCGCTGTGGCTCAGCCGCCGCTCGCTGGTCGGCTGGCTGCGCTGGCTGGCGGTCGTCTCGCTGCCGGCGATCCTGCTCGCTCTCTACTTCACCTACTCGCGCGGCGGCCTGCTGGCGCTGGCGATCGGCGCTGGCTGCCTGATCGTCCTCTCGCACGACCGGCTCTGGCTGCTGGCGACGCTGGCGATCGGCGCCCTCGGGGCGCTGCCGGCGGTTCTCGCCGTACAGGACCGCCGCAGCCTTGCCGAAAACATCGCCGACGGCCACATCGCCAGCCAGGGGGCGACGGTGCTGGCGATCCTCGTCGCGGGCTGCCTGCTGGCAGCGGCGCTGTTCGCCCTGCTGCGCCGGCTGGAGCGCAGCGAGGCAGGGCTGACGGGGCGCGCCGTCGCCGCCTCGCGCAACCCGAAGGTCCTCAAAGGCATCGCCCTTGCCATCGCGCTGATCGCGATCGCCGCCGCGATCGCCGTCGGCGGCCGCGCCTGGCACCAGTTCTCGAGCAACGAACTGAACCCGCCCGGCAACCCCGAGAGCCACGTCACCGGCTTCTCCAGCAGCGGCCGCACGGAATTCTGGCGGGTCGGACTCGACGCCTTCGCCGAAGACCCGATCCTCGGCCACGGCGCCGGCACCTATCGCTTCTCCTGGCACCTGCTGCGCCACAACTCGGTCACCAACCTCGACGAGCATTCGCTCTACCTACAGGCGTTCACCGAGCTCGGCGTGGTCGGCGGGGTGCTGATGCTGGCCCTGATCGGGGCGCTGGTGTGGACCGGCATCGCCGCCTGGCGCGCGGCCCGGGGCTGGCGGCAGGACCTCTACGCGGCGTTGCTCGGCACCGCACTTGCCTTCGCCGTCTGCTCGGCGATCGACTGGTTCTGGCAGATCGCGGCGCTCGGCGCAGTCTTCTTCCTCGCCACCGGTGTCCTCGTCGCCGCCCGCTGCGCGCAGATCGCGCCGGTACGAGAGGCCGAGGACGGGCGCGAAGCCCAGCGCCGTTACGGGCTGGCGATTGCCGGGCTGATCGTCGCCTGGGTCAGCGCGATCGCCCTGATCGGGCCGCTGCTGGTCGACCACGAGATCGACTCCAGCAACGCCGCGGTGCGGGAAGGCAACCTCGCCAACGCGACCAGCGACGCCGAAACCGCGCACTCGATCGAGCCCTGGGCGACCTCGCCGCTGAAGCAGCTGGCGCTGCTGGCCGAGCGCCAGAGGGACTATCCAGCCGCGATCGACTGGCTCGACCAGGGGATCGACCGCGAACCGGACAACTGGCTCCTCTACTACCTGCGGGCACGAGTCCAGAACGAGGCGGGCAACGCGGCAGCCGCGCAATCCGACCGGGCAGAAGCCCAGCGCCTCAACCCCGAAGAAAAGTGCCTCTACGAAGGTTTCGAAGGATGCGGATGACGCGCGTTCCCGACACCGCAGGCGACCGCACCGGAGCGGCGACCAAGGACACCGGCGCCGCGGCGCCGGGCTCGGCTCCGGTGGCGGGCGGCGCGGCCGGACCTTCGCACGGTGCCGACGCGCGCCGGCGCGGAGCGCTGCTGCGACGGCTGCTCGCCTTCGCCGACTGGATCGCGCTGACCGCGGCGCTGCTCGTCGTCACCGCGCTCAGCGCCAGCGCCACGGTCGGAACCCTGTTCTGGGCGATGCTGTTCAGCCCGGTCTGGATCCTCGTCGTCAAGCTCCACGGCCTCTACGACAACGACCACCGCCGGATCCGCCACAGCACGCTCGACGAGCTGCCCTCGCTGGTCTCGGCCAGCGTCCTCGGGGTGCTCGTCCTCGACGGGCTGCTGGCGCTGAGCCCAGTCGGCCCGCTCTCGCCGGCCAGCGCGATCGGGGTCGGGGTCGGCGCCCTGCTCGGCAGCCTCGTCCTGCGCGGCGTCCTACGGTTGCTCTGGCACAGGCTGGCCGAGGTCGCGACCGGGATCGTGATCGGCCCGGCGGCGGCGGTCGACATCGTCGCCCGCCGCGTCGCCACCCACCCGGAGACGCGGCTGAAGCTGGTCGGCTACCTCTCGACGCAGGCGCTGCCGGCCGCCTCCGAGCTGCCGCGCCTGGGCTCGCTCGCCGAGATCTCCGAGTCGGCCCGCGCCCACGAGATCGAGCGGGTGATCGTGACCGAAGAGGAGATGAGCGAGCCGGCGGCCGAGCGCCTGATCGAGGAGTGCAAGGCGGCCGGGCTCGCGCTCACCTTCCTTCCCCAGCACTACGGCCTGCTGGGACAGGGGATCGAGCTGAACCGGCTCGCCGAGCTGCCCGTCCTCGACTTCCGCTTCAGCGACCCGTCGCGCTCGACGGTCGCGATGAAGCGGGCGATGGACATCGTCATCTCGGCGACGCTGCTGATCGTGCTCTCGCCCCTGCTGGCGCTGATCGCGCTGGCGATCCTCGCCGACTCCGGCCGCCCGGTCCTCTTCCGCCAGCGCCGCGTCGGCGAAGGCGGACGGCCGTTCAACATGGTCAAGTTCCGCACCATGGTCACCGACGCCGAGCAGCGCCTGCCCGAGCTGGTCGACCTGGCAACCCTGGAGGAGCCCGCCTTCAAGATCCGCAACGACCCGCGGGTGACCCGGATCGGGCGGCCGCTGCGGCGCAGCAGCCTGGACGAGCTGCCGCAGCTCTTCAACGTGCTGCGGGGCCAGATGTCGCTGGTCGGCCCGCGCCCGGAGGAGGAGGCGGTCGTCGCCCTCTACGACGAGCGCCAGCGCCGGCGCCTCGCGATGCGGCCCGGGATCACCGGGCCGATGCAGGTCTACGGCCGCAGCGACCTCACCTTCGAGGAGCGGCTGGCGATGGAGCGCGACTACCTCGACAACCTCTCGCTGCTGACCGACCTGGCGATCCTGCTGCGGACGCCGCGGGCGATCATCCGCGGCGACGGCGCCTACTGACCCGATGCCGACGGCGCAGCCGCTGGTGGCGATCTGCATGGCCACCTACGAACCCGACCCGGCGCTGCTCGAGCGCCAGATCGAGTCGATCCGCGCCCAGACCCACGCCAACTGGGTCTGCGTCGTCAGCGACGACGGCTCCAGCGGCGAGCGGCTGGCCCGGCTGCGGGAGCTGGCCGGCTCGGACCCGCGCTTCCACCTGTCCGAGAGCGAGGAGCGACTCGGCTTCTACCTCAACTTCGAACGGGCGCTGGCAGCGGCACCGTCCGAGGCCGAGCTGATCGCCCTCGCCGACCAGGACGACGAGTGGTTCCCGGAGAAGCTGGCGACCCTGGTCGGGTCGCTCGGCGGCGCCGAGCTCGTCTACAGCGACATGCGGATCGTCGACGAGCAGGGACAGCTGATCTCCGGGACCTTCTGGCGCGGGCGCCGCAACAACCACACCGACCTCGCCTCGCTGCTCCTCGCCAACACCGTGACCGGGGCGGCCTCGCTGTTTCCGCGGGGCCTGCTCGACCTCGTCCTCCCCTTCCCGCCGCGGCTCGGCGACGCCTTCCACGACCACTGGATCGCCGCCGTCGCGCTGGCCCGCGGCGCGATCGCCTACGTCGACCGGCCGCTCTACGACTACGTCCAGCACGGCGAGGCGGCGGCCGGCCACGCGGCGGCGATGCGCGGCTGGGACCCGCGGCGGCTGGTCCGCTGGCGCGACCCGGGGGCGACCCTGGCGGCGATCGGCGAGCACGGCGAGCGCTCCTACGAGCAGAACCTACGCCGTGTCGCGCTTGCCGCGCAGACGCTGGAGACCCGGCTCGGGGGCCGGATGACGCCGAACAAGGAGCGGGCGGTGCGCCGCGTCGCGGCGCTGGACCGGGCAGGCGCCGGGTCGGCCGCCTGGCTGGCGCTGCGCTCGCTGCGGCGACTGTTCGGGCGCAACGAGACGATGGGGATCGAGCTCTCGCTGCTGGCGGCGATCCTCTGGAAGAGGCTCGGCCCGGGGCGGGGAACGCCGTAGTGGATTCCTCCTCCCGCAGCGTCCTCCACGTCCTCCCCCATCCCGGCGGCGGCGCCGAGACCTACGTCGACGGGCTCGAAGGCCTGCCGGGCTACAGCCACCGGCGGGTCGCCCTCAGCGTCACCCGCGGGCGGCTTCGCGGCAGCGCCTCGGTGCTGCGCCGGCGGCGGCGGATCCTCGCCCTCGCCCGCGAGGCTGACGTCGTCCACGTCCACGGCGACATGGCGGCGATGCTCGTCGCCCCGGCGCTGCGCGGAGCGGCGCTGGTGATCACGGGGCAGGGACTGCACCGGCTGCGCCGCACTGACGGGGTGCCGGGATGGCTGCTGAGGCGGCGACTGACGCAGGCCGTCGGCGCCTCGGTGCGAACGATCCTCAGCGCCGAGGACGAGCGCGATGACCTTGCCGCGGCGCTGCCGGCGGCGCTGCACGAGCGCTTGGTGGTGATCCACAACGGCGTTCCGGTCCCCCCTCCGCCCGACCCCGAGCGGCGGACGCGGCTGCGCCGCGAGCTGGGGGTTGCGGACGCGGAGGTCGCGGCGCTGTTCGTCGGCCGCCTCGAGCCGCGCAAGGACCCGCTGGGGGCGATCGCCGCCGTCGAGGCGGCCCGGGCGGGCGGCGCCGAGCTCGCCCTCCTGATCGCGGGCGACGGTCCGCTCGAAGAGGAGGTCCGCGCCCGTGCCGGGAGCGGCATCCACGCGCTCGGCCACCGCGAGGACGTCGAGGACCTCTACACGGCGGCGGACCTGTTCGTCCTCCCCTCCCGCCGCGAGGGGATGTCGCTGGCGCTGATCGAGGCGATGGCGCACGGCCTCGTCCCGCTCGTCGCCGCGGGGTCCGGCAGCGACGAGGCGGTCGCCGACGCCGGCATCGTCGTCGCCGGCGGCGACGTCGAGGCGCTGGCGGCGGCGCTGGCCCGCCTCGCGGCCGACGGCGACGAGCGGCAGCGGCTCGGCGCCGCCGCCCGCGCCAGGCTCGAAAGCGAGCTCAGCGTCGAGCGCTTCCGCGAGCGGACCGCGGCTCAGTACGAGACGGCGCTGGCGGCAGCGGCTCAGGGCGCCTGACCGCGGCGCTCGCGCAGGGCCCGTTTGAGCGGGGCAGGCAGAACGTAGGAAAGGGCGGGACGCAGAAGGCCGCCGGCGCCGCGCACCGTGCGACGCCGGCGCAGCGCCCGCGCCCGCAGCTCGAGGCCCTCGGCAAGCTGGGCGCGCTCGGCTCGCGCGGCGACGTTGCCGCCGCCCATCACCCGGGTGCAGAGCTGCTCGTTGATCGTGACCAGGCGGTGGCGCTCGGCGATCCGCAGCCAGAGGTCGTACTCGGTGGCGTAGCGGTAGCGCGGGTCGTAGCCGCCGAGCGCCAGAGCGACCTCGCGGCGGAAGGCGGAGCAGCCGTTGGGAATCGGGTTGAAATGCATGAGGACGGGTCCGACGTCGCCGGCAGCGAAGGTCGTGCGCGGCCGCAGCTCGCTGTCTTGCCCGTCGACCTCGCGCATCCGGGTGCCGACGACGGCGACGCCGGAATCGCCGTCGAGCACGGCGAGCTGCCGCTCCAGTCGCTCGGGCGTCGAGTAATCGTCGGCGTCCTGGATCGCGACGACCGCGGCGGCAGCGGCCTCGAGCCCGGCGTTGAGCGAGCGGGCGATGCCGAGGTTGCGCCCCATCCGCATCACGCGGCCGCGCGGGTCGGCGCCGATCGCCTCCTCGGCGACAGCGGCGGAGCGGTCGCGGGAGCCGTCGTCGATCACGATCAGCTCCAGCCGGCGCTCGCTCTGGGCGAGGATCGAGGCGACCGCGCGCGCGACGGTCTCCTCGTTGTCGTAGGCGCCGATCAGGACCGTGACGGCGGGCGTGGGCTGGTTGGCGGCCATGGTGAGGGCGAGCCTTTCAGATGGGGCTGGCAGCAGGGGCGGCCCACCTGACCTGCACCCCGAACAGGGCAGTTAGGGGTGCAGGTCAGGTGGGCTTGGGTTGGAGGAGCCGCGACGCCGTCCTTCGCAGGATCTCCGCTACGTGGGCCGGTTCGTGCTTGACCTGCCAGTGGGAGAAGCGCAGCGGGGTGAGGCCCGAGGCGGTGTGGAGCTGGAAGCGAAGGGCATCGCGGCTCTGGGCGGCGGGGGTGCGGTGGTAGCGCCAGCCGTCGGTCTCGACCACGAGGCCGAGGTACGGCCAGAAGAAGTCGACCTCGAAGTCATTCACCATCTGTTTGGTCTCTGGGAGGGGGAGACCGGCCTCCCTGACAAGAGGATGAAAGAGGAGTTCCAGTTCGTCGTCTGAGAGCAGGAAGGTGTGCTTGTCGAGGACCTGGCGCAGGGCTTTGACGCCGGGCTCGCCCGCGTAGGGCTCGATCGCCCGGCGCAGGGACTCGGGATCGATCAGGTCGCGCTTGTCGGCCTCGTTGATCGCCCGCTCCACCCTGTTGGACGGTTCCAGGGTGGCGAGGTCGAGCAGGGTGCGGACCGGGGAGGTGACCGGGATGTCCCCGACGGTGCCGGCGTCTTGGCTGGGGAGGGAGGGGCGGCGGTAGACCTTGATGTCTGGATGGCGACGGGCGTTTGGCTTTCTGACGCTGATTTCGATCAACGAGACCTCCTCGTGAGCGGTCGGCCTCCAGG
>Ga0335070_10000068_pt1 | contig 114179 bp, 84 predicted proteins | sample Lox_Sample_13_FD_206722 | JGI IMG/M metagenome (GOLD analysis project Ga0335070, IMG submission 206722) | Soil microbial communities from Loxahatchee National Wildlife Refuge, Florida, United States - Lox_Sample_1.3 | ecosystem: Environmental > Terrestrial > Soil > Wetlands | place: USA... | reverse complement strand
AGAAAGTGACGCTATCTTGCAGCTGGCAAAGGGATTTAGTTGAATTTTCTACGAGATAGCGAATCGGCGTTTTTATTTTTCAAGACCGCCGGTTTCAACCGCTCACCCACTCCTCCGTTTTTAATTCTAACGCACTCTGCAGGTTAGCGGCGAATTTGTGACACTTTAGGAATCAGTCGCTGCATTTTGGGGCCTACTGTCACGGATTTGTTACAGCTCGCCGCGAGTTTTGCTACTGCCCGCACTCAAGGAGGCTGCCCAGCCCCGTGCAGCCGAAACAACCAGCGAAATGTGTCATGAAACTGGCCTCAATGAGGTATCTTGTGCGGGCAGACTTTCGCGACAATGGGCGGAAATGTCGAGTCTTTGGGTAAGGAGAACAGGTATGATGAGCAAACTGCGGGAAACGGCTCGATTGGTAGGGGCGTTCGTTGCGGGGATGATGATGACGACAGCCTTGTTCGGATGGGCTTCGGCGGGCTCAAAAATACCGCCGGAGGTGGACCCGGGGCAGCAAGTTGCCGTGCCGAACATCATCAACCCGTCAATTACGGACGAGGACATCGCCTTGCTGCGACAAGATTTGCGAGCAAAGAAAATGCAGGTCATTGGGCAGAATTTGTCTCTTTCCGATCCGGAGGCGCAAAAGTTCTGGCCAATCTACAACCATTACGTCAGGGACCTGCAGGAAGTGAACAACCAGAAGTATGACTTGTTGAAGCAGTACGCACACATGTGGTCAACGATGACGGACCAGGACGCGGTGATTTATGTGCGGCACTGGCTGGAGGTGGATGCGCAGGTGCAGGCGTTGCGGGTGAAATACGTACCCATAGTGAACCAGGTGCTGCCAGGAAAGAAGGCGGCAACGTTTTTTCAGTTGGATCGTCGGCTGAACATGATCATTGACCTGCAATTGTTTTCGCAGATCCCGTTGGCAAAAGTGAAGGAGACCGGTCCTCCTCAGTGATCCTGGTCTTGCAGCACCGCTCCGGCAATAATTCGCCGTCGTTGCTTGGCGGAAATCCGGCTGAGTGAGATTGAATCGTTTCCAACACTGAGATCGAAGAATGTCTTCACAAGGACTTTTAAACGCTCGTTTGATCACCATCCGCCAAATGCTATCGGCATTCTTTCCGTCAAGTGGAGATGCCGATAGCGCCGGCGTGGTTCGCAAACGGCCCTCCAATCTTCTTTACGATGTGGATGAAACACCTCCGTTGTTGGTGAGGCTCGGTGTTTCGTTCCAACACGTATTCCTCCTGTCTGTGGGATGGCTTTACGTTGTGGTGATCGTAAATTCAATCGGGGGAACAGAAGCGCAGGCAGCGTCGATCATTCGAATCTCCATGATCGCGGGCGGACTCGCTACCATTTTGCAGTCTACTCGCGGCGCTCTTGGCAGCGGCTATTTTGCCCCGCTTACCAGTAGTTTGATCTTCTTGCCAACTTCTATCCTTGCGGTGCAAGCAGGTGGATTTCCGGTGCTGTTCGGCATGGTCGCTGTAGCAGGAATTTTGTTGATTGTGTTGTCCCGGGTTTTGCACCGGGCCAGGGTTTTGTTTCCTCCCGAAGTAACCGGGCTAATGGTGGCCATGGCGGGGCTGCAGTTAATCCGTTTGGGATGTCCGAGGTTCGTTGGCTATACCGGGCAGGGAAGTGTTCCGGAGTTGCGCGCATTTCTGGTTGGAGCGGTAACTCTGTTTGTGATGGTGGGCGCGACGGTCTGGAATAAAGGAAAGCTGCATGCTTTGCCTATGTTGCTGGGTCTGTCGGCTGGATACATTCTGGCGCTTGGTTCGGGTGTCCTGCCGTGGGCGCAATTTGTGCGCGAACTGAATGAACCATGGATTAATTTCCCGCATCGGGTAGTTTCCGGATTGAGTTTCCGATTTTCTCTTCTCGCCCCGTTTCTGATCGCGTCTCTCACTGCCGGGTTGAAAATGGTCGGAGACTTGACTCTTTGTCAAAAAATTAACGATGCGGATTGGAAGCGAACGGATATGAAGTCGGCGAGTGGCGGCCTTCTCACCAGCGGTCTGAGCACGCTGCTTTCGGGTTTTTCCGGCGGTCTAGCTCAAACCACCGTGTCCAGCTGCATCGGGCTTTCTCTGGCAACGGGAACGACCAGCCGCAGCCTTGCGATTCCGACTGGAATCATGATTGCCGCTCTGGCGTTTTTTCCAAAGCTCGCGGCCGTTTTGGCGGTGATGCCGGCGCCTGTTGTTGGAGCCATTCTTCTTTACTCGGCATGTTTCATCGTGCTAGGAGGCATGCAACTTCTGACCTCGCGCATGTTGGACTCCCGGCGCATTTTTGCCGTGGGCATTTCGCTGCTCTTTGGTTTGAGCGTGGATATGGCGCCGGAACTCTATCGACATGTTCCGGAACTGTTGCGCCCGCTCTTTAGCTCATCGACCGCGCTTGCGACGGTTCTGGTAGTTTCTCTCAGCCTGCTTTTCCGTGTGGGAATAGCAAGGCGAGTTAGCTTTGTGGTGGTGCCTGGCGAGGGCATGGAGAAAATCGATTCCAAGCTGGAAGAACAGGGCGCCGCTTGGGGAATGCGCCGGGAAGTCGTCATATCCGCGGTGCAGGCCGTCCATGAGACAGTAAACAGCGCGTTAGCGTTCAATCCCGGACTCGAACGTGTTCAAGTCAGCATAGAGTTCGACGAATTCAAGCTGGCTGCGGATTTAGAATATGAAGGAGTCCCAATTCAGCTTGCGGAATCGGCTCCTTCACTGGAAATGCTGGGCACCTCTGAGGGCGTCGCACTTCTATCGACCTTTATGATTCGGAAGTTTGCCGATCGTGTCCGCATCAAAACTCAAAAGGGCGCCTGCCGTATAGAGCTGACTTTCGACCACTAAGGTAGACTGCTTTGAATATCAGAATTTGCTCTGACCAGTCGACTTTGTAACGTCGCGTCTCCCGTCGAATCCTCTGTTTTTGAGTTGGCTGCTGGATGACCAAAGGATTGCCACCGAACGGTGTGCAAGGCGGCCCCAAAATTAAGGCCCCGCTGGCTCACAAAGCCGGCGGGGCCTCGGACTCGCGAAAATCGCCTTTATGCGTTCAGAGCGAGCGGGTTTCTCCTCGAGAAGAGGAATCCCGCCAAGACGGCCAGAACACCAATTGCAAGCAGAAGAACGGAGCTCGGCTCGGGAACCGCGGTGTAATTCACGCTGACGTTGTCCACATCCAGCTGTTGGCCCGTACTCTGGAAAAACAAATATAGATTCCCGGAACTGGTTGGAGTGCCTGTACAAGACTCATCCACCCATGTTCCCGGCTGGATGTTGCTCGTGTTCCCGGATAGCGAGCAAATTGTGCCGGTCACTGTACCGCCGGCGATGATCGTCTCGAGGGAAAGCGTATATGTCCCGCCAAATCCATCGAGGCGGTCTCCCACGAAAACGCTCATCGTGTAAGTATTGTTAGAGAGGGCCGTAGCAGCCAGGGTTTGGGAAATGGTCCCACCGTTTGTGTATCCGACTAGGCTTCCATCTGGTATCGAGAAGAAATAACCATTCAGGGGACTCGTTTGGGTAACAACGCTCGGCTGGAAAGAGCCGCCGTTGGTTACGCTCCATCCGGGAATGCCCAAGTCATGATTGTAAGCGCATCCCTGGTTATACGGCACGGGGCAGTGGCTTGGCAGCGTGTAGCTAATCGATTCAAACGATGCGTTGGTGACTGGCACGGTGTCGCCCCAGGCCGTCCCGGTGATTGAGAAGGCCGCCAGAATCAGTGCGGTCAGTACTACGAGTTTTTTTACCATATACCAAGTTCCGTTTCGTTCTTAAGTTCTAGGGATCAAGTCTATAATCCCGGAGACACGTGGGCGAATAAAAAGCGGCTCCGATTGATGAATAGCACGTAAGAATCCAAAGTGGAACATTTGTAAATGATTGATAATTAAGATTTTTATATTTCTGAGCTTTGGTTATAGAACCAACTATTCCCGTCTTGGGACAGAATTGTGCAGGGTTTTACCTCTTCCCTGCCAGCTCAAGGGTTCGTCGCGGGGTACTTGTAAGACCCAGAAGCATGTATGAAGGCCTACCACCAGGTAAGGCTCTTAATTCGCCGCTTCGGCTTGCCCAGTAGAGTTGCGTGGTGCGTCGAAGTCGATGCCCCAGAAATGCGGTGCGGGCGTCAAAAACTCCACTCCGACGCGGATTCCCTTCGAGCCGCTTTCTCCAGTAAACACGATCCGGCACTCCTGCTCTTCCTGGGTTTCCGGGTTGACCAACACCAGCATTTCGTCGGTGTCCACTTCGTGCCGCAGAATCAGCAAGCCTCCGTGTGCATTGACCACCAGGGTTTCGCACACCTCGCGGAACTTCTTCCCCGCGTGGCTGCGTCCCAGCGCTTGCAGCTTCATGCGATGAAAGATGCGCTGGCTGCGGCGATGCGTGGCAAATGCGGTTTCTTGCATCATGAGCCCATCTTCAGCCGGGCATCCTTTCCGGTCAATTGCCCTTTCGGACAGGTGTTCCCAATCGCTACGCCCCTCCAAACTTGTAAGCCCCACACGCTGGCCGTAGAATGAAGAAAGCGGCTACGGCACCATGCCGGGCGCAATCTTCACGAAACCGCTGCCGCCTTTTCATCACCATTTTTCGACCTTTGCTGTCTGCTGGATCCGAATCCTTGCGCCTGGGGGCTTGATATGAACCTTACGGAATTTCTGGAAAGTCGCCGCGAACCGCATCTCCAGGAACTTTACGAACTCCTCCGCATTCCTTCCGTCAGCGCCAAAAGCGAGCACAAACCGGACATCGAGCGCGCTGCGCAATGGGTTGCGGATCACCTGCGTTCCTCTGGATTCAAGGCCGTGGAGATCGTCCCCACCAACCTGCATCCCCTGGTTTACGCCGAGTCACTGGAAGCTCCAGGCAAGCCAACCGTCCTGTTTTACGGCCACTACGATGTGCAGCCGGCCGAGCCCCTGGATCTCTGGACTTCTCCCGCGTTTCAGCCGACCGTGCGCGATGGAAATATCTACGGCCGAGGCACCGCGGACGACAAAGGCCAGGTTCACATTCATCTGAAAGCTCTGGAATCGTTGCACCATCTTCATGGCAAATTCCCCATCAACATCAAGGTCCTGATCGAAGGCGAAGAAGAGGTGGGCAGCGTAAGCCTTTGGGACTATGTGCAAGCAAACCAGGAAAAGCTGAAGGCAGACGCTTTGATCGTTTCGGACACAGCCATGTTGGGCAAAGGTGTTCCGTCGATCACCTATGGACTACGCGGCTTGAACTATTACGAGATCGAATTGACCGGGCCGGCGCGCGATCTGCATTCCGGCGTCTATGGCGGCGCGGTGCCGAATCCGCTTACTGTTCTAACCGAACTTTTTTCGAAGCTGCACGACAAGAATTTCCGGGTCACGGTTCCGGGTTTCTATGACGATGTGGCGAAAGTGTCTGCATCGGAGCGCAAGGCCTTAAACGCGCTGCCCTGGAAAGCCGCGGATTTCAAGAAAGCGGTGGGCGCGCCCGACTATATGGGAGAGAAAGGTTTCACCACCGTCGAGCGTTTGTGGATCCGACCTACGTTGGAGTTGAACGGTGTTTGGGGCGGTTATCAGGGCGAAGGCGCCAAGACCGTAATTCCCTCGAAGGCTTATGCAAAGTTCTCCACGCGGCTGGTTCCCAATCAGAACCCGGCGAAGATCGCCAAGCTCGTTGAGAAACATGTGCGCAAGCTGCTGCCCAAGAGCGTGCATTGCAAATTCGAAGTGCTGAGCATGGGAAAGCCCTGGGTTGCCGCATACAAAGCGCCGATTTTTCAGGTAGCTCAAGCGGCGCTGCAAAAGGGATTTGGGAAGAAGGCAGTGTTCATTCGCGAAGGCGGCTCTATTCCGTTCGTTACGCAAATGCACGACACGTTCAAGGTGCCTTGCGTGCTCGTTGGTTTCGGCTTGCCCGATGAGAACGCCCACGCTCCGGACGAGCACCTTGCCCTCGAGAACTACTACGGCGGCATCAAAGCCATCGCGCATCTCTACGAGGATTTGGCCGCTCTTTAGTTTGCCTGGTGGCGATTCTGTGCAACGTTACTGCGTGGAAAGTTGCTCCCGGCGGCCGCGGGCATAATCACGAAGCGCGGAATTTGCTCCGCCAATGACATGAAGCGCTTCTGCCACGGCCGGCAGGTCTTTGCCCCGCAGCACCACATACATCTCTTCTTCCCCAAGTCCCGTGTAGATACGGTTTCCCATGCAGCCGAGACTGGAAATTGTCCCGTGCTGCAGCGAGGCAGGCAGCGCCATGCACGTGGGACGTCCCAGCGCCGGCGCCCCCGTGCCAACTCCCGCGCGCCCGGCCGCTTCCTGCAAGAGCATTGCACCGGAGGGTTTCAACGCGAACAGAACCACATCCGGATCCACGGGCATATCGCCCAGGGGCGAATACACAATGGCTTTTGGCCCTTTCTCCAGCCGCGGAATCTGGGGTACTTCTTCGGGTTTCACATAGCCGAGATCGAACATCATTTTTAGCGTGGCTTCGGTTTCCTGCTGGCGTTCCGGCGACAGCGAAATGTTGTGAGTGTAAGCGCCAACCGCGCAGTTAAAGTGATTTTCCGGAACGGTGTAAAACGTGCGCCCCTCCGCTGCCATTCGCCAGAAGCTGCAGCCCGAAGGTTGCGTCCCCTCGAATTTCTTGATGCCCGAAGGTTCGCCGTCGAGAAACGCAACGCCAATGGGACGCGCGCTTCCTCTCACAACCTTTGCGATCTGGCGTTCCAGTTCTCCCCAATTTGCCGCCGTGCACATAGCCGCTTCTCCTTGATTAACTTGAGATTAGAGAGGATATCACAGGCGAATGTGACGCCAGCCCCGGGCTGCAAACGCGTTTCACCGCATGAAATCAGGAGTTTTGCACATCCCCGCGAAGAAAGTCGCTGTTTTTGCGCCTTTTTGGGGGTTTTGCACTTGCGTTCCTTTTCTTCCTTCGCTATAGTCCGATTCGGCCCGAGTTTTTTGCAGGAAATTAGGGGTATTTCCGCTCGTGGCTGGCCTCGATCCCTTCGAGGTGGACAGATAATTCAGGAGGATAGGCAGAAGAAATGGCAGCTAAGCCACTCAGCAAGACCAAGATCGTTGCGCATCTCGCGGAAAAAGCGGGCACAGCGAAGAAGACCGTTGCCACCTTTTTTGATGAGCTCCACAAGTTGGCCGTCAAGGAAGCCAAGGGCAGCGCTGGCAAGTTCGTGATCCCGGGGATCGGCCGTGTTGTGAAGGCTCACCGCAAGGCGCGCATGGGCCGCAATCCTCAGACCGGCGAAGCGATCAAGATCAAGGCCAAGACGGTTGTTCGTCTGCGTCCGGCCAAGGTCCTGAAGGATGCCGTTCTGAAGTAGTTTTTCTCTCCCGCCCGGGAGAAAGTCGGATTGGAAACCCCCGCCGTCTGCTTCCCGCAGGCGGGCGGGGGTTTCTCTTTTATGGACTCTACGAGTGCGGCTCCAGATTAGAGCGTCTTCACGTAGGCGATGACGTCCTTGATCTGGCCGGGTTCCAGCACATCCTTGAACGGCGGCATCAACTGGTCGCCATTTTCGATCCAGGTCTTCAGGCTTTCGTCGGTGATCTTGTTTCCATTTACGCTGAATGTGCCGCGCTTGGAAAGCCCCTTCAGGCCTGGCCCAATCTTCTTTTGCTCGCTGTTGTCATAGTGGCAAACCGAGCATTTCTGCTGAAACACGTCCTTCCCGCGCTTGGCCGCAGCCGCATTGGCCGCTGCGTTGTCCTTGGATTTCGCCGCAGTATTCCCCACCAGTGTTCCGGCGCCCAGCAACGCGGCCAAACTCATCCCCAAAACAACCATTTTTCCCCGCTGATTCACGTTTCCTCCCCCAATTATTGCGACCTGAGCAATCAATCTTTTAGACTTCTTATTCTCCCTGTTCCGGGCCGGAATTTCCACTTCACCCCCGGCAAAAAGGACAGGTTGTGATTTTGCGCCGCTAGCACTTTCGTACCTTTGACCCGGCTCACATTTTCCGTTCACAATGCGCTTATGAATCAGGAGACCCTCACGCGGGCGTGGGAAGTGTTGCAGGATGCCTATCAGGCGCAGATGGAAGGCGATTACGACCGCGCCGTCGAGCTCTATCAGTCTTCGCTCGACCTGCATCCGACGGCCGAGGCCCACACGTTTCTCGGCTGGACGTATCATTACCAGGGCAAACTACTGGATGCGATTACCGAGTGTAAACGGGCCATCGAACTGGACCCGGATTTCGGCAATCCTTATAACGACATTGGCGCTTACATGATCGAACTCGGGCAGTTTGACGAGGCCATTCCCTGGCTGCAGCAGGCCACGGAAGCGCGGCGCTACGAACCGCGGCATTTCCCGCACTACAATCTGGGCCGCGCTTATCTTGGCAAGGAAATGTACGGGCAGGCGATGCGCTGCTTCCAGGAAGCGATCAACATTGAGCCACGCTACACGCTGGCCCGTCAGGCGCTGGAATCCCTCCGCCGCATGGTGAATTAGCAACCTATGTTGTGGCCAGACTTTAGACTGGCCGCTCTTCCTTTTCTTTTTCTTTCTTCTTCTACCCTCCAACTTGCGGGTCTAAAGTCCCGCCACTACACAGACGGCTTGACGATGCGGTCGTAGAGCCAGAGCAGGAACGTGGTGCCCAAGCCGATGGCAGTCAGCGACCAGAGGAAGAGCTGCGGCTGGTGCTGCACTTCCCCGAAGCGATGCAGCAGCGCGCCGCCGATGCGTCCTGCAAGAAACGAGCCAATGCCCAGCGGCAGAAACGCGAAGCCCATATACGTCCCCTGCTGCCCCGGCGGCGCGAGCCGCGAAATGTAGTCGTAATAGCGCGGCTGCTGGATCAGTTCGCCGACCGCGATGATGATGAGCGTGGCGTAGACTCCGTAAATGTTCGCCTGAAGGGCCAGCGCAATGAACGCCACCATGGAGACCAGCGTGCCCAGCAGCACGGCGCGGAACGCCGCCATCTTTTGCGTGAGCACACTGAAAGCAACCGTGAAAGCGATGACGATGAGCGGCCCGGTCGAGAGCATGCGCTCGGTGTCTGCCTTCGGGTCCACATAGTCGTGGACATAGATGGGCAGCGTGATGAACTCCTGCCAGTAGACAATCCAATAGCCGGAAAAGATCAGCAGGAAGAGCATGAACTTCGGGTTGGCGCAGACCTTGCCGAAGTTGCGCATGGTTTCGTCGATGTGAGGAGTCTGCGCGTCGCCGGATTTGCGTGGTTCGCGAAAGAACGCCAGCACCAGAAAGAACATCAGGAACACGCTGGCGGCGGAGACGCGGAAGACATTTTCCACGCTGAGGTGCTGGTGCACCCAGGACGCCACGAAGGGGCCGAGCGCTCCGCCAATATTCACCAGTGTGTAGTAGATCGAATAGCCGATGGAGCGAACATTTTCGTTGGAGGCGCGCGCCGTGGTGCCCACCACGCTGGGCTTCACCATGGCCACGCCCAGGGCAGGAAGGATGAGGACGAAGGTGACCACTGCAACCAGCGGCACGGCGCTGCGCACCGGCGCGAGCCACGGCGAGCCGATGGAGCCGAGCAGGAAATACGAGCCGGCTAGGATGAGGTAGGCGAGCGAAAGGGCGCGGCGGAAACCCAGGCGGTCGGCGATGGCTCCGCCGAAGATGGCCAGGAACCAGACCAGTCCGCCAAACAGGCCGGAGAGATCGGCGGCGCGCTCGGTGGGGAAGTTCAGCGCTTCGTGGAGATAACGGGCGAGCGAGGCGAAAGCGGCGTAATAGGAGAGGCGCTCGAAGAGTTCGCTGATGTTGGCGACCCAGAAGGACCGCTCGAAGCCGGTGCGGATGTCCGCGACGCGCTGTGCGAAACCCATGCCACCTCCGTTGAGGAAGGGGCATGATAGCAGCGAAGTGGAGCCGGTGCCCAGCGGGGGGAGAGTCGACAGTCGACAGCTAACAGCCAACAGCTGACAGCTTGCAAAGATCGTTCGCTGCCGGTTGTGACAAATGGTTGCAAAGTTACCTGGGTGTGAAGGTCCGGCACGAAAGTAAGGAGGAGTATGCTAAAGTAAGGAATTATGAGAACCGCAATCAAGAAACAAGCGAAAGTGACCAGCAAGGGGCAGGTGACCATTCCGCGGGAAGTGCGCCGCAGGCTGGGTGTGCGCGCGGGGGACCGCTTGCAGTTTGAAGAAGATGGCGACGGCATGCGCGTGACCGCGGTGCGAAAAGAGAGCCCGTTCGCGAAATATGCAGGAATCGGAAACCCTGGAATCGGCAAGGGCCGGAAGGCCATCCAGAAGTGGTTGCGGGAATTGAGAGGCGAGTAAGGTCCCCATGACCACGGCAATCGATACAAACGTGCTGGTGACGCTGTGGGATGAGGAAGATGCGCAACATGGGCCAGCGAGGGCAGCGCTGGAGAAGGCCTTTGAGCAAGGAAGCCTGGTGATTGCCGGCGCAGTATATGCGGAATTACTTGCGGCGCCGGCGCGGACAGAGGAGTTTTTGGACGAATTCTGCAGGGAAACTGGGATTGCAGTGGAGTGGGGATTGTCTGAAGAGATTTGGCGCGCGGCGGGGCTGGCGTTTCAGGGCTATGCGGCGCGCCGCCGCAAGCAGAAGGGTGCGGAACCGCGCAGGATTCTGGCGGATTTCCTGATTGGGGCGCACGCGCAGGTGAATGGATACCGTCTGTTGACGCTGGATGCGGGAATGTATCGCGCGTCGTTTCCCAAGCTGATTACCGTGGCAGTGTGATGGGGTTTGCTTGCGCGATGCGCGGAGGAGTTCCAGAGATGCGAATTCGATATTTGTTGGTGTTGACGGTTGTTTTGGGATTTATGGCGGGCTGCGCGAAGAAGCAGGCGGCTGAGGCGGGACCGTCGTTGACGGCAGAGCAGCGGGCGGCGGTGGAGCAGGGCGTGCGGCAGTTTGTGGCGCAGGCGGGCCAGGAGGTGACGCGGGATGGGCCGCTGGCATGGAAGAAGGAGTTTGCGAGCGGGCCGGAGTTTTTCATGGCGTCCGAGGGGAAGCTGGCTTTTGCGAATGGCGCGGCGGCGATGCAGGGGATTGATGGATTGACGCAGATGATCAAGCGCATTGAGCTGCATTGGGGAGACGACTTGCGGGTGGACGTGCTGACGCCGAAGCTGGCGGTGGTGGGGACTTCGTGGCAGGAAGAGCGGGAGGATGCGCAAGGGCACAAGGTGAAGGATGGCGGCTACTTCACGGGCGTGGTGGAAGAGCGCGACGGGAAGTGGGTGTTTCGGGATGCCCACTGGTCGGTGGCGGGGGCGGGGGAGAAAAGCGAAATCGGAAAATAGAAAATGGAAATGGGGGGATTGACGAGCCGGCGAGGCCCCGGCTTCACCCGCAACCTGAAAACCACAGGGGGCGGCACCCAGCACCCTGCGTCGGTGCCTGGTATACCTATTTTTCTAAAACCCTCAGATTGAGACCCGCAGAGATTTCTTCGAAGGTGGACGCTTGCTTAAGGTTTACATCCAGCCCGTACTGGACCAGGTGAATACCCTTTTCCGGCGCGCTGCGAATGGTGTCTTTGCTAAATTCGGCCGCGATGAGAATCCCCGTGGTGCATTCCTCCAAGAGTTCATCCATGTATCCGCGTAACTGGGCAAGGTCTTCCAGGTTAGCTTTCGCTGTTTTGACTTCGATCGGAATTTTCAGCGAGGACCCTATTGGGACCCGTTGTTTTAATAGGAGGTCGATATGGCCCTGAGTGAGCGCCTTCTCGCCAAGAACCTCTAACCCACCAGCAAGCTCCTCAGAGAGATTTGCTGCGGTGAGTAACATCCGGAGGCTACCTTCCACCATCAGGTAACGCCGGATTGCTGACTGCAAGATTGTCTCGCGGAAACGAAGCGTTTCGGGAATCCTGAGTAATCCGGCCGTTTTGGTAAAACGCAAATCGAAGGTTTTATATTCGGGCAAAGAGAGCACTTCGGCGGGACCGCTCGCTAGTTTTCCCATTTCTGAAACACTTTGCAGCGTTGTTTGGTCCGCTTGGAAATGGGTCTTCCTATATCCTCCCCGTAAGAGAAGATTTTCCGCTACATAGAAAAATTCTGTCCTAACAATTGGCTCTGCAAACATTCTGATTGGCTGAAGTTGCAGCCTGAAAGGGAATGAGTAAGTCTTGCCGGATTCTTTGAAGACGAGGGGTCTCCATGGCGGAAGGTGCTCGGCACTGGCTAGGCATTCCCGCTTAGCGACTCGATAGAGATTGTGAGCTCTTGCGCCGTAGAGAAATGAGACATAGTCCCCTTCATGAATTTCGCAAAAGGTCCAAGCCCCACTCTCACCACCGGGAAACCCCGCCAAGCCGAACTTGGTGCACAGATCAAGATTTTCGCGAGTCGAAACCGAAATGAGAAAGTACGACGGTTTCGGGGTCGGCTGAGAGGTTTCTGTAGGCACTTGGTGATTAGATCATGGTCAGCCACGTGCTAGATAGTTCTCGTTGTGGTGTCCGGGGGTGGATAAATGTCTGAGAAGCAGTACATCAATTACTATCGCTGTCCAAATGACGGGGAGGAGTGGGTCGATATTTGGAGTTGTCGCTGCAATGATCGCTGCCCGAAATGTGGAGTGAAAGACATCCAACCATATAAGAGTCAGGATGTAATCCATACCAATCCAGAAAAGGCCTAGGGACGGGGCGCGTGGCTTTGCTTAGGTGAGGAAGATTTGGGTTTCGGATTTGATGATGAAGAGGGCGTCGGAATCGGAGTGACCATGGGAGCGGAATTGGTGGAGGGCGTCGTCGAGAGATGGGGCGAGGACGGAGAAGATTATGGAGCGGTTTTGGCGGCCGATGAAGTAGAAGCGGAGTTCGGTTTGGACGAGTTGGAGATTGGCGGACATGTAGCAGTTGGCGCTAGCGTTCGAGGACGCACCGCCATTGGGGCGCGAAAAGCAGATCCCTCGCTTCGCTCGGGATGACAGGTTTGTTGATGCAAGGCCACCCGATGCGCGATCTGATCGATCCATGGGACCGGTTAGGAGATCAAGAGAAAAGTGAATGGAGGTGAAAGAAATTTGGATGCGGATGAGTGTGTCCGTGAGGCGTTGGAGTGTGAGCGCGAGGAATTCGTTAGAGAGCTCTAATCCGATGGCCGTGCGGCGGAGTTTGAGGGCAGCGAGAACGGTGGTGCCGGAGCCGGAGAAGGGGTCGAGGACGAGGTCGCCTTCGTGGGAGGAGGCGAGGAGGATGCGTTCGAGGAGGGCGAGGGGTTTTTGGGTGGGATGTTTGCCGAAGCGCTTTTCCCAGGTTTCGGACGGCTTGATTTCCCAGACGGATTTCATCTGTTTGTTGCGGTTGAGTTCTTTCATGAGTTTGTAGTTGAAGGTGTGGCGCGATTTTTTGTCGCGGGCGGCCCAGATGATGGTTTCGGTGGCGTGGGTGAAATAGCGGCAAGAGAGATTGGGAGGCGGGTTGGGCTTGACCCAGGAAATGTCGTTGAGGAGTTTGAAGCCGAGTTGCTGCATGGCGAAGCCGACGGAGTGGATGACGTGGGCGGTGCCGGAGACCCAGAGGGAGCCGTTGGGTTTGAGGATGCGCTGGCAGGCGGCGAGCCAGGCGCGGTTGAAGTCGTGATTGGCGTCAGGGCCGCGGGATTTGTCCCAATCGCCTTTGTTGACGGAGACCATTTTGCCGGCATGGCAAGTGATGCCGCCGTTGGAGAGGAAATAGGGCGGGTCGGCGAAGATAAGGTCGACGGAGGACTCGGGGAGGAGGGCGAGGAGTTCGAGGGAATCGCCCTGGTAAAGGCGGATGTGGTGCTTTTCGTCGTTGAAGACGGGGGCGGGGAGTTTGATGGGGGACTTGGTCATTGTTGGGCTACGGGTGTTGATCGATCAGGATCGTTGATCAGGTGGGAAACAGAGTCAAGCGAGCTGACAGCTTACAGCCGACAGCTATTAGCTTCGGAGAAGAGGAAGATTCAACGCAGAGGGAGTGAAGAAGGGGATTTCACCACAGAGGGCACAGAGAGCACGGAGAAGAGGGGGCCTCCGAACCCCAGTTTCGAATCTAGTACTTTTAAATTATTATTGACTATTAGTAAATAGTGTGCTATCAAGGTATGTGAACCGCTGGCGCCAACTCGTGCGCGCCACAGGGAATCCTTCTCCCCTGGTCAACTGTTCAGACCACCTTTTCACACCTCTTCGTTTTTCCTTTGCGTTTTTTCCACTTAACTCCAGCGCCTGCCCTTCTTACGCTATCCTTTTGCCTAAGTCCTTTCCCTGCGTCTCTTACGCGAACCCCGGGGGCACCCCCATCCTCACCGGTCCAATCAATCGTTCCATTTTGAAATTTGTTCCTGGCAAATCCATTTCCACTTGCTATCTTGCGCGGGGTGATGGGTGGTTGCCCGGGTCCCTCCACTGCGGGGCCGACGCGCCAGAATGCGGCGCGAAGAGAAAATCGGCCCCTCCGGTCGGGATGACAGATAGGAGACGAGAGTATAAGTTGAGGGGAAGGCGGAAACGAGGAGGCCGAAGATGTTGAGGACGAGGAAATGGGCGGGCGTTGGGGTGGTGTTGGCGGCGATGGGGATGGCGGGCGTTGTGATGTGCGTGGAAGCGTGGGGGCAGGGTGAGGGTGGAGGGAAGTTTGTGGCGGCGGACGTGGCAGGGGCGGGGGATGTGGCGTACCCGCCGAATACGACGGTGACGGGGCTGGTGTCGTTCCTGGTGAAGGTGGATGAGAGCGGCGCGGCGCAGGAATGGCGCGTGGCGCAGGATATGCCGCCATTGACGGGAGCGGCCGTGGAGGCCGTGAAGAAGTGGACGTTTCACGCGGCAACGTGGAATGGCAAGAATGTGGCGGCGTATCTGCCGGTGCATGTGGTGTTCAACCCGTACAACCCGGGAGGAACGGCGGTGATGGGAGGAGGGCCGCAAGTGCCGCGGGCGGTGCCGTCGAATCTGGGGAGCTGGATGCCGCCGCAGGTGCGCATGGCGTCGTATGCGTTTTATCCGACGAACACGCAGGCGCAGGGGACGGTGGTGCTGTCGGTGGAGATCGGGAAGGCCGGACACGTGGGGAAGATCCGCGTGGTGCAGGGAGTGGCGGGATTGAATGACGCGGCGATCGAGGCGGTGAAGCAGTGGGGATTCCAGCCGGCGATGCGGGATGGGCAGACGGGAGAGGGACGCGTGTGCGTGGCGTTTGTGTTTCAGAGGAATTTGGGGTGAGAAGAGGAAGTAATGTGGTAACGAAGTAATGAGGTAAAGAAAAGCGAAAGAAAGAATTCACCACAGAGGACACGGAGCGCACAGAGTAAGAAAACCCGGGACTGGCCTGTCAGGTGGCGAGGCGGTCGGGGGAGATGGGTTTGATGGGGGAGATGGAGAGTGAGTGGAGAGCGGCGAGGTCAGCGTCGGTGGCGGAGAGGCGGAGCGGAGAGTTTGGGACGTGGTAGAGGCGGGTGGTGAGGGCCAGAGTGTCGTCGGCGAAGCATTCGAGGACGGAGGCGTCGAAGAAGAGCGTGAGATGGTGGTCGTTGGTGGGGCGCGGCGGAAGGGGCGCGGTGGAGGAATTGAGTTGGAGTTCGCGGCCGGTGGAGCCGGGGTCATACGCAACTTGCACGATGGAGGAGTTGCCATCGGCAAGGGAGAGCCGGAAGGGTTTTTTGCCGAACACCACCTGGAGTGCGCAAGCCGTCCCGTCCAGCGCTAACTGGCGGATGCTTGTTCGCTGCATGTCGTTCAAAGAAGAATTCAAGATCCAGGAATTTTCGACGAGACCAAGCGTGAAGACTTCGTCGATCACGCGCTGGGTGAGCTCGTTGTCCTTGTTAACGGCGAGAACGCGGGGTAGCGACATGCAGCCGGCCCAGCCGGCGGCGAAGAATTCGGCTTCCGGGCGGGTTTCGGGAATCCAGCCCCAGAGAATGCGGTGGCCCTGCGCATCGAGCTGCGATTTCGGCGCGTAGAAAGCGCCGTGGTCGAGCAGTCCACGTTTTTGCGAGTGAAAGCGATGTTCCTTCGCGTCGTACTCGCCGACTTCCCAGAAAACTTTGCGCCGCGTGGAATAGAGCAGGACGTGTTTGCCGTTGATCGGGAAGAAGTCCGGGCATTCCCACATGTCGCCGGCGTCGACGGGATCGGGATGGTCACCGCTGGCGGATTCGCCGCGGGCGAGAGGATTGAGATATTCCCAAGTGAGGAGATCGGCGGAACGGTAAAGGAAAACTTGTCCGCGGGCGCCGCGCTGGCCGGAGCCGATGCCCATATACCAGAGATTTTTTTCCTGCCAGAGGCAGGGATCGCGGAAGCCGGTCAACTTTGGGTCGCGGGGAGGAAGAAGAACGGGAGTGGGATGCTTTTGCCAGGTGCGGAGGTCGGGGTCGCGGGAAGTGGCGAGGCACTGGGTTTCGAGGAAATTGTGGCGGCCGTCGCGGAGGGTGGCTTCCGAGGGTGAGACGGAGCGGACGCCGGTGTAGAGAAAGGTGGGGATGCCGTTGTGGAGGATGGCGCTGCCGGAGAAGCAGCCGTCGGCGTCCGGGCCACCGGGAGTGGGAGCGAGGGCGACAGGGAGATGCTGCCAGTGGAGCATGTCTGGGCTGATGGCGTGAGCCCAATGCATGTCCCCCCAGACGGCGGCATTGGGATTGTATTGGAAGAACATGTGGTAATGGCCGTTGAAATAGATGGGGCCGTCGGGGTCGTTCATCCAGTTGCGGGCAGGAAGAAGATGGAACTGAGGGCGGAGGGGATCGTTGGCGAGTTGGGATGGGGAGGGAGATTGGTCTGCGAAAAGATTGTTCGGAAGAGCGCCGAGGGCGGCGAGAGATTTGAGGAAGGTGCGGCGGGAGGGCATGGAGAGGAAGATACCACGGAGAAATTCTAAGGCTGAAGAGATGAAGTCTGGTGGCGTTTGATCGTAAGAACCCACCCTTACAAACCAAGGGTGGGGCACCTTCAAGTTCATTTGATTTCTAATCTCACATCCGCTGCACAGGCAGGAGTGCCTGTGCCACAGAAGGAGGTGTCCTCAATGGGACGGGTGGGTGTGCGGCGTCAATCGAAAAGCACAGCCAGGAATGGCTGTGCTACGGGAAGAGGCGGGAGTGGAATTGGAGAGAGGCGGGGAGGTGTTCGGCGAAGTAGGCGGGGTCGTGGCGGCCGGGGTAGATGTGGAATTCGTGGGGGATATGGCGGGAGGAGAGGACTTTGTCGAGCGCCGTGGCGCCGGCTTCGAAGCCGTAGTCGTCCTGGTCGCCGCAGTCGAAGTAAATCTTGAGGCCGGAGAGATCGGCGGTATGGGCGAGGGCGATGGGGCTGTTGCGATCCCAGAAGGCGGGGTCGGGAGGATTGCCGAAGACGCCGCCGAGAACGCGGGAGCGGGGAGAGCCGGAAGAAGAGGCGCCGAGGAAGCTGGGAAGTTTTTCGATGAGGGCGGCGCTGTGTGCGCTAACGGCACTGAAGAGTTGCGGATGGCGGAACGCGAGATGGAGAGCGCCGTAGCCACCCATGGAGACACCGGAGATGGCGCGGTTGGCGCGGCCGGGAGCGGCGCGGTAGCGGTTTTCGATGAAGGGGAAAAATTCCTGAAGGAGAAAATCTTCGTAGCGGTTTTTTCCGTCGCGAGAATTGATGTAGAAGCTGGCGCCGCCGTCGGGAGTGGCGATGAGGAAGTCCTTGAGCTGCTTTTTTTCGCGCTGGTCTTCGACGAGGTTCCAGAGGCCGGAGTGGACGAAGAACTGTTCGTTATCGCCGAGGCCGTGAAGGTCGTAGAGGATGGGGAATTTCTTGGATTTGTCGGTGTCGAAAGAGGCGGGGAGGACGACGCAATAGGGGATAGGGCGAGAGAGGATTTTGGAGGGGAGGGAGTTGCACTCGACGCGGCCGGTGGCGGAGGCGGAGGGGAAGTAAAGGAAGTTAAGGAGGAACAGGAAGTAAAGGAAGAAGCGCGGCATCGAAGTGGCGAGTGGCGAGTGACGAGTGGCGAGAGAAGAGAGGTGTGTTCCGTGACTCGTGTTCCGTGAACCGAAGAGGGTGCTAACAATCGGCGCAAGTAACCGGATCCCTCGACTGCGCAGCCCGACGCGCCGAAAAGCGGCGCGGGAGAAAAAATCGGGCCGCTTTGCTCGGGATGACAGTAGGGTTGACTTGTTCGGTTGGGGTTGCGGGTGAGATCCTTCGCCAGCAAAAACCGCTGGCTCAGGATGACAGCCGTTCCCCAATTTATGCTCTTGGAATGCGAGCGAGCACTCACTCATAGCGGAGGGCGTCGACGGGATTGAGCTTGGCGGCACGAGAAGCAGGATAGAGGCCGGCGACGAGGCTGACAAGGACGGCGATGCCGAGAGCGGCGAGAGCAAGCCACCAGGGGACGGCGGTGAGTTCGATGGGATTGAGATTTTGGCGGTGGAGATAGACGTTCGTGCCGAAGGTCATCGCGCGGCTGAGAATCCAGCCGAAGCCAATGCCGAGGATGCCTCCGAGGAAACCCATAACGCCGGCTTCGACGAAGAAGAGCTGTTGAACGTCGGAATCGGAAGCGCCGAGGGCTTTGAGGACGCCGATTTCGCGGCGGCGTTCGAGGATGGCCATGACGAGGGTGTTGACGATGCCAAGCGTGGCCACGGCGAGTGCGAGGCAGCCGAAGATGCCGACGAGAAGATCGAAGACAGTGAAAAAGATGCGGAGGGATTTAGAGGCATCGAGAAGAGAAAAGGCCCGGAAGCCCATCTGCTTGATGGAATCTTCGATGGATTGGACTTGTGAAGGCGATTTGGCGCGGACAGAGAGTGTGGGGTATGTAGTTTTATTGGAGTCGGAGCCGCGGACGATATCGCGAAGATCGTTGACCTGGGCGGCGCGGAGGGTGGAGGCGGCTTCGAGGGGCATGAGAAGACGGCCGTTGCCGTAGCCACCGTAGCCGGCGGCAGGTTCCGTTTCGACGATACCGACAATTTTAAGTTTCAATTCCTTGGGAACGATAGAGAAGCCGCCAGTGGGAGGTTCGGCGGAGTTCGTGGAAGTGTCGCTGGGTGCGGTGGATGAGGGGAGGGCCTGGCGCTCGGCATAGCGGAGGATGAGTTCCTGGCCGAGGAGAGAGGAGGGCTGCTCGGAGAGTTCTTTGGCGAATTCGATCTGGAGGATGGCTTCGCTGGCGGTGGTCGAAGAAAAGAAGTGGCCTTGCATGCCGTCGAAGGAGCCGGAGCTTTTGGAGGAGTCTGGCATGCCGGCGACGACCGTGGCGTAAGGCTTGTTGTTGTAGCGAATTTCGGTGAAGAAACGGATCTGCGGGTAGACCTCAATGACGTTGGGAATTTTTTCAAGTTCCTTGCGGGCACCTTCGTCGAGAGGGCGGGGAGGCTTGTCGGCTTCAGGCTCAGGATTCGGGCGGTTCATGCCGCGGAAATTATTTTTGGGTGTGACGATGATGGTGTCGAACAGGCCGCTTTCGGAGAGGCGCTTGGAGGCGAGCTGCTGGAGGCCAACGCCGATGGAGACGATGGCGACGAAGGAGGCGACGCCAACGGCGACGCCGAGGGTGGTAAGGGCGTTGCGCAGTACGGATTCGCGCAGATTGCGGAAAGCGAGGTCGGCGAGGTCGCGCGGCTTCATTGCGGCAGGCCTTTCGCGGCGGCGGTGGAGAGGAGTTTGCCGTCGCCCATGGTGACGAGGCGATCGGCGAATTTTTCGGCGAGCGGACGTTCGTGAGTGACCATGACGATGGTCATGCCGAGCTGCGATTGGAGTTCGCGGAGAAGCGTGAGAATGGCTTCGCCGGTGGAAGAGTCGAGATTGCCGGTGGGTTCATCGGCGAGAAGAATTTTGGGGCGATTGACAAGGGCGCGAGCGATGGCGACGCGCTGCTGTTCGCCGCCGGAGAGCTCGGCGGGACGATGGCCAAGGCGATGGGTGAGGCGAACGCGTTCGAGAGCTTCGCGGACGCGCGCGGGGCGTTCGGAGCGGTCGACTTCGGCGAGGCGGAGGGGGAGCTCGACGTTTTCTTCGAGGGTCATGCGCGGAAGGAGATTGAAGGATTGAAAGATCATGCCGATGGTGTTGCAACGGTAGCGGGCGAGGTCGAGGGAAGAGAGCGAGGCGATGTCCTGGCCGAGGGCGAGGATGGAACCGGAGGTGGGGCGGTCGAGTCCGGCGATGAGGTTGAGGAGAGTGGATTTGCCGGAGCCGGAAGAGCCGAGAAGCGCGAGGAATTCGTTTTCGGGGATGGAGAGGGAGACTTCGTTGACGGCGCGGACGGAGGTTTCGCCCATGGCGTAGTGGCGGGAGACGCAGTCGAGATGAATGGCGGGAGAGGGAGTGGGCATGAGAGTGGCGTCAGGTAATGATACGCGGGAAAGAGGAGAGAAATTTCATTTTGATTGGATGAAGAGGAAGTAATGAAGGTTAAGAAATCGGAGGTTTGTTCCTTGGGTCTTGGCAAGACACATGGAGTTAGCTGCGGTCCCTCCGCTGCGTGGCCGGCGCGCCAAACTGCGGCACGTGAGAAAAGGCCGGCCACTCCGATCGGGATGACATGGTTGGGATATGGTGGCGGAAACATGGATGTGAAGGAGATTGAGTAAGTAAGGGAAGTTAAGGAAGTAGAGGAGGCAAAGGAATCGGAGGCTTAGGCAGGAGTGCCAGCGGCAAAAGTGGTCCTTTAGGCAAGCTCTTGGGAGCGGGAGTCGAGGAAGGCGGTGATGGCGAGGGCGAGGAGGACGGCGGCGGCGACGGAGAAGAAGGCGGCGGAGTAGTTGTAGCGGGAGATGATGGCGCCGGCGATGGGTCCAGTGAGGAAGAGCGAAACGTCAACGGAGACGCCGTAGGTGCCAAGCGCGCTGCCGCGCATGTGGACAGGAATGGAGCGGACGGCTTCGACGGCCAGCGCGGGATAGATCAGAGAGAAACCGAAACCGATGAGAGCGGCCCCGAGAAAAGCAATGGGGCGGGTATGCGCGAAGCCGAGGAGAAGCAGACCCACAAATTCGACGGTAAAGGAAACCATGGCCACCTGGAAACCGCCGCGGAGCAGGATGAAAGGAGAGAAGATGAGGCGCGCGACGATGAAGCAAAAACCGTACAGGGTGAGCGCCAGCGCCGCGCCTCCCCAGTGACGGCTGGCGTAGAACAGGGTGACAAAGGTGGCCAGAACGCCGAAGCCGATGCTGCCGAGTGCCAGAGCGGAACCGTAAAGACCGACTTTGCGGAAGATGTGCGCGAAGGGCGCGGGCTCGTGTGGCAAAACGGGAACGCTTTCGAGGCGGCGCGCCAGCAGGATCGCCGAGAGGCAGAGCACGGAAGTGAACAGGCCGACGGAGACGAGTCCGCCGTGCTGTGCGAGCAGGATGCCAAGCGGAGCGCCGAGAGCAAGCCCACCATAAGTGCCGACGCCATTCCAGGAGATGACTTTGACGACATTGTGCGAGCCGGCGCGGGCGATGCCCCACATTAGGGCGCCGATGGAGATGAGGCTTTCGCCGAGCCCCAGAGAGAGGCGTCCCGCGAGAAGGAAGACGAGGCAGAGGTGCGGCCAGTGCGCAAGATAGGCGGAGGAGAGGGTGATGACGCCGCTGAGGGCGCTGATCAGGAGGCCGTAGATGACGGTGCGCTTGGGACCGAGGACGTCGGTCATGCGGCCGGCGCGCGGGCGGCTGAAGATGGTGGCGACATATTGGGTGCTGATGACCAGGCCGGCGAGGACGGTGCCGAAGCCGAGCTGCAAATGAGCGTAGGTGGGGAGAACCGCAAGAGGAACACCGATGCTGAGATAGCAAAGAAAGTTGAAGGAAAGGGGGGGAATGATCTGGCCGGGAGTACCGGAGGGGAGAGCAGCTTCGGGCTGCGCGGTGGCGATATGAGCGCGGGCGGGAGAACCGAGCGATATGGATGGTTCGTTGGCCGGGCTGGGGGATGCCGTGGCGCTAGTTTCCGGGTAGGAAAGATCGGTTGGTGGCGTGCAGTCGTTCATGCGAAGAAGGCGAGATTTCCGCCCATCACTCTTATTTATTGTTCCGCTCTTTAGTATACCGCGAGGCGGGGGTAGGGCCTGTATTGAGAAAACTAATGTGCCCTGAAGTAATTGTGAATGTCAGCGGGGCATTCGGGGAATAGAATGACGCCACGAAAAGGAGGGAATCATGCCGACAGTGGAAGGGGTAGCAGGGCGGAAGTGGATTGATGCATACGTGAAGAAAGCGGGGAAGCTGCAGGTTGTGACGAAAGCAGTGCGGGCGCTGGTGAAGAAGACGGTGCCGGGCTGCGAGGAGTATGTGAATCCGTGGAAGATCCCGTCGTTCGATTCCAATGGGCCGCTGTGCGGGTTCATGAAGGCGAAGGAGCATGTGGTGTTTATTTTTCTGCGCGGCGCGAAGCTTGCCGATCCGCAGAAACTGCTGGAGGGAACGGGGAAGGGCGTGCGGCACGTGAAGCTGCGGAGCGTGGCGGATGTGAAGCGGCCGGGAGTGAAGAAGCTGATTGTGGAAGCGGCGAAGCTGAATAAGAAGCACCCGCCGTCGGGAATGATGGTGGGGATGAATAAGAGAAGAGGTAAGGAAGCAAAGAAGTAAGGAAGCAACGAAGTAAAGATTCGGAGGAACTAACCTCCGAAATGATTCTAGATGTGTTGCCCAGTCCCTCCATTGCGCGCCCTGGCGTACCAAAAGGCGGCGCGCAGAAAAAACCGGGATGCTCCGGTCGAGACGACAAAGTGGTGGGCTCCACTTGTGAGGGAGATGCGATGAAGAAGATTGCTGCGGAGATGGCGGGCTTGTTAGTGGTGACGGTACTGGCGGGCGGCGCGGGGGTGTGGGGACAGAAGCCGCCGCTGCTGGCAGAGAAGGAGGTGGCGGCCATTGTGGGAGAGATCAGCGGGTCGACGGCGAAGAGGAATGTGGAGGGGATTGCGGCGTTTCACCGGCAGAGAGGGTCAAAAGGATTTCATGCGGCGGCGGAATTGGTGGCGGGGAAATTGCGAGAGTATGGGTTGAGCGATGTGGAGATTCTGCAATTTCCGGCGGATGGGGCAGTGATGTATGGGACTCAGCGGTCAAGGCCAGCGTGGGATGCAGAATTTGCAGAGCTACGGGAAGTGGAAACAGTGATTGAGGGCGAAGAGAATTTTGATCCCAAGACTCAGACGGTTGGGGCGGGGGATCGGCTTGTCAATAAAGATGTGAGCGTTCTGCAAAGCTACATGAAGGAGCCGGTAGCGCTGGCGGAGGACAGCGAAAGCGCCGACGTGACGGCTGGTCTGGTGGATGTGGGTGAAGGAACGAAAGAAAATGACTACGCAGGGAAGGATGTGAAGGGAAAGATTGTTTTGGTGAGCGCGCAGCCGGGGGCGGTGCAGGATTTGGCGGTGGGAAAGTATGGAGCCGTTGGCATTGTCAGCTATGCGCAGAACCAGAAGACGGCGTGGTGGGGAGAGAATCTGGATGCGATCCGCTGGGGACACCTGGAGACGTTTCCGGTGAACAAGACGTTTGGGTTCATGGTATCGCTGCGTACGGCGCATGCATTGCAGGAGCGGCTGGCAAAGAAGGAAAAAATCGTGCTGCATGCGGTGGTGAAGGCGGGGCAGCACGCGGGTTACTACGAGGTGGTGACAGCGACGATTCCGGGGGCGGATGAGAAGTTGAAGGAGGAGGAGATTGCGTTTTCGTGTCACCTGGATCATCAGAGGCCGGGAGCGAATGACAATGCGAGCGGGTGCGCGACGATTCTGGAGGTGGCGCGGACGCTGCAGAAGTTGATTGCAGAAGGGAAGCTGGCGCGGCCGGCGCGGACGATGCGATTTATTTTTCCACCGGAAATTGAAGGGACGATGGCGCTGTTGAACGCAAAGGGCGCTATTTTCCGGCAGCCGGAGGCGAGTCCCGGAGGCCTGGGACTCTTTTATCTCGAGACTCCGAAGCTTCCGCCCCCTGGATCGGCAGTCACGATCCTAGGACCGGAGTTGGCAAAGCGGATCAAGGCGGTGGTGCATATGGACATGGTGGGAGGTGGGCCGGAGACGAAGGCGGTGTTTCATGTGACGCGGGGGCCGATGAGTTTGCCGTCGTTTGTGCAGGACGTGGGGTGGGCGTTTGCGGAGTGGGTAAATGAAGAGACGTATGCGTATGCGGCGACGGGGAAAGCGGAATTCCCGCTGCAGGAGGCGGAGGGCGGGAAGGAGCCGCTGCGGGCGGAATATTCGGCGTACACGATGGGGAGCGACCACGATGTGTATCAGGATTCGTCGTTTGGAATACCGGCGATTTATCTGAATGACTGGCCGGACCGGTACATCCACACGAATCTGGATACGCCGGCGAATATTGATGCGACGAAGTTGAAGAGAGTAGCCCTGATTGGGGCGGCGAGCGGATATTTTTTGGCGGGCATGGGGGAAAAAGACATTTCCCCCATGTTTCGTCTTCTCCAACTGGACTCCGTGCGAATGATTAAAGATATCTCGCAGAAGCGAACTCAAGTGGATGCATACGAGGGAGGCGAAATTCAAAGATTCCAAGGTGACCGACTGAGGCCTTTGGTCGAATCCCTGACTAATTTCGTTGGCGTGTCCTTTCAGTACGGCGTTCCAACGCTAGCTCAGATGGGGCAAAATCTGGACAGAAACGGCGAGGGAATGTCCGTTAAGACAATCTCTTCTTCAGGTGATCTCATCGCCGTCCTTCAGCGAAAAAATCAGCCACGGGGCCCGATGACGGTGTTTGGGTTTGATTATTTTGCGGCGGAGTGGGCGAAGAGGGGGCATACGACGAAGCCGAAATTGCTGGAGTACGAAGGATTGTGGGGCGGCGGGGAAGAGTATGCGTATGAGGTGTTGAATTTTGCGGATGGGAAAAGGAACGCGCAGGAGATTCGGGATGCAGTTGCGGCGGAGTACGGGCCGGTGCCGGTGGAGTTGGTGGTGGAGTATTTGAAAGCCCTGGAGGAGATTGGGGTGGTGGAAGAGGGGAAGCAGCCCTGATTTGTTGGAAGAAACCCCAAGAGGACCCCAAGAGAACCCAAGAGGGCACGATGTATCGTGCCCCTACAGATTAGGCGAAAGTGTCAGGCGGGTTGGTGATGGAAAAGAATGAGTTCCATCGGCGGTCGATACGGATACCGGGTGGGGATTATTCGCGGCCGGGGTGTTATTTCGTCACAATCTGTGCGGCTTTTCGGCGGAACATTTTAGGGGCTGTCGAGGACCGCAAGGTGGTGTTGTCTCCATTGGGGGAGATTGTGCGGAGTTGCTGGATGCGGATTCCTGAACATTTTCCGAATGCCACGATCAATGAGTACGTGATCATGCCAAATCATTTGCACGGGATTATCGCGTTAGGTGTAGGGGCACGATACATCGTGCCCTCCGATCCGGAGGCGCGAGCGAGAGAACGTTTCCAGAAACCGACACGCGGATCAATTCCAACGATTGTTAGGACGTTTAAGGCGGCAGTTACCCGGAACGCGAGAAATGAATTGAAGTTCGGCAATCAGATGATCTGGCAGAGTAATTATTATGAGCGGGTGTTGCGGGATGGGAGAGAGGTTGCGATTGCCGTCCGGTATATTGCGGAGAACCCGGCGAGGTGGACGTGGGATGAGGAGAATGCGGAGAGGGAGAAAGGACGAGTAGACGATTGGGTCGGGCGCGGAATTGGATAGAGAAGCCGAGGGCACGATGTATCGTGCCCCTACAGAGCTGAGGTGTTACCATGAAAAATTGTGCGTTGAACGGGAGTTTAGCTAGATGACCACCATGAAAGCGCTGCGGAAAACGCAAGCGGCGAAGGGATTGACGCTGGAAAGCGTGCCGGTGCCGGAAGTGGGGCACGGGGACGTGCTGGTGCGGGTGAAGGCGGCCTCGATTTGCGGGACAGACTTGCACATCTATGGGTGGGACCGGTGGTCGCAGGGGCGGATTAAGCCTCCGGTGACGCTGGGGCATGAGTTCTGCGGCGTGGTGGAGCGAGTGGGCGAAGATGTGACGTCGATTCACCCTGGCGATTTTGTGAGCGCGGAGATGCACGTAAGTTGCGGGCACTGCCACCAGTGCCGGCTGGGCGAGGCGCACATTTGCCCGAACGTGACGGTGATTGGCATTGATGCGGACGGGGCGTTCGCGGAGTTTGTGAAGATTCCGGCGACGAATATCTGGAAGCTGGACGCGGCGATTCCTGAGCGGTATGCGGCGATCCTCGATCCGCTGGGGAACGCGGTGCACACGGTGCTGGCAGGAGCGATTGCGGGACAGACGGCGCTGGTGACGGGTTGCGGACCGATCGGGTTGATGTCGATCGCGGTGGCGAAGGCGTGCGGGAGCTCGACGGTGTTTGCGACGGAAACGAACGCGCACCGGCGAGAGATGGCGAAGCAGATGGGCGCGGACGTGGTGATCGATCCCGCGAAAGAAGATGCGGTGCATAAGATTTTGGCGGAGACCAGCGGAACCGGCGTGGATGTGCTGCTGGAGATGAGCGGAGTGCCGTCGGCGATTCAGCAAGGGTTCAAGGCGCTGCGGGCGGGGGGAAGGGCATCGCTGCTGGGGATACCGACGGAGAATGTGCCGCTGGATCTGGTGAATGATGTGATTTTCAAGGGCGCGACGGTGCAGGGGATCTATGGGCGGAGGATGTATCAGACGTGGGTGCAGATGACGGCGCTGCTGAAGGCGGGGCGGTTGAATCTGGAGCCGCTGTTTGGGGAGAAGGTCTCGCTGGAGAGATTCGAGGAAGCGTTCACGAAGTTGCAGAGCGGGATGGCGGGGAAGATTTTGATTTATCCGAATGGGATAAAGAGCTGAGAAGAGGATTTCACCACAGAGGACACAGAGAGCACGAAGTTCGGAGAAGAGAAAATGAGTGAGACTGCTGCGATGACGACGAAAATGAATCCGTTGGGGTATGTGACGGAACAGTTGAATGAGCTGCGGGCGAAGGGCGTGGCGCCGAAGTTGCGAGTGCTGGAGGGCGAGCAGCGGCCGGTGTGCCTGTTTGACGGGCGCGAAGTGATCAATCTGGCGTCGAACAATTATCTGGGGCTGACGTCGGATAAAAGGTTGCGGAAGGCGTCGATTGAGGCGGTGCGGAAACTGGGAGTGGGCGCGGGGGCGGTGCGGACGATTGCCGGCACGATGAAGCTGCACATGGAGTTGGAAGAGCAGATTGCGAAGTTTAAGAATGTGGAAGCTTGCGTGGTGTTTCAGTCTGGGTTCACGGCGAATGCGGGGACGGTTTCGGCGGTGCTGGGGAAAGAGGATCTGATCGTTTCGGATGAATTGAATCACGCCTCCATTATTGATGGGGCTCGGCTTTCGAGGGCGACGATCAAGGTGTTCAAGCATAAGGATGTGGCGGACTGCGAGAGGATTCTGCAGGAGCACGCGAATTTTCCGGGGAAGAAGCTGATTATTACGGACGGCGTGTTTTCCATGGATGGAGACATTGCGCCGCTGCCGGAGCTTTGCGACCTTGCGGAGAAGTACGGCTGCATCATGATGGTGGACGATGCGCATGCCAGCGGGGTGCTGGGGCGCGGGGGGCGCGGATCGATCGATCATTTTAACTGCCACGGACGCGTACACATTCAGGTGGGGACGCTGAGCAAGGCGATCGGGGCGATGGGCGGGTACGTGTGCGGTTCGCGGGATTTGATCGATTTCTTGTATTTGCGGGCGCGGCCGTTTTTGTTTTCGACGTCGCACCCGCCGGCAACGGCAGCGGCGTGCCAGGCGGCGTTTACGCTGCTGGATTCACCGGAGGGCGAGAAGCTGGTGAAGAAACTTTGGGCGAATACGAAGTTTTTCAAGAGAGAGTTGAAGAAGCGCGGGTTCCAGTTTAAAACGAGCGAGACGCCGATCGTTCCGATTCACGTGGGCGAAGCGGCGAAGGCGTTTGAGTTTTCGCGGAAGTTGTTTGAAGCGGGGGTGTTTGCGCCGGCAGTGGGCTATCCGACGGTGGGGGAAGGAAAGGCGCGGCTGCGGGCGATTGTGAGTGCGGCGCACAAGAGGGAGCATTTGTTAAAGGCGGCGGAGGTGTTGAGCGAGGTGGGGAAGAGTTTGGAAATTGTTTAGGGATAGCAGTGAATAAGGAACAGGAAGCACCAGAAAGTGTGCCGCACCTGCGGGCTATGGCCGCGTGAGGAAATATAAGGGATTCATGAGGCCGGTGGGCGGGTAAATCTCATCGTGGATGTAGCGGAATCCGACTTTTTCGAGAATGCGTTTTGAGTTGTCGTTGCCGGGATGATGTCCGGCGTAAATGCCACTGAGACCCAACGTACCAAAAGCGTAGGAGATGGCGGCCTGTGCGGCTTCGGTGGCGAAGCCTTTCCCCCAGTATTGCGGACAGAGGTGGTAGCCCAACTCGAACATCTGCTTTTCCAGATTGTAAGGATGAAGGCCGCAGCAGCCCACGAATGCGCCGCCGGCCTGCAAAAAGATAGGCCAGTATTGAAGTTTGTAGGTGAGTTGATTGGCGATTTCGCGAGCGAGGCGCTCGAGGACTTGGGATTCGGAGAAGGGACCACCGAGGGATTGGGTGACTTCCGGGTTGCCCCAGAGGGACAGGGCGAGAGGGGCGTCGGCCATGGTCCAGGTGCGGAAGGCGAGGCGAGAAGATTTGAGGAAGTAGTCTGGTTGTAACGAGCCCGGCATTTCTCTAATGTAGACCAATCCAGTGAAAGGAAAAAGCCACGGGGCGAGCACAAACCACTCGCGCTGCGCTACACTCGGCGGATGCCTGCAAAAAGACAAGCGGAAAAATTGTTTCTGGTGGATGCGATGGCGCACATCTACCGGGCGTTTTATGCGCCGATGGTACGGATGAATGCGCCGAGCGGGATTCCCACAAAGGTGCCCTTCCTGTTTGCAAACATCGTGAGAAGGTTGCTGAAGGACTACAAGCCGGAATATGTGGCGATTGTGTTTGACACGAAGCAGCCGACGTTCCGGGACAAATTGTTTGAGGCGTACAAAGCGCAGCGGCCGCCGATGCCGGATGAGATGAGCGTGCAACTGCCGTATGTGCGGCGATTGTGCGAAGGGATGCGGCTGCCGATTCTGGAGCTGGACGGCTACGAGGCCGACGACGTAATCGGCACCATGGCGAAAAAGGGCGCGGAAAAAGGACTGGACGTCCTGGTGATTTCGAACGACAAGGACATGATGCAGCTGGTGAATTCCGGCGTGCGGATTTTGCGGACGGGATCCGGGGGAGCGAAGGCGGACACGATTGTGGACGCGGAGAAGGTGAAAGAAATTCTGGGCGTGCCGCCGGAAAAAGTGGTCGATCTGATGGCGCTGCTGGGCGACACAGTGGACAACATTCCGGGCGCGAAGGGAATTGGAGAAAAAGGGGCGACGGAACTGATCCAGAAGTATGGAAGCGTGGAGAGCGCCCTGGATCACGCGGAGGAAGTGACGAACAAGAGGTACCGCGAAGCGCTGCAACAGCAACGCGAGCAAGTGATGATGAGCAAGCAGTTGGCAACGATCCAGAAGGCCGTGCCGCTGGAAGTGGACCTGGAAAAGCTGCAGGTGCAGGCACAGGATGGGGTGGCGCTGGCGGAGTTGTATCGGGAGTTGGGATTTAATTCGTTACTCAAAGAGCTTTTGGCGGCGGAGCAAAGTGGCGAGAAAGAGGACGAGAAGAGAGAAATCGAGAAGGACGAAGTAGCGAAGGACTACGCGCAGTTTAAGGATGTGGAGGAGTTTCGGGAGTATTTGAAGAAGGTTGACACGAAGGGCGAGTTGGCGGTGTGGCTGAATCTGGAGACGGGAGAGCGGGAGTCGGAGGGGTTCGGGACCCGGGTTTCGGGGATTGAGGTTTCGACGAAAGAGGGAGAAGGGCGGGCGGTCTGGACGGATGAAAAGGGAGAAGCGCTAAAGGTGCTGGGCGAGGCGATCGCGGATGGGAAGCAGCGAAAGATTGTGCACGATCCGAAGTTGTTTCAACTGTTGACGGGGCCCGCGGAAAAGATCGAGCACGCCACGCAGCTTTATTCTTATTTGTTGAAGCCGACCACGGCGAATCACAATTTCGCGGATGTGATTTTCCGGCAGTTCAATGTGCCGGTTGGCGGCGGAGCCGGAGAGCGCGCGGATTGGTTGCAGCGGCTGGCGCCGGTGTTGCGGAAGGAAGTGGAAGCGCAGGGGCTCGCGAAGGTTTATCAGGATATTGATTTGCCGCTGGCGGGGGTGCTGGCGGATATGGAGCGCGCGGGGATTCTGGTGGACCCGAAGGCGCTGGAGAAGATGTCGCACTCCATGGAGAAGGAGGTGCGGCGGCTGGAGAAAGAGATCTGGAAGCTGGCGGACGTGGAATTCAACGTGAATTCACCGACGCAACTGGCGGAAATTCTCTTCGACAAGCTGAACTTGCAGCCGCCCGCGCGACGGGGCAAGGGGAAAATGCGTTCGACGGCGGCGGACATTCTCGAGGAGATGAAAGAACAGCACGAACTGCCGGGGAAGGTGATCGAGTACCGGGAGATTGCGAAGCTGAAATCGACCTATGTGGATGCGCTGCCAAAACTGATTCATCCGGAGACGAAGCGGCTGCATACGAGTTTTTCGCAGACCGGCACGGCGACGGGGAGGCTGAGCTCCAGCGATCCGAACTTGCAAAACATTCCCGTGCGGAGCGAACTAGGGCGGGAGATTCGCGCGGCGTTTGTGGCGGACAAGGGGCAGATTCTGCTGTCGGCGGATTATTCGCAAATTGAGCTGCGGATCATGGCGCATTTTTCGAAAGACCCTGTGCTGGTGGAGGCTTTCCGGAACGGAGAGGACATTCACGCGAGGACGGCACAGGAAGTGTTTGGCGTGGGGCCACTGGCGCAGACGGCGGAACACCGGCGGGCAGCGAAGGCGATCAACTTCGGAATTATTTACGGATTGTCGGCGTTTGGGCTGGCGCAGCAATTGGGGATACCGCAGAAAGAGGCGGCGCAGTTCATCAACGCGTATTTCACGCGGTACAAGGGCGTGAAGAAGTATCTGGATGAGGTACTGGTGGATACGCGGAAGAGCGGAATGGCGAAGACGTTGTTTGGAAGGATTCGGCCGATTCCGGAGATCAATTCGCCGCAGATGCAATTGCGGAATTTCGCGGAACGGACGGCGTTGAATTCTCCGCTGCAGGGAACGGCGGCGGATTTGATCAAGCTGGCGATGATTTCGATTGATAAGCGACTGAAGAAAGAGAAACTGGCCGCGCGGATGATTTTGCAGGTGCACGACGAGCTTTTGTTTGAACTGCCGGTGAAGGAAAAGGGCAAGTTGGAAAAACTGGTGCAGGAAGAGATGGAGAACGTGTACCAACTGGCGGTGCCGCTGGTGGTGGAGATGGGAACGGGACCAAATTGGCGGGACCTCGAATAAAACGGCGAAAATAGAAATTCGAAAATGGAAGATGGGGAAAACGGCGCTGCGCGGATTGAGCGAGGCGATGTTGGGCGATGAGATTCTTCGGCTCGCAAACGGCGCGAGGCTCAGAGCTTGTTTTTGTGATTTTCCGGGGCAACCCGGGAGCTCATTGGTCCTTCCTTATAGATACCCAGCCAGGAGCCGATAGGCCGCTGCACTTTGGGTCAGGCAACGCATAGGTCACGTTGCTGATGCCCGGCGGGAGAACGACGAAAGTGGCGTGCTAGCCTAAGCGTCAGGACGAAGCGGCGTGCGAACCGTTGGACAAATCGCCAAAATTTTTAGCGCGGTGGGGCTGGTGTGCCTTGCAGGCTGCAGCGGAGGAGGGTCTTCGAGCAGCGGTGGCGGAGAGGGTTCGATTGCGGTTTCCGTGGCGCCAACGGCGACATCCGTCGTGGTGAAGCAGACGGTGCCATTTATGGCGACAGTGACGGGAACTTCGAACACGGCGGTGAATTGGGAAGTGAGCGGGATGCAAGGCGGCAACGCGACCGTTGGAACGATTGATGCGAATGGAAACTACATAGCGCCGGCGGTGGTGCCGAATCCCTCGACACTCGTGGTAACGGCGGTTTCTCAGGCGGATCCGACCAAGCTGGGTACGGCGCGCGTGCAGGTATTTCAATCGAGCAGCAACCAGGGAGCACAAGCGCTGCCGGTGAAGCTGGGGACTTCGGGCGGGAATATTGACGACAAGAGCGGAAGGTATTGTTGCGGCGGGACGCTGGGTTCGCTGCTGATTCGCAATGGGAATTACTACATTTTGAGCAACAACCACGTGCTGGCGCGAAGCGACCAAGCTACCCAGGGAGAGCCGATTTCGCAGCCGGGGCTAATCGATACGAATTGTTCGACGTCGGGAACGAATACCGTAGCGAATCTAACTTCGTTCGTGAATTTACAAACGGGGAACGCGAATGCGGATGTGGCGATTGCATTGATTGTGCCGGGAGCGGTGGACACGTCAGGAAATATCCTTTCGCTGGGAGGGACGGCAACGGGCAGCGTGCCGGATGCGGGTGCACCACATCAGGGCAAGGGCATTGCGGCAACGATCGGGGAGGGCGTGGCGAAAAGCGGAAGAACGACGGGGCTGACGTGTTCGACGGTTTCAGCGACCGATTTGTCCGTTTCCGTGACCTACCAGACACAATGCAACGGCGGCACGAGTTTCAACGCCACGTATACGAATCAGATTGCGATCTCCAGCGGAGGCTTCAGCGACGCAGGAGATTCGGGATCCCTGGTAGTGGATGAGCAGACGGCGGATCCAGTGGGGTTGCTGTTTGCGGGGTCGGACTCGGAGACGGTGGCGAATAATCTGACGGACGTGCTGGCCGCACTCACGGACCAGCAGGGGAACCAGCCTTCGTTTGTGGGGAGCGCTTCAACGCACCAGGTGATTGGATGTTCGCTGGCGGCGGGCGGGGTGACGGCGTCGAGCGCACAGCTTACAGCGAGCGCTGCATCTTTGGCGCAGGCGCAACGCGCGAGGGACCTCCACGCTCCGGAGTTGCTGGCAAATCCTTATATTCAGGCAGTGGGCGTGGCGCCCAGCGTGGACCGGCCAGGAGAGGCGGCGGTGCTGCTGGTGGTGAATACAGGGCAGGAGCCGACGGCGCTGCCGACAACGATTGAAGGAGTGGCGACGCGGATCGTGCGGGCGAATGGCGAAGGGCCGCGCGGAATGCTGCAACAGGAAGTGGCCCAGATGGCGGATTTGTTTGCGGTGCATACCCCGAGCCCGGCGGAGATGGAGCGGGCGCGCACAGCGCATGCGGCGCACGTGAACGAACTGATGAAGCAGGCGGGCGTGCAAGGAGTGGGGATTACTTCGAGCGCAGACGCACCAGGGGAAGCGGCGCTGCTGATTTACCTGGTGCGCGGGGCGAAACACGCGGCGATTCCGGTAGTGATTGACGGGGTGCGGACGCGCGTGAGAACGACGAGCCGGTTCACGGCGGGGAACCGGGGAGTGCGGCGGGAGGAAGGGTGCAAGTTGCATTCGTGGGTGAAAGTTTCCAGACAACCCGGGGTTTCGCAATAGTTCCACTTCATTCGTTCTTCAGGAAGGTTTAGCTAGTCCAAGGGTATGCCATTGGAGCGGTAGCACATGCAGGACTGCCGGTGCTACTTGCCCTTCCCAATTGACGGAACGCGGGCGTAGAATCCGCCATAGGTAGTGTTGAATTCGCTCCTTCAATACATCCGGAATAACAGGGGGTATGCGTATGCGGCGAATGGTCTTTTTCGGCACTGGTGTGTTATTGGCAGGGATGGCGGCCGGGACGTTGATCGGGACGATGCAGGCGAAACGGGTCATGGGTCAGGAACCGGAAGCCGCGGAAAAGCCGATTCCTGCGGAAGATGCAGCGAGGAAAAATCCGGTGAAGCCGACGCCCGAGAATTTGGCATCGGCGAAGAAGTTGTTCGGGTATCACTGTGCGATGTGCCATGGAGTGCAGGGGGACGGGAAAGGCGACCTGGCTTCGGACATGAAGTTGCAGCTGAAGGACTGGCGAGACCCGAATGCGCTGGCGAAGGTAACGGACGGTGAGATGTTCTACATCATCACGAATGGAAGGGGAAAGATGACGGGGGGAGAAGGCGACCGGACGAGCGAGGAAGTACGGTGGAATCTGGTGAATTATGTGAGGTCGTTCGCGAAGAAAGAGGCGGGAACCGCGAAACCGTAAGCAGGAAGCGGAATATTGGAAAATACGGGAGCGCCTTGCGGGAATGCAAGGCGCTCTTTTTTTGCGGCAAGAACGGTGTGATAGGCTTTCCGGGAAGGGTTGTCTGGAGGAAAGCACATGGCCTGGACAGAGAAATTTGTGGCGCTGGTGAATGACGCGAAGAAGCGCGTGAAAGAAACGAATGTGGCGGACGTGAAACGACGCATGGATGCCGGGGAAAAATTTCTAGTAGTGGATGTTCGGGAAGAAAGCGAGTGGGCAGCGGGACATTTGCCGGGAGCGATTCATCTGAGTAAGGGAATTATTGAGCGGGACATCGAGCAACGGGTGCCGGAGATGGGAACGAAGCTGATTTTGTATTGCGGCGGGGGATTCCGGTCGGCTCTGGCGGCGGACAACTTGCAGAAAATGGGTTATACGAACGTGGAGTCGATGGACGGCGGGTGGAAGGGCTGGGTTGGAGCGGGACTGCCGACGCAGAAGGGCTAGCCACGCTGCTTACAGAGTGAATTGGTAATTTGGGCCGGCTAGGATTTGTGGGGCGAAGCGAATGCAAGTTCGACAAAATCCGATGGCTCGCGGCGAACGAGAAAGCTCGCCAGCACTGTAACCGCGAAGTTTGCGCACAATCCGATGAAGCCGGCGTTCCACCCGAGGAACGGATCGCGGTGCGTGAGAGAGAGGGAGGCGGCGATGGCCACGCCGGTGGAAAGTCCGAGAAGGACGGGAACGGCGGAAACGCGCTTCCAGTACAAACCGAAGACCACACCAGGAAAAAACTGCGCGACGCCCGCGTAGCCCAGAAGAAGCAACGACACCAGACTCGTGGAACTCAGGATGGCGAATACCAGGGCTACGGCGGTGATGGCCACGACCGTGATTTTCGCCAATCGGGCGACTTGTGAGTCTGTGATGTGTGGGGCGATCACCGGCCGAACGAAGTTTTTGATGAAGAGCGTTGCAGCGGTGAGGATTAAAACAGCGGCAGGAACCATGGCGGTGAGCGCGCCGGCTCCGCCGATGACGCCAAGAAACCAGGCGGGAAATGTCTTTTGCACCATGGTGAGAAGCGAGAGATCGCCGTTGGATAAGCCAGGCAAGATGAGCGCGGCGGTGAATCCTACAAAGAGCATAAGCGGCATGGTGATGCTGTAGAGAGGCATGACGACGGCATTGCGGAGAAGTGTGTCTCCGCTTTTCGCGGTGAAGCTGCCACCAATAAATTGCGGCCACATGAAAAAACCAAGAGCGGTGAGCAAGACGGTGGTGATGTACCAGGAATGGCCGAGGTTTGGCGTGGCTCCGGGCATTACGAGATGACGCGGATTAGCCTGGATGAGAGCGGTGAAGAGGGGACCAACGCCGCCAAAGTAGTGGTAGGGAATAGCGATGCCGATGAAGAGAGCGGCAAAGAGCAAGAGAATATCTTTCAATCCACTGACCCAAGCCACGCCGCGGATGCCGCTGGTGAAGACAAACGCCGCAACGATGGTGAAGGAGATGATCATCGCCGGGGTGCGAGGGATGCGGCCAAAACTGGCGACTTCCATGATGATGCCCAGCCCGGTTAATTGCAGCTGAAGATAGGGAAGGATAAAGATAACGCCCATGAGAGCGACGAGGGCCTCCAGAGACTTGCTGGCGTAGCGGGCACGGAAGAAATCGGCTTGCGTCTGCAATTTGTGTTTTTGCGCGACCTGCCACATTTGCGGAAGGATATAGAAAGAGGCGACGTAGATGAGTGGCTGGTAGCCAAGGATATAAAGGACGGGCCCGCCTTTGGAATAGGCCCAACCGCTGGCGCCAAGAAATGTGAAGGTGGTGTACACCTCGCCGGCCATGAGAAGCCAAACGAGGACTACGCCGAAGCCGCGGCCGCCCACCGTCCACTGCTCCAGATCCATTTCATGCCGGCGGCAGGCATAAAAGCCGATAAAGGCTCCCAGACCCACGATGAAAGAAATGACCAGGAGCGCGACAAGGCTGTCGCTCATGAGGAATGCCTTGACCGCTGCGAAGGATTATCCATGCGCCGGGTTTCCACGCGGTAGGCGCCCCACATGCAAAGCGGTGTCAGCAGCAACCAGGACATCAGCCAAAAGAAGTTAAAGGGAAGGCCGAAAATTCTCGGCTCGATGCGGTCCCAAAGGGAGACGGTGAAGCAAGTGCCTGCGAATGGAATGAGGCCGAAGAGGATGGAGGCAATCGATGGCTTCTTCAAACGACCTCCCTGCGCGACCGCAACGGAAACGGCGCAATGCAGCACTTTCGGAGATTGCGATTCAGTTAGGGCCTGGTAAATGAGTGTAGGAGAGTCTATATCACAAAAGGGCGAGGAAAGCCGGAAGGAGAGATCGTCAAAACTGCAGGAGGGGAGAGAGTTGGCTGGGGCGGAAGGATTCGAACCTTCACCATCCTCATTAACAGTGAGGTGTCCTACCGGTTGGACCACGCCCCAGCGGGGTTTTGCAGTGGCAGCTTCGGGGAGGGCCGAAGCCCGCAGGCCAAAATCTGCAAAAGGAATCGAACAAAGGAAGGATAACACGGGGCTAGATATGAACAAAGACGAATGGGCGAGGGTGAGGCATAAGGAAAGTTAATTGAAGGTGGGAGGTGGAAGCAGCGAGGCGCGGCCAGGACTGCAATTTCGGGAAGGATTTCCGGGATGGTACGCGGCGGAAATCTGTTTTGGAAAATATGAAATGACTGGAAGATAAGGCGCTGAAAGTGTTGAAAGATTTGACGGTGGAAAACTGAGATAAAAAGTTGCATTCCCGGAATTTTTGTTGGACACTATCGGGTCGCTGATGTACCCGGACAAGCGCTGTCTGGCATAAGAGTGGACAACTTCCAGTAATCATCGCTCCCTGGGAAGAACTTCGCTCAAGCGCAACGCTGACATGGCTCAAATCTTTCACCGCAGTGCGAATTTTATCGCCCGGGCAAGTCTGCTCGGAGTGGCGGTTTTGGGCGGCGCCGCACTGACCGCAGTGCTGCTGCTCGCGAGATCTCCCTACATCACCAATCAGAATGTGACGCGGAATCAGCCGATCCAGTTCAGCCACAAGCACCACGTAGGGGACGACGGCATTGACTGCCGCTATTGTCACACGAGCGTGGAAAGCTCGGCCTATGCGGGGATTCCGCCCACGCGGACTTGTATGAACTGCCACTCGGTGCTGTTCAATAATGTGGGGTATCTTGAGCCGGTTCGCGAGAGCTACCGCAGCGATCAATCCTTGCAGTGGGTGAGGGTGCACCGGCTGGCGGATTACGTTTATTTCAATCACAGCATTCACGTCAACAAAGGCATCGGTTGTTCGACTTGCCACGGCGCGGTGAACCAGATGCCGCTGATGTTCCAGGCTTCGCCGCTGAACATGAACTGGTGCCTGGACTGCCACCGGAATCCGCAAGCGAATCTCCGCCCAAAGGACCAGATTTTCAACATGGATTGGAAGGCGCCCGCGAATCAGGACGAAGTGGGACGCCAACTGGCGACGGAATATAAGCTGAGAACGACGGTTGAGCTAACGAGTTGCTCAACGTGTCATCGTTAATGGACGCTATGAGCGATCACGAACACGAGAAGAAGCTGCGCATCCTGCAGGGCCCGAGTGGCGATCATGCCGCATTGCACGCGGGTCATAGGCATGAGGACCACGAGGACGAGGCGGAGGACAACACTGTCCAGGAACGGCCGCTGGAGCTGGCCACGGTTCGCGAAAAGCTGAAGAACAAGAGCGGCAAGCAGTATTGGCGGACGCTGGAAGAGCTGGCCCAAGATCCACATTTCGAGGACCTGATACACCGGGAGTTTCCGCGGCATGCTTCGGAGTGGGATGACTCGGTGGATCGCCGAAATTTCCTGAAATTGATGGGCGCATCGCTGGCGCTGGCGGGTATGGCGGGCTGCGGGCGCCCGGATGAAGCGCACATTGTGCCGTACGTGAAGCAGCCGGACGGCATGGTGCTGGGGCGGCCGAATTTTTTTGCGACAGCGATGCCATTTGGAGCGGACGCGGTTGGCGTGCTGGTGGAAAGCCACGAAGGACGTCCGACAAAGATCGAAGGAAATCCGGACCATCCATCGAGTCTGGGTGGAACCAGCGCCTTCGTGCAGGCCTCGATATTGAATTTGTACGATCCGGACCGCGCGCAGACAGTGATGGAAGGCGGAGAAATTCGCGCGTGGTCGCGTTTCCTGGATGTGGCGCAGGAATCCACGGCCGCGGTAAAAGCCACGGCTGGCGCAAATTTCCGCATCCTGACCGGGACTGTTAATTCACCCACGCTGGCCTGGCAAATCCGGAAATTGTTGACGCTGTATCCGCAGGCAAAGTGGCACCAGTGGGAGCCGGCGGTGAGCGACGGCGCGCGGGAAGGCGCGAAGCTGGCGTTTGGCCGCGTGGTGAACACCGTTTATGTACCGGCGAAGGCGGACGTGATTTTGTCGCTCGACGCTGATTTTCTGGCAAGCGGGCCGGGGCACATCGCATACGCGAAACAGTTTGCGCGGCGGCGGAATCTGGATGGGGCGAGCGCCGAGATGAACCGGCTGTACGTGGTGGAGCCGACGCCGACGGTGACAGGTTCGACGGCCGATAATCGCCTGCCCATGCGCGCGTGCGACATTGAGCTGCTTGCGCGGGCGCTTGCGGGGAAGCTGGGCCGTGGCCCGGCGGTGAGCTTGCCGGCCGCGGCGGAAAAGTGGCTGGAGACGGTTGCGGCGGATTTGCAGAAGGCGCATGGCGCTTCACTGGTGATAGCCGGGGAGCAGCAGCCGGCGGCGGTGCACGCGCTGGCGCATGCGATCAATGCGGCGCTCGGCAATGTGGGGACGACGCTTTATTACACGGAGCCGGTGGAAGCCGAGCCGGTGAATCAACTGGAATCGCTGCGTGAGCTTTGCGCGGACATGGACAAGGGGCGCGTGGACCTGCTGCTGATTCTGGGTGGGAATCCGGTGTATGACGCGCCACACGATTTTGATTTCGAGTCGAAGCTGAAAAGAGTGAATACGGCGGTGCACGTGAGCCCGTATTTCGACGAGACTTCGGCGCACTGCCTGTGGCACGTTTCCGAATCGCATTATCTGGAATCGTGGAGCGACGCGCGAGCGTATGACGGCACGGCCACGATTATTCAGCCGCTGATTTCGCCTTTGTATTACACAAAGTCGGCGCACGATGTGCTTTCGGCATACAGCGACAAACCGGGACAGCCGCCGTACGATACGGTGCGCGCACACTGGGCGGAAGCTTCCGCGAAGCTGGAATCTTCGGTGGACGCCGGCTGGCGGAAGTGGCTGAACGACGGCGTGATTCCGGGAACGAAGTTTGCGCCCATTACTCCCGAGCTGAAATTCAGTGCGGCGAGTTTGCCAGCGTACGCGGCGACGGCAGCGGATCAGGTGGAATACATTTTCCGCCCGGATCCCTGCGTCTACGACGGGCGATTTGCGAACAACGGGTGGCTGCAAGAATTGCCGAAGCCGGTGACGAAGCTGGTGTGGGATAACGCGGCGCTGGTAAGCCCGAAGTTCGCGCAGAAGCAGGACCTGGCGCACAAGATCGTGTCGCGCGGCGGGGAGCACGGGCAGATTCGCGCCACGGTGGTGGATATCGCGCTGAACGGCAGCAAGGTGACCGCGGCGACGTGGACCACGCCAGGGCAAGCGGAAAACACGGTGGTGCTGCCGCTGGGGTATGGGCGGACGCGCGCGGGCTACGCGGGCACGAACAAGGGTTTCAATGCGTACGTAGTGCGCACCTCGAACGCGCTGTGGAGCGCCACCGGCGGGCAGATGACCCCGACGGGCGACGGTTATTCGCTCGCCTGCACGCAGTATCACTTCAACATGGAAGGCCGGCAGATTCTGAGCACCGGCTCGCTCGAGGAATACAAGAAGAACCCGGCGTTTGCGCATGAAGGCTTTGAAATGCCGGCGAAGGACGATTCGCTCTACAAGGCGTTCGAATATCCGGCCCATGCCTGGGGCATGGCGATCGATTTGACGAAGTGCAACGGATGCAACGCGTGCGTGGTGGCCTGCCAGTCCGAAAACAATATTCCGGTGGTGGGCAAGGACCAGGTGATGCGCGGGCGCGAAATGCACTGGATCCGCATTGACCGCTACTACGTGAATTCGCCATCGGCCACCGTGGATAATACCGGCGATCCAACCGTGTATAGTCCCGCGCTCGATAATCCGGAGACGCATTTCCAACCGGTGCCGTGCATGCAGTGCGAAAACGCGCCGTGCGAGCAGGTTTGCCCGGTAGGCGCGACGGTACACAGCGCGGAAGGCCTGAACGATATGGTCTATAACCGGTGTATCGGCACGCGGTATTGCTCGAACAACTGCCCGTACAAGGTGCGGCGGTTCAATTTCCTGAGGTTCCAGGATTGGGAGACGCCGCAACTGAAGTTGCTGCGGAATCCGGAAGTGACCGTGCGCAGCCGAGGCGTGATGGAAAAGTGCACGTACTGCGTGCAGCGCATCAACAATGTGCGCATTGACGCGGAAAAGCAGAACCGGCCGATCAAGGATGGCGAAATTGTGACGGCTTGCGAATCGGCGTGTCCGTCCGAAGCGATTGCGTTTGGCGACATTAACGACCCGAACAGCAAGGTGGCGAAGCTGAAGGCGCAGCAGCGGAACTACACCGTGCTGGGCGAAATCAATGCGCGGCCGCGGACAACTTACCTGGCGGCGGTGCGCAATCCGAACGCGGAGCTGGAAAAGGCATGAGCGCAACGCCAAACGTGCGGTTGGGACGCGAGCCGGAACCGTGGCTGGAGCCGGGGCACACCTACGCTTCGGTAACGGACAAGATTTCGTCGGCGGTGTTGACGCGGCCGCTGGGAATCGGCTGGCTGGCAGGATTTGCGCTGACGTTCAGCGTGGTGATGGTGCTGTTCCTGGCGATTGCTTGGCTGATCATCAAGGGCGTGGGAATCTGGGGCATCAACGTTCCGATCGGCTGGGGTTTCGCGATCGTGAACTTCGTATGGTGGATTGGTATTGGCCACGCAGGCACGCTGATTTCGGCGATTCTGTTTTTGTTGAACCAGAAGTGGCGGACGTCCATCAACCGGTTCGCGGAAGCGATGACGCTGTTTGCGGTGGCCTGCGCGGGATTGTTCCCGTTGATCCACACCGGGCGGCCATGGATGGCGTATTACATGTTCCCGTACCCAAGCACGATGGGAATCTGGCCACAATTCCGCAGTCCGCTGATCTGGGACGTGTTTGCGGTGTCGACTTACGGCACGGTGTCGCTGCTTTTCTGGTTTGTGGGGTTGCTGCCGGACCTGGCAACGCTGCGCGATCGTGCCAAGCACAAGTGGCAGCAGATGGTATTCGGGATGTTGTCGATGGGATGGCGCGGGTCGGCGCGACACTGGCATCGGTACCAGGTGGCGTACCTGCTGCTGGCGGGCCTGGCGACACCGCTGGTGCTTTCGGTGCACACGGTGGTGAGCTTCGATTTCGCGGTGGGCATCGTTCCCGGGTGGCACACCACGATCTTTCCTCCTTATTTCGTGGCCGGCGCGATTTATTCCGGATTTGCGATGGTGCTGACGCTGGCGATTCCGATGCGCGCGGCTTATGGGATGCAGGACTTCATCACGCGGCGGCATCTGGAGCAGATGGCCAAGGTGATGCTGGCCACCGGGTTGATTGTGGCGTACGGCTACTTTATCGAGTTTTTCATGGCTTTTTACAGCGGGAACAAGTTCGACGTGTTCCTGGCCAACCAGCGGCTGCACGGGCCGTATGCGCCTTTCTACTATGCCCTGATTTTGTGCAATATCCTGACGCCGCAATTGCTGTGGTTCAAAGCCGTGCGGCGGAATATTCCAGCGCTGTTTGTGATTTCACTGATCATCAATCTGGGCATGTGGCTGGAGCGGTTCGTGATCGTGGTGATTTCGCTGACGCGCGATTTCATGCCCTCGGCGTGGGGGCGGTATTCCGCAACCGTGTGGGACTACGCCACATTCGTTGGAACATTGGGCTTGTTCACCATGCTGATCTTCCTGTTCGTGCGCGGTTTGCCGGCGATTGCCATATCGGAAATGCGCGAACTGGTGCACCAGGAATCGCATGGTGACGGGGGGCACGAATGAGCAGCGAGAAGCGCTCCCAACTTTTTGGCGTGCTGGGCGAATTTTCGACGCCGGAAGACCTGGTGGCGGCGACGAAAAAAGTGCGTGAGGCGGGTTACCAGCACATCGAGGCATACACGCCGTTCCCGGTGGAAGGACTATCGGACGCCGTGGGGTTCCGCGGTTTTCGCGCCAACCTGGTGGCGCTTTTGACGCTGGCCGGTGGAGTGGGCGGCGGTTGCACGGGATTTGGCTTGCAGTATTGGGTGGCGGCGATCACTTATCCGATGAATGTCGGCGGAAGGCCGCTGAACAGTTGGCCGGCGTTTATCCCGGTGACGTTTGAATTGACGGTACTGGGCGCAGCGACATTTGCGGTGATCGGCATGCTGGCGCTGAACAAGCTGCCGCAGCCGTATCACCCGGTGTTCAACGTGGAGCGGTTCACGCAGGCGTCCACGGACAAATTCTTTTTGTGCATTGAAGCGCGAGACCCGAAATTCAACCTGACAGAGACTTCCAAGTTGCTGCAGAGCCTGCGGGCGGAACACGTCAACGAGGTGAAGGATGAAGAATAATCCTTCCCTGTTGCTGCTGGCCGCGGTGTGCGCGCTCGGGTTCGCGGGCTGCGAAAATATGAACACACTGCGGCAGGATATGGCCAACCAACCGCGGCAAAATCCGCTTTCGCCGGCGCCCTTTTTTGCCGACGGGCGCTCGGAACGGCAATTGATGGAAAACACCGTGGCGCACGGCGCGATTCAGGACGACAACCTGCTGGTGCCGAAGGATTCGAACGCATTTCCGCTGCCGGTGACCGCGGAACTGCTGCAGCGCGGTGAACAGCGGTACAACATTTTTTGCTCGCCGTGCCATGGGATACAGGGAGACGGCATGGGGATGGTGGCGGTGCGCGGGATGAAGCATCCGCCCAGTTATCACCAGGACCGGTTGCGGAACGAGCCGGTGGGCTACATTTATGACGTGATCACGAACGGATTCGGCGCGATGTACGGATATTCGTCGCAGATTCCGCCGCGGGACCGCTGGGCGATCATTGCGTATGTGCGGGCATTGCAGTTGAGCCGGAACGCTCCGGCGGGCGAGTTGCCGGCGGAATTGCAGGAGAAATTGAAAGCGGGAGGGTCGTCGAAGTGAGTGCGGCAGACTACAAAGCGCCCGCGAGCGTGAATCGCCTGCAGAATGGCGGGTTGTTTATCGGCGGCGTGGCGGCGCTGGCCGGGATTTTTGGCTGGCTGAAGGCGCCGGAAGATTTTACGCACGCGTATTTGTTCAGCTACATGCTGGTGCTGGGGTTGACGCTGGGCTCGCTGGGTTTGCTGATGCTGCAGCATTTGACGGGCGGCATTTGGGGCATCGTAATCCGGCGGCCGCTGGAAGCGGCTTCGCGGAATCTGCCGATTGTGGCGATATTGTTTCTGCCTATCGCGCTGGGCATGAAGTACCTCTACTCGGGCAATGGCGAGGAGAAGGGCTGGCTGAACGCGCCGAAGACCGGGGAGCATGCGTTGTCGCCGTTCCAGCAGGGCTATCTGACTTCGGGCGGATTTATTACGCGCGCCTTGATTTACTTCGCGATCTGGATCGTGTTGATGTTTTTGTTTAACGGCTGGTCGAAGAACCAGGACCAGCAATCGGATGGCGAAGGCTTGAAGCAGAAGATGAAGGGCGTGGCCGCGCCGGGAATCATTTTGTACGTGCTGGCGATGACGTTTGCGGCGATTGACTGGGTGATGTCGGTGACGCCGCACTGGGCTTCAACGATCTATGGATTTATTTTTGTGGCCGGGCAAGCCATAACCTCGATGGCGCTGATGATCGCGATCATCGTACTGCTGGCGGGTTCGGAGCCGTTCAGCGGGGTGATCAAGAAACGCCACCTGCACGACCTGGGCAAGTGGCTGTTCACGTTCAACATGCTGTGGGCGTATTTCGCGTTTTCGCAGTTGCTGATCATCTGGTCGGGCAATCAGCCGGAAGAGATATCGTTTTACCGCTCGCGGTTGAACGGGCAGTGGGGTGTGGTGGCGGTCATAGTGCTGGTGTTCAGTTTCGCGATACCGTTCCTGCTGCTGTTGTCCAAGGACGTGAAGAAGACGGCCAGCGTCGTTTCCAAGATCGCCGTATGGATGATCTTCATGCGGCTGGTGGACCTGTACTGGATGACCAAGCCGGAGTTCACGCACCAGGCGGTGCCGACGTGGCTGGACATCGTGGTGCCGGTGGCATTGATCGGCTTGTGGCTGGGATTTTTCGCGATGAACCTGAAGCAGCGGCCGCTGTTGCCGCTCGGCGACCCAAAACTTTCGGAGGCCCTGGCACAGCATGAGCACTGAGCAACACAACCACGGGGCGGAGAACGGGCGTCCGGTACATTCGGACGTGTCGTTCGAAACGCAGGAAGTACAGCCATCGCCGATTATCAGCTTTTTGTTGTGGCTGGGAATCGCGGTCATCCTGTCGTTCGCGTTGTCCTTGGGAATTTACAAGGGGCTGAAGAATTATTGGGCCAGCACGTATACGGAGCCTCCCCCGATGCGCCCGGAAGGACTGCAATTTCCACCGGAGCCGCGGCTGCAGGGCATGCCCGGGCATTTGACGGACCCGCAGAAGGATTGGCGCGACAAAGTTGCGGCGGACACCCAGGAAAACAACAAACTGGGCTGGGTGGATGAGAGATCGGGCATCGCGCAGATTCCGGTGAAAGACGCGATGCAGTTGATTGTCGAAAAAGGTTTGCCGGCGGTGAAGCCGATGCCGGAAGAGAAAAAGTAGATGAAAAAGACGTGGCACATGGCGGGACTCGCGGCGCTGCTTCTGGCAGCGACGTTCGCGAACGCGCAGATGATTCCGGACAACGTGGGACAGTCGTCGAAAGGACTGCCTCCCGCATTGGTGAACGTGCATTTCGATCCGGAATTGAACGCCCCGATTCCGCTGGACACGGAATTCGTGGATGAAAACGGGCAATCGGTGGTGTTGCGCGAATATTTCGAGAAGAAGCCGGTGGTGCTGGTATTCGCGTATTACACCTGCCCGATGCTGTGCAGCCAGGTGGAGCAAGCCGTGGTGGGCACGTTGAAGATGATTTCGTTCAATCCGGGCAAGGATTACGACGTGGTGTTTATCAGCTTCGACACGAACGACACGCCGGATGCGGCGCTGAAAAAGAAGCATGAGGCGCTGGCGCGGTTTGCGCGGCCGACAACGGACAAGGGCTGGCATTTTCTGACGGGGACGCGGGAATCGATCGACGCGGTGACCAAAGCGGCGAATTTCAGCTACAGCTACGATGCGCAAAGCAAGGCGTACGCGCATGCCAGTGGCATCCTGCTGCTGACACCGGATGGAAGAATTTCCCGGTATTTTTTTGGAGTGGAATACCCGCCGAGCAACGTACGGCTGGGGCTGGTGGACGCATCGGCGGGGAAGATCGGCACACCGGTGGACCATCTGTTGTTGTTCTGTTACCAGTATGACCCGACCAAGGCGCGGTACAGCGCGACGATCCTGACGGTGATCCGCATGGGCGGGGTGGTGACACTGTTCTGCATGGCCTTGGGTTTCGTGATTTTCCGGCGCCGGGAGCACACAGGCGAGCGGAACGAGCATCGAGGCCAGGATTTGCCGACGCAAGGAGCACACTAGAGCCGTGCAGTCACCGCTGCCATTTTTTCCCGAAGAGGCGTCCAATTTCGCGGGCAATGTAGACGCGTTGTTCTCGTTCATATTGATGACCACGCTGTTTTTCGCGGTGCTGGTGACGGTACTGGTGATTTTCGCCGCGTTCCGGTTCCGGCGGAAGAACACGAACGAAGTCGGCGACGATGTGCATGGGAATAATCTGCTGGAAATCGGGTGGACGGTGATTCCCACGATCATTGCCATTTTTATCTTTGCTTGGGGTGCGGTGATCTACGTGAATTACCGCATCGCGCCGAAAGACACGCTGGACATTTACGTCATCGGCAAGCAGTGGATGTGGAAGCTGCAGCAGCCGAACGGACGCAAGGAGATCAACGAGCTGCACATTCCGGTGAACCGGAACGTGAAGCTGATCATGGGCAGCGAAGACGTGATTCACAATTTTTACGTGCCGGCGTTCCGCGTGAAGATGGACGTGGTGCCGGGACGCTACAACACGATGTGGTTCCGGCCAACCAAGACCGGCAAATACCACTTTTTCTGTTCGCAATATTGCGGGACGAATCATGCGGTCATGGGCGGATGGGTGACGGTGATGGACCCGGCGGAATACGCGGCGTGGCTTGCGGGCGAAGCAGGCGACGTGAACCCCGTATCGGCCGGAGAAAAACTGTTCACGCAACTGGCCTGCGTGACGTGCCATATCGCGAACGGAACGGGACGCGCGCCCTCGCTCAATGGTGTCTATGGCGGCACGGTCCGGCTGGCCGACGGCACTACGGTGATTGCGGATGAAGCCTATATCCGCGAATCGATTCTTCAACCGAAAGCAAAGATCGTGGCCGGGTATCAGCCGGTGATGCCCACGTTCCAGGGTCTGGTGACGGAGGAGCAGATTCTGAATCTGACCGCCTACATCAAGTCCCTGCAGTCACAGCCAGTGCCCGCCAAGGGCGCGGGAGTTGTGCCAGCAGCGGCAGCGGGGAAGAAATAATATGAGCACGGTAAACACGGCAGCGGCGCCGAAAATGCCGGAGAAGCACTACCTGAACGCCACGTACGGGATCCGTTCGTGGCTGCTGACGACCGACCACAAGCGGATCGCGCTGCTGTATCTGGCTTCGGTGACCTTCTTCTTTTTCATCGGCGGCTTCTTCGCGATGATGATCCGCCTGCACTTGATGACGCCAAACGGGTACATGCTGACGCCGGACCAGTACAACCGGATGTTCACGATGCACGGCGTGGCGATGATCTTTTTCTTCCTGATCCCATCGATTCCGGCGGTGCTGGGGAATTTTCTGATTCCGCTGATGATCGGCGCGAAGGATCTGGCGTTTCCGAAGATCAACCTGCTGAGCTGGTACATCTACGTGGTGGGCGGGGTGTTCACGTTGTGGTCGATGCTCAACGGCGGCCTGGATACAGGATGGACGTTTTATACGCCGCTGAGCACGGTGTATTCGAATTCAGCAGTGGCGCCCGCGGTGGTGGGCATTTTCATCACTGGGTTCTCGTCCATTTTAACCGGTCTGAATTTTCTGGTGACCATCCACACGATGCGCGCGCCGGGAATGACGTGGTTCCGGTTGCCGCTGTTTGTTTGGGCACACTACGCTACTTCGATCGTGATGATTCTGGGCACACCGGTGGTGGCGATCACGCTGGCGCTGGCGGGCATGGAGCGCTTGTTCGGGCTGGGCTTCTTTAACCCGGCGATGGGCGGCGATCCGATTCTGTTCCAACACCTGTTCTGGTTCTACTCGCACCCGGCCGTATACATCATGATTCTGCCGTCGATGGGGGTGATCAGCGAACTGATCCCGACGTTCGCGCGGAAGAAGCTGTTTGGGTATCACTTCGTCGCGGCGGCGAGTCTGGCAATCGCGGTGATCGGCTTTCTGGTCTGGACGCACCACATGTTTGTGACCGGACAATCCACGTATGCGGCGATCGCGTTTTCGTTCCTGACGTTTCTCGTGGCGGTGCCCTCGGCGGTAAAGACGTTTAACTGGACGGCGACGCTTTTTGGCGGATCGATTTCGTTCGACACGCCAATGCTTTATGCGTTTGGTTTTCTAGGGTTGTTCCTGATTGGCGGGCTGACGGGGTTGTTCCTGGGCTGCCTGGGGACCGACATCAATATTCACGACACGTATTTCGTTGTGGCGCACTTCCACTACATCATGGTGGGCGGCGCGGTGATGGGGTATCTCGGCGGACTGCACTTCTGGTGGCCGAAGATCACGGGGCGGATGTACCCGGAATGGCTGGCACGCATCGCGGCGTTCACCCTGTTCATTGGGTTCAACTTCACCTTCTTCCCGCAATTCCTGCTGGGTGTGATGGGCATGCCGCGGCGGTATCACGTGTACCCACCGGAGTTTCAGATTTACAACGTGATGTCCACGGCGGGTGCTTCGATTCTGGCGATCGGTTACCTATTGCCGATGATTTACCTGACGTGGGCAGCGTTTTACGGCGAAGTGGCCGGAGAGAATCCGTGGCCGGCAACGGGCCTGGAGTGGAAGACACAGTCGCCGCCGCTGACGGAAAATTTTGAAGTGACCCCGGTGGTGACTTGGGAAGCGTACGACTTCCACAATCGGCCGGACCTGGGATTGGATGTTCCCGGCGGGCACGGGCCGCGGGTTGTGGCGCCGGCTCACGGGGACGATTGAACGGAGGCCGGGCTTTTGCGCCCGGAGACAGGCGAGCGGTTGGCGCCTGAACCTGAAGGTTAGAGGAGTGCGGAGTGCATCGCACCGGAGCATTGTACGGGCAGTTCAAGACGCTGGAGCAGCAGAAGGATTCTGCGACACTGGGAATGTGGATTTTCCTGGTGACCGAAGTGATGTTCTTCGGCGGGATCATGCTGGCGTATGCGATTAACCGTCACACGTATTTCCACGCGTTTGCGATGGGCAGCAATACGCTCAGCCTGAAGCTCGGGTTCACAAACACACTGGTGCTGCTGGCCAGCAGCTTCACGATGGCCATGGGCGTGTGGTGCGCGCAAACCAGCCGGAAACAACTGCTGAGCGTCTTTCTGTTGGCAACGATTGCCCTGGGCTTCGTATTTTTTGGCATCAAGTACGTGGAGTATGCGCAGAAGTTCCACCACCATCTGGTGCCTGGAAAATCCTTTGATATCGGCTATTGCGTACACAACCCAACCGCGTGCCCGGATGTCACCGCAGAGGAGTTGCAGGAAGAGGGCAAGCGCCTGGAAGAAGCGGAGCTTGGCGATCCCAATTTGCAGGCTCATGCGCAGCTTTATTTCTCGGCATATTTTGGGATGACGGGATTGCACGCGCTGCACATGGTGATTGGCGCGGGACTGCTGCTCTGGCTTTTGAAAAACTCTTTGGCGGGCCAATATGACGCGACGTGGAACAATCCGGTGGACATCGTCGGTTTGTATTGGCACTTCGTCGATATTGTGTGGATTTATCTTTTCCCGCTGTTATACCTGATTGACCTGCATAAGTGAGGAGCGCTCCGTGTCTGACCAAGAACATGGCGAGCACATAGTTCCGCCAGGAATCTATGCGGCAATTATTACAACGCTGCTGGTGCTGACGGTCGTCACCGTACTGGCAGCAAAAGTGGACCTAGGGCGCTTTAACATTGTTGTGGCGCTGGCAATCGCAACCGTCAAAGCTACTTTAGTGGTGTTGATTTTCATGCATGCAAAGTATGTGCCGAAGCGAACCAAACTGGTGATTATGGCGGGAATCTTCTGGCTGGCATTGCTGTTGTTCATGACGCTCAGCGACTACGTTTCTCGCGTGGATTATCGCGGAGTCCGATTCCCAATGACGCAGAAAATCACGCACGTGCTGGAGCATCGCGGCTAATTTAAATTCCAAAAAACAGGGAATTTTTCGGAGGGGGCTCTTAAAGAGGGCCTCCTTTTTTATTTGCGTGGGTGCTTTAGAGAAGCAAGCCGCCTGGAGAACCGGCTACTACATTTGGAAGGACGCCGCTTGGGCGGCAGAGAGGCCAAAAAAGTGAGGGGAAGTGCGAACCGGCCCAGCCCTCAATCCCCTAAAGGGATCCTCGGCTCGCCTCCCCCACAGCCTTTATAGGGTGCAAGCGATTAGCCACAGCTAAACGCTCTGTTATCAGCACATTAAAGTCTGCGGGGGCGGTAAAAAGGAAATACCCCGGGGGAAATTTTTACGCTGGGACCGGAAAGCGGAAATGGGCAGGAAGGTTTTTTCTCGTGGCGCGCATCGAATGGGAGGCTGGCTTGACCGGCCTGCGCGCAAGTTGCTATGTTGAAAGACTATGCTGGCCTCAGTGTACCCACTGGGTGCCAGGGCTCCCGTGGAGGGGCACTGCGGATTTATGGGACTTACCAAACTGGTAGTACGCGGGGCACGCCAGCATAACCTGAAGAATATCAGCCTCGAAATCCCCCGCAATACGCTGACTGTGATTACTGGACTTTCCGGGTCTGGGAAATCTTCGCTCGCCTTCGACACCATTTATGCCGAGGGGCAAAGGCGATATGTGGAGTCACTCTCGGCGTACGCGCGGCAATTTCTGGATCAGATGGAACGGCCGGAAGTGGACGTGATCGAGGGGTTGTCGCCATCGATTGCGATTGAACAGAAGACCACCACGCGCTCTCCGCGGTCGACGGTAGGAACGATCACGGAAATATACGACTACCTGCGGGTGGTCTACAGCGCGGTGGGCGTGCCGCATTGTCCGAATTGCGGGAAGCCGATCACGCGGCAGACGAGCGAGCAGATCGTACAAGCGATTCTGAGCGGGGAACTGTGCAAGGCGGACGACCGCATCATGATCCTGGCGCCGGTTGTGCGCGGAAGGAAAGGCGCCTACCGGAAAGAACTGGAGAAGCTGGCCCAGGACGGATTCGTGCGCGTGCGGATCAACGGAGAGTTGCTGCCGCTGGACGAAATTCCAGTACTGGACAAGCGGAAGAATCACACGATTGAAGTGGTGATTGACCGGCTGCTGGTGAAGCAGGGCTTGGCGTCGAGGCTGGAGCAGTCGATTGCGACGGCGTTGAAACTGGCGCAGGGACTGGTGACCGTGGCGGTGGTGGGCGGGAAGGAGCACGTGTTTTCGGAGAAGCTGGCCTGCCCGGACTGCGGATTGTCAGTGCCACAACTGGAGCCGCGGTCGTTCAGCTTCAATTCGCCGTATGGGGCGTGCCCGGCGTGCAACGGGCTGGGATCGAAATACGACTTCGACCCGGCGAAGGTAATTGTGGACTGGACGCGGCCTTTGTTTGACGGGGGACTGGGGCCGGGGTCGGGCTCGTCGATTTTGAAACGGACGCTGGAGCTGGGTGCTTACGCGCACGGATTTCATCTGGATACGCCATTTGAGAAATACCCGGCGCGAGTGCAGAACCTGCTGCTCTATGGATATCCGAATCAGGATACGAAACGGGGAAGCGTAGGGAAAACGGGAGCGAGCGAAAAAGGCTTCAGGTTTCAGGGGATCCTGAAGTTTCTGGAAAGAAATTTCGAGGAGTCGAGTTCGGATTCGTATCGCGAGTGGATGACGCAGTACATGTCGGCGACGACGTGCAGCGTGTGCCATGGAAAGAGGCTGCGGCCAGAGTCGCTGGCGGTAAAGCTGGCGGGGTGGTCGATCGCGGATTTCACGGAACTGGCGATCAGCGACGCCCGGCCGGCGGTGGATAAAATTCTAAAGGAATTGACGGCGCGGCAAAAAGAAGTGGCGGGGCGGCCGCTGGGAGAGATTGCGGAACGGCTGGATTTTCTGTTGGCGGTAGGGCTCGGGTATTTGAGCCTGGATCGGTCGGCAGCGACGCTATCAGGGGGCGAGGCGCAGCGCATCCGGCTGGCGACACAGATTGGATCGAAGCTGCGCGGCGTGCTGTATGTATTGGACGAGCCGTCGATTGGATTGCACGCGCGGGATAACGATCGATTACTGCATTCGCTGGAACAATTGCGGAATTTGGGGAACACCGTGCTGGTGGTGGAGCACGACGAAGATACGATCCGGCGCGCGGACTTTGTGGTGGATCTGGGGCCCGGAGCGGGGGATGCGGGCGGATACCTGGTGGCGCAGGGAAAGCCGGCAGAGATAGCGGCCTCGGCGGAATCGTTGACCGGGAGGTATCTGGCGGGAACGACCCAGATTCCAGTGCCGGCGAAGCGGCGGAGTCCAAACGGAAAAACCATTCAGATTCTGGGGGCGCACGCGAACAATTTAAAGGATGTGGACGTCGCGGTGCCGCTGGGTCTACTGACGGTGGTGACGGGAGTTTCGGGTTCCGGAAAATCCACGCTGGTGAACGACATTTTGTACCGCGTGCTGGCCCAAAAGCTTTACCGATCCATGGAGCAGCCTGGCGCACACAAGATGCTGCTGGGCGTAGAACACATCGACAAGGTGATCGAAATTGACCAGGCGCCAATCGGGCGGACGCCGAGGTCGAATCCCGCGACGTACACGGGGGTGTTTGCGCCGATCCGCGAATTGTTTGCGATGCTGCCGGAATCGCGGGAGCGCGGGTACAAGCCGGGGCGGTTCAGTTTTAATGTGAAGGGCGGACGATGCGAGGCCTGCCAGGGGGAAGGCCTGAGGCGGATTGAGATGAATTTTCTGCCGGACGTATATGTAACGTGCGAAGTGTGCCGTGGACGGAGGTACAACGCGGAGACGCTGGCGGTACGATATAAAGGACACAGCATTAATGATGTGCTGAACCTGCAGGCGGGCGATGCGCTGAAGCTACTGGAGAATATTCCGCAGATTCAGCAGAAGCTGGCGACGATTGTGGAAGTGGGGCTTGGCTACGTGCAACTGGGGCAATCGGCGACGACACTTTCGGGAGGAGAGGCGCAACGCATCAAGCTGGCGCGGGAGCTTTCCAAGCGGCAGACCGGCCGGACCATTTATATTTTGGACGAACCGACAACGGGATTACATTTTGACGATGTGCGGAAACTGCTGGACGTGCTGCAACGGCTGGTGGAATTGGGGAATACGGTGTTGATCATCGAGCACAATCTCGATGTGATCAAGCAGGCGGACTGGATCATTGATCTGGGTCCGGAAGGCGGCGCGGGCGGCGGGCGGATTGTGGCGCAGGGAACGCCGGAACAGGTAGCGCGGACGAAGAAGTCGTACACCGGGCAGGCACTGGCGAGACATTTGGGGATGAATGGAACGGCAAATGCGGCAGGCAATGGAAATCATAAGCCTTCTTAAGAGGTGAAAAACCATGATTGCGCGGGGGTGGCTTTCGCTTGCTTGCGTGGGCTGTTCTTCGTAGAGTGATGAGACTCGAATGAGCAGATACGAAATAGAGCCGGCGGCGCTTGGTGGCGTGCAGACGTATCCGATTGCCAGCCGGAAGAGCAAGGTGAACGTGCGGGAGTTTGCGCGTTCGACGGGAAAGAATCCGTCCCTCAAGAAATATCTGGACGGGCTGCCGCGGATTCTGGCCGGACAGGATTTGCGGGGAGTAGCCAGCGCCATTCACCAGGCCAAGGCGGCGAAGAAGGCGGTGATCTGGGGCATCGGCGGGCATGTGATTAAGGTGGGGCTTGGACCGGTGCTCATCGAATTGATGCGCGCGGGATTTGTGAGCGGCGTGGCGATGAATGGCGCGGCGCTGATTCATGACTTTGAGATCGCGCTGGCGGGACAAACTTCCGAGGACGTGGATGCTTCGCTGGGCGAAGGGAAGTTTGGCATGGCGGAGGAGACCGGCACCGGGATCAACGAGATTGCGAAGCTCGCGCAACGCATTCGCATCGGGTACGGAGAAGCGGCAGGGCAGTATCTGCACAGCGGCTTATTGGCGGCGAAACATCTGGATGCGAGCGTGCTGTCTGCCGCTTATCAGTTGAGAATTCCGGTGACGGTGCATCTGGCGATTGGAACGGATATTCCGCACATGCATCCGGCGGCGGACGGCGGAGCGCTGGGAACGGCGAGCTACCGGGATTTTCTGGTGTTCTGCGCGCTGGTGCAGAGAATGGATGGCGGAGGCGTTTATCTGAATTGGGGCTCGGCGGTGATTTTGCCGGAGGTATTTTTGAAAGCGGTGTCCGTGGCCCGGAATATGAATGTGCGGATGAAAGGGATCACCACGGCGAACTTTGATTTTATCCAGCACTACAGGCCATTGCAGAATGTGGTGAAGCGGCCAACGGCGGGGAAGAATCTGAAGGCCGCTGAAGCTTCAAAAGGCTATGCGATAACGGGGCATCACGAATTGATGATGCCGCTGCTGGCGGGGGCGCTGATGTCCGGCTGGGCAGCAGGGGCAAAACGCGGAAAATGACGAATCCACACGATGAACAATGGCGTTCCGGAGAAAGCGCTGGGAGTTCGGAACCTGAGAATCGGGTGGAGGAACCGAAACCTGAGATAGCTGAGCTTCTGGCGCCGGAATATGCGCCACAAAGCACCGTGGTAGAGACCCACGCCGGTCCTCCGGCGAAAATGTACCCCGAGGATTTGCAAATCAGCTGGTCCTGGGCGCATTTCATTGTGTTCGTGCTATTTGGGTTTATCAGCCTCGCGGTTATCCAGGGCGTGATGATCGGCGTGTATGCGCCGCACCAAAAGATGAGTCCGAAGCAATTGGAAGAGTATCTGCTTGCCAAGCCGCAGTTTGCGATTGGGAGCATGCTGCTGTGGTACGCAGTGATTTTCTTTTTTCTGTATGTAACGTTGTCGCTGCTGCGGGGGCATGCATTCTGGAGAACGCTGGGCTGGCGCAAGCTGGCACCAATGAATCCCGAGATGCCCAAGAATCCATTGGCATATTTTTTCGCAGGAGCAGGCCTTTCGTTGTTTGTAGCTTTGATGACTTCGAGTATGAAAACGCCGGATAATGCGCCGATCGAGGAATTGTTCAAGTACCGGCAAACGGCGTTGTTGTTTGTGGCAATGGCCGTGCTGGTTGCGCCGCTGGTAGAGGAAACGTTGTTTCGAGGATATTTATATCCGATGTTTGCGCGGTCGTTTGGCATCGCTCCTTCCATTGTGTTAACGGGATTGCTGTTCGGATTGATGCACGGGGCGCAACTCGGATGGACCTGGGGACTGGTGGCAATTCTGACAGCGGTTGGCATGATTTTTACGCTGGTGCGGGCGAGGACCGGCACTGTATTTGCAAGTTTCTTGATGCACTTGGGGTACAACGGGCTGATTTCGGTCGCGGCGCTGGTCAGCACGCATGGATTCACGAAGATTCCCACTGGGAAGTGACATACCCGATGAATTCCAGGCTTCCGGTAAAATAGAAAGAGAGGATTTGCGCGCGTATGTATGTGGCTCAACCGATTGAATGGACCGATAAAGGTGTGGTGATGCTGGACCAGCGGCGGCTGCCGTCCGAGGAGATTCACCATATCTATAAGGATTACCGCGAAGTGGCGGCGGCGATCCGGGACATGGTGGTGCGCGGCGCACCGGCGATCGGCGTGGCGGCAGCGATGGGCGTGGCGATTGGCGCGCAGAAATCGCGTGCGCGAACCGTTGAGGAATTGAAGTCAGAATTTACGGAGATTTGCGACACACTGGCGAAGACACGCCCGACGGCGGTCGATTTGTTCTGGGCGCTGGAGCGGATGAAGAGGCGCTTTGCCGACCTGACGCGGAATGCGAAGGACCTGGAAGCGATTCGCGAGGCGCTGGTTCAGGAAGCGAAGGAAGTGCACGCGGAGAAGAAGGCGACTGACGAGGCCGTTGGGCGGTTCGGCGCGGAGTACATGCCGAAAGAAGGCCAGGTGATGACGCAATGCAATGCGGGTGCGCTGGCCACGGCGGGTATCGGCACGGCATTGGGAGTGATTCGCGTGGCCTACCAGCAGGGGCGGAAGATTCATGTGCTGGTGCCGGAGACGCGGCCGTATCTGCAAGGAGCAAGATTGACGGCGTGGGAGCTATACCGCGGCGGGATTCCGCTGACCTTGATTACGGACAACATGGTGGGGCACTTTTTGAAGACCGGCAAAGTGGGAGCGGTGGTGACGGGGGCCGACCGCATTGCGGCGAACGGGGATACGGCGAACAAGATTGGAACGTATCAGATTGCGGTGCTGGCGAAGGAAAACAACGTGCCGTTTTATATTGCGGCGCCGATTTCGACGTTTGATTTGTCGATTGCCAGTGGCGAACAGATTCCGATTGAAGAGAGGTCATCCGAGGAAGTGACGCATATTCAGGGAGTGCGGATTGCGCCGGACGTCCCAGCGGCTCACCCGGCGTTTGACGTGACGCCGAACCGGTATATTGCGGCGATATTTACGGAGCGTGGCGTGGCGAAGGCGCCGTATACGGAATCGCTGCGCAAATTGGCGGACACTGTGCCGGCCAAAGCGGCGAGTTAACCCACAGATGCAAGATGGCTACTCATAGCGGAGAGCTTCGACCGGATCGAGACGGGCCGCTTTCCATGCGGGGTACACACCGAAGCCAACGCCAATAAGCGCGCACGTAACCAGCGCTGTGATCACCCAGAAAAGTGATAAGTTCGAAGGAAAGTGCAAGCCGTAGCGGAGGAGAAGTGAGAGCAGCACACCGAGGACGACACCGATCACGCCGCCGAGCGCGCTGAGCGTGACCGATTCCGTGAGAAATTGTAGCAGGATGTTACTACGCTTGGCGCCAATGGCCTTGCGGACGCCAATTTCGCGCGTACGTTCGGTGACCGAGACCAGCATGATGTTCATGACCCCAATACCCCCAACCAGAAGTCCCACAGAAGCGATCAGAAACATCAAGAAGAAGATCAGGTAGCTGATTTTGTTCCAGAGATCCAGGAAATAATCGGAAGTGAAGATGGCGAAGTCGTCCGGCTTATCGTTGCTGAGGCGGCGTTTGCGGCGAAGGAGGTCGCGAATTTCCTCGACGGCTTCACCGACGGTCGTGGGATCGCTGGCTTTGGCGAAAATGACGTAATCCTTCTTGTTGGGGTACAGCTTGCGGAGAGTGGTCACCGGGAGCATCGCAATATTGTCTTCGGGATTGGAGCCGCCGGAGATGCCCTGGCGGCGTTTTTGGAGCGTGGCAATGACGGTGAAGAGCTGGCCGTTGATAGTGACCTCCTTTCCGACGGCGCTGGAGGCACCTTCAGGAAAAAGAATGTTGGCGGTGTCGTAGCCGAGGAGAACGACGGCGGCACGATGCTCCGCGTCCGTAGCGTTGAATTCCCGGCCGTAAGCGACTTTGATGTCGAAGATTTGTGAAATCGAAGGGGAGTTACCCTGAAGGATCACGTTCTTGGCGCGCAGGTTGCCGCGGCGAATATCGGAAGTTCCCGAACCAAATTGCGGCTGGAAGATGCGCAAGGACGGGGAGGCCGCTTTCACATGCGGCAAACGAGACATGTCCTCCGCCCAATCCGGTTCGAGCTCCTTGCGATTGAACCATTCGCTGGGGGGACGGGAAAGCGAGGCCCAGGGGAAGCGGTAGCAGATAACGGTGTCCGAGCCGAGTTCGCGGATACCACCGAGAACATTGTCGTTGAGTCCGTTGATGACGGAGCTGACGACGATGACGGTCATGATGCCGATAACGATGCCGAGAATGGTGAGGGCGGAGCGCAGGGGATTCAGGCGAAGCGTGTCCAGCGCGAGGACTACCTGTTCGCGGAATTCGGCGCCCTTTCCGTGGGCAAGGAGGTTGCGGATCGGAGCGGCGCCGGTTTGCGGGAGCGGTTTGGAGATAGAGGCCATGCGTTTCGTTTACTCCGAGCGTAATGCTTCAACGGGATCCAGCTTGGAAGCCTTGGAAGCCGGATAGGTGCCGAAGAACAGGCCAACGCTGAGGGCGACGGTGAGGCCGCCGATGACGGACCAGAGCTGAACGGAGCTGGGCAGCGGGGAGACCAGAGAAACGAGCTTTGCGGCAAGCACGCCGAGGAGCACTCCGATGGCGCCGCCGATGACCGCGACGGTGGAGGATTCAATCAGGAATTGCAGGAGGATATCGCGGCGGCGAGCGCCCATGGCTTTGCGGATGCCGATTTCGCGGGTGCGTTCGGTGACGCTGACGAGCATGATGTTCATGATGACGATGCCCCCAACGACGAGGGAGATGGAGGCGATGGCAATGGTGACGAGGAAGAAGGACTGGCTGATGCTTTTCCAGAGATCGAGAAAGGAATCGCTGGTTTCAACGGCGAAGTCGTCTTTCGCGGCGTAGGCGAGATGGTGGCGGCCGCGCATGAGTTGGCGGACTTCGTCAACGGAATCCTGAATCTTGGCGGCGGAGCCCGCGCGGGCGGTGATGCGCAGTGATTCCTGCTGGGAGCCATATTCCTTCAGGTAGGTGGTGAGAGGAAGAATGATCCAGTTATCGAGGGAAGTGCCGAGCGACGTGCCTTCCTTTTTGCCGATGCCGATGACCGTGCAGCCAATATTGTTCCAGCGGATTTCTTTGCCGACGGGATCAACGCCGGGGAGCAGGTTGTCCACGAGATCGGTGCCGATGACGCAGACGGGAGCGGCGGCGCGGAGATCGGCGTCGGTCAGGTGGCGGCCCTCGACGAGGTCCACATCGTAAAGTTCGGGCATCTGCGGAGTCCAGGCACGCAGATTGGTGTCCTTCAGGGAGTTGAGGCCACTGCGGGTTTCGACGCGGCCCCCGATGGAGGCGCCGATCTGTTTGCAGGAATGGCAGAGTTCGCGGATGGCGTCGTAGTCGTCCAGCGTGATGCGCTTGCGCCGCTGGAATTCCACGAAATCGTCAACGTTGGTGATGATGGAAGGCTGCTTGGCGAGAGCGAAGACATCCGCGCCGAGGTTGAAGACCTTGGTGGCGACGTACTGATTGGCGCCGTTGATGAGGCTGACGACCGCAATGACGGCGGCCACACCAATGACAACGCCAATCAGCGTGAGGACGCTGCGGAGTTTGTGGGCCCAGAGACTGGAGGCGGCAATGCCGACCGCTTCGCCTAGATGCAATCCGGAGTGGCGTTGCATGAGTTCCTTAACCCTATCATACGCAGCGGGAAGGGCTGGAATTTCATTGCAAGATTCAGAAAAGGAGAGATTTAGAGAACGAAGAGCGCAAATGGTCAGGAGGCGAGGGCCTTTTGAAGTTTGGCGACCATGTCGCGGACCTGCGGAGCCATGTCGCCATCGGGGTCCAGGCGCAGATATTCCTGGTATTCGTGGAGCGCGGCGGCTCCATTGCGCTGCTTGAGACGAATATTGGCAAGAAGAACGTGGGCGGAGGCGAGATCGGGGAGCGCTTTCACGGCGGATTCGGCAAGCGGAGCGGCTTCCTGCCAACGGCCGGTGGCGAAATAGGTCTTGGCAAGTTCATATTGCGCGGCAGGTGTTTCGGGGCTGAGTTCCAGGCACTTTTTCAGGGCTTCTTCGGCGCCGGGATAGTTTTTGGTTTGGTTGCGGAGGGCGCCGAGGTCCAGGTAGGAAGCAGTGAGCTTCGGCTCAAGCTCGATGCTTTTCTTCAGCGCGTCTTCGGCTTGCTGCCAATCCTGTTTTTGAAGGTAGGCTTCGCCGAGCATGCGGTAGGCCTGGGGATAGTCGGGGTAGAGCTTGATGGCTTTCTGGAAGTGCTTGACACTATCCTCCAGATTCTTGGCGGATAGGGAGTCTTCGCCCTTGCTGAATTCCTGACGAGCTTCCTCCGGGATGCTGAGATCCTTCACGGAGATGGAGTCGGGAGAGCCGGCAGGGGGAACGACGACAGGCGTGGGAGCATCGGTTTTTAAAGGAACCAGGGTCAGGAGCACATAAGCCATGGGATTGCCGATGATTTCGACGCGTTCGGAAACTTCCTTGTACCCGGAATCGGCAATCCGGACGATAAAGACCCCGCCGGAAGTTTGATGGAATTCACATTTACCGCCGTCTCTGGTCTCCAGGTCGGCTTCTGCCCCACCTTCGGCGTGTTCCAGGCGGATGTGGATTCCGCGAGGAGCGGGCCTGCCGTCTGCGAAGCGCACTTGAACAGAAATGATGCCGCCGGCAGGGCGTCCACCGGCACTGCCCGGTTTTTGCGCATGAACAAAAGGAACCAGAAGAAACAGAAGGCAGAGCGGAAAGATGAAGCGATACAAGACTCGAGGCACAGTGTACCTCCTATTCCCGGGAGAGGAGTGAGGGAGAGAGCCGTCCACGGCGTATTTCATTGCTAGAGCCCAAGAAATTATAAGCGCGCGGAGAAGAAGCGGAGCAAAAAAAAGAGGGCGCCTTGCGGCGCCCTCTTTTGAAGGAGGCAGTTAGAACGTCAGGACTACGGAAAGCCGCGAGCTGAACGGATTCACGAAGCCCTGGTTGACGATGGTGGTAACCGGGTGCGTGAAGTCGCCGTTCGTAAGGCTAAAGCCGAGGTCCGCGTTCTGGTTAAAGGTGGTCTGTCGGGTGGAGTCGACGATGTTGAACAGGTCGAACGCCGCCTTGAGTTGGAACCGTTCGGACAGCTTGAACGGATACTCGAGGTGCGCGTCAACACTGCCTGTCACCGGCGAGCGGCCCAAATTGCCGCGGCCGAAGAGAGGCACTTCGCCGGGGTTCTGATAGGCCTGCTGAGCATAGAGAGCCGTCAACGGGTTTCCGGAAAGGACGCTTACGCCCGCGCCGATCACAAAGCCCTTGAGCTTGCCACCCGGGACCACGTAGGTGGAGTGAGCGTTGAAGGTGTGCTTGCGGTCGGTGCTGAGGAAGCCGATGCTCTGTTGATTCGCGAGCAGGCCCAGCCCGCCTTCGGTGAAGTCGAAGAGGGAGCTGATGCCGGGGTCGGCCTGGTTGTTGTCGTTGCGGAAGGCGCCTTCATAGTTGCCGCGCAACTGAGCGATGCGGTAGTTCACGTTGAGGGCCCAGTTGTGCGAGAAGGACTTGCGGACTTCGAATTCGACCGCTTCGTATTCGCGCTTGGGGTCCTTGTAGGTGTCGGGCTTGCCGTCGGGGATGAATTCACCGCCGAAGTAAGCGCAACCGGCGACAGGGCCTTTGGCACCAAGCGGGCTGCACTTGGTCGGGCTATTTATAGCGTTCGGCAGCAAGTTGCCGCTGGCATCGGTCCAGGTGTTGGTATTCACGGCTGGGAAGCAAACGCTGCCGGCCGGGTTGCTGCCGGGCGTAATCGCCGCGGCACCGCTGAATTGGTTGTAGGCAACGAATGGAGTGCCGTAACCGAAGGAGTCGAAGCACGACGCTGGCATGCCTGCATTCAAATAGAACTGCTCGTAGGAAGGCGTCAGTGGGAGACTTGCGTTCGCACTCATGCCTGATGGCGGGGTGATGCCTTCGGACGCGTATGTCGGCGCGTTAAAGGTGGTGCCCTGGCTGAAGATGACTTCGTTCGGATTCACGAAGATATCCTGCTTGGCGTTGGGATTGCCGATGTAGTAGTTCAAGCCGCCGCCGTTATAGGCGAGAGCGTTGAATTGCTCCACGGAGATACCGCCCTGGTCTTCGATCACGCGCTTGAGGCGGCGATCAATGTAACGAGCGCTGGCAACGATGCCACCCTTGAACTCACGGTCATATCCGACAAGAAATTCATCGGTGAATTCCATGCGGGTTCCCGGAGCAAAGGGTTCACCACCAGTGACGAGTGACCCCGCTGAGATCGGGATGCCGCCAGTGGCGTTGTTCAGCATGTGAGCGGAATCGCCGACGAAGTCCGTGCTGCCGAGCGAGTTGAGTGTGACGCAGGAAGCGCCAGATGGGGTTCCGGTCGGGCAACCGGTTGAAGTGTTCGCAGGTGCCCAATAGGAGTTCTGGAAGTCTTCCTCGTTGCTGAGCGCGCGCAGGGCGGCGTCCAGAGGAAGGATGTAAGCGTAACGTCCGAAGTTGGCATAGAACTTCTGCTTGCGGCTACCCGTCGGGTCAACGGTGATACCGACGCGGGGGGACCACATATTGGAGAAGGTGCGGTTCACCTGGTTGCCGATGAGGCGCTGCTGTTCCCAGCGAACGCCGACGTTAAGGGTAACGTACTTGCTCATTTGCCAAGCGTCGTTGACATAAGCGCCGTGGTATTTGCCGCTGCTCTGGGTGATGCCGCCATCAAACCGGCCGCGCACCTGCTGAAGGACCACGGGCACGGGAGTGGAATAACCCGGAACGCTCATGTAAGGACAGAGCGTGCAGCTTGTGTCGGTCGGATTGGCTACGGGATCGAAAAGGCCGTCAGCGCCAGGAGCGAAGAGCCCTGCAAGGGCCAAGCTGAAAGCGGAGTCGGTCATTTGCCCAGCGATCGCAGGCACGTGGTTCTGATAGCCGGGGTCGCCATTCGTAGCGTTAGTAGCGGGAATCGCGTACTTCGGACCGGAGTAGTAAGTGTGGTCGTTGTACTGGGGGAACTGCCAGGTGTAACCGATGTTGAAGCTCTGTGTGCCCCAGAGGTGAACGGTCTTGGTCAGGTCGCCCTGAACGCCCTTGGTATTTGCATCGTAGGGTTCCAGGAAGGCGATACCTTGCGCGGTGTAGGCGCCGCGCTGGCCGGCCAGCCCGTAGACTTGAGTGTTGTCCACGATGTTGTAAACGTTGGTAGCCGGAGTTTCATCGAAGCGGTTCCAGCTCCAGGTGAAGGCTGCGTCAACTAGCAAAGAGCTGCCGAAGGCTCCATCGTAACGAGTGGCCCAGTTCCGCGTGCCGTAACTCCACTTCGAGTTCGCTGAGGTGTTGTCAATATTCAGCGTGCTGAAGGGCGCAGGATCCGTGTGCGAGGGGTCGCCGGACACCGAGGACTCGATGGTGTGCGAGTTATTGATCTTGAAGGTCAATTTACCAGCATAGTCATAGCGAGTGGTGCTGCGGTCCACCAAGGGATCTGCAGCATAGAGACCAGAACCGAGCGCAGGCTGCCAGTACTCGTGGTTCCAGGAGGGGTTAAAGGTGCCGAAGAAGAAGAGACGGTCCCTCACGCCCTTCAGGGGAACGTAGCCGCCCAATTCGAAGTCACCTTCGTAATTGGCGTTTTCCAGACGGCTGCCAACGAGGTTTCCGTTGTTGAACTTCGGGTCGTCCGCGTTCTGGTAAGTATCCTGCATCCAGCGGCTGTTGAAGTAACCGCCGACGGTGCCGAAGAACTTCGTTCCGCCGGACTTGGTGACCAACTGGACGATACCGCCGGAGACCTTACCGTACTGAGGTTCGAAACCGCCGGTCTTGATCTGCACTTCCTTGACGAAGGAGAGGTTGATACCGGTGCCCAGAGGGCCATACGCGCGAGACCACACGCCGATACCGCCGAAGGCCGGGTCGTTGATCGAAACACCGTCCGCAACGTACAGGTTTTCGAGACCGGAAGAGCCGGAGATCGAGGGATTCTGCGCGCCGGTACCGACGCCGGAGGTCACGCCAGGAGCCAGATAGAAAAGGCCGCTAACACTGCGGCCCATCGGAATCTTGGAGTAAAAGCTATCCGAGAAATCCGAGTTGACCGCCGTGGTGCTGGTATCAACAGTCACGGTGGCCGCGGAAACTTCCACGGTTTGCGTGATTTCGCCGGTCTCCAGGGTAATTTCCTCGCTGGTGGTCTTGTTAATCAAGACTTCCGCGGCCGGAATGCTGGCGACTTTGAAGCCAGCCTTCTGAACTTTCATGCTGTAATAGCCGGGAATCAGGGTCGAAAAGAGGAACGCGCCCTGTTCGTTCGTTGTTTGTGTGAGGCTCCCGATGGGCCCCGTAATCGTGACCTGAGCTCCTGGAACGGTCGCTTTCGTTGCGTCGTAAACGACTCCGCTCAAGTTACCGCGAGCCGAACTCTGGTCCTGCGCCCATGTGCCGCTTCCGATTACCAGAGGAAGCAGGAGAAGGGCCGCGAAAATAGCCAACCACTTCGCATTTTTCAATGCAGTACTCCTTTCAAAAACCCCCATAGATTTTGAGAGAAACTTGCTGAGACCACGGAAAAAGCAACCTAACCGAGTCGGTCAGAATTGTGCACGGGGCATGCCAAAGCGGGAGGGAAATTGGCATCCATTATATGAATGAAAATAAACATTTTAGAAGAGAATCGGGTGCAGTCGAAAAGAGGAGGCTATGGTTTTTGGGGTAGGAAAAAGCGCGAAATACAGAATTTGGAAGGGATTCCCACAGCGTAAGTCGAGTTGGTAATGGTACTTACCAACGCGGGAACTTCAGTTGGGGACCGCAAGTTCCTTGCTGTGTTGAATGGCGGCGGAGGCCTTTTCCGCGTTGCCAATGAGCTTGTAGAAGTCGCCTAAGGCCAAGAACATGGAGGGATCGTCGGAGCGCACGTTGGCTCCGTGTTCCATCAAGCGGACGGCTTCGGGCTGATTGCCGACTTTCAAGAGACTCGATGCAATGCGCAGGAGGGTGCCGGAGTCGGCGGCGTCGGTTACGCCCGTGTCTTTGTAGAGCGCGACCACGGCATTGAAGTCCTGCTGGTTGAAGTAGGCGCTGACCAGTTGGGCGCGCGAGATTTCGTCGTTGTGATTTAAGGAGAGACCCCTGCGGAGCCAGGCTCTTCCTTCCGGCAGCAACCCCTGGCTCAAGTAACAGAGCCCGCGTTCCCGATCGAAGATTCCCTTTTCCATGTCTTCGCGAATGGTGGAATCCAAGAGGATCCAGGGAGCGGTGGGAAGAGCGGCTGGATCGACGGCCTTAAAGTTGAACTTGGCAAAAGTCGGGGCACCGGAGTCTGGCCCCGTGACGGCTACGGTCAACATGAAATTGCCATAACCCCCGTCCAGCGGAAGCTTCTTGCCGTTAACCAAAGAGCCGCCGGCATCGAACTGCTTCAGAGGAACCTCTTCCTTTACCGATTTGGCGCTGCCCGGCACAGAAGGCTGGCCCAATCCGTACTCGACATGAAGGGTCTTGTCCATGGCAAGCGACTGATTTGGCAGGCCGGTCCAAATCTGATAGACGATTTGGAAATCCTGCTGATTGTTCAAAAAGGGATTGCTGCTGGAGATGGGAACGAAATGGACGCCCGCGAGAGTAAAGGGCAGCACGGGCGCGGCGACCGGATCGACTTGCTCCGCAGAGGTGAACGGGAGAATTGCGGGGACCAGAAACTGGTTGGCGACAACTTTGGGGATGACGATTTCGCGCTCCGTGCGATAGGACACATTCTTGTTCCAGTCGCTGAACTGGAAAGCCAGGCGGTAGCTCCCGGGAGGCAAGGGCATCATGCCCTGAAAAGTGAAGGCGCGGTCCTTGATATCACGGAAATGATCCTTGTCGAAGGTATCGTGAAGTTCTTTCTGGATGACAAAAAGAAGCTTGCTGGTGTCGTGGTCGAAGACCTGGATGCGCACCTGGACGGAATAAAACAAGCGATCGTCCTTGGTTGGCGAGACGCTGAAATCGCTGGGATTTTTCAGGCCGACGGAATAATCCAGGCGGGTCAGTCCGTGTTCATCGCGAGCCGGAAAGAGGACGATGTCCAGGTTGTGACCGGAAAGAATCATGCTGGAAGTGACCTGCTCCCGGTTCATCCATTTCCGGCGAATGTCGTCTTTATAGCTGGGCAGTTCATTGAGCCCTTTGATTTCGGAAACCATCACGTCGGAGGCCAAGCCGATTTGCGGATTCTTGAGATCCACGGGTTCGCCGACGATCAGGCTGAGCGAAATGCGAGCCAATTCACCGCCAACGGAGTTTTCAATCATGGAGAGGCCGGCGTTGGGGTTATTGGTGGCTTCGACGCCAGTCGTCAGTTTGTCGGGGCCATCATTGTATGGGCTGTAGATGACGTAATCACCCGTGTTGTTGCGATCATAGAAGAGCACGTAAAAGGCCTGGGGAAGAGCGTTGGGATACACATTGGCGTAGAACCAGTATTCGAGAGGGCGAAGGTTGGGCGCGTTGCGATGGGTCATTTTGGACTGCGGAGGACCGAGTACGATGTAAACGTGGCCGCGATCGGTGCGCCAGCCATCGGTACCGGAGCCGACCCCGAAGCGGGAGTTGGCAAAAGCGATGCGCTGGTAGTGCTCCTCTTTGTAGGTATTGACGGAGGATCCCGGAGTTGGATTGCGGACTTCCCAGAAATCGTTGATGAATTTGTCGCGGGCTTCATCGGAAGTGAGTTTAAGAAAGCGGTCGCGTTCCTCTCTGGTGATGATGTAGACGACATCTTGCTCGAGCCATTCGCGATAGTTCTTAGCGAGTTTTTCTTTCTTCTGGGCCGGCGCGACGGGGCAGAAAACGAGGAAGGCAAGCAGAAGTGCGAGGACTGTCCGCGGTCCACGGCTGAATTTCAAGTTTTTCGACATACGCGATTCCATTGTCACAGGATACTCCAAATTAGACGTGCGGGCTTTTAAGGACGTTGCTTCAGCTTGAGTGGCGGAGGCGCTCGGCCAAGGCGCGTGCGCGCTGGCGGGCGATTTCCACGAAGCGGTTGTCTTGGGCAATCTGCTCCAATAGCGGCAAGGCGTGCTGCGGCTCCGGCAGTTCGCCTTTGTTTAGGGCCTCTTCGAACTGGAGGAGGGCGTCATTGACGCCCAGGCGATCGTATTTCATGCGGCGTTGCAGGAGTTCGAGGAGTTCCTGCTGGCGCGCCAACCCTTCACAGATTTGCAGCAGCTGCGAGGCGGAGGTATTCAGCGTGTAGTTGAATTTGACTTCGCTGGATTGCGTGCCGTCGTCCCAGCGAAAGGTTTTTTCGCCGAGATTGGCGATCTTGCGATGAACGTCGAGGTCCACGCCCTTGAAGTACTGCAGATCGGAGATCAGCTGGAAAATTTTGGCGCGGAGGGCTGGACTGATTTCAAAGGGAGTAGCGCTGGGATCCTCGTCGAGCTGCCGAATCTCGCAGGTGGCGGCGTCGGAATTTTGCTGGATGCGAATTTCGATGAATTCCGGAACGCTGGATTTGAAGACACGGCGGTAAGTGAACCACGTTCCGGAAGTGCCGGCTTGCGCGGGCAGGGAACAGAGCAGCCATAGCAAGGCTGAGAAGAGAAACAGGCGGCGTGAGGAAACGATCATCGTACTGGTTGCAGAGTGGCCATAGCCCGGCGAGAGGCAGCGAGCGATGGAGCTCTCTTCGCCGGGGAAGGGGGTTGGTTCTCGTTCAACCCGAAGCGCCGGGCAAACTGCTCGCCCTGAATATGGCAAATGGCCACAGCCAGGGCATCGGCGGCATCGGATGGCTCGGGCAGCTCGCTCAGATTCAACAGCGCGCGCACCATGGTTTGCATCTGTTTCTTATCGGCATGGCCATAGCCGGCCACGCGGGCTTTTACTTCGCGCGGGGAGTAGGAAGTTACGGCGAGACCATGTTGTTCGGCCGCGAGGAGAACAACGCCACGAACTTCGGCGAGGCGCAGCGCGGTGCGCATGTTCAGCGCCGTGAAAACTGATTCCACGGCCATGGCGGCGGGCTGAAACTCCTCGATCAGCCGGCACAGCAGCGAATGAACATCGTGCAGGCAGGCGCCGGCGGAAGACTTGCTGCGCTTGGGCGAGACCCGGAGTGCACCATAACGCAGCACGCGCAGGCGGCGACCATCGGTTTCGATGATGCCATAGCCGGTGGGCCCGGACGCGGCCGGGTCCACCCCAAGAATCCGACGGAGGTGAGAAGAATCAGGAGCAGTGGGCTGCGAAGTCATCCCCGATAGTCTACGGCAAGGGAAGAGTCGCGCCAAACTATTCCGGAGAGATGCGCTTAAGGAAAACGCCAACCGGAGTGGCCCCGATTGGCGTTCGAAAATTCGATGCAGTGCGCTTTAGTTTGCGCCGACCGCGGCCTGAATCTCGGATTCGTCAATGTCAAAGTTGGCGTAGACGTGTTGAACGTCGTCGTGTTCTTCAAGCGCTTCCACGAGGCGAAGCATCGCCGTTGCCTGCGTGCCAGTGAGCTTGATGTAATTTTGCGGAACCATGCCGAGTTCAGCGGAGGCGGGGGTGATGCCGGCCTTGGTGAGAGCTTCTTTCACGGTTTCCAGAGATTCCGGCGGGGTGACGATATACCAGGCGGAGCCATCATCTTTCATATCCTCGGCGCCCGCCTCGAGGACCAGATCGAGGAGTTTTTCTTCGGAGGCCGCTTCCTTAGGAACAGTGATTTCGCCCTTGCGGTGGAACATCCATCCCACGGCGCCGGCTTCGGCGAGGTTGCCGCCGTTCTTGCTCATGAGATGGCGGAATTCGCCGACGATGCGGTTGCGATTGGTGGTGACGGCCTGGATCAACATGCCAACGCCGCCGGGGCCATAGCCCTCGAACATGACTTCTTCGTACTGCTCGCCTTCGAGCTGGCCGGTACCGCGGAGAATGGCGCGCTCGATATTGTCGTTGGGCATGTTTTCGTTCTTAGCCGCGAGAATGGCGGTGCGGAGACGGGGATTGGAATTGGGATCGCCGCCGCCGATGCGGGAGGCGATGGTGATTTCACGAATGATTCGGGTGAAAACGCGGCCGCGCTTTGCGTCGGTGGCAGCTTTCTTGTGCTTGATTGTTGCCCACTTTGAATGCCCAGACATGACGAATCCTCTTTTGACTTACGTGACCGGCTTCCGGCCACCGGAATTTGGAGAAATGGGCCCCGCCACTGCCAAGGAATGGACCGTGGCTCATTCTACCCGCATTGCGGGGTCACCCTGTGCGGAGACCAACAACGTGACACGAAAAGCAGAATGGAACCAAAAGCTCCGCTTATCGTGAACCGCTGAATTTTAGCACAGTTGGCGAAGTCCGGGAATGGGCTGCGGAGAACGGTCAGGGGGCCGGCCGGAGACGCGGAACGGCGGCGTCCAGGGCTTGCAGCGTGGCCGCGACATATTCGCGAGGAGACCAGGTTTCCATTCGTTGGCGGCCTGCGGAGCGAAGGCGTTCGAGTTGGGCGGGATGGGAGAGGAGCCGTTGCAGCAGGGCAGCCAGCGCGGGGACATCCCCGCAAGGATAGATGGAGGAAGGATCCACGGGAGCGATCAGGTCTCGAGCGGCGCCGACGCGGTCGCTGGCAATGACGGGGCAACCGCACAGCATGGCTTCGTTGACGACCAAGCCGAATGGCTCATAGTCCGAGGGGAGGACAAGAAGATCTGCACCAGCATAGAAGGATGGAAGTTGCGATTGGTTGGTAAAGCCCAGGAAGCGAACCCGCGCCGAGAGATTCATCTGCTGGGTTTGCTTTTCCAGTTCCTCCCGCTGCGCGCCGTCACCTGCAAAAAGCAGGAGGGCATTGGGAAGATTCGCTTGCGCAAAGGCTTGAAGGAGATCGGCGGGACGCTTCCAGGGCTGCAATTTCGCACAGAAAAGAATGACGGAGGTGTCTGGCGCCGCACCCCAGGAAGCGCGCACAGCCTGGCGATCGACCTGCGCGGCCCGGGCGGACCACCAGTCGTTATCCACGACAAAGGGAAACAGCGTGATGCGCTCTTCGAGAATGCCTAAGGAAAGAAAAAGATCGCGAGTGCCGGAGGAAGGAGCCACGACTTGCGAAGCGAGGCGAAAGAGAAATGGCCAGAAGAGCCGTTTGACAGGGGCTTTCCAGGCGCTCGCATTGCGAGGTTCCAGGGAAGTGGCGTCGGTGCCGAAGAGGAAGGCAGAGCGCGAAAGCCTGCTGGCAAAAAAAGCGATCCAAAACGAAGCGCGAAGATAGCCGGTGGGGCAAAAGACGGCGTCGAAATTTCCCTCGCGGACGATTCTCCAGAGGCCGGGATTGTAAAGTCCCCAGAAGCCCTCGGAATCCGTGCCATTGTTCGGGACTTCCACCCAGGGGTAGCCGTCGAGAAGAGGCACGTCCCACTGGATCGAAGCGCCAAATTCCGGATCGTGCCCCGCGGCTGCGCCGCGCATGCGGCAATAAGCAGTCTGGACGTCCAATCGCGGATGTTGCGCCAAGAGGCGAAGCAGAGGGGACATGTACTGCACGGGATGTCCGCAGACGTAGAGGATGCGGTAGCGGCGCTCAGTCACGGTACTCCTCAATGCCGCTGCTGCCGCGTTTAGTTTTGGGGCTTCGATAGGTATCTTTCGACAAAAAATGCCTCGCGGAAAAAGTGTACATGGAGCCCAAAACGCCCCGGTCATTTAAGGTAGGTGCGGACGATTTCAATCACGTCCTCGGCAGCTTCCTCGGAGGACTTGGAGTTCCGTGGCATGTGGTTGCGGATGTGGTCTTCCATGAGTTCGCCCATAAGAGCGTTAATGGCGCCGCGGGCGGCGGCCAGGCGTTGTAGAACGTCAGCGCAGTGTTCATCTTCCTTGAGGCCGCGCAGGGCGCTTTCGAGTTGGCCGATAATCTTCTTGGTGCGGTTGACGAGATCGAGTTTTTCTCGGGAGGTGTGTGTCATATCCGGTTGACTACCCTATGGGGGTATGGTATCAAAGTTGGGCCATGCAGTAAAGACTTTACGAGTAAGAAGGTAATCGAGCGGCGGGGCTCCCGGATAGCAGAATCGCAGCACGCATGCTAAGGAAAAAAGCGTGCCACGGGTTTGTAACACATCTGTAATATCACAACCGAATACTTGGTCTCCCTTGCGTCTAATCCGCTGCCTAGCGTGAGTCCGCGAAGCGCCGGAGAGCGTGAAATCGAGCGAGACCAAAACGGAAGAAAGCGAGCGGCGGCCCAAGCTTGCGAATAATCACAGCCGGGTTAAAGCTTACTTTGAAAGTTGGGCAGCCAATGCAAGGAGGATGCATGAAGGGGATCATTCCACGGATGGGAGTTGGCCTCCTGTTATTGGGTTTCGCCGCGTGTTTAAGTTCCGGGCAGACAGCATTAACATGGGACGAAGTTAAGCAGCGGTTTGAGGCCAACAACCCGATATTGAGGGCAGGCCAACTGGGTGTGGAGGAATCGAAAGCCAACGAAATCACCGCCTTTCTGCGGCCAAATCCATCTTTGACGATTCTCGCCGACCAAATCGATCCATTTTCAGGAGGACCGGCGCACAGTACGTTTGGCTATTTGTTGGTGTCCGGCACGGTGACTTACCTCCATGAGCGGCAGCACAAGAGGGAATTGCGGCGGGATAGCGCACAGGAAGCGACACAAGTAGCGATGTCCAGCCAGGCGGACCTGGAAAGAAACCTTCTTTTCACGTTGCGAGGCGCGTTTGTTCAGACCCTGCAGGGAAAAGCGGCGCTGAATCTGGCCCGTGAAAATTTGAACTACTACGACAAAGTGCTGGGGATTAACCGGGAGCGTTACAAGGCAGGCGACATTGCCCAAGTAGACCTGGACCGGCTGGAGTTGCAGCGGGTGCAGTACGAATCGGACCTGCAAATGGCGGAGGTAAATTTGCGGACCGCCAAGATTCAGTTGCTGGCTCTGCTCGATGATCAAACACCGGTAGAGCAATTTGACGTGGCGGGAAGGTTCGATTTTTCGAGCCAGGTTCCAACTTTGAATGATGTGCGGCAGACGGCGCTGGATAACCGGCCGGACCTGCGCGCGGCGCTGCAATCGGTGGTGAAAGCGAAAACCGATCACCGGCTGGCGGTGGCGAACGGGTCCACGGACCCCACGTTTGGCTTCGACGCGGGCCGCAACCCTCCGATCGACCAATACATTGGCGCCAGCGTAAATATTCCGTTGCGCTTTTTTGACAGGAACCAGGGCGAAAAACTGCGGACGCAGCTGGACATCGACCGCAACCAGCGGTTGACCGATGCGGCGCGGCTGCAAGTGTTGAACGATGTGGACTCCGCGCACGCGACCTTGAATAGCACGGTGATCCTGCTGGAACCCTATAAGGACCATTACCTGAAGCAGGCGGAGCGTGTACGGGAAACGATCTCGTTTTCTTACGAGCATGGAGCGGCCTCCCTGCTCGACTTTCTGAATGCGCAAGCGGACTACCGGACCGTGCAGTTGAACTACTTGAATCTGATCGGGTCGTATCTGATAGCGGCGGGGCAACTCAATCTGGCCGTGGGGCGAGAGGTCATTCCATGAAGCGGGAGAGAATTGCAATCTCGAGTGTCTTCTTGCTGGGCCTGCTGATGGCAGGGTGCGGCGACGAGAAGCTTGGGCCGAATGAAGGCGCGCCACCCGCGTTGAAAGTGCAACAGGTGGAGGACCGCAGTCTCTTCGCAGTGGAACATCCGAACCAGTTTCCACTGACCAAAGCGGTGGAGCACACAGCAGCATCCACGCTGCGGGCGACGGGAACCGTTAACCCTGACATCAACCGGAGCGTTCCGGTGATCTCGATAGCGGCGGGACGCGTGGTGGAGATCAAGGCGCGCCTGGGGGACGTCGTCGAGAAAGGGCAGTTGCTGCTGCGGGTGCAAAGCGCGGATATCGCAGGAGCGTATTCGGACTATCAGAAGGCCGTGGCGGACGAACAGCTCACCAAGACGCAATTGGAACGCGCGCAACTCCTTTACGACAAGGGGGCCATTTCGCTGAACGATTTGCAGGTGGCGCAGGACACCGACGCAAAAGCGAAAGTGGACGTAAAAACCACGGCGGAGAAACTCCGCGTGCTGGGCAGCGCGAACCTGGAGCAGCCTTCGGGGATCGTGGATATTAACGCTCCTATCTCCGGGGTGATTACGGACCAGCAGGTGACGAATGCGGCTGGCGTGGCGGGTCTGGGCTCGCCGAATCCGTTCACGATTTCGGATCTCAGCTACGTCTGGATCCTCTGCGACGTGTATGAAAACGATTTGTCGAACGTGCATCTTGGAGAGAAAGCGGATGTGCGCCTGAATGCCTACCCCGACAAGATTTTCACGGGAACGATCAGCAATATCGGGCCGGTGCTGGATCCGAATCTACGGACTTCCAAGGTGCGCATTGAAGTAAAGAACCCGGGCATCATGCGGCCAGGGATGTTCGTGGTGGCCACGTTCCATGGACAGAAGCTGGAAACACATGTGGCGGTGCCGGCGCGGGCAATCCTGCACTTGCAGGACCGCGATTGGGTATACATCCCCGCAGGCGACAAGAAGTTCCGCCGCGTGGAAGTAAAGAGCGGGCAAATGCTGCCGGGAGATATGCAGGAAGTCCTCTCTGGAATTCCAGCCGGCCAGGAAGTGGTTTCAAACGCGCTGGAATTTCAGAACACGGTGCAACAGTAATGATCCGAGCCCTGGTTGCATTCGCCCTGAACAACCGGTTCGTGGTGCTGAGCCTGGCGTTGCTGCTGTTTGTGTGGGGGATTATTGCGTTTAAGGTGCTGCCGGTTGAGGCATATCCGGATGTAGCGAACGTATGGGTGCAGGTAATCACGCAATGGCCAGGGCGCGCGGCTGAAGAGGTGGAGCAACAGGTCACGGTGCCGATCGAAATTCAGATGAACGGATTGCCGCATGTGCAGCATGTACGGTCGGCATCGCTGGCGGGATTGTCCGTGGTCAACCTGATCTTTGACGATGATTCGGACAACGATTGGGACCGGCAGAAGGTGAACGAAAGACTGGCGCAAGTGACGCTGCCTTCCGGTGTAACCGCTTCCATTGGACCGGATTTCAGCCCCATCGGTTCGATCTACTGGTACACCATCCGAAGCACCAATCCCAGCTATGACGTAATGGAATTGAAGTCGCTGCAAGACTGGGTGATCTCCAAGTATTTGAAGTCTGTTCCGGACGTGGTGGACGATTCGTCGTTCGGGGGAATCACGCGGGAATATCAGATTCGGCTCGATCCGGACAAGTTGGTCGCTTATGGCCTCAGCCTTGCGCAAGTGGAGCAGCAACTGACGAACGCGAACGCCAACGGCGGCGGCAGCTTTATCGAGCAAGGGGCGCAGCAGATCAATGTGCGCGCGGTCGGCCTGGTGCGCAACGTGAAGGATATTGAAAAAACCGTGCTGAAGACGCAGAACGGCACGGCCCTGCGCGTGAGCGACATTGCGGTGGTGACGCAAGGTCCAAAGATTCGTCTGGGCCAAATCGGAAAGGCGATTCATCGCGAGGATGGCGTGGTGCTGGATGATGACGACGTGGTGGAGGGAATCGTCTTCATGCGGAAAGGCGCGGATACCGCGACCACGCTGGAAGGCATTCACGCGATGGTGGAGCGGCTGAATAACCAGATTCTGCCGCCGGGCGTGAAGATTGTGCCGTACCTGGACCGGGACGACCTGGTGCATTACACGACGCACACGGTGATGCACAACCTGACGGAAGGCATGGTCCTGGTGGTGATTATCCTGTTTATTTTTCTGGGTAACGTGCGGGCCGCGGTGATCGTCGCGCTGACCATCCCGTTTTCACTTTTATTTGCGGCGATCTGCCTGGACTTGAAGCATATTTCGGCAAATCTGCTTTCGCTGGGAGCGCTGGACTTCGGAATGGTTGTGGACGGCGCCGTGGTGATGGTGGAGAACATTGTCCGCCACCTGAATCACGAGACCAGGGACCACCTGACGCCCTTGGACAAAATCCGGCAGGCCGCTCATGAGGTTCAAAGGCCAGTGTTTTACGCCATTGGCATCATCATCACGGCGTACCTGCCGATCTTTACGCTGCAGCGTGTTGAGGGAAAACTGTTCAAGCCCATGGCGTGGACCGTGGCTTTTGCGCTGCTGGGCGCGCTGATTTTCTCCGTATTGATCGCACCCGCGCTGGCAAGCATTTTCTTCCGCAAAGGAGTGAAAGAGTGGCACAACCCGGTGATGGCCTATGTGACCGGGCAGTACAGGAAGGCAGTGAACTGGGCCATTCAAAACCGGAAAATCACGATTGGCGCGGCGCTGGTTTCTTTTGGATTTACTTTATTTCTAGCACTGGGGGGAGTGATCGGTTCGGAGTTTCTGCCGCATCTGGATGAGGGGGCGATCTGGGTGCGCGGAACCATGGCTCCCAGCACGGGCCCGACCGAAGGCACGCAAGTTGCCAACCGCGCGCGGCAGATTCTCGCGTCGTTTCCCGAAGTGCCGCAGGTGGTGGATCAAGTGGGCCGTCCGGACGATGGAACGGACACGACCGGGTTTTTCAACGCGGAATTGTTTGTGGACCTGCTGCCGAAAGAAAAATGGCGCCCGGTGTTTCATCAGAACAAGGAGCTACTGATTGAGGCGATGAACCGCGAACTGGAAAAAATTCCGGGAGTGATCTGGAACTTCTCGCAGCCGATTTCGGACAACCTGGAAGAAGCGGTGAGCGGCGTGAAGGGCGCGCTGGCGGTGAAAATTTATGGAGACGATCTGAAAACCCTGGAGGAAAAGGGCGACCAGGTGGTTGCGGTGATGAAGAACATCCGCGGCGTGGAAGATCTGGGATTGTTTCGGGTGCTTGGGCAGCCCAACCTCAATTTTGAAGTCGACCGGGACGCGGCGGCGCGTTTTGGGATCAATGTTTCCGACGTGCAGGACGCGATTCAGACGGCAGTCGGAGGAAATGCGCTGAGCCAGGTGCTGGTCGGCGAACAACGCTACGACCTGGTGTTGCGGTACCTTCCGGAATATCGAGATACACAGGAAGCGATCGGGAGAATCCGGCTGCTGGCGCCAACAGGGGAGCGCGTTTCTCTGGCGCAATTGACGAAAGTCAGCGTTGTGGATGGCGGTTCGGAAATTTATCGTGAGGCAAATTCGCGTTATGTGGCGATCAAGTACAGCGTGCGAGGGCGCGATTTAGGCGGAACGGTGGAAGAAGCGATTCGAAAAGTAAACGCCGCGGTGAAGCTCCCCGTAGGCTACACGTACGACTGGGCTGGAGAATATGAGAGCCAGAAACGGTCCGAGCGGCGATTGCTGGTGGTGCTGCCGGTGACGATTCTGGTGATCTTCGTCATCTTGTATACGATGTTCAAGTCCCTGAAGTGGGCCTTTCTGATTCTGACCAACGTGGCCATGGCGCGGTTGGGTGGATTGCTTGCGTTGTTCCTCACACATACCAATTTCAGCGTATCGTCGGGTGTAGGATTTCTGGCGCTGTTCGGCGTGTCGGTGCAAACGGGCGTGATCATGCTGGAGTACATCAATCAGTTGCGCGCGAAGGGCTATTCCATCGAGGAATCCGCAGCCGAGGGAGCGGTGCTCCGGCTTCGGCCAATTATGATGACCATGCTGGTGGCCACGCTGGGATTGCTGCCGGCGGCGCTCTCGCATGGGATCGGGTCGGATTCGCAGCGGCCGTTTGCCATCGTGATCGTTGGGGGCTTGATTTCGGACCTGGTCATGAGCATCTTCCTGCTTCCGGCGCTTTATGTGGTGTTCGCGCGCTCGGGAGATAAGCTGCCGGAACCGGAACCCGAAGAGATGATCTGATCGCTTTAGCGCAGAAAGAAAGGCTCGGGAGATTCTGACATGAAGAGAAACGAAGCCTGCTCGACGATTCGGGAAATCGGAATCATACCTGCTGTGCGGGTGTCTTCTGCCGAAGAGGCGCATTTCGCAGCGGAAGCGGTGGCCAGCGGAGGCATCCCGATCGTCGAAATCACGCTAACGGTTCCCCGAGCGGTGGAGCTGATTGCGCACCTCACTCATTACCACCCAAAACTTCTGGTGGGCGCGGGCACGGTTTTGAATGTGGAGCTGGCACAAAAGAGCATTGACGCGGGAGCTAGTTTTCTGACAAGTCCCGGACTGAATCTGAAAATAGTGGAGTTCGGCGCGCGGAATGACGTGGCTGTGCTGCCGGGCGCGCTGACTCCGACGGAAGTGATACAAGCTTGGGAAGCGGGGTCGGACTTTGTGAAAGTGTTTCCGGCCGCGGATGTGGGCGGCGAACGGTATATCAAAGCATTGAAAACGGCGCTGCCGCAGATCCCTTTGATCGCCGCCGGGGGTGTAAATCAGCAGACGGCATGCAACTACATCATTGCGGGAGCCACGGCGCTGGGGATTGGAAGCGAATTGATCCCGCCGGAAGCCATTGAACGCCGGCAAGCGAAACGAATCCGGGAGTTGTCGCTGCGCTTCGTGGGCTTTGTGAAGAGCGGGCGAGCCCGGATTGAGCCGCCAAAGGCGGTGGCGGTGGACAAATTTAAGAAGATTGAAGATTGCGAGAAAAAGTAAAGCACCGTAAGGATAGGCGCTAGCGGCAAACGGCGTCGAGTTTGTCGAGATTACCCTCCGATTGATCCGATGGAGTGATGTGACGCGCGCGCAGCACCTGCTGAAAGAACAGTTCATCCCAATTACCAGTTAGAACTGGATCCTCGTCATAGGCCGGATCGGCCGCGGCTTCAGGAAGAGTGATGAGCTTGAAATTCTGCTGTTTTAGAAGATCAAGCAGTTTGGGAAGCATCACGGTCTGGAAACCTCCCACGTGGAGCAGCATGATGTATTTCACATCGCGGTGATAGAGCTGATTGGCGAGTTTTCGGCCAAGGACAAGTGAATTCGCTGCGCCTTCGATGTAGCTTTTCTTGAGTTCCTCAATGGCTTGCGTATCGTTCCTGGCGACGCAGCGCGCGTAGGGCTCGTTGTAGGCATAGTCTCCAAAGCTGAGCGTAACCTCCGCGATTTTGTAACCATGTTCTTTCAGGAAGCTGACGATAGCGTGATGTTTCTCGGGCGTGTCCCCTTCATGCAGGTAGGGATAGCGGAACCAGTGCCAGTCCAGGCCGTTGGAGTATTTCTCCAGGATCGGCTCGTTGGCCAGAATGTCTTTTTCGAATTCCTGCACGGAATTCGTGTCGAGATTCATGTGCGAGTAGGTGTGATTCCCCAGCGGGAAACCTGCATCGCGCCAGAGTTGCAGAACCTGAGCGGGGTTTGGATCTTCGTCGAGGCGTTTGGCGTTGGTGAAGCCGTAGACCCGAGGGGCGTGCGCGGCTTGCAGGGATTGAATGATGCTGTTGATGATGTCCACGCGGGTGAGACCCTGGGGAATCGGGCCATGGGCGGGAAGATCATCGAAGGTGAGCGCGACTTCGGGAGAACCAGCGGGTGGGGAGAAGTAGCGGCTGGCGAAATCGAGAAATGGGGGCCAGTTGGGACCGAGTGTGTGACCGCCGCTGTGTTCGAGAAAGGCGACGTCGCCGCTGACAAGCGGATGCTCCACGGGAGGAAATTCTGTGGAGCCCAGATCTTTGGCCCCGAGCAGCTTATAGACTGGACCCGCACCGACGGCGCCCAGGAACATTCCTTTTGCGTCAATCCAGCCACCTTCGACCTGCGGCGCACCGCTACTAATGAAGACCGGCCGGGGTGCGCAAAGAGCGATGAGTTCCGGCGAGTCCACGGGAAGATCGTTCGGCGTGAGAGGTCCCGCGTATTTCAGAAAATTGCCAGCCATCCAATGATATTCGGAAGCGGAGGCGAGATTCTCCACCTGTTCGCCGAATTGCCGGCGCAGAATTTTCGCGCCGCCCTCGCCGGAAGAGCCGACGAACGCAATGGCGAACCTCGGATCGTAGGCCATGGCAAGCAGTGTGGCTTTTCCGTAGCGCGAGAGGCCCGCGATTGCGACTTTCTTTGCGTCAACGGATTTTTCGTTTTCGAAATAATCGAGCGCGCGGCTGGCGCCCCAGGCCCAGGCGCGAAGCGCTCCCCAGTCGGCGAGGTTGCGTGGCTGTCCTTTGTTGACGAGGCCGATGATGCCTTGTGTGAGCCCTTCCCCGTTGTCGGCCTGGATGCTGGTGGCGATTAGAGTGGCGTAGCCCCAGCCGCGCGCGAGCACTTGCTCCTGCCAGGGTGGCGAGGCTTCGGCCGGCCACGCGATGTGCGCGTCGGCAAGGCGTTTCTTGATGGCCTCACGCGCTTCGGGGCTGAGATCGAATAGCATGACGACAGGCACGGGGTTCAGAGCGTTGGCCGGGACGCTGAGCGAGAGCTGAATGTCCACTTTAATCTGCGAATAAGAAGAGTTGTCCACGTGGCCAACCAGTTTCTTGGTGAGGACGGGATAATTCCCGACGGTTTCCTTGATGGTGCTAGTGACCTCCCAATGCACTGTCGGGATATTGGCGGGGACGCGGCCATAGATTTCGGTGTCGAAGGCCTCGACGATCTGCGGGCGGCGTATGCGCCACCATTCATCGGCCGTGGCAACACGATTTCCGTTATTGAGCGTTAGTGGATCTGGCAGGGTGTAGGGAGGAACTTTGGATTCGTCCACGTTAGCAGCGTTGGGCGATTTGGGATCGCCATCGGGGCCGCGACGCAGCAAGGTGATGTGCAGCAGATCCATCGTGCGCTGATGGTCCTGCTCGGAGGTGAGATGGACGGGGGGAGGAAGAGTATTGGGCTGCTGCGCAGAAAGAGAAAGAGCAAGCGATCCCGGCAACGAAAGGGCAACCGCGAAGTACGCAATTCGTCTGGGGAAGTGCAGATAGGTCAAAGATACCTCCAGATCAAGCGAAGCTCTGGTTAGAATTGCAAACCTGCGTTATTGCTTGCCGCCGACCGACGCGTGGCCGAAGTAACTCTCCGGCGGACCGAGGTACGTTGGCGGCACATCCGTGAAACTCACCAGAAGTCTCTGCAGGACGATGCCGGGATCGACGAACCAGAATTTGAGGGTGTGATAACCCGGGGAGCGCAGGGTGCAATGAGAGAGGACTTTGCGAACGCTGTCTTTCACGGCAAGCGACCAGTCCTCCGTGGAGTTGTGTGCCAGCGCGTCGATGACCTGCGGTGGATCGTCGTCTAGGGAAATTGCGTATCGGAGTCCACGACCGGGAACAAAGTTTAGAGACGGCGAAAGAGTGGCTTCGATCTGTGCGTCGCCAGAATGGAATAAATACATGCGGTATTCGAGATGCGGGGAATTTTCTGGCGGTGTGGCACTTGGGGAAGTCACAGGGAAAACGCTCATGGCGGAGAGCGTTCGGCCAAGGTCCGGGATTTCTTCCCACCGCGTTGAAGTCGAGTCTACTTTTGCGGTGTAGTGAGTGGCTTCCAGGGAGACGAAGCCCTGGCTTTCGACAAAGCCGGCGAGAGTCTCGCGTGAAGGTGTGTCAGGTGAGAAGGCAGAAACGTGGATCGAGACGGATGGCCCCGCGTTGCTGGAAATCGTAATGATGCCGGGAGACATGCCTTTTGGTACGGAGTTCCAGTCCACGCTCACCCAGATGCGTTTTTCCTTGTCTACGGCGCCTTGTGCTTCGCTGAATTTCAGCCACGGTTGATCCGACTTTGCGGTGAATTGGAAAGAACCGGAACCACGATTGAAGATGTCGAAATAATCCCGCTGCTGATTAAAGGCATCCATCGGCGGCAGGACGGGATCATCGGTAGAGCCTGGCCATGCGGCAGATGAGTCCTGGATGGCTACACCCATTTGTGGAACGCGGCCGGGCTGCAGCTCTTTTATTTCGGGCATCACATTCGAATCGGGCTGCTGCCAATAGGTGTAGCCGATGTGTGTCTGGTCCATCATGTGATTCCATTTGCCGCCGGCGAGTTCGTGATTATAGCGGGCGGAAAGATCGGCATCGGCTTGAAAGAGAGCGCGAGCCTGCGCCGCGAGGTCATTCGCGCTGGCGCGTCCCTGGCTGGCGTAGAGACGATTCCTGGCCACGGTGATGTAGAGCCGGTTGACGGTTGCCGAGGCTTCAACAGGATGGAGAACGAGCTCGAAAAAAGCGTCTTTGTATTCGGCGGGGAGTTGCTGGTTGATCGCTTCCGCGGCTTTAGTGAGCGCTTCCCATTCGGCCAGAACGCGGTCAGCTTCCTCGAAGTTCGTCAGGCTGTAGGTGGCGGGTTCGAGGAGCTCCGGCTTGCGGCGGCCATTGTACTTGGCGTATTTGGCGAGCAGATCCGCGATGCCGGGCCCGTACTGCGTGCCAAATTCCCGCGAGGCCCACAGGTTGGTGAACTCCGCGACTTTTTCTTTGGGCCAGCGCTCGGGATTCCAGGCGAGGCTCAGGAAAAATTCGATGGGATACTCCATGGGTTTTAAATCGCCAACGTTCACAATCCAGATGCGGTCGGCGCCGTAATGATAGGCGAGGTTCACCTGCTCCCAGACCTTGGGCAGCGGATTGGTGTTGATCCATTTATAGTTGCGCGGGTCGCCGACGTAGTCGAAATGGTAGTAGATGCCCGCTCCACCGGTGCGCGAGCGTTCTTCGGGGGTGGGTAGACGCCGGATATTGCCCCAATTGTCATCACACCAGAGGAGAGTGACATCGTCGGGGACGCGCATGCCCTTCTCGTAGTAGCTCTGCACTTCCTTATAGAGTGCCCAGTCCTGGGGAATCTGCGACAAGTCTTTGTTCTCGTGCTCGGCGAGGATCTTTCGCTGCTCGGCGACAATTTTCTCCAGCAGCGCCACGTTGGCGCTTTCGGTCATGGGCAGGTCGCCGTCTCCGCGCATGCCCAGGGTGACGATGCTTTCGTAGTTTTTATTGCGTTCAATACCCTGCGTCCAGAATTCGTTGAGGACCTCGGCGTTTTTCGAGTAGTCCCAGGGGCCAGCGCCGTGGCGCTTCCACTCCTGTTGGGCGCGGAGCATGGGTTCGTGGTGAGAGGTGCCCATGACGATGCCGTATTCGTCGGCGAGTTTGGGGTTCAGGGGATCATCTTCGTTGAAGGCGCTGTTCCACATTGCCGGCCAGAGGTAGTTGCCTTTCAGGCGCAGCAGAAGCTCGAACACCTTGGTGTAGAACTCGTGATTGTAATTGCCGTAGGTTGCCTTGACCCAGCCGGTAAGAGAAGGGGCTTCGTCGTTGAGGAAAATTCCGCGATATTTGATTTTGGGAGGGCCTTGGCGGTAAGTGCCCGGCTTCACGAAAAGCTCATTGTGATGATGCACGGGCACGTCGGCCCACCAATACCAGGGGGAAACGCCGATCTGTTCGGAGAGATCGTAGATGCCATAGATGGAGCCGCGTTTGTCGCTCCCGGCGATTACCAGGGCGGAGTCCACGCCAGGCAGGGGGTGGTCGACGATCTGTAAGAAAAAGGATTCCCACTTGCCGCTGATAGCAGAGACATCGATTTTGTGAGCACGTACAAGTTCATCGAGGATGGCGCTTTTCCCCAGGGTGCCGATCAGAATAATGTGCGCAGGAAACGCATGGGGATCCCGAAGAAGTTCCGGTTTGACGGATGTGACTCGCTGGACGTCGGCTTGCAAATCGCCCGCAGCTCGGATGACGCCCGCAAAGTCACCGGAGTCCACGTAGATTGCGGCCGATTTGCCAGATTGGACGAGAGCGAAATCTCCTTGCTTATTGGATGTGTCGATGTAGGAGTCCTGGCCGATGGCGGCGGCGCAAGGCAGCCGAGATGCAAGACCGATGAGTAGCGCCAGGACAGGCCACAACCTGGCAAATACGGGGAAAAGCCGGCGTCGCTTCCTTGAGATGCTCATGCTTGGGCAATTCCTGAAACCGCGCTATGGCCCGCTTTTGCTGCCAATCAATGTGTACGCTACTTCGCGTCCACGGTCAGCTTGGCGTGGATCAAGTCTACGGAATTTCCGCCGGCCATGATGTCGAAAGTGCCGGGCTCGACAACGCGCTTCATGTCGCGATTCAGGAAGGAAAGTTCGTCGGGACCAAGTTGAAATTCGACGGTTTTGGTTTCGCCGGGATTCAGCGAAATGCGCTGGAAGCCGCGCATCTCCTTGACCGGGCGTGTGACGGAGCTGAACTCGTCGCGAATATAGAGCTGTACAACCTCATCGCCGCGGACGGAGCTGGCGTTTTTCACATCCACCATCACCTTGGTGGAGCCTTGCGGCCCAATGTGGTCGGATGAGAAGCGCAAATTGGAGTATTCGAACTTCGAGTAGCTCAAACCCCAGCCGAAGGGATAGAGAGGAAGGGTGCTGGAGTCGAGATATTCACGCTTCGCGGAAGGCTTCTGGTAGTAGTAGTCCGGCAGTTGGCCCACGGAGCGGGGAACGGTGATAGGCAAGCGGCCGGCAGGATTGTAATCACCAAAAAGAACATCGGCAACGGCAGTGCCGCCTTCCTGGCCCAGATACCAGCCATCCAGAATTGCCGGAACATTTTCCGCAATGTAATTGATGGAGTTGGGGCGGCCGTGCAAGAGAATCGCGACGACAGGCTTGCCGGTGGCCAGCATGGCTTTCACGAGTTCGTCCTGATTCCCCAACAAATCGAGGCTAACGCGATCGCCCTTGTGCTCTGGTGCCCATGCCTCGCGCGAGGTTTGCTCGTTTTCTCCGAGAGCGAGAATGATCAGGTCCGCGGTCCTGGCGACTTTTACCGCTTCTTCGGTGCGCTTGGCGTTCAGGGCTGGATCACCGAGAACGACCTTGTCGGCGTCCCAGTCCGGCAGGGTTTCCGTGATCTTGCAGCCTTCGGAATAGACAACTTCGGAACTCTTTCCAACTTTTTCCTTGATGCCCTGGAGAATGCTGACACCCCGACCGGGATTGTTGCTATAGCCGCCGAGATGCACTTCGGCCGCGTTGGGGCCGATCACGGCGATGCGCTTGTATTTTGATTTATCCAAGGGGAGAAGCTGATTCTGATTCTTAAGCAACGTAATGGCTTCGCGGGCAGCCTTTAAGGCGAGTTGCTGATGCTCGGGGCTATTGGCGATTTTTTCCGCGTATGCCGGATCGACGAAAGGATCGTCGAAGAGTCCGGCCTGGAATTTCTGGCGCAGGACGCGGCGGACGGAGCGGTCGATTTCCGCCTGGGAGATCAGACCCTGCTTTACCTGATCCTCCAGAGTGGCATTGGCGTCGGTGAATGGAAGCTCAATATCCACGCCGGCGTCGAGCGCCATGCGCGCAGCCACGGCGGGCGAATCGGTGATGTGATGAATGCGGATGAGCTCCATGATGCCGAAATAGTCGGAGACGACCAGGCCGTTGAATCCCCATTCGTGACGGAGAATTTCGGTGAGCAAGCGCTGGTTGCTGTGGGACGGGATGCCGTCCACTTCGTTGTAGGAGGCCATGACGGATTGAACGTCCCCTTGGGTCACGGCGTAATAAAAGGGTTTCAAATAATATTCGCGGACCACACGCTCGGAAAGGTTGCCGGGAGCGACGTTGGTGCCGCCTTCGGGCTGGCCGTGCGCGGCGAAGTGTTTGGCGGTGGCGAAGACGTGAGCTTTGTCTGGATTCGGACCATTGCCCTGAAATCCGCGAATGGCGGCAAGGCCAATCTTGGTGACGAGATAGGGATCTTCACCGTAGGTTTCTTCCGTGCGGCCCCAGCGTGGATCACGGGCCAGGTCCAGCACTGGCGCCAGGCAGCGGTTAGCGCCACGGGAACGCGCTTCCGCGGCAGTCGCTGCAAAGACATCCTGTACCAGCGCCGGATCCCAAGTGGAAGCTAACGCGATGGCCTGTGGGTAGGATGTTGCGCCCGGGGCGACCAGTCCATGCAAGCATTCTTGATGGAAGAGCACGGGGATACCCAGGCGAGTGTTATCGCGGAACCACTTTTGCATCGTGTTCGTGAATTCGGCCATCTGCCGGGGGTTGCGTCCGACGGTGGGCTCGCTGGGGCGCGCCATCTCGCCAATGCCGTCTTTCATCAAAGTGGCGGCGCGATCTGGGAGGAAGTTTCCCTGATCGTCAACAAACACAGTATTTGGATCTTTGTGAAACTGGCGGTTTTCCCACACGCTTCCCAGTTGAGCGATTTTTTCCTGCAGGGTCATGCGGGAGAGAAGATCGTCCACCCGTTGTTCTATCGGGAGTTTCGGATCGCGGTAGGGCAAGGTCTGCTGAGCGTATGAGGGGAGAACCGAGAGCAAGAGAAGCGAAACTGAAAAGAGGCGCAACAGTGACCAGGGGGAGCAACGACGAGCCGGGGAAAGAGTCATGAAAAACTCCGATAGCAAGAATCAAATAGTTGCGTGCAAGCGGGCCTATGTTACTATAGGTCGACCGTTAACGTACACGAATTCGATTTTTCGCGTATATTCGGTCCGGCTCCCTTCCTTTTGGCAGTGCCCGGTTCAGGGTTTGTTTCGCCGTTCGGGTAGACGGCGAGGCGTAATCCGGGCGTGCAACCGGGTGAAGGAAATAACCGAAACGTGGCGATGCGACGGACCCGTGGTGCCGGGTGCGTCGCTTCCGCCTGTGGTGATGCAGTCTACGCAAGCGCTGATGTTGTGAACCTCGCGAGGGAGGTACACCTTCATGGAATCAGGGAAGAACCGTTTTCAGCCGAAACCCGAACACAAATTCACGTTTGGTCTCTGGACCGTTGGAAATCGCGGACGGGATCCTTTTGGGGATTTCGTGCGGCCGACGCTTCCACCTACGGAAATCGTGGCGCTGCTCGCCGAAGTGGGTGCGTGGGGCGTAAATCTCCATGACAACGACCTGGTGCCAATTGACGCCACGCCAGTGGAACGCGACGCCATCGTGAAGGAGTTCCAGAAGGCGTGCCAGCGCCATGGTCTGGTGGTGCCGATGGCCACGGTTTCTCTTTTCTTTCATCCGGTTTTCCGCGACGGAGCGTTTACAGCCAATGATCCGGAAGTCCGCGCTTACGCTCTGCAAAAAACGATGCGCGCGATGGACCTGGGCGCGGAACTTGGCGCAAAGATTTTTGTGTTGTGGGGAGGGCGCGAAGGAACGGAAACCGACGCCTGCCGCCGTGCCGACGATGCCGTGAAGCGGCTTCGAGAGGCAATCAATTTTCTGTGCGAATACAACCTGGACAAGGGCTACGGCTACAAGTTCGCTCTGGAAGCGAAGCCCAATGAGCCGCGCGGCGACATCTATATGCCGACGACCGGGCACTACCTGGGGTTGATTCCGACGCTGGATCATCCGGAAATGGTTGGCGTGAATCCAGAGTTCGCGCACGAGCAGATGGCGGGACTCAACTTCATGCATGGCGTGGCGCAGGCCTGGGAAGCAGGGAAGCTGTTCCACATCGATTTGAACGACCAGGCGCCTGGGCGCTACGATCAGGATTTACGGTTCGGCTCGGTGAACTTGAAAGCCTCCTTCTGGCTGGTGAAATTCCTGGAGGACGTTGGCTACGCGGGTTCCCGGCATTTCGATGCGCACGCCTACCGCACGGAAGACTATGAAGGCGTGAAAGACTTTGCGCGAGGCTGCATGCGCACGTATCTGATCCTGAAGGAAAAAGCCGAACGCTGGAACCAGGATCCGGAGATTCAAGGGATCCTCAAGGAAATTTCCAGCGGGCCAGGCGGATTGCCAGACACGAAAAAGTATTCCAAGCAATCCAGCAGCGCGCTGCTGGCGAGGGCGTTCGACAAGGATGCCATGCTCAAGAAGCGCTTGCCCTATGAACGGCTGGATCAGCTGACCGTGGACATTTTGACCGGCGCGCGCTGAAGCGCACGGCTACCTGAGTCCGCAGCCGCCCGCGGACTCAGGGCTTTTGCGCCGGCATCGCTCCGGACATCTTCTTCGCTACATCTTCCTCGGACTTTTCGTGGAGCTGCTTCACGCGGGCAAATTCCTTTTCGGCCTCCGCGGAATTGCCTTGCGCCTGATAGACACGTCCCAGGCGGTAATGAACGTCGGGCTGTTGCGGGTCGAGCTTTTCGGCAGCTTGCAAGGCGTCCAGCGCTTGCGGGTAAAGCTTCTTTTCGGTGTAGATGACGCCCAGATCCAGATAAGCAAGGCGAATATCCTGGCGTAGGCGCACGGCTTGTTGCAGCAATGCGAGGCTCTTGTCCGCGTTTTCTCGCTTCAGCTCCACATCGCCAAGGTAAGCCAGTGCCTGGGCATGGGCAGGATTTATCGCCAGCTCAGCCTCGAAAGCCTTGGCAGCATCATCGTACTGCCGCATCTTCCAATATAGAAAACCCAGACCGAAATGGATATCGGCGGCGTTTGGATCTGCCTTAACGGCAGCTTCGAACTCGGTAATCGCCTCCGGCGTCTGGCTCATGCCATCCAGAGCTTCTCCGGTGAGCATGTGCGCGGCCGCGGAATTAGGGTCCTTTTCAAGGATGGATCTGAACTCTTTCAAAGAGCATTCGTATTCGTGGGCCTGGAGACAGTCCTGTGCCAGGACGCGATGGAGCTCTTCATTTTCCGGATCCGCTTGCAAAGCTTTCTGAAGGTGAGGGACGGCTTTCGTGAAGTCACCGGCACCGTAGTAACTGAGTCCGAGAAGCGTGGTGGCTTGCAGGCTTTGCGGATCGGCGGCCAGCGCTGTCTTCAAGGGCACAATGGCTTCCTTGAAATTGCCCAGCTTGAATTCGGCCAGGCCAAGGTTTAAAGGCACACCGGGAAGATTCGAATCCAGGGCCAGGGCTTTCCGATAGGCGGCGGCGGCCTCCGCATATTTCTCCTGCCGCGAAAGAACGACGCCGAGGCTGGCAAAGGCACCGGGGTCCTTGGGATTCGAAGCCAGCCAGGCACGCCATTCCTGTTCAGCGGCGGGCAAGTTGCCTTGCTGCTGGAGTTCCAGGGCGCGGGCCGGGCTTGGGGATTGGGCGGCGGCAAAGGGAGCGCCGCTCAGAAAAGAAAGCAGAAAAAGAGCGGAGAGTTGCCGACTGCAAACAGGAAGGAATGTGAGCCTGGGGAGCATCTCTGAGTAATGTAACAGCTCTATTTGCAACCTCCAAAATGCTTGACGCACGGGGTGCGCAAGACTACGCTGCGGTCCTCAGCCCCATGGGTAGACGGACAGCCAGACTATGAAGTTCCGCATCGCTCTCGCCACGGCTCCATTCTCGGTCCTTTTGTGCCTGGGGGCGCCCGCCGCCAGAGGCCAGGATAGCGGGGACCAAGGAATGATGGTGCGAGGCGACCGGGCGGAGATCTCCATAACGGTAAAGGACGCTTCCGGGGCCATTATCGCAGCGCCTGCCGCGGTGACGATCTACTCGGGCGGAATGCCGGTCAATCGCTCTTCTACCTCCCATGGCCGCGCTTTTTTTATTCCTCCAAGAATGGGGGATTACACGGTGGTTGTTGAGGCCACGGGGTACAAAACGGCGGAGAAAGACGTTACCGTCACGGTCTCCGACAAAATCGAGTTAGACATCAATCTGCAACGGGAACTTGCGGCGAATGAAACCATGGGAGTTCCAGGCAGGCCGATTCTGGCGCCCGATGCGCAGAAAGCGCTCAGCAAAGGCGCACAGGCCCTTAAGGAAGGGAAGCTCGAGGAGGCCGAGAAGGAACTGGCGAAGGCAGCGAACCTGGCGCCTTCGAATCCGGACGTGCTGTACATTCAGGGCATGCTGTTCATGCGGCAGACGCATTGGGATAAAGCCGAGGTGGTGCTTCAGAAGGCGGATCAGATCGAACCGAATCAACCGCGTTACCTTTCCGCATTGGGAATGGCGTATTGCAATCAGGGAAAATACGGGCCGGCGATTGCCAGCCTTGAAAAGTCCATTCAAGCGGAGCCGAACGCTACCTGGGAGACCGATTGGGCGCTGGGGAAGGCCTATTATTATCAGCAAAAGTATGATCAGGCGCTGAAGATGGCGGAGCAGGCGCATAGCACGTCGCATGCGACGAGCCCGCAGGCGGAGCTGTTGCTGGCGCAGTGCCTCACGGCCGTGGGCAGGTATGAGGATTCGGCGAAGGTGTTGCGGGAGTTCCTGAAGAGCAGCGGACAGGTGCCGGAAGCGGTGACGGCACAACGTTGGCTGGATAACCTGGCGGCGGCGGGAAAGATCCGGCCGTGAAGAGTTATCGGATTGTCCTGGGAATTTAGCAAACGAAGAGGGCACGATGTATCGTGCCCCTACAGCGATTTGCCGCGCCGTAGATAGCGGTTACCTGCCATTAAGAGAAGAAGGCGGCGTAAAGCCGCCCCTACACCCGCCATGATGTGAGCTATTGGTTGCGGTCTGCATTGCGCCAGATTCCAACGAAAAGTTTATTTTGGATGTGGGGTTGAGGCTGCAAAGGCGGCGTCTAGCCGCCACACTCCAAAAAGAAAAATGCGGCGTGCGGGGGGTGTTCCGCACGCCGCATGGGTTGCGGCTAGTCGTTGGTTAAGAAACTAGAAGTACAGTTTCAAAGCCAGCTGGATGGTGCGAGGATCGTAGGCCGCCTTGATCTGGCCGAAGTCGCTCGCGCCGTAGTTGTTGCTGACACCGCCGTTCAATGTGCTGGCATTGAACTGAGTGTGGTTCCAGACGTTGAAGAACTCCCCACGGAACTGGAGGTAGCTGCCGCGGGATTCGATCAGGCTGAAGTTCTTGAACAGGGAGATGTTCCAGTTGTCGCGGCCAGGGCCACGGACCGAATTCGGCCCCGCGTTGCCATAGCAGTCTAGACCTGTCGCGCATGCCGGTGATGAGTAGATCGAGGTGTCGAACCACTCAGCAACGGTGTGCGGATTGTGGGCGGAACCGGTTACGTCAGGGCGATTTGCACCGTTGGGGACGATACTCGAGATGTTATTCCCGTTCACCCCGATGTTGATGGGTGCGCCCGATTGCGCCGTGACGATACCAGAGACTTCCCAGCCGCCCAGCGTGGTTTTCAAGAGCTTATTGTCGCTGTGACGCAGGAAGGGAAGGTTGTAGACGAAGTTCGCCACGAAGGCGTTGTGGATGTCGTAGTTTGCGGGCCCAAAGTCATACTTCCAACCGACGTAGGGATTGCTGATGTTCCCCAGGTCGCCGGCGGAGTTGCCGCTGGTGAAGACGTCGTTGGTATGCGAATAGGTGTAGATCAACTGATACTGCAGATCGTTGCTCAGGATGTTGCCTCGGAAGGACATCTGCAGGGAGTTGTAGTCACCGTTCGATTCGTTCTGCGCGACGCGGATGCCGTGGTAGCCGCTGTAAGGCACGAGCGTATTGTACGGAGAGGAATCCACGAGGAGCGCCGGCAGGTCGGTGACCGTAGGCTCGTTGATTTCCGTGTAGTAGTTCTGATGGCGGTTCTGTGTTCCCACATACGCCACGGATAGCACGGACTTCCCGATGGAGTGCTGGATGCCCAAGCTGAACTGGGTGCTCCGGGGAGAGGCGTAGTTGCCTTTGTCCAGGCCCGTGACGTTGTTGACCGGGATGCCGACGGAAGGCGGCCCGGAGACGCCGGTCGTTGGCGCCGACAGGACGACGTTGTTGAAGTTGATGCTGGCGGCCAGAGGCACGGTGCCAGCGTTGTTGTAAACGTCGTTGCCCTGAACGCGCTCATTCATGATGCCGTAGCCGCCGCGAATAACGGTCTTGCCGTTTCCGAAGAGGTCATAGGCAAAGCCCAAACGAGGCTGGAAGTTATTCCAGGAGTTGTCAACGCAGCCACGGGGGACTCCGCTCTTACCGCACTGTGCGATTCCGTTAGTGTAGAAGTATTGGCCGAACTGCTGGCTAAAGGTAAGCCCTGGGCTGGCCGGGTCGATGGTGTTGTTGCCTGCCTCGAGTACCGCCGCATTATTGGCGTTGTACAGGCCGGGATAGAAATTAGCCATCTGGTTGCTTTCCTCATAGGTGTGCGGAATGCCATCCCAACGCAACCCGAGGTTGATAGTCAGACGGTTGTTGAAGCGCCAGTTATCTTGAACATAGAGGGCCCAGGAAGTGTTGTCCCAGTGTCCCGCGGCCTTATAAGCGTCCTCGGTATAGTTCTGAGCGTAGCCAAGGAGGTAATCCGCGAAGTCATTTCCGGTAAAAGAGCCGTTAAAGGCGTAGTTGCCCTGGGTGTTCTTGAACCAGTCCTGAATCTTCTTGTAGATGGCCCAACTGCCGCCCATCTTGAGCTGGTGGCGGCCCTTGGTCCAGGAGACGTCGTCGCGAATCTGGTAGTCGTCCGCCTTGTTGTTCCACGGCATCCAGTTCACGGTATATTGCGAGCCGGTGGTGCCGCTCAAGTTGATCGAGGGAATGCGGTTGTCCGAGTTTTGGCCGGCGACGTTGAAAAACCGGTCATAGGAGCCCGCCGGAGCGCTGACGAGCCCACTCGGCAGGATGTGAATACGGTTGCCGTTGTAGTTGAAGGACGTTTCGTTCACGAGGGTCGGGCTGATGGAATAGGCCGCGTGAATCACGCCAGCATAGGAGGGGTTTCCAAAGCTGTTGCCGACAGAAGGCACGTTGTCGCCGCTCCACATACTGGTCGCAAAGTTCTGGCTGATTTGCTCGGCCACGAAGTGGCCGTAGATATTGAATTTTTCGGTGAAATTGTGGTCGATCCGGACGATCTCTTCCCGGACGTCCAAGGGGACGTTCACAGGCAACTGGAAATGGTTGCCGTTGTTGGGCAGCGGGAAAATGCCCTTGTAGGTGCCGCCCAATGTCAGCAACGATTGAGCGAATGGGTTCAGTAAGCTGGTTGCGCCGGTGGACGGAATCGCGTTCAATGGAAAAGGCACATACGTGGGCTGCGAAGCCAGGGATTCTTTGGGATGGACCGCGCAGTCGCCGTCCGCGCCCGGTGTGCTAAATGTGGTGATGCCCGCAGCGTTAAAGGCTGCGACTTGTGCGCTCGAAAGCTGGTTGGCACAGGGGACATGCAGTCCCGAATGGGGGACCACTGTAGTCTTGTCCGCAAGCTTGAAGTCGGCCGGCAAACTGTTGGCGAAGTTGCCCCCATACGTATCTTCCGTCGGCACTTGTTGATTAATTTGGGTGCCAGAGGTTATCTTGCGCCATTCCATGTTGTAGAAGAAGAAAGTCTTGTTCTTGTTGGGGTTGTAAAGCTTGCCGAAGGTGACCGGGCCGCCGACGTTGAAGCCGTAAATGTTGTAACGCAGCTTGGCCATTTTGTTAAAACTGCCGTCCGGGTTAAAAGCCGGATTGAAGAAATTGCGAGCCTGGAGAGCGTCGTTGCGGAAAAACTCCCACGCGGAGGCGTGGAGCGTCTGTGTGCCGGACTTCACGACGGTGCTGATCGTGCCGCCGGAAGAAAGGCCGTAATCCGCGCTGTAGTTGGAAGTGAGAACCTGCGTTTCCGCGATGGCGTCGATGGAGGGCATGACGCTGGAGTTACCGGCACCGCCGCGATCAGAGTTTTCGCCGCCGTCCAACAAGTACAGGTTGTGGCCCTGGCGATTGCCGTTGAAGCTCAAGTTGCCGCTGCCACCCACGGGTACCGGGCTCTGGCTGTCCGGGGTGAGGTTGGCGACGCCGGGCGTCAAGGCAACATACTGATAAATCGTACGGCCGTTGGTGGCGAGTTCCGTAATCTGTTTGCTGTTGACGAGCGTACTCACTTCACCCGAATCGGTTTGAACAGCAATGGGATTGGCTTCGACGGAAATGGTTTCCGTCTTGGCGCCCATGGACATCTGGAAGTCGATACGGATGCGGTCGCCGGTGCTGAGTGTGAGGCCGGCGCGCTCGTCTACCTTAAAGCCGGAGGATTCAGCCTTGACCTTGTAGTGCCCGATGATCAAATCGGGAGCGACGTACTGACCTGCATCGTTCGTGGGAAATGTGCGGGAATTGCCCGTATCTGTGTTGGTGACCGTCACGGATACGTTGGGCATTACGGCGCCGGTCGGGTCAGTGACCGTTCCGACGATGGTGGCCGTCTGAGCGAAAGAACGACCAGGCATGGCGACGAGAGCGAGGACCAGAACCGCCCAATAGAGCAGACGATTGCGGTGCGCGGCGTGCAGATACGACAACAGCAACTTACCGACACTTGTCATAGTTTTCACCCCTGTAAATTTCAGAGAAAAAGCGTTGCTTGGAACCACCCCAGAACCGTTAACGTTAACGGTTGGAGGAGTTTTATTCGAATGGTGAATGCCTGTCAAGCGTTTTTTCAATTTGACAAGAGGGTTTGTGTCGTACTGGGAGTTGGGGAATCTTCAGGCTAGGAAGCGCGTTTCCACGGGGCGGGGATGTCGGGCTGGGTCTCGGCAACACGGAGTTCCCGGAACAGATGCAGATTGGAGGCCATGACTACCCCCGGACTGAGGTGTACTTGGGGAGGCAGGGGCACGTCATTCACCAGATAGTCTGCCAAGTTTCTCACGGCAATCTGGCCCTGGCGGTAAGGGTGCTGATAGATAGAAGCGGTGATCAAGCCTTGCTGGAGCAAGGCGGACATTTCCGGGAACAGGTCGGTGGCGATGAGGCGCACTTTGCCCGCCAGGCCGCGTGTTTCCAGTGCACGGCAAACCGGAAGACAGTTCACGGTATTCACATACAAGCCCGACAGGTCGGGCGTGCGAGCCAGGAGATCCAGGGTTTTCCCGTAGCTCTCGTGCTCGTCTTCGTGCCCTTCGATAACCGCGACGACTTTGCCGCCCAGGTTGTGCTGCGGAAAACCGCGGGAGAATCCGTCCGTTTTCTTGCGGTGATCTTCCGCGGTGAGCATGCCCGCGACAACGGCAACCTTGGAGCCGCCCGGTAGGCACTTGCCCATCAACTCGCCGGCAAGAAAGCCGTTCAGCGAGGGGTCAACACAGACGATGCTGGAACGCAGGCTGCCAGGAGCATCGGTGGAAACACAGACCACGCGGATGCCACGGTTTTCCGCGGCGTTGATCAAAGGCGTGAGGGCCACGGGATTTCCCGCCGTGAGAATAATGCCATCGACGCCGGTTGCAACGAGATCCTGGAAGGCATCCGCGTCATTTTCTCCGAGGGAGTGCACCGGGTGGTTGATGAAGTGCAGTCCGAAGTGCGCGACGCGCTGGGCTTCGTCCAGGATGCCGCTCCAGAGCTGATCGTAAAAAAAGCGGATTTCGCGGGGAATGCAGACGCCAATGCGGAGTTCCGATTTAGCGGAGGAAAGAGCGCGTGCGGCAAGATTCGGCGTATAGCCAATCTTCTTGGCGATCCGCAGCACCTTTTGACGGGTGACCTCGTTGATCCCATTGCGTCCATGCAGCGCGCGGTCTACCGTGCCGATGGAGACGTCCGCCAGTTGGGCGATGAGGTGAATGCCCTTGATTTCACTTTTCTTCCGCGGCATCAGGACGCTCCGCGCACGGAAGAAAATGGCCTGCCAGCCGAAAGAGTCATGCGTGCACCGATTGGATGTCAACACCACGCGCGGGTCCTTGAAGATGCCTGCGCGGGAGGCAAACGTCCAATTTTCTTACTCGCATTTTAGCCGGTTTGCAAGCCAAGAAAGCAAGGGGTTCTCGCCGGGCCGGTTACGATAAACGACGAGATACATAATGACATAGTAATAGTATGTCGCCGGGGAGGAGGGTCGTGCGTGAAATGTTATAGTTTCGAAGGCATGGGATATTTTGTTCCATCTATCCGGAGTTCCAGCGAGTGTTGGATTGCGCGCAGTCTTGGCGCGTTACTGGCGAGCTTACTTCTCGCCTGGATTTGCACCGGCCAAGAGTCGCGGAATCAAAATCCCCAGGCGCAGCAAGGCGGCGGGGGAGTTGCCACGGGTGCGCCGCGCCCGGCCGTGAAGGATGCGATGTCCCGCCCGATCACGGCGGGAGGTTTCGTGGACGGGGCGCCGGTGGTGTTTGTGGACATCACGAAACAAGCAGGCCTCGACAAATTTCTCCACCGCGCCGGTACTCCAGCGAAAGAGACCATTTTGGAAACCATGGGCTCCGGTGTGGCGCTGCTGGATTACGACAATGATGGTTGGTTGGACATTTATCTTGTGAATGGTTCAACGTTCGCTGCTTTGAAGGGGAAGGAAGCCGCGCCACGCGCGATGCTGCTCCACAACAACCATGACGGGACGTTTACCGACGTGACCGATAAAGCGGGCGTTGCCAATGAGCGATGGGGATTCGGCGTTGCGGTGGCGGATTATGATAACGACGGCTGGCCGGATATTTACGTGGCGAATTTCGGAAAAAATCGCCTGTACCACAACAATCATGACGGCACGTTTACCGACGTGGCCGAGAAGGCGGGGGTGGCGTTAGGAGGGTGGTCCACGGGACCAACCTGGGGGGATTACGACCACGATGGTTTGCTGGATCTGTTCGTGCCAGGCTACGTGAAATTCGACGCGGATCATCCACCGATTCCTGGGCAGGGGACAATTCCACCCAATTTCTGCCAGTTTCGCGGGATCAACGTCATGTGCGGGCCGCGCGGATTGCCCGGCGAACGAGACCACTTGTTTCACAACAATGGCGACGGCACGTTCACCGACGTCAGTGAAAAAGCCGAGGTCGCCGATCTTCAGGGCCGATACGGCATGTCCGCGGTTTTTCTGGATGTGGACGACGACGGCTGGCTGGATCTTATCGTGGCCAACGATTCCTCGACCAACTACCTTTACCGGAACAAACACAACGGAACATTCGAGGACACCAGCTATGCCTCGGGTTTTGCGTTAAGCGACGATGGCCGCGAGCAGGCTTCCATGGGAATCGGTGTAGGCGACTACAACCGCGATGGAAAAGTGGACTTGTTCATCACCACATTTTCCGACGATTACAAGACACTTTACCGCAATGATGGCAACGGAGAGTTTTCGGACGTCGCTTACAAGGCCGGAGTCGCGAATCCCACCGTGCCTTTTGTTTCCTGGGGCACGGCATTTGTGGACTACGACAACGATGGCTTGCCGGACATTTTTATTGCGAGTGGACACGTTTATCCGCAGGTGGACAAACAGGATTGGGGAACGACCTGGGCGGAGCGCCCGCAACTATTCCGCAATCTGGATGGGGCGAAGTTTCAGGAGGTGCCGCCGGCAACCGGCAGCGGCTTGGCGGCGGTAGTCCCCGCGCGGGGTGCTGCGTTTGGCGATCTCTTTAACGATGGGCACGTGGATGTGGTGCTGAATTGCATCGATGCGCCGCCGCTGCTGCTGCGTAATGTGGTGAAAAATGACAATCATTGGCTGGAACTGCAGCTAGTTGGTAGCGGGAAAAGTCCGCGCGATGCGATTGGGGCGAAGATCTTTTTGACCGCGGGAGGCGCGCGGCAGCGGGCGGATATTTACAGCGGCGCGAGTTATATGTCGAGTTCCGACGTTCGGCCGCACTTCGGCTTGGGAACTGCGGCCTCTATTGAAGCACTGGAAATTGACTGGCCGGATGGTATAAAGCAACAAGTGGACGTGGGCGCGTTGAACCGCGATGGCCTCAACCGCATCGTGAAAATCGAGGAACCGAATCCCAAAAAGTAATAAAGCGGTTCCGCCGGGTGATTCGAATGCGAAGCGCCGTTAACGTTCACGGGGATTTTGTCAGGCTGCTTACCGCGGCCGTTGAGGAGGGCTTATTCCAATCCTAGGCTTGGATGTTGGAACCGGTGGAACGCGCGCCGTTGTTGTGGATGACGCGGGAAAAATTCTTGGCTCGGCGACCGAAGAGCATGCCGCTTTCGCCAGCCCGCACCCGGGCTGGGCGGAGCAGGATCCGCGCGACTGGTGGCGGGCGGCAGCGATTGCGATTCGCGGCGCTTTGAAAGACGCAAACGTCACGGGTGAGGCGATCGCGTGCGTTGGATTTTCCGGCCAGATGCATGGCGCGGTGGTGCTGGATGAAAAAGGCGAAGTGATTCGCCCGGCTTTGATCTGGTGCGACCAACGCACGCAGGAACAGTCGGATGCGCTGCTGCGCCAGTTCGGTCTGGATCGCCTTATCCAGTGGACATGCAATCCTCCACTCACCAATTTCACACTGACGAAACTTCTTTGGATCCGACAACACGAGCCGAAGCACTGGGAACGTGTGCGCATGATCATGCTGCCCAAGGATTACGTGCGCTATCGGCTCACGGGCGAAAGCGCGATTGACATGGCGGATGCCTCAGGAACGCTATTGCTGGACGTGGCGAAGCGCGCGTGGTCCCGGGAAATTCTGCAGGGCGTCGGGATTGAAGAGAGGTTTCTGCCCAGGCTTTTTGAGTCGCAGGCTGTGTGTGGAAAGCTTTCCGCGGACGGAGCTGAAGCTACAGGATTGAAGGCAGGTACGCCTGTTGTTGCGGGAGCGGGGGATCAGGCCGCGGGTGCGGTGGGTATCGGCATCACCCGGCCCGGAATTGCCAGCGCAACAATTGGCACTTCCGGCGTGGTGTTTGCAGCGACGGATCGCCCGACGCTCGATCCGAAGGGGAGGCTGCACACTTTTTGTCACGCCATTCCAAACTGCTGGCATGTGATGGGAGTGACGCAAGCGGCGGGACTTTCCTTGAAATGGTTCCGCGAGCAGTTCGGAACGGTTGGCGGAGGAAGCGGGAGCGCCTACGACCAGCTTTCTCATGAGGCAGCAGGCGTGCCCAGCGGGTCCGAGGGAGTATTTTGGGCGCCATACCTGATGGGAGAGCGAACACCGCATCTGGATCCCGACGCGCGCGCCGCGTTTGTCGGGTTGTCAGCGTCGCACACGCGCGCCCACATGGTGCGCGCGATTCTGGAAGGGGTGGCCTTCAGCCTGAAAGATACCTTCCGTATTTTTGAGGAAATTGGCGTGCCGGTTCGGCAGATCCGGTTGGGAGGCGGCGGCGCGCGGGGTTCGCTGTGGCGTCAAATTCAGGCGGATGTTTACGGGCAACCGGTGGAAATTCTTGCGGCGGAAGAGGGCGCTGCTTACGGTGCGGCGATTCTGGCGGGAGTTGGCGCCGGCGTATGGAAAAGCGTGGATGAAGCTTGCGATGCCATTGTGCGCGTGGTCGCGAAGATTCCTCCCAGTGCAAAGGATCAAGCGACGATGCAAAAGGCCTACGGAATCTACCGCCGCATTTATCCGGCGCTTCACGCGATCCAGTCCGGCAGCAACGCCGCGCGAAACTGAATCGGAGGAGCTCGCCATGCTACGAAAAAGTGTCTTCCTCGGCGGTTTTCAGGCAATGACTGTCGCTTTGATTTTGGCAACCGCCGCGGGCCAGACCCAAACCCAGACTCAAACCCAAACCCAGAATCTTGGCATCTTCACCAATCAGGGAAGCGTAGGCCAAACGCCGCCCGGCGGAAACGCCGTCTACGATCCAACCAAGGCGGAATATCGTGTTACCGGAGGCGGAGCCAATATCTGGTACGAATCCGACGCTTTCTATTTTCTCTGGAAACAGGTGTCCGGCGATGTATCGCTGACCGCGGATGTGCAATGGGTGGGCACGAGCAGCGCCGAACATCGCAAGGCAGTCCTGATGGTGCGGCAAAGCCTGGATCCCGGCTCCGCGTATGCCGATGCGGTTTCCCATGGCAATGGGTTAACGTCGCTGCAGTTTCGCGGCGCAGCAAATGAGCACACTTATCAGGTTTTCACGCAAGTCGAGGGGACGGTGAGGCTCCGCCTGGTGAGAGAAGGCAGCCGCTTCATGATGTACGCCGGGAAACCCGGTGAGGAATTAAAAGCTCTGGGGCCTGTGGAGTATATTTCGCTTAAGGATCCGGTCTATGTCGGCCTCGGCGTTTGCTCGCACACTCCCACCACTGTGGAAACCGCGGTGTTTTCAAACGTGAAACTCGAAGAAGCGCCTGCCAGGAAATAAGCGTGCCGCCCTGCATTGCTAGGGAGTTGGGTGCGTCCCCGTGAATTCCGAGCAACACGGCTTTTCCACCGGCTTGAACTCCATACATTCCACGCGGGTATCGTCAGGATCGTAAAGATTCAGCTGCCACTTGCCGTCGCGGCCGAGCTTTGGCTCTTCCCCGAGCTTTCCACCGTTTTTCACGAACTGGAGTTTCGCCGCCTGAATGGCGGGCACGCCGAGGGCAATGTGATTCATGATCCCGATGACGTGCGCGCTCGCATCCGGAGCAACGTTAAGCATGTATTCGATCCAATCCGTGCCGTCCGGCAATTGCATGCTCACCCAGTTGGTTTCGTTGTCTTTCATACCCCCTTGCCAATACAAGTGGAAGCCCAGGACATCTTTATAAAAGTGATCCTCGGCCTGCCGGTCCTTGACGATAAAGCCGGCGTGGATGATTCGAGCGCTGAGCTGGTCAGTGGGCTTATCTTTCGGTTGAGAGGCGGGGAGTTGCACGAAAATCACAACGTGTCCTTCGGGGTCGCGAAGGGAGAAATGCTGCACATGATCCGCGGAAGTGGCAATGGAATTCGTATCGTATCCTTTGGATTGCAAGTAACGGCGCATCGCGGCGACATCCGGCGTGGCAAAGGCCACTTTCGCGATGAGATTTGCGGACACGGGATTTGGCGCCTGGATTAGCTGGATTTCCTGATGACTACTCACCACCAGGCAAACCAGGATTCCTTCTGCACACCCGGAGTTCTTTGGCACGAACCCAAGTTGCTGCTCATAGAACGCGCGTGCCTTCTCCGCATTCGTTACATACACCTGCACGGCGGCGATTCCCGTTATCGGCGGCCGTGCGGATTGCTGGGCGCGAACGCAACGCGCTGCGAAGCTGGCACTCAATATTAGGGCCAGCGATAAATACAATCTGAAATTACCCCAGAATTGTCTTTGCGTTTGCGAAGCGAAGTTATCCATTGGTTTTCTCACAGGAGCGGTAGATCTGTGCCATAAGCTCCATATCCCGGAGGCCTTCGTTGCCATTGGTCTTCGGCTCCTTGTTCTGCAGGATGCAATCGGCCATGTGGTCGGCCTCCAGAAGAAACTGCACGGGATCCGGCTCGTCGGGAGCGAAATCGAGCGTCTCTCCTCCTTCGAACTGAGCCGTCAGGTGCGGCTTATCGTAGTTGAAGGCGGGCTCGACGGTCAGGATACCCTTGGAGCCTCGCACGCGGAAGTAGCCGCGCATGAAATTTCCGTAGGTGCAGACACAACTGGCCAGCGCGCCGCCGGGAAATTTCATGGTCCACGAAAGAGATTCCTCCACTTGAGCGAAGCGCCCGTCCTGGTCCACAACAGAGGAATAGCCTTTCACACCCGCAGGCTCTTCGCCTGTCAGATAGCGGCTGGCATTCAGGCAATAGATGCCCACGTCCATCAGCGGACCGCCCCCGGCGAGTTTTTTGTCGAGCCGCCATTCGTTGGGGGCGATGCGGAATCCAAAGGCGCTCTCGATGGATTGGATCGGGCCCAGTCTTCCCTCGCGAATTAGTTGCACGGCGCGGAGATTTACCGGCTCATACTGACAGCGGTAGGCGATCATCAATTTTTTCTTCGCCGCGGCGCAGGCCTGAATCATGGCGCGAGACTCTTCGACCGTGGTGGCCATCGGCTTTTCGCAAAGGACGTGCTTGCCCGCTTTCGCCGCGCGTATCGAGTATTCGGCGTGCATGCCGTTGGGCAAGGCGATGTAGACGGCGTCGATTGCGGGATTCTGTGCGATGCTGTCAAAATTTTCGTAGTTGTAGATGTTGCTGGCCGGGACTCCATATTCCGCGGCCACACGCTCCGCCTTGTCGCGATGCCCGCTGACCAGCGCCGTCACGCGCGATTTGCCGGACATTTTGACCGCGGGCATAAAGTGCTGCATGGAAATGCGGCCCAAACCGACGATGCAGTAGCCTACTTTCGTATTTCCGTCGACAGGAGGAAAGCTGGGCAGATAAGTTGCCACTGCTCCAAGGGACAAAAGTCGGCTAAATTCCCGGCGGGTGACATTCATCGGCAATTCCTCTCCCAGCGAACGCGTCGTGACGAAAGAGATTCACACTTAGGCGAATCTTTGGCAAGGGGGATGTTCGAAACACTGCTGGGAATTGTGGGCCCCTACCGCAATTCAGCGGGCAGTGTGGTAAGTCAGAAAAAGCATCGCGGGGAGGCGGCTGAGAGGCTGACAGAGAATCCACTCGCCCGCAACAGCCGTGAAATTGCAGCTAGAAATGATGCATCATCGTCAACGACATAAACGATCGGTACGCTCTCGCTCATTTTGCGGCGGCCTCTTCTGCGACCGGCAGCGTAAATCGAAACACCGCCCCGCCCTCGCGCTTATTCTCCGCCCAGATCCGGCCGTTGTGAGTCTCGATGATCGTGCGAGAGATCGCTAAACCCATGCCCATGCCCTTCGCTTTGGTCGTGAAAAAGGGGTCGAAAACCTGCTTCACCTCGTCTTCCGGTATGCCCCGGCCGGAATCGCTCACGGCGATCTCCACTGCCTGCGGTCCAGCTGGCGAAACGGTAACGCTGACGCGGCGCTCCTCCGCGTTCGCTTCGTCCAGCGCATCCAATGCGTTGACGATCAGGTTCAGCAACACTTGCTGGAGATGCACGACATCGCCATACACGCGAGGCAAATGATCCGTCACGGCTACCTCTAATTTTACGTGGCGGGTTGCAGCGTCGGAACCTACCAGAGCAACCACTTCGCCGACGAGTTCTGCCACGTCCACTGGCCGCTTATCCAGGGTTTGCCGCTTGAGGAGAGCGCGCATTCGGTCAATCACATTTCCGGCACGCTGGTCGTCCTTCCGAATGTCGGCGAGGATCGCGCGAATTTCTTCGAGGTCCGGCGATGCATTTTCCAGGTAGAGTTCCGCGGCCTCCGCGTTGCGCAGGATGGCACCGAGCGGCTGATTAATCTCATGCGCCAGCGCCGAAGCGAGCTGGCCCATCATAGAGACACGATCAACATGCGCAATGTCCTGGCGCAAATTCTGAGTTTCCTGCTCGGCTTCTTTTCGTACGGTAATGTCATGCGACACGCCACGAACGAGAATTGGTTTTCCACTACCGTCGAACTCGACACGGCCGTGGGAACCGATCCAACGCATTTCGCCGCTTGGGAGCACGACTCGATATTCCGCTTCATAACTGCCGTCGCCCCCAGCGGCTTTCTCCAGTATCGAGCTGAAGGAATCGCGATCTTTCGAGTGGATTCGTTTTAGGATTTTGTCGAGTTCCAGGCTTTCCGTCTCTGGAAATCCAAACAGCTCCCGCCATTTGTCGGTTGCCCAGATTTTGTTCTGCACTAGATCCCGAATCCAAATGCCGAATTCTGCCCCCTCAACGGCCAATCTCATTCTTTCTTCGATTTCGTGCCGCCCGGCTTCACTCTCCTTTAGCTTATTGTCGAGTTGGGACGCGCGGAGCATCTCAAGGCCCAGTTCATAGCTCATCATCACGACCATGCCTGTGAAAAATAGCGTCGCTGTGACCGGCATGCGCACGATTCCCCAGAACACCAACGGGGCCTGGAGGGAAGAAATGAGTGCGAAGAACACCAAGCTTCCCCCCACGGTAAGCGCACGGTGGCGGTCGCCGCGCCGCCAGGCGGAAACGCTCGCGTCTGCCGTAAAGATAAGCCAAACAATCAAGCTTAGGTGGCCCACAATCATCCAGGGATTGGGCACACCTTCGGCGATGGCCACGGACTCACCGAGAAACCGGATGTGCCCGAGACTGATAATTTCGCGGTAGTTGAGATTCTGCCCGGTTAGGAAATTGAGCAGGAGAGCGAGCGTGCGGAGGCCGCATACCGTCCACGCCAGCCACAGCCGCCCTGCCTTCAAATAAAACCACACAAACCAGACGAGCGAGATCACCAACGACCACACCGCAACGTGCCCCCACTTCAGCACCGCCGCGAATTCCCCGGGGGTATGCGCCTGCATCATCCATAATTCGCAGAACGCGAACGCCGCCGTGGACGTAGCGGTCACAAAAAAGAGCAGATTAGCCCAAGCCTTGCGGTTTCTGCACCAGAATAAGAGGTTAATCCCAGCCAGCGTGAGGCACGCTGATGCGTTCATGGACCAGAGGATCGTGATCGGGCTCATGGAATTGGAGGCTCCTTCGATTCAGGGGCATACCCACAATTTCGTGCCGCAATCTTGCCAGAGCAAACTCCTCCGATGTTCCTGGCAACGCTGTTAACAGCGGCGACCTGAGCTAAGAAGATTCTAAGATAGTTGGCTGCGAGGAGACTAGCGGGTCGCAGGCCCTGAGTCTTGATTAACTGCTAATCAAATGATTGGGTCCTGTAGAGCCGGGTATCCGGGTAATCGTGCTTTATTCCGCCCACAAAGCTATGCGTGCCCGGCTTTCGCAGTGATCAGGAGTGTCCGGATCGGCGTCTTTTCACAGGTCAGAATCTTAATTCGGTCGGCCCAGCCAGGAATACTGCCAAGCTACGGAAACATTGCGGAAGTTACCTCCAAAGGTGACATAAGCGCCACCGCTGTAACTGGCTTTCAGACTCTGGTGTTTGCTCAAAGGAATTGAGGCGGTTACTCCGATTCGGGAATTCTGCTGAAGGGTTTGCGGGTTTTCGATGCCACTTCGGCTTGTACTGCCGCCGTACCAGAAATTGCTATCGAGCGAGACCCAGAGGCGAGGTTTGAAGTCGTAACTCAGGTGCCCTTCTAAAGAACCAATCGGATTTTGCGATAGCGTTTGTGTGCCGGGGAAGTAGGCGTTGTGCGAAAAGTACTCAGGGTTTGTCGTAAAGAACCACCCTCCCACGTAGCCATCGAGCACCCAATGGCCCAAGCGTCGGGAGTAGCCAAACTCAGGTTTGAACGCCCAGCGATTGGCACCATTATTGAGCAGCTTCGTGGGGTCATACTGACCCGTGGGAGCCACAACTCTAAGACTCACGCCGAGGATCGTCTTTTGCTGCCACGATTGGAACTCCTTTACGGACATGGCCGGACCACCCTTGAGATTCACCGAAAAACGAAATGTCGAATCCAGAAGGCCGGAGCGGTAAGGCTTGGTCTCATTATCCATAACGGTGCCCTGGAAGTGCCCCACTCCGTACGGTAACGTGGCCGTGAAGTTTGCGGTTCGGCCGAAAAAGCTGAGAGAGTGGAAGTAGGTGAAAACAGATACGTGGACCATCCCCGACGCGTCCGGAACTGGAATTGCATTGTTTAAGTAGACGTCGCCGTCGGAGAACGAATAGGTCAACGTTATTGCATTCGAATGGATGGGAGTGATGACATACGCTCGTGGAGCGAGATCCTGGGCATGAAGCGCCTGCAGCGGATACATTGCGAGCACCGCCGACAAGACGAGTTTGAAAGCTCCTTGCATGCGTACCGCGCAGCTCAACCGGTAAAGAGCATTCAAAAGGACCAGCCAATTCCGGAACTTATTCCGAGCTCATTCTTCCTTGCCGTCGGTGGCGGTTGGCTATCGAAGTTGTCCCAGAAGGTAAAGTTAAGGTGAAAGTTGTTTTTGAGCTTGATCGCAACGGAATTGTTTGTGGTTACGCGTACACGGCCGGCGTCCGAGAGCCCCGGGAATACGCGCACCTGGGAATTCACCTCGCCGAAATTGAAGCGAATATAGTTGTATTGCAATTCACCGACTCCCTCCACATTCTGGTCCGAAGGATTGCCGGCAGCCGTTCCGAAGGACTCATGCAAGTACACAACTCCGGCCAACCAGCTGAGATTGCTGTTCGTCGTGCGCTTCAAGTAGTGCCCATATGCGCCGCCAAGGGTCGTGCGCAGGTTCAGATCCTGCTGGCTGCTGTGAAGAAAGTCGGAGAGGCCCGCAACGAAGGAATTTCTGTTTAGAAATTTGTAGACCGTCGTCTGCAAGTCCTCGCGATTTGTCTCCGACGCGCCTGTCTGGCCGCTAAACGTTGCATCAAATGAGCTTGCCACCTTCCAACCCGTGTTCTGGTAAGCCACGTTTGTGTCCGCGTTCAGTGCCGACTGATTATTTCCGCTGGTGAAGCTGTAACCAAGATCCATGTCCCCCTTCAGTTGCCTCCAGAAAGTGGGCTTCTTGATGTCAATGCTTGCGATAGCTGCTGAGGCAACCTCTACTTCTGTAGTCGCTTCGCGAATCAGAAAGTCCTCGGTCTTTCCTTTTTCACCCGAAACTTTTGCAATCCTTCCTTCGAGTCTTCGGCCGTTGCTCAATACAATCTGGTAGATGGCATTACTTTCGACCGATTGCACCTGATTCCAATCGAACCCAATATTGCCGGACACATAGTCCGTCTCCACAAATAACAAACCGTTCTCCAAACGCTTGATTTTCCCGGTAAAATGGTCACCGTTGTTCATAATGATGACGTCCTTTCGTTGCGCCTGCGCAGGGAAGCAGAAGCACAGCAAGAGGAATACGAGAACGAAGCTCCGGGTTCGGCCGGAAAACACAAGGATCGTACTTGTCATTTCGTAACTCCGACTATGAAACTAGATAACCATGGAATTGTTCGTGCGGCTTGTTTCCGGCAGAGCGTTCGCGGCCATCCGCAATTCCTGCCGGTATGCCGTGGGGACGCCCACGTTTAGTATGAGAGTGCGTACCAAAGCCCAGCCAGGCCAAGAATCGAAATCAGCACTGCCAAAGTAATGCTTAATGGCCACTGCGATACAGCTACGTGCTCGCCGCGACGAAGCCTGCGCAAAGAAAACCACTGAGATGCTGCTGATAGCACCGTGGCCACTACTCCGATAACAACCAGCGCAACGCCAAACTTTACGGCGCCCTGGTGTAACTGAATACTCCTGGCGTTGGGAGATTTCTCTTCCAAGGTCCGAAAGAATCCGATCATGCCGAAACCAAACGTTGCCAATGTGATTGTTGTTCTGATCCAAGCGAGCGTAGTGCGATCCAGAGCGAGCTGTGTGCGGAACTTCGCCATACCCGTTCGGTCGTGTGCCAAATCCACCCGTGGGTCAGCTAAATTGGAGTCTTGATGATTCATTGTTCTTGCAACCCTCCTCAACTCGTTCGACGTGGTCACCCCTAAGAGTTCGCGGAAGCGCCAACGCGCGGAACGCCAAGCCCTTGCCGGTCTTCCCGAGATGCCTCCAGCCTCTGTTCACTATCCGGGAACGAACGAGCGATGGTGTCTTTCAGTCGCGCGTCCCAGTATCTAAGGGCGGGACGACGTTCTTCCGGAACCGTGTTCTTGAGATCGGTAACGAGCGCATTCATGCGCCGCATGACCTGCACACTGGTGGCGCCGCATGCACAGATCTCATCAAAAGCGAGGCGCAGCAGATCATCCCAGGAAGGGAAGGGGATCACGAGTCGCAACCTGCCCTCGGTATCGCGAAATGTTCCAATCTCCAGTTGGCGCTCGCCCAAACGGGACAACAGGTCCTCGATCTGGTCCAGCGCCTGAACCGCCGTGGTGGGATCGTTGATTGCAGGAGACAGCGCCTTAATGGCGATGTCCACCAGGAGACGGATGGCGTACTTGGGATCTTGTTCGAAAGTGCGTTCGTCTCCAATCTCCACGGCATTCCACAATTTTCGTTCATCAATGGGCCGCTTTGCGCCATAGACATGCAGGAGAGGCGCTCGTTCGACGACCGTGTCGCCAATCACGGCGACCATTTCGATCACGCCGCCGGACGCTTTTGCCAGACTGACCAGGGCGGCGATTTTTACGGCCTGAACCGAGTGCGGTCGACCGTGATGAATCAGTGTCTGAATGGGAGCTGTACGGCGAAAATCATCCAATTGGGTGGCGGCAAGCTGGGAATGGATGGGAGGATACGTTGCCTCTATCACCCGGCGGCCTTGGTTACCGGTGAAAATCAGCATCCGGTTGACCTGAAGCAAACCGATCCCCTGAATCAGGCCGATGAACATGCCCACGCTTGCTATGAGCAGAGCGACGACAATCCAAGCGCTAACGAACGGAACTTTCCCCGAGCCGTTCCGGTCCACACCGGCGATCGCCGCAATGGGATAGAGAAAGGTGGCCGTAAATACGCCGAGGGCATGCGAGAGCGTAGGGTCGCGCGCAATCCAGAGGACGAGGCGTGGCGAATAGGCGGTGGCACTGAATTGCACCATCACGAAGGCTAAGGAAAATACGATTCCTGTCAACGCGAGCATACCCGACGCAATCGCGGAGTAAATGGCGGTCGCAGAGGAGACGCTCATCTGTGAGACCAGGCCAGGAAATAATCGGCCTTCTATGCGCGGAAAGGTCATTGCAGCAGTCATGGCGACGGCAGCATAAATGGCGGGAATGATCCAACTTCTCGCTTCGCGGAAGAAACGCTTAGAGGACATGACGATATTCTCCAGACAAAGACGAAGTGGCGTAGAGCCGCATCAACGCGTCTGGTCCCATTCTTTCAGTTTCTTTGCCGCTGTACCGTACGGGCCGAGTTGGTAAACGGCAGCACCCGCTGGCGAGAAGGTGAACGGCGCAAACGGCTCGGCCAACATTTTGTCGAGGTAGCCCTTCGGGGCGACACCGATACTGACGTGTGGATTGAACTGCTCGCCAGTCATCTTGGGCACGAATGTTGAAACGTATTGAATGAATGCGGCGTTGGAGGCCGCATCGTCCATCGGCGCAGTGAACGCGCTTACTGGGCCGGTTTCCACTGTGAACGGTGCCACGGCCGCAATCAGATCGGCTTGCAGGGTGAGTAATTCTGGTGTCGGCTTCGCGCAAATGCCGGCGACCCCGTCCGCTCCGACCGGGGCATAGTAGTACTTGTAGGCCTCCAGCTTCATCGCGTTCACATTGGCGAGAGCAAATACTTTCTCGACGGCCGCGTAAACCTGGTCGAGGTCCGCCGTACGAACGAAACGCTGAATCAGCGTAATGTGCGGGCGGTGCGCCGCATCCAGGCTGAAACCCTTCGGGTACGCCACGAGCAGCCGTTGGTTATCGGCAGCGGCATGCTTGAGCATAGTGGCATCCGGCTCAAGCAGGATGTCAATGGCGGTAACCGCAGGCTGTGATGGGTAGATCTGTTTCCAATCGTTCTTCGTGCTGACAACGGTCCAGCCGTTCTGCTTCGCGTACTCGTCCAGTTCGGGTGTGAACTGCACCAGTGGGACCTTGGGCAAACCGCGGGCTGGGCCGTAGGCGGTTTCGCGCACCCCATCGTCGTGCAGGACCAACAGTTCGAAGCGCGCACCGCTGCCGCCCTGCGTGTATTGCAACATCTCCTTGTCACCGGTGGAATTGCCGAACGCCATGATCGGGCGGCGCCCGATGTGCTGATGGATGCCGATGGCCTTTCCGGCATTGTTGTCATTGAAATTCAGCTCCGGCAGGCGCACCAGCACGGGCTTGCCGTCGCGCATTTCAAACTTCGTCTTGACGCTGCTGCCGACAATCTGTTCCGGCGGGATGCCATAAACCCGCTCCGCCCACGCGCGCATGAACTCAATGCCGCCGCCGGAGACGATGTAAGTCTTGAATCCATTCGTGCGCAGGTAGGCCAGCACTTCGAGCATCGGCTGGAAGGTCATTTCGGTGAAGAGTTTTCCGGTTTTCGGGTGTCTCGCCGTCGCGATCCAGTCGTTCACGATCTTCTCGAACTCCACCGTGGTCATACCGGCGTGGGTGGCCATGATGAGTTCCACGAGCCCACGCTCACCGCCTGCCTCCACGCCTTTTATATCGCCCTTCAGCAGCGAGGCGAACGGCTGCGTGGTCTGCCATTCGGGATGTTGCGGGGCAAGCGCTTTCACTCGGTCAATTACAAAATACAACTGGACGGGCAGCGGCTCTTCGTTCCAGAGCGTGCCGTCGTTGTCAAAGGTGGCGATGCGTTCCGGCACCGGAACAAAATCGGGCGAGCCGGGATTGGTCACCTTCTCGACAAAAGCGATGATGGATTGTTTTGCCGGACCATCGTTCCAGGAAGGGAGTGGGTCGGTGGCGAATGCTGCGATTGGAAACAGCAGCAGAGCGATGAGAATTCTTGTCACGAAGTTTTTCACGAATTGCTCCTAAATGGAAGCGAGGGCGGCCCTTGCGAGCCGCCCTCCGGTTTTACTGTTAACCTAGTCGGCCTTTTGTTTCTCTATGGCTTCCGCGATTTTTTGTTTTACGGCATCGAGGTTGAAGCTCGAACCCTTTTGCATCGGCGGAAACTCGATTGCGGTTTGGGCGAGCTTGGCCACTTCCTGTTGGACAAACACGAAGCGCCAGAACTCGTATTTGAACCACTCCCAATACGCGTAGCTTCCGAGGTTTGCGTCTGCGCTATTTCCCGGCCAACCCGTGTGTTCGAAGGGATCCAGGCGCAGGTTGGTGAGGATCGGCATATCCGGATGCTCCTTGGGGCCGATCCAGCCCCTAGGCTGCGTGATGAACTGATACTTCCAGTCGTCAATTCTCACAGCAGCCAGGCTGCTCTCCGTGAAGTAGAAGATTTCGTGGCGAGCCGATGGCCCTTTGCCGGTGATCATGTCCATCTGGTTATAGGAGTCGAGATGGTTCTTGTAGGTCCGGTCGCCGAACTGCTTGCCCTTCGACAGCTCGTCCTTAACGTTCGGGTCGCCAGCGGCAGCCACAAAGGTCGGGAACCAGTCGAGGCCAGACATAATGCCGTTCTCCACTTTTCCAGCAGGGACGTGGCCGGGCCACGAAACGATCGCTGGTACACGGAAACCGCCTTCATACCCGGTGCCTTTGGCTCCGTAGAAAGGAGTTTGTCCGCCATCGGGCCAGGTGAAGGCCTCGGTGCCGTTGTCGGTGGTGAAGACGACGATGGTGTTATCAGCGACGCCCATGTCCTTCAGCTTCTGCATCACCGCACCAACCTCGTCGTCCAGTTCGGCCATGCCGGCTTCTTCAACGGTCCAGCCGTTCTCATCATTGCGCATCGCTTCATATTTCGGTGAAAGGTGCGTAACAACGTGCATGCGGGAAGGGTTGAACCAGAGGAAAAACGGCTGCCCATTCTGGTGGACCTTGTCCAACCATTTCATCGAGGCGTCGAGGAATTCGCTGTCTATCGTTTCCATCCGCTTGGCATATAGCGGACCGGCGTCCTCAATCTTCTGTTTTCCAACCTTACCCCAGCGTGGATCAACAGTCGGGTCATCCACATTCGTGGCCCAGGAGTGCACCAGGTTGCGTGGTCCGAGTACGTTTATCAGCTTTTTCGGGTAAGCCGGATGATCAGGATCTTCACTGGCGTCAAGGTGATATAGGTTGCCGAAAAATTCGTCGAAGCCATGAACGGTTGGGAGGAACTCATTTCTATCACCGAGGTGGTTTTTGCCGAACTGTCCCGTGGCATAGCCCATGGACTTGAGAACGGTGGCAAGGGTTGCAGCTTCGGCAGGCAAACCGAGTGTCGCACCCGCTTGACCGACCGTGGTCATGCCGGTTCGGATCGGAAGCTCGCCCGTGAGAAAAGCGGCGCGGCCTGCCGTGCAGCTTGCCTCTGCGTAGTAATCGGTAAACCGCACTCCATCCGTCGCAAGCTTGTCAATATTTGGGGTCCTGCCGGCCATCATTCCTTGGTGATAGGCGCCGATATTCCAATAGCCAATGTCGTCGCCCATGATGACCACGATGTTTGGTTTCTTCTGTTGCGCCTTGGCGGCCGGTGGTGCGGCCGCGCTGAAAAGCGTGGCCACCGCCGCCAAAGTTAAACTAATCTTTCCACTCCACTTCATTATTAATCTCCTTTTTGCCTTGTCTTACCTTTACTCGTTTTTGCCGGCTTTCACTCCTCACATTCAGTGCTAGTGTGTCCCGCCACTTTCTTCCTGCATCTTTTGAAGGACTTCATCCAGGTTGAAGGAGGCAGCTTTTTGCCGCTGTGGATAGTCCTTGAAGGACGTCAGAAATTGACCAACGTAAGCCTGCGCGGGGACCAGCAGATAGACATGATCCATCAGCCAGTCGTAATAGGTGTTGGAGGTAACGTCCGCCCGCTCGAATGGATCGGTGCGGAGATTGAAGATCTTGGGGACCCGCAGGGGAGTAAACGGATTTGCCCAGAGACCAAGAGTTCCGGGGTCCCGCTGCTCCAGGAACACGATCTTCCAATTGTCGTAGCGCAGAGCAACCAATTGTTGGTCGTCGTTGATGTAGATGAACGAATTCCGCGGGCTCTTCTCGGCTTGCCCTGTCAGATATGGGACAAGGTTGTCGCCGTCGAGGTGGACCTTATAGGTCATGTCGCCGGCTTTGTAGCCCTTGAGAAGCTCTTCCTTCACGTTTGGGTCACCACCGATGGCCAAGAACGTCGGCAGCCAGTCGAGGTGGGCAACAATTTCATTGGACACACTGCCGGGCTTAATATGACCCGGCCAGCGGACCATGCACGGGACGCGATAAGCGCCTTCCCAGTTTGTGTTCTTCTCGCTGCGGAATGGGGTCATCGCTCCGTCCGGCCAAGTGTTCATGTGCGGGCCGTTGTCGGTCGAGTACATAACGAAGGTGTTGTCCGTGATGCCCAACTGGTCCAGCACGTTGAGAATCTGGCCGACATTCTTATCGTGGTCAATCATGGTGTCGTGATACGGACTCTGCCAACGCCCGGCTTGGCCGAGGCTCTCCGGCTTGGTGTGGGTGCGGAGGTGCATGTGGGTGAAGTTGATCCAGACAAAAGCGGGCTTGCCAGCCTTGTTCTGGCGCTGAATGAAATCCACGGCTCGGGCAGCGATGTCATCGTCGATGGTCTCCATCCGCTTCTTTGTCAGTGGGCCGGTATCTTTACATACCTGCTTGCCGACCTTGCCGAAGCGCGGATCGACCGTCGGATCGTCCGTGGCCGAAGCCTTGCAATCCATAACGCCACGAGGGCCAAATTTGGCGAGAAAATTGGGATCTTTCGGGTAGTCTGGAAGTTCCGGCTCTTCCTCGGCGTTCAGGTGGTAGAGGTTGCCGTAAAACTCGTCAAAGCCGTGTACGGTGGGGAGGAACTCGTTGCGGTCTCCGAGATGATTCTTACCGAACTGGCCTGTGGCATAGCCCTGCGCCTTGAGCAACTCGGCAATCGTCGGATCTTCCTTTCGCAAACCTAGCGTAGATGCCGGCAGCCCTACCTTAGTCATCCCAGTGCGTAAGCCGGACTGGCCGGTGAGGAACGATGCGCGGCCCGCTGTGCAGCTCTGCTCGGCATAGAAATCGGTGAAGAGCATGCCTTCCTTCGCGACGCGATCAATATTGGGTGTGTGAAAACCCATCAAACCCATCGAGTAGGCGCTGACATCGGTTATGCCGATGTCATCGCCCCAAATGACCACGATGTTGGGTTTTTTCTGTTGCGCTTTGGCTGCCGGTGGTGCTGCCGCGCTGAAAAGCGTGGCCACCGCCGCCAAAGTTAGACTTATCTTTCCACTCCACTTCATAAACACTCTCCTTTTTGCATTGCTGCACCAAAACGATGGAAACTGCTCTCTTCCTTCTTGCCCGCCATAAGCTCCTCGTAAGCGCTGCCTTCACAGGGAATATTTCATTCCCCGTGAATCTTTTAGTCCGGACGACCCGACCCGCCTTGAGCCAGGCGCCGGCAAATGTCTTTAACGTCTTGATCGATGTGCCGCCAGTATTTCTGCAAGCCGCTGCACAGATAGTTGAGTCCCGGCTCGCCATCGCGCGTACGGATGACGCGGTTCTTGGGACACTCGCCATTGCAGGCAAACAGGAAATCGCACTCTTTGCACTGGCGGGGTAGAGAATTGAATTTGTTTAGACCAAACTTGCGCTGCTCTTCGGAGAAAACCAATCTTGAGCTGGACGTTTCCAGAATGTTGCCAAGAGTGTACTCCGGATAGACGTAGTGATCGCAGGAATAAAGATTTCCGTCATGTTCGAGCGCTACGCCTTTGCCGCAAAACTCGTGGTAGATACAGAGTTGGGAGTCCAAACCCTTCCACTGGGCGACGGCGGTTTCAAAATGGTTGACGAACACCTTCCCAACGTCGCGGCTGTACCAGTCGTCCCAAACCTTGCAAAGGAAGTAGCCCCAATCGTCCGGGTCCACGGACCAGTCGGTGACGACGGAATCCGGATTACCGGGATGAGCGGCGGGAGAGTCCTGCACCGGCAATGTGGCGGCATCCCATTTCTGTGGCGCTGTGTGTTTGAAATCCTTCGGCTCCACGCAGGGGATAAACTGCATTTCCCGCGGCCGGATTTCATTCTTCAGGAACCTGTAAACATCCAGCGGCCGCTTGGCGTTTACGCGATTCACGACGCACAGAGCGTTAAAGGGCACGCCATGCCGGTGAAGCATTTGTGCCGCGGCGTAGACCTTGTCAAACGTGGGTTTGCCGTCCTTGGCGAGGCGATAGCGATCGTGCAGATCTTTCGGGCCGTCAATACTCAGCCCGACCAGAAAGCCATGCTTCTTCAGGAACACGCCCCACTCGTCATTCAGGAGCGTTCCATTGGTCTGCAGGTCGTTTTCGATGCGCTGATTGGGCTTCTTGTACTTCTGCTCGAGTTCAACAACTTTTTCGAAGAACTCCAGCCCAAGCAAAGTCGGCTCGCCGCCTTGCCAGGAAAAGACGACTTCACTGCGATCCTGCCCCTCAATGTACTGGCGGATGTGCGCTTCCAGGATTTCGTCGGAGATACGGAACTTCTTTGTGCCGCCGAGAAGCTGCTCTTTATGCAGATAGTAGCAGTAGGTACAGTCCAGGTTGCAGATGGGCCCAACCGGTTTGACCATGGCGTGGTAGGCACGACGGGCGCCGGCGGGCGCGGGCCACGGTGACAAGAGCAACGTTGGACTTTCTGTTTCCATGGCGATTCTCTAGCTCCCATCTGCGCGCTAGAGGGCTACCCTCCGAATGGCTTCGAGCACTTCTTTGCCGGAATCCGTTTTTCGGAAGTAAGCCGCACAACCCAACGCTTCGGCCGCGTTGCGCACTTCGGGATCGTCATGAGCCGTGATAAAGATGATGGGCGTCCGCTCCTCTACCGCCGCGAGCCGCTCCGCGAGTTCCAGGCCGGACATGCCTTCGAGTTGGATGTCTAGGAGCAGGCAGCCAAACTGAGGGCGCTTACGGTCTGCGAGAAACGACTCCGCCGAGTTATAAGTAATCGGCTGAAGTCCCGCCGCCCGGAGCAGCCGACCGAAGGATCGACAGATAGTTTCGTCATCATCGATGACTGCGACGTAGGTGGTGGCAATGCTGGTCATTAGCATCCGAGGAGCAATATAAAAACGTAAAGTTGACCCCGTCTACTGCCCTTTGGGGAAGGTCTGCGCAGGCTTTTGAAAAGTTCCCGCCGCCTGCATATGCCGGGCGAGTTCTGGTACGGACTGCATACTCAATAACGCTGGCTGCAATGGGTCCCGTGACCGCAACTCGGTGAGCATGCCCCCGCGGTGATAAATGCTAATCCTTCCCCAAAGGGAAGTAGACGCCCTTCGCATCGTGTGTCAAAAGTGCTAGACGGCCAACTCTGATGACTTGCGAATTTACTGCGAGAATCCGAGGTCGGAGAGTGTCCAATGCGGAAAGAAAACCACCCTGGGGTCCAAGCCCTAAAGATAGCCGCCTACGCGGTCATCGTGGCTTATGGCATCCAAATGGTTTCCCACCTTCTCTCCATTTTGCTCTTAGCCGTCCTGCTCACTTATGCCATTCTTCCATTTCCTCGGTGGCTGGTGCACCGATTTCATTTCCACAGGAGCACCGCGCTCCTCTGTGCTGTACTTCTTGTGATCGGGTTCTATACCTGCGGTACATTTGCTTTAATCAAAGCGGGCCTGCAAATGAGCGCAAAACTCCCCGTCTACGAATTGCGGATTCAAGACGTGTACCAGCAGCTCACCGCTTTCGTGGCGCGACACGGATTTGATTTAAGTGGCCAATTCGTCAAAAGCACTTTTAGTTCAGAGAAGATCATACAACTCCTCGGTGACGTCCTCCCTGCAACTCTCGGATTCTTTTCTGACCGCCTGTTAGTTTGGTTTATAACACTACTGTTTCTAGCGGCGCTGATGGATCCTGAACGAGCCAATGGCCCGATCGCCCAGAGACTTGAACACTTTGGCAAAGATATTCAGCTCTATATCGCTTCCACCGCGAAAACCGGAGCGGTCACTGCCAGCGTGAATCTGCTGCTCTTGAGCTTGTTAGGCGTTGATTTCGCCGTGGTCTGGTGCGTTCTTTACTTCTTTCTCCACTTCATTCCGAGCATAGGATTCCTGATCGCACTCGTACCACCCACTTTGCTGGCACTCCTGATGTTT
>Ga0335070_10000067_pt1 | contig 114467 bp, 85 predicted proteins | sample Lox_Sample_13_FD_206722 | JGI IMG/M metagenome (GOLD analysis project Ga0335070, IMG submission 206722) | Soil microbial communities from Loxahatchee National Wildlife Refuge, Florida, United States - Lox_Sample_1.3 | ecosystem: Environmental > Terrestrial > Soil > Wetlands | place: USA... | reverse complement strand
GCTCGCGATGCCCCGCCAGGTGGTCCTGCGCTTCGACCGCGTAGTGGGTGCGCACGTGCTGCGACGACACGAAGGGGATGAAGTTCGCCGACGCGCTCGGAGCCAGGTAGCCGCCCAGCCGGCGCGTCGACTCCTGGCGCACCAGGCGCGCGTGCTCGGACTGCGGCGCAACGCCGGCGGCCGCCTCGCCGAGCGCCGCCTCGAGCGTGCGGAAGATCTCCGTCACGCAGTTGCGACGCACGAGGTCGTAGCCGAAGCTGCGCTCGAGCGCGGCCCGGTGCCGCGCCTGCGCCGCGCGCGCCTGGGCGAGGCGCACGGCGAGCGGGACGTCGTCACCCGGCATCGGCAGCGCGCGCACGCGCGCTCGCCCGGCGGGCACGAGCGGGCCCGCGTCGACGCGCAGCGCAGACGCGCCCGCCCGCGCGCTGCGCAGCTCGAGCCAGCGGTTGCCGGCCTCCTCGAGCGCCTGGTACGAGGCCTCCTGCCACCCGCTCGCGGTGAGGAACGCCGCCCGGGCCGCCGTGAGCTGCACGGCCGCTTCGCCGGCCAGCTCGGGCAGCAGTGCGCGGCGGCGCGCCGTGATCTCGACCGATCGCGACGACTCCGGATAGGCGTCGAGCAGGACGAGGCGTCCGCTCTCGACCGACGCCTCGACGGCCGCGAGGCGCGCCGCGCCGAGCAGCATCGCGCCGCCCCAGTCGGGACGCGGGCTGGCCGCGAGGCGCGCCAGGTCCTCGGTCAGCGCCTCCGCGGCTTCGCGCAGGCGCGCGGCGGCGCTCGCGTCGAGCGCGAAGAGCGGGTCGGCGTCGGCCGCCGGCGCCAGCGCCTGCGCGCGCAGCGGGCGCGGCGCCTCGAGCAGCGCCAGCGCGAACGAAGCGGCGAGGGCGTTCTCGTAGCGACGCGCGAAGGTGTCGGGCGCGACCGGGAGGCGTCGCGGGTCCGGCGCGACGGCGTCGGCGTCGACCGGCGCGGCGCGCAGGGACGCGAGCGCAGCCCGGACCTCGCGCCAACGGCCCGCCAGGAAGCCGGCGCCGTGGCGCGCCTCGATGCGCGCGCGCAGCGCCGCGAGCGCTCGCGGCGCCGTCCCGGCGGACGCCGGCGCGTCCGCGCCCGCGGGCACGGGGGCCCCGTCCGCGAAGAAGAAGCCGGGGCCCTGGAGCGCGAGGCCGCGCGCCTCGCCGCCCTGCTGCGCGAGCAGCGCCTCGAGGACGCGAGCGTCTTCGGCGATCGACTCGGCGATCGTGCCCTGGCGCTCCTGGACCAGGAAGCGCTGCTGGAAGCCGCTTCGCAGCTTCGTGTAGGTGTCGTCCGAGACCGCGATGCGCGAGCGCTCGATCGAGCGGTTCTGCAGCGCGCGGTAGACGTACTGGAAGCGCCCCGAGTCCTGGCGGCGCATCTCGAGCAGGCCCGCGGCGTGCTGGAAGTCGAAAGTCCACTCGTCGAAGCGGATCGCCGCGTGACCGCCGCTCGAGCCGCCCTCGCTGGCGCGGATGTAGAGGTAGTCGACCGTGCGCTCGGCGCCCGCCGCGGCGGGCAACGCAGCGAGCAGGCAACAGGTGAGCGCTCGGCGGACCAATCAACGCACCTTGTCGATGCCCCGCTGGATCGCGGCGATGCGCTGCTTGTCGCCACCCGTCCAGGCGTTCTCGTAGGCTGCCAGCTCGGCGTTCGTCGCCTTGGTCATCCCCAGGCCGCGCCCGATGCTGAGCCACGTCGCGTCCCCGGATTCCCAGTCGCTGATGCCCCGCTTGCGAGCGAGCTCGCCGATGCCGCCCAGGAAGCTCTCGGCGCGGGCGCCGGCCTTCACGTACGCCTGGGTGTACTCGACGACGTCGTCCGCGAAGGCGGACTTGCCGTCCTTCGAGGACGACGAGCTCGATTCGGAGCTGTTGTTGATCGAGTCCGAGATGCTCTTCGAGCTGTCGGAGAAGGAGCAGCCGAGGCCGCCGAGCAGGAGCCCGGCTGCCGCGGAGACGGTGAGGGATCGAGCGATCCAGCGACGGCGTGCGCTCTTCATGCAGTGGGTGTAGCGCGCGGCGCGCGCGCCCGTCCAATCCCGATTTGTTGCACGCACGGCGATTCCTTACCGTCCGCGCCGAGGAGCGCGTTCCCCGTGCGCAGGCTCTCCCGCGCGTACGCCGGCCTGCTGGGCCTCACGCTCGGCCTGATCGTCCTCGGCGCCTTGGTGCGCGCTCACGACGCGGGCCTCGCCTGTCCGGACTGGCCGCAGTGCTTCGGCAGCTGGCTGCCGAAGCTGGACCTGCGGGTCGGCTTCGAGTGGATGCATCGGCTGGTCGCCGGATCGATCTCGCTCGCCTTCGTCGCGCTGGGCGTCGCGGCGCTCCGCGATCCGGAGCGCCGGCGCGCGATCGCGCTCCCGGTCGCGGCCGGCGGCGTCCTGCTGTGCCTGCAAGTGGTGCTCGGCGGGCTGACCGTGCGGCTCGGGCTCGCGTACTGGACGGTGACCGCGCACCTGCTGACGGGGACCGCGTTCGCCATGTGCCTGCTGGTGACGGCCCACGCGCTCCGCGAGCGTGAGGCGCCGCGGCTGCGCCCCGCCCTGCCCACGGCGGTGCGGCGCAGCGTGTGGGCGGTGGCAGCGCTCGTCGCGCTCCAGATCGCGCTCGGGGGCCTGGTCTCCTCGAACTATGCGGGCCGCGCCTGTCCCGAGTGGCCGGCCTGCAGCGGGGGGGTCTGGTTCCCGTCCTGGCGGGGAGCGATCGGGCTGCACCTGCTGCACCGCAGCAACGGGTACCTGCTCGCGCTCGCGCTCGTCGCGGCGGCCCGGCTCGCGCGCGGGCACGCCGGCGTGGCGCGGCCGCTGCGGCTCGCGCTCGCCCTGGTGCTCGCCCAGATCGCGGTCGGGGCCGCGAACGTGCGGCTCGGGATTCCGGTCGAGGTGACCGCGCTGCACTCGGGGCTCGCGGCGTCGATCGCGCTCGCCGTCGCCTGGGCCACACGCGAGGCGTGGCTGCGGCCGGTCGGCGACGCCGGTCCGCGCGCCCGCATCGTGGTGGTCGGCGCGGGCTTCGGCGGGCTCGCGGTGGCGCGGGCGCTGCGCGATGCGCCGGTGGACGTGCTGCTGGTCGACCGCGAGAACTACCACGCCTTCCTGCCGCTGCTCTACCAGGTCGCGACCTCGGGCCTCTCCGCGCAGGATGTGACGCACCCGGTGCGTTCGATCCTGCGGCGGCTGCCGAACGCGCGCTTCCGCATGGCGGAGGTCGCGCGCGTCGACCTCGATGCGCGCGCGGTCGAGACGGCGGACGGCGCGCGCATCCCCTACGACGCCCTGGTGGTGGCCGCCGGCAGCGCGACCGAGTTCTTCGGCAACGCGAGCGCGGAGCGGCTCGCCTTCCCGCTGCACGGCGTCGACGACGCCATCGCGCTGCGCAACCACGTGCTCGAGTGCCTCGAGCGCGCGGCCGAGACCGACGACGCCAACCAGCGCGAGGCGCTGCTCGGCTTCGTCGTGGTCGGCGGCGGGCCGACCGGCGTCGAGCTGGCCGGCATGCTCGGCGAGCTGCGCAAGCACGTGGTGCCGCGCGACTTCCCGGGCCTGGCGCCTTCGATGCGCGTCCTGCTGCTCGAGGGGCGCGACCGCCTGCTCGCCGCGTTTCCGGAGAGCCTGTGCCGCCGCGCCCTCGAGCAGGTGCAGGAGCTCGGCGTCGAGGTGCGGCTCGGCACGCTGGTCGACGCGGTCGAGGCCGACGGCGTGCGGCTCCGCGGCGGCGAGCGGCTGCGCGCGCACACCGTGGCGTGGGCTGCTGGCGTGCGCGGCGCGGCCCTCGGGGCGCAGCTCGGCGTGCGGCTCGCGCGCGGCGAACGCGTGCCCGTCGGCGAGACGCTCCAGCTCGATCGACACCCCGAGGTGTACGTGATCGGCGACCTCGCGTCGGTCCGCGGCGCCGAGGAGCTGCCGCAGGTGGCGCAGGTCGCGATCCAACAGGGCCGCTGCGCCGCCGACAACGTGCAGCGCCAGCTGGTCCGTGCGGCGCCGCGGCCGTTCGCCTACCGCGACCCGGGCGCGATGGCGACGATCGGCCGCAACCGCGCCATCGCCTTCCTGTTCGGCGTCAAGCTCGCAGGTCGCCTCGCGTGGCTCCTCTGGCTCGTCGCCCACATCGTCTTTCTCGCGGGCTTCCGCAACCGCGCGGTCGTCTTCGTCAACTGGATCTACCACTACCTGAGCTACGACCTGGGGCTGCGCTCGATCGTCGGACGGCGCAGGCCCGTCGAGTCCGCGCGCGCCGACGCGAAGGTCGACGCCGCGTAGTCAGGCGAGCGCCGCCTCGTCGATCTCGCCGGTGCGGATCCGCACGACCTCGGCGACGGGCCCGATCCAGATCTCGCCGTCATCGGGGCGGCCGCTCCGCGCGACCTTCTGGATGGTCTCGACGATGCGGTCGACCAGGTCGTCGTGGGCGATGATCTCGATCTTGATCCGCGGCAGCAGATCGACGATCTGGACCACGCCGCGGTACTCGGCCCGCTCGGCGACCCCGCTCACGTAGCCGCGCAGCTCCGTCGACGTCACGCCCGGCAGCAAGCCCACGTCGTAGAGGGCGGCCTTCACGGGGTCGAGCTGGTAGGGCTTGAGCAGCGCTTCGATCTTCTTCATCGCGCGCAGGATAGGGCTGCGGCCGGGGCTCGCACCCCGGCCGCAGCCGTTCGCTCCTCCTGCTCGATCTCGCCTGCGCCTCTACTCCTGGCTCATCACGTGATGCGCTCCGCCGACGGTGCGGATCGCGAAGTCCGGATAGCCCGGCGCGCCGACCTCGGGGATGTCGAGGCCTTCGAGCTCGACTTCCGGCGCCACGCGGATCGGCGTGATCAGGTCGCTGACCTTGAACCAGACGTAGGCCATCGCGAAGCCGAACACGGCCACGACCACGCAATCGAGCGACTGTGCGAGGAACTGCGAGAAGTCCCCGTACAGGAGCCCGCGCACGCCGTCGGAGCCGTACAGCTTCACCATCTCGTCCCGCACCACACCGTTCCAGCCCGCGCCGTAGTCGCCGTTGGCAAAGATGCCGACGGAGAGCACGCCCCACAGGCCGCACACCCCGTGCACCGAGATGGCGCCCACGCAATCGTCCACGCCCGCCTTCTCGAAGAACAGGACGCTGTACACCACCACCACGCCCGCGATCGCGCCGATCGCCGCGCCCGCCCAGGGCGATACGAAGGCGCAGGGCGCCGTGATCGCGACCAGGCCGGCCAGCATGCCGTTGCACAGCATCGAAGGATCGTGCTTCAGGCCCTTGATCTCGAGTGCAACCATCGCGCCGAGCGCTCCGGTGATGCTCGCCAGCAGGGTGTTCACGACCACGAAGCTGATGCGAAGATCGGTGCCCGCGAGCGTGGAGCCGGGGTTGAACCCGAACCAGCCGAAGGCCAGGATGAAGGTGCCGAGCACCACGATCGGGATGTTGTGGCCGGGAATCGGCTGTGGCTTGCCTTGCTTGTCGTACTTGCCGATGCGCGGGCCGACCACGATGGCGCCGGCCAGGGCGATGATCCCGCCCATCGAGTGCACCACGCCCGACCCCGCGAAGTCGACGGCGCCGTGGCCGAGCCCCCAGTTGACGCCGGCCTGCGCCAGCCAGCCGCCGCCCCACACCCAGTTGGCGTAGATGCAGTACGGCAGCGCGATCCAGAGCCCGTAGATCACGAAGTTCCGCCAAGCCCAGCGCTCCGCCATCGCGCCGGTCGGGATGGTCGCCGTGGTGTCCATGAACACCATCATGAAGAAGAAGATCGTCATCACGCCGACGTCGCCCACGGACGGATTCAAGAAGAAGCCCTTGAGTCCGATGATCCCGTACTTGAAGGCGCCCGTGAGCGTTCCCGCGGCGTCGCTGGCCGCGCCGAGACCCCAGCCGTGGTTCAGCACGGCGAGGCCCGGCCCGAGCGACGCGTACCAGCCCGGCGGCACCGGCCCGTTCCACCAGTTGCCCCAGCCGATCGCGAAGCCGTAGATCCAGAAGCCGAGGCAGCCGAGCGGATAGATCATGAAGTTCATCGCCGAGGTGTGCGAGGCGTTCTTGGCGCGGCACAGCCCCGTCTCCACGAGCATGAACCCGGCCTGCATGAACATGACCAGGAAGCCGGTGACCAGCGCCCACACGAAGTTGATCGAGATCAGGTTGTGGGCGATGCGGTCGTACAGATCGGTCGGCTTCAGCTGATCCGGCACGTCGCCCTTGCCGTCACCGGCGGGCGTCGCCCAGATGCCGCTCGCCCCGCCCGTCGGATCGGGCCAGCTCGGCTTCGCCGGGTCGTTGGTGCTCGAGAAGTACGCGGGAAGCTGCGGTGCCGCGGGCGCCGCCGCCGCCGGCTCCGGCGCCGCCGGGGCGGCGTCTTGCGCAAGAGCCGCGCGCGGCAGCACGCCGCCCAGGCCGAGGACGAGCGCCGCCCCTGCAGCCAGGCCCATCCACCGCGATTTCGATCGGACCGTCATCGGAGGGTCTCCTCTAAGTCTGGTTTGGCCCGAGGCCCCGAACGATCCGTGTCGCGTCGGGCACACTGGGCGCGATCGGTGCGGCACTTGTGCAAGCCCAGGACCAACTCACGGCGCGGCGCAGCCAATCGCTGCGACTCCAATCACTTGGGGAATCAGGCGCGTGCATGCACCGCCCCAGCGAGCCGCCGGCTGCCCAATCTGCGGGCGTGCGCTGGCACATTCGCGGGCAATCCCGTGCCGACCGACACTCATCTGATACGGCAGGTCGAGATCGACTTTGGTATAGACACCGAAATGCGTAAAGTCACGCAGCCGACGACGCCGGCAGCGTGAACGAGAAGCGAGCCCCGCCGCCGGGAAGATGGATGGCCCGAAGCCGCCCCCCGTGACCATCGACGATCGAGCGGCTGATCGAGAGGCCCATCCCGAGGCCGCCGGCCTTGGTGGTGAAGAAGGCGTCGAAGATGCGCTCCAGGTCCGCGGCGGCGATGCCGGGGCCGGAGTCCTCGACCGCCACCTCGACCTCGTCGGGCTCGCGGCGGCACGTGGAGATGCGCAGCGAGCGCGGTCCGGGGGACGCGCTCATCGCCTCGATCGCGTTGAGCGCCAGGTTCAGCACGACCTGCTGGAGCTGGATCCGATCGGCCGTCACGGCCGGCAGCCCCGCGGCGGGCTCGAACGCCAGCGACACCTCGTGCGTGCGCGCCTCGCGCTGCACCAGCGTGATCGCGTCCTCGATCACGTGGTTCACGTCGAGCCGCGCCTTCTCGGGCTCGGTCTTCTTCAACAGGCCGCGCAGCTGCGTGATCACGTCGCCGGCTCGGGTGCCGTCGCGGACGATGCGCCGCGCGGCGTCGCGCGCCTCGTCGAGATTCGGCGCCTCGCCGTCGAGCCAACGCAGGCAGGCACCGGCGTTGGTGACGACGCCGGCCAGCGGCTGGTTGATCTCGTGGGCGATCGAGGCGACGATCTCCCCCATCGTCAGGACGCGCGTCACGTGCTCGAGCTCCGCCCGCGTCTTGCGCAGACCCTCCTCCGCGCGCATCCGCTCGGCGATCTCGGCGCGCAGCGCCTGGTTCGCTCCGTGGAGCTCGACCGTGCGCTCCTCGACGCGAGCTTCGAGCTGGTCGCGCGCGAGGCGCAGCGACGCCTCCGCCTTCCTGCGGGCGGCGCTCAGCCACGCGGCGAGAAGCGCCGAGACCACGAAGGTGGCGAGGTAGGGGATCGAGTCGACGTAGATCGAGAAGGCGCGCAGCGGGGGGATGAAGAAGTAGTCGACCGCGAGAGTCGAGAGCACGACGGCGAACAGGCCGGGCCCGGGTCCGCCGAACCAACCGCCCACCACCACCGCCGCCAGCAACGGGAACAGGAAGGGATAGGGGAGATACGGCTGGAGCAGCAGCACCAGGCCGAGCGCGGCGCCGACCGGGAGCGCGGTCCAGACCCAGCGGAGTGCAGAAGTGCGCATCCGCGACCCGTCGGCTAGGAGCGAGCGCTCGGAAGCGCCAGGCGCTGCGCGATCCGAACCAGCTCTGCGAGCGAGCCGGCGCGCATCTTCTGCATGACCTGGCCGCGGTGCAGCTTGATGGTCGCCTCACTGGTTCCGAGCTGGGCGGCGATCTTCTTGTTGGGCAGCCCTGCGACGACCTCGACCATCACCTGCCGCTCGCGGGGCGTCAGCGAGTCGAAGCGCTCGCGCAGCTCGGCCAACTCCGCCTGCTGGCGGCGCAGCGAGCGGCTCCGCTCGAGCCCCTGCTGGATCGCGTCGAGCAGGTCTTGATCGCGGAAGGGCTTGATCAGGAACTCGATCGCACCCTCTTTCATGGCGCGCACGGTCATCGGCACGTCGCCGTAGCCGGTGAGGAAGACGATCGGGATCGCGACGCCGCGCGCTCGCAGCTCGCGCTGGAGCTCGAGCCCGCTCGAGCCAGGAAGCCGGACGTCCAGGACCAGGCAGCAGGGGGCCTCGACCCGCTCGGAGGCCAGGAACTCCTGGGTCGAGCCGAAGGTCCTGACACCCAGATGGACCGAGCGCAGCAGGCTCGAGATCGCCTCGCGCACCGAGGCATCGTCGTCCACGACGAACACGATCGGCTGCGGCTCACCCACGCTGCATCCCCGCATGAAGGGCGACGGCGCTCATTCTGACGCACGCGTTCCGCCCGCGCTCCTGGACGGCGGCGATCTGCTACACCCTCGGGCCGCAGCTCCGCAGCGAGGTCTTCGCGATGCGCCCGTACCAGCTCTTCGCCGCGATGAAGCCTGATCAGGCGCGCGCGCTGCTCGATGCGCTCAAGGAGAAGGCGCCGATCGGCTACGCGCAGGCGCTCGGGCTGACGGCGGGCGTGATGAAGGCACGGCCCATCTTCCTGCAGCGCCTGCCGGCGGAGCGCCGCGCCGAGCTGGCGCGCAAGGCGCTGGCCCGCGTGGCCTCCGACGCCGTGGCCGAGGAGATGCTCGCGGTCTACTTCCTCGAGTGCCGGAACGAGCTGCTCGTCGAGTGGCTCGATCTGCTCGGGGTCGAGCACGAGAAGGGCACGCTCCAAGGCGAGCCGAAGCAGCCGACCGCGAAGAAGCTCGCGGCGGCGGTCGAGGGCCTGCGCAAGGCCGCGACGGACACCGACGGCGCCGACCGCGAGCTGCTGATGCGCGCCTTCGCCGCGCAGACCTCGATCGACTGGCCGAAGCTCGACGAGCTGCTGGCGAGCTGAACGCCGAGAGCGGCGCGTCGGCGGTCAGCCGTTGAACAGCTCGAGCATCAGCTTCATCTCGTCGGCGATGCTGTCCGGAATGATGTACTTCGCGGTGTCGCGGATCTCGCCCATGTGATCGCGCACCTGCTCGGGCGAGGGCTTGGCGCCCTTGCCGGCGAACCAACCCGGGGTCAGCCCGACGAACATGCGCGCGTAGCGCCCGCCGCCCACCGAGAAGATCGAGTGCGTGACGTCGCACTGCTCGGAGGCCAGCCACGTGACGAGCGGCGTCACGCATTCGGGATCGAGCGTCTGCGCCAGCGGGCCGAGCAGCTGCTCGGTGAGCCGCGTGCGCGCCACCGGCGCGATCACGTTGCACTTGATGTTGTACTTGGCGCCTTCGAGCGAGAGCACGTTGCAGAGCCCCACCAGGCCCATCTTCGCCGCGCCGTAGTTGGTCTGCCCGAAATTGCCCAGGATGCCGGCGTTGGACGCGGTGAAGACGACGCGTCCGTAGCCCTGCTCCTTCATGTGGCTGAACGCGGGCTGCGTCACGAAGAAGGCGCCCTTCAGGTGCACGTCGACGACGGCCTCGAGATCCTGCGGCTCGAGCTTGGCGAAGGTCTTGTCGCGCAGGATGCCCGCGTTGTTGATGACGACGTCGAGGCGGCCGAAGTGGTCGAGGGCGGCCTGCACAATCGCCTTGCCGCCTTCGGGAGTCGCCACCGAATCGTAGTTGGAGACGGCCTGGCCGCCGGCCTCGGTGATCTCCTTCACGGTCTGGTCGGCCATGCTCGAGCTGGCGCCGGTCCCGTCGGCCTTCCCGCCGAGGTCGTTGACGACGATCTTGCAGCCGCGCGAGGCGAGCTGCAGCGCGTAGGTCTTGCCGAGGCCGCCGCCGGCGCCGGTGATCAGGGCCACCTTGCCGTCGAATCGAATTTCGCTCATGGGGGGTGTGTCCTTTCTGGTCCGAGAGCTGGGCGCGCGCATTCTAGGGGAGTCGCCACGGCTCCGCAGTCCCGGCTTGAAATCGCTCGGGCCGACGGGTAGAAGGGGACCGTGGATCTGGAAGCGGCGCACGCGGTGTGGCTGAGTCGGCGGTCGTTCCTGAGGGCGCTCGGGCTGTTGAGCGCCGCGGTTGCGTGGCCGAGCGCCTGCCGGCCGCTCCGCCCGTCGGCGCCGCTCGCGGCCGCAGCCGGCTTTTTCACCACCGTGGAGCGGGCGGCCCTCGAAGCGCTCGTCGATCGCATCATCCCGCCCGACGCCGATCCCGGCGCCAAGGCGCTGGGCGCCGCCAGCTACATCGAGCGGCTGCTGACCGCGTTCGACACGGACCCGCCCTTCCTGTTCGCGGGCGGTCCGTTCAGCGACCGCAATCCGTACCCGGACAACGCCGACGGCACGGCGTCCTCGAGCTTCCCGGCGAACGCCTTCGCGACGCCGGTCCCCCCGAGCCCGCTGCAGGCGCTCTACTGGCGCGCGGAGATCTTCGGCGAGCACGCGGCCGGGCTGCCGCCCTTCCTGACCGCGCAGCTCGGCGGCGCGACGCTGCGCGGGCTGCGCGACCTCTACCGGGAGGGACTCGCGACCGTCGACGCGGTGGCGCTGAGCCAGAAGGGCGCGCCGTTCGCCCAGCTCTCGACGGGCGACCAGGACGCCGTGCTCGCCGCGCTCGACAGTCCCAGCGTCTTCCCGGTCGATCCCATCCGCGGCAAGAGCTTCCTCGACGTCGTGATCTCGCACACGATCGAGGGTTGCTTCTCGGCGCCCGAGTACGGCGGCAACACGGGCGGCGCGGGCTGGCGCATGCTCGGCATCGAAGGCGACGCCCAGCCGTTCGGCTATTCGATCTTCTCGCTGGCGACACAAGATTATGTCGAGCGGGCCGATCACCCGATGTCGACGCCGAACCCGGACGAGCTCGGGACCGGCGGGGCGCTCGTCCCGAAGCCGCTCAGCGCCGACGGCGACTTCATCCAGCAGCAGATCTCGGAGCTGACCGCGGTGCTCGAGAAGTTCCTCCCCAATCTGGCGTGCTTCTAGGATGGGGCGGCCGCGCGCGAATCCGCTGCTCGACGTCCTCGGCAATCGCTCGCTCGAGCACTTCGACGTCTGCATCGTCGGCAGCGGCGCGGGTGGAGGCACGGCGGCCCACGTGCTCACGGCGGCGGGCAGGAACGTGCTGGTGCTCGAGGCGGGCCACAACCCCTACCCGAAGCTCGACCAGCCGGGCGCGACCGGACCCGCGTCGCTCCACTCGAGCGACGAGCTCAAGTACGAGGTGCGCGGCTACCTGGACCCGGTCGGGCTGCTCGAGCCGCGCACCTTCCGCAGCGACGACACCACGGACGCCGCGATCCTCGGCGACGTGAACCACCTGCCGAAGGCGGTCGGCGGCGCCTTCCAGCACGCGGACTGCAAGACGCCGCGCTTCAACGCCGTCGACTTCCGCCTGAAGAGCGCGATCGACGCGCTGATCGCCGCCACGCCGGGTCTCGCCGTTCCGGGCTTCGGGAACGACTCGGCAAGCGCGAACTTCGCGGACTGGCCGATCTCCTACGACGACCTCGAGCCGTTCTACGTCGAGGCGGAGCGGCTGTACGGGGTGCAGGGGGCCGAGGACAACCCGTTCGCGTCGTGGCGCAGCGCGCCCTACCCGATGCCGCCCGGCGTGCCGATGTACCTCGGCCTGCTGCTCGCCGGAGGCGCGCAGCAGACGCTGCTCGACGGCGGGCCGCTCCACCCGCACACCTACCCCGCCGCGATCAATTCGCGCTTCTACGGCGACCGGCCACCCTGCGTCGACTGCGGGATGTGCTCGGGCTTCGGCTGCCCGAACGACTCGAAGGGCTCGCCGGCGCTGGTGGCGCTGCGCAGGGCGCTGCTCACCAACCGCTGCCAGGTCCGCTACAACGCGCAGGCGGTGTCGCTGGTGAACGACGGCGGCCACGTGAGCGCCGTGCTGTATCGGGACCGCCAGGGCACCCTGTGGCAGGCCAGCGCCGACGCCTTTGTGCTCGCGGCGAGCGCGATCGAGTCGGCGCGCATCGTGCTGCTCTCGGCGACGCCGGCGGGCGACGTGCTCGGCAACGCGAGCGACCAGGTCGGCCGCAACCTGATGTTCCACCTGCAGACGGTGGTGAGCGGCTTCATGCCGCAGCGCGTGCACGGCCAACGCGGGCGCGCGGTGTCGCACGGTCTCTCCGACTTCCGCGGCGTCGAGCCGGGCGGCGAGGCGTTCCGCGTCGTGTCGGTGAAGGGCTCGCCCAAGATCTTCCCGGGCGGCGTCGTCGAGTTCGGGGCCTCGCAGGGCCTGTCGATCAGCGAGGACGGCTTCGTGATGGCGTTCTCGCTGCCGGCCGGCTCCGGCCGCCGCTACGGCCTCGGCCTCAAGAACGCGATGCGCGACGGCGCGCTGACCCAGCACCTGCTCGCCATGACGATGCAGGCCGAGGACGCGCCGCAGCAGAGCAACCGCGTCGACCTCGACCCCAGCGTGCGCGACGTGTTCGGCCTCCCCGTGCCGCGCGTCACCTATGCCCAACACCAGTTCGAGCTGGATGCGCGCAAGCACTACGTCCCGGTGATGAAGCAGGTGATGATGAACGCCGGCGCCCAGCGCGTCTTCCTGGCGCCCTGCGGCGCGCTGCTGGGCGAGCCGCCGGACTCGAGGCACGTGATGGGCACGCTGCGCATGGGCGCCGATCCGACGGCGTCGGTGGTGAACCCCGACGGCCGCTTCCACGACGTCGACAACCTCTACGCCTGCGATGGCAGCGTGTTCCCGACCTCGTCGGGCTGGAACCCGACGCTCACCATCATCGCGATGGCGCTGCGCATCGCGCACGGGATGGCCGGGACGGCGCCGCCCTAGCTCACGCGCGACATCTCCTTGAACGCGCGCCCGATCTTCGCGCGCCCGCGGTTGATCTCCTTGAGCTCTTCGATCGCGGCGTCGGCGACGGCGTCGCCCACCACGCCCTCGGGCTCGCGCGCCAGCTGGCCCATGTCGACCCAGGCCTCGTAGAGCGGCCGCGTGCGCTCCGTGATGATGCCGCCGTGCAGCAGCGTCTTGATCAGCACGCGGAAGATGTTGGTGTTCTCCTTCATCAGGCGGCGGCGGTCCTCGTTGGTGAAGGCCTCCATCACCGCGGCGCGCACCCACTGCCAGTCGAGCCCGAACTGCGGGTAGATCGCCTGCTTCTGCTCGGAGTTCACCAGGTTGTTGAAGAGCGTGTGGAAGCACTTGGCGGCCCAGTCCTCGACCTTGACGTGCTCCTCCTCGGTGAGCTTCGGAACCGTGCGCTTGGCCCAGATGCGGCCGAAGCGGTGGTGGAAGGCCTCGTCGGTCATCACCAGCTGCACGGTGCGGCGCAGCAGCGGATCGCGCGTCTTCGAGTGCAGCGTGGCGAAGGCGCCCATCGCGAGGCCCTCGATCAGCATCTGCATCCCGATCAGCTTCTTGTAGACCTCGGGCGCCAGCACCAGCTCGTTCATCAGGCTGCCGAGCGTGCGGCCGACCGGCAGCGGCGTGCCCCAGCGCTTGCCGACGTACTTGGAGAAGGCCGTCACGTGGCGCGCCTCCTCGCGCACCTGGTTGGCGGCGTACTCCTGCGCGCCGGGATCCCAGAGCACGTGGCACAGGCTCGCGGAGAGCGACAGCGCACCCTGCTCTCCGTGCAGGATCTGCGAGAGGCTGAAGCGCATCGACTCGTTGGCGAGCTTGATCTTCTGGCCTTCGTCGAGGCGGTCCGCCACCGCGCAGTTCAGCTCGATGGTGAAGTCGCGCGGCATGATCGTCTCTTCGGCGAGGTCGAAATCCTGCTCGAAGTCGACGTAGGCGGGGTCGTTGGGGTCCCAGAAGTGGTCGACGGTCTGCGAGATGATCTCGTCGAAGGCGCTGCTGCGGCGCGCGTAGCGCCCGACCTCGATCATGGCGTCGAAGTCGTCGCGGTCGACGGTCTCGTAGATGGGATCGTGGGTGATGTGGTCGGCCATCGGGATCGATGCTCCTCGGGGTTCAGCGGGCGCGCGGATGGATCGGGTGCAGGCGCACGAGCGTCTCGACGACGGCCTCGCGCGGCGCGCGGCTCGGGTCCTCGACCCACCACGCCACCACGCGCGTCCACATCGCGAGCAGCGACTGCGCGGCGACGGCGGGGTGCAGGCCCGCGTCGGCGAGCCCCTCGTCGATGCGCTCGCGCAGCCGCGCCTCGACGCCCGGAAACAGCTCGTCGATCAAGTCGTCGCCGAGCGCGGCCGCTTCGTGGCCGCGGCCGAACAGGATGCGCACCAGGTCGCGCTGCGCCTCGGCGAAGCCGACCAGCTCGTCCATGCGCGCGCGCAGCTGGGCGCGCGGATCGGCTCCAGCGCGCTCGCTCGCGCGCGCGAGCTGCGCGCGCAGCCGCGCCAGGGCGTCGAAGGCGATCTCGCGGAACAGCGTCTCCTTGTCCGCGAAGTGCAGGTAGAAGGTGCCGGCCGCGACACCGGCGGCCCGGGCGATCTCGGTGGAGGTGGTGCCGTGCAGCCCCGCGCGGGCGAACAGCTCCGTCCCGGCCGCGAGCAGGCGCCGGCGCGTCTCCGCGCGGCTGCGAGCGGGCGCCCGAGCGGCGCTGAAGTCGACTTCAGTGACTGAACTCAAGCTCATCGAAGCCTAGGCGAGGGCGGCGCTGCCGTCGAGGGGGATCCGCACCGGCCGGGCCGGGTCGCGGATCCGGCGGGCCAGCTCGGCCACCCGGACCCCGAGCGTGGCCGGCGGAAGCCGGTCGAGATGGCGCGCCGCCCGCTCGGCGAGCCGCCTCGCGGCAGGGCCGCCCGCCTCGCGCTTCAGCTCCGAGGCGGCCAGCTGGACCAGCGCCTGGAGCAGGCGGCCCTCGGCGCTGCTGCGGCCGGCGGCGCGCCAGAGCACCTCGAAGACCTCGTGGGCCTCGAACCAGCGACCCGCCTCGAACAACGCGAGACCCTGGTCGAAGCGGAGCGAGAAGTCGCCGCCGAGCTCGGGCCGCGTCGGCCTACTCGTGCGTGATCGTGCGGCGCAGCAGCGCGCCGCCCGCGCGGCGCGCGACCACGGCCGGGAGCGCGCGCAGCACGGCCCCCATCACCTTGTTGCCGCGGCCCGGGATCACGATCAGCTCGCCGCGCCGCAACCCCTCGAGCGACGCCTCGACCACCGCTTCGGGCGCCATCCACGCGAAGCTCGGGATGTCGCCGGTCGCGACCCCCGCCACCTCCTGGAACTCGGTGCGCGTGAAGCCGGGACACAAGAGCTGGAGCCGGATGCCGCTGCCGCGCAGCTCCTCGCTGAGCGCCTGGGTGAACGAGTTGACGAAGGCCTTGGTGGCGGCGTAGGTCGCGGTGTAGGGCCCCGGCTGGAAGCCGGCGAGCGAGGAGACGTTCACGATCGAGCCGTGCCGGCGCGCAGCGAAGGCCGCGAGCGCGGCGTGCGTGAGCCGGACGAGCGCGAGCACGTTCAGGCGGATCTCCTCCTCCTCGGCGTCGCGATCGAGCTCCGCGAACGGGCCGCTCGTGCCGAAGCCGGCGTTGTTCACCAGCAGCTCCAGCGTCGGCTCCTTGGCGACGCGCTCCTCGACCGCGCGCACGCCGTCCGGCTTGGTGAGGTCGGCGGCCAGCACGTCGACGCGGCGGCCGTGGGTCTCGGTGAGCTTTGCGGCCAGCTCGTCGAGGCGCTCGCGGCGGCGCGCCACCAGGACGAGGTCCCAGGCGTCGCGCGCCAGACGCTCGGCGAAGGCGCAGCCGATGCCGGCAGAGGCGCCCGTCACGAGCGCGAGGCGGCGCGGGCCGCCGCTCGACTCGGGAGGCGCGGAATCGTTCGCGTTGGACATGGCGGGCTCCGAAGGTAGGTGGCCGGATCCTACAGCAGCTCGAGGACCCGCTCCGGCGGGCGTCCCACCACGGCGCGCCGGCCGCGCACCAGGATCGGCCGCTCGATCAGGATCGGATGCGCGGCCATCGCCGCGAGCACCGCTTCGTCGCCGGCGTCGGCAGCGAGCCCGGCCTCCGCCCAGGCCGCCTCGCCGCGCCGGGCCCACTCGCGCGCCGGGCGCCCGAGCCGCGCCGCGAGGTCGCGGAGCTCGGCCAGGCTCAGCGGCTCCTCGAGGTAGAGGCGCTCGCCGAACGCGACGGCGCGCCGCTCGAGCAGCGCGCGGGCCGCGCGCGACTTCGAGCAGCGCGGATTGTGGAGCAGCAGCAGCGAGGCGTCCGAAGCGGGAAGGCTCGGCACGCGGGCACGATAGCTCCGGCGCTGGCCGAAGACCGCCGCCCTCTGTCATCCTCGCGGCCATGAGTCTGCTCCAGCGCCTGCTCGGCAGCGCGGCTCCCGGCGCCGGCGACACCGAGGCCGTGCGGCGCATCGCCGCGCGCCTCGAGAAGCTCCCGCCCGAGCAGGCGCGCTGGCTCGCCGCCTTCTCCTACGTGCTGGCCCGCGTCGCGAATGCCGACCTCCGCATCACCGAGAGCGAGACCGACGCGATGCAGTCGCTCGTCGCGCAGGTCGCCGGCATCGGCGCCGACGAAGCCGCGCTCGCCGTCGAGATCGCCAAGTCGATGGAGCGCCTGCTCGGCGGCACCGAGAACTACGTGGTCACGCGCGAGTTCCGCGCCATCTCCGACCGCGCCCAGCGCACCCGCCTGCTCGAGTGCCTGTACGCCGTCGCCGCCGCGGACGGCGCGATCTCGAGCGAGGAGAGCGTCGAGATCGCCAAGATCGCCGAGGAGCTCGGCTTCACGCGGGAGGAGGCGCTCGCGCTGCGCGCGCCGTGGCTCGACAAGGTCTCGGCGCTGCGCGATCTGCGCAAGAACGGCTAGAGTCCGCGCCCCAAGCGTCGGAGGAGGACAGCATGGCTGCGAAGAAGAAGGCGGCGAAGCGGAGCGCGAAGCCGGCCGGCAAGGGGCGGGCTGCAACGCGCGCCGCCAAGCCGAGCACGCCGAAGAAGGCGGGCGTTCGGGCGGGCGAAGAAGAGGTCGTCTACAGCGACGTGCGCCGCGAGATGCGCTCGCGCCTGATCGGCCGCCTGCTCGGGACCTAGGAGCGGATCAGCAGCAGCGTCTTCGGGTCGAGCGCGACGTGGAGCGCCGCGAGATCCGGGCTGTCGTGGTCCTTGAGCGCGCGCAGCGCCACGGCGTCGTGGCCGCCGGGATGCCCGGCTCCCTCGGGCTCGAGCGCCAGGATCACCCCGAACAGATCCTCGACCGGGCGCAGCGGCTCGGGCAGCGACGGGATGCGCTCCGAGCCCACGGGGGCAGAGATCCAGATCTCCGCCTCGCTCGCGCGCGCGACGGCGCCCCACTGCGCCAGCTCCTCGCGCGAGCGCTGCGCCACGTCGAGCCCGTCGACCACGATCAGCTCCGGCCGCGCCCCGAGCCCGGCCTCGAGGTCGAGCGCCTCGCGCAGCCGCTTGGCGTCGAAGGCGCCGGGGGAGTAGGCGCGGATGCGGCGCAGCCGGTCGATCTCGGCGTGGACCGCCTTGGCGTTGGCGAGGTGCGTGGTCGCCGCCAGGTCCTCGAACACGGTGTCGTAGAAGACGCGCACGTGCGAGACGGTGTGGTCCAGCGCCACGTGCAGCACCGGCTTGCCGCGCAGCAGGTCGTCGAGCGCGACACCGACCAGGAACGAGGTCTTGCCGACGCCGGGGCCGGCGAGCACGAGGCCGAGGTTGCCGGGCCCGAGGCCCCCGTGGAGGCCCTTCTCGAGCAGGCGCAGCGGAGAGCGGGCATTCAGGTAGCGGCGGTACATCACTCCTCGTCCCGTCGTCGGTCGGCGTACTTCTCGAGCAGCGTCTCGGTGGCTTCCTTCGGGCACTGCAGGTAGCGCGCGAATTCCATGGTGAACTCGGCCTTGCCCTGGGTCTGCGAGCGCAGGTCGGTGGCGTAGCCGAACATCTCGGCGAGCGGCACCTCCGCCTCGACCCGGCAGAAGCCGCCCTCCTCGGTGGTGCCGATCACGGTGCCGCGCCGCTGCATCACCGTCTTCAGCACGGCGCCCTGGAACTCGGAGGGGCCTTCGACGGCGAGCTTCATCACCGGCTCGAGGATGATCGGCTTCGCCTGCGCGTAGCAGGAGCGGAAGGCGCCGCGCGCCGCGGCCTGGAACGCCATCTCCGACGAGTCGACCGAATGCGCCTGGCCGTCGTTCACGACGACGCGCATGCCGATCACCGGGAATCCGATCAGGCGGCCCTTGTCGAGCGAGCTGCGGAAGCCCTTCTCGACCGCCGGGATGTACTCGGTCGGGATCGCGCCGCCGCGCACCTCGTTCACGAACTCGAAGGGCCGCTCGTCGCCCTCCGGCAGCGGCTCGATGTAGCCCGCCACCTTGCCGTACTGGCCCGAGCCGCCGGTCTGCTTCTTGTGCACGTAGTGGAAGTCGGCGCGCTGCGAGATCGTCTCGCGGTAGGCGACCTGCGGCGCCCCGGTCTGCACCTCGACCTTGTACTCGCGCTTCATGCGCTCGATGTAGACGTCGAGGTGCAGCTCGCCCATGCCCGAGATCACGGTCTCGTTGCTCTCCGGATCGACCGCCGAGCGGAAGGTCGGGTCCTCGCGCACGAAGCGGCCGAGCGCCTTCGCCAGGTTGTCCTGCGCCTTGTTGTCCTTGGCCTTGATCGCGATCGAGACCACCGGATCCGGCACGTGCATCGAGCTCATCGCGACCTCGATCGAGCCGTCCGTGAAGGTGTCACCCGACGCGCACTCGATGCCGAACAACGCGACGATGTCGCCGGCGCTCGCGCTCTCGATGTCCTCCATCTCGTCGGCGTGCATGCGCACCAGCCGGCCGACCTTGTGGCGGCGCTGGGTGCGGCTGTTCACGATGTTGGTGCCCTTGGCGAGCGTGCCCTGGTACACGCGCGTGTAGGTGAGCTGGCCGTAGCGCCCCTCTTCGAGCTTGAAGGCCAGCGCCACCAGCGGCTTCTGCGGATCCGCCGACAGCACGATCGGCGCCTCGTCGTTGGTGAGATCGACGGCGGTGTTCTCGACGTCGGTCGGGCACGGCAGGTAGCGCACCACGCCGTCGAGCAGCAGCTGCACGCCCTTGTTCTTGTAGGCCGAGCCCATGAACACGGGGGTCAGCTCGCGCGAAAGCGTGCCGCGCCGCACCGCCTGGTGGATCAGCTCCTCGGTGACGCGCTCCTCGAGGATCGCCTCGGTGAGCTCGTCGGAGAACATCGAGACCGCGTCGAGCATCGCCTCGCGGGCGGTTTCGGCCTCGTCGCGCAGCTCCGCCGGGATCTCGCTGCGCACGATGTGCTCGCCGTTGTCGCCCTGGAAGTGCACGGCCTGCATCGTCACCAGGTCGATGACGCCCTCGTGCGCCGCCTCGACGCCGATCGGGAGCTGCATCATCACCGCGTTGTGGCCGAGCTTTTCGCGCAGCTGCTCGCTCACGCGGCGCGGGTTGGCGCCGGAGCGGTCGAGCTTGTTGATGAAGGCCAGCCGCGGGACCTTGTAGCGGCGCATCTGGCGGTCCACGGTGAGCGACTGCGACTGCACGCCCGCCACGCCGCACAGCACCAGGATCGCGCCGTCGAGCACGCGCAACGCGCGCTCCACCTCGATGGTGAAGTCCACGTGTCCGGGCGTGTCGATGATGTTGACGTGGTGGTCGTCCCAGACCGTGTAGGTCGCGGCGGACTGGATCGTGATGCCGCGCTCGCGCTCGAGCTCCATGAAGTCCATGGTGGCCCCGGCGCCGTCCTTGCCCTTCACCTCGCTGATCCGGTGGATGCGCTTGGTGTAGTAGAGGATGCGCTCGGTGAGCGTGGTCTTGCCCGAGTCGATGTGGGCGCTGATTCCGATGTTTCGGATCTTGGAGAGGTCGTTGATCATGGCGCGGCAGACTCTCGCAGGGGGTGCAGCGGCCCCGCAGGGGCCATCGGGGAGCGCGGACCTTAGCGAAAACGCTCGCCCGCTTCGAGCCCGGCCTCGGCGGCGGCGAGCTTCGCGCCGCCACCCAGGCGCAGCTTGCCGATCGAGAGCCGCCCGCCGCGCGCGGCGATCAGCAAGCGCCCGTCCTGCAAGCCGATCGCGGTCCCCGGCGGCTCGGGACCCGCTCCCGGCAGCAGGCGCGCGTCGAAGAGCCGCAGCATCTGGCCGCGGTGGAGGGCGTGCGCGCCGGGCTGCGGGTCGCAGCCGCGCACCAGCCGATCGAGCTCCGCGGCCGGACGCTGCCAGTCGATCCGGGCGGCTTCGTCGGTCACGAGGCCCTGAAAGCTCGCGGCCGACTCGTCCTGCGCGCGCAGCCGTGCGCGACCGCGGTCCACGGCGTCCACGGCCTCGAGCATGGCGTCGACGCCGAGCGGGTAGAGCTTCTGGAAGTAGAGCGTCGCGGCGTTGTCGGTGTCGTCGATGCGCACGCCACCGCGCTGCACCACGATCGGTCCGGTGTCGACGCCCGCGTCGGGCCGGAACACGGTGACGCCCGTCTCGCGCTCGCCGAGGATGATCTGCCACGCGATCGCGGCGCCGCCGCGGAAGCGCGGCAGCAGCGAGGGGTGGAAGCAGAGCGAGCCGAGCCGCGGCGCCTCGACGATCTGCGCCGGCAGGATCGCGGTCGTGTAGGGCATCAGGTTGAGCTCGGCGCCGAGCGCGCGGTACTCGGCGACCCGCTCGGGAATCGCCTGGCCGCCGCGCCGGAACGCCTTGTAGCGGAAGCTCGAGAAGCCGCGCTTCGCGGCTTCCTCGGCCAGTGGGTCGGGACGCCCACCCGCCGCGTCGGGCGGCGCGTAGACCCCGACGATCTCGTGTCCGGCTTCGACGAGCCGCACCAGCACGTCGCGCGCGAAGGCGGCCTGTCCGAACAGCGCGATGCGGCGGGCCATCGCCTTACCCTAGTCGGTCGTCAGGGCGCTTGCGAGCGATCGCCGACGGGCCCTCGCGGGCGCGCCGGAATGCCGTGGACGAGGGTGTGATCGGGCACGTCGCGGTTCACCAGCGAGCGCGCGCCGACCACCACGTGGGAGCCGATCCGGACGCCGCGCAGCACGGTCACGTCCGAGGTGATCCAGACGTGGTCGCCGAGCTCGATCGGCGCGCCGCGCTCGCGATGCTCGGCGTCGAGGTCGTGCTGGTCCGAGTCGATCAGCCGGCAGCCCGGGCCGATCCATGCGCGGCGCCCGCACAGGATCGCGTGCTTCGCCGAGAGGTGGCAGCCGTTCAGCCAGCTGTCGGAACCGAGCACGAGCCGCGCGCCGGCGAAGACGGCGATGTGGATCGGCTCGAGCTCCGTGCGCAGCCAGGTGCGCTCGCCGATCTCCACCTGCGCGCCCGGGCCGAGCAGGAGCGTGAGCGCGCCGGGCGTGCGCTCGGTGGCGACGTGCGCCCCGATGCGGAGCCGCGCGCCCGGGCCCATCGCGATGCGCGCGACCGCGAGGTTCGTGCTCGCGGTGGCATGCATCTCGAAGCCCGGGTGGTCGGAGGCGAGGCGGCGCAGGCGCGAGCGGTCGCGCCGCTGGATCGCCCGGAGCAGCCAGCGGACGCGGAGCCCGGGCCCGGCTGCCGTGGTCAGCTCCCGCCGTCGGGGCCGCTCTGCCCTTCGCGCAGGCGGAAGGTGATGAAGCCGTGCGTCGGGTCGTAGGGCGAGAGGCCGACCTGCACGCGATCGCCGGGGATCACGCGGATGCGGAAGCGCCGCATGCGGCCCGAGAGCTGCGCCGTCACGGTCTGACCCGAGTCGAGGCCGACCTGATAGCGACCGCCGCCGAGGATCTTCTCGACGGTTCCCGTCGCCTGGATCAGGTCGTCGCGCGCCACGGACCGCTGCGCCCCTCCGCGAGTGCGCGAGGGTTTAGCACGGCGGGCGCAGCACCGCAGGGCAACAGCGAGCGCCATGCAGCGCCGCCGGGCGCCACGCATGCGCTAGGGGGTCTGGAACGTGGCTCTCGCCTCCACGATGTAGGCGCCCGCGACCAGGTCGAAGCTCGACGCGGCGGCGCACGCGCCCGCCGTGCAGGACGCCAGCGTCACGCGCTGCGACGTCGCGGCTCCACCGACCTTGGGCTTCACCGTCACCTCCACGTCGGTGCCGGCCGGCACGTCGGCCGTGGCGAGGTCGATCTGGATCGCCCCCGGCGCGTTCACCAGCATGTCGATCTGGTTGAGGTAGCCGATCGGCTGGGCGGGCGTGGCGTTCCCGTCGATCTTCGTGATCCGGACCGTCGGGGTGACCGGGTTGGTGAGCGGGCCGGGGGCCGGCGCGCGCACCGCGATGGGGTCGGTGCCGCTGGCGCTGAACGTGTTGGTGATCGCTTCGAGCCGGATGCGACCCGCGCTTCCCCCAACGCCGCCGAATTCGCCGCAGCAGCCATAATTTCCGCCGCGCGCGAGGACCTGCCCGCCGCCCTGGATGGTCCGCGCGGCGAGCCGGATCGCGCCGCCGCTCCCACCCGAGCCAGGGGACGAGCAAGTGTTGTTGCCGCGCGTCCCGCCGACGCCGCCGTCCGCCCAGACGATGCCATTGGTCTGGATGTCAATCGTGCCGTTCGCCGCGATGAGCAGCGCTCCGCCGCCGCCGCCGCCGCCCCCCGCCGAGCAGGTGCTGCTCGCCGCGAGCGAGAGACCACCGCCCCCGCCCGAGCCACCCACGAGCGGGCGCAGCTCGGGCACGCTCAGCAGCGCGCCTCCGATCGGAGGAATGTGTGTGCTCGCTATGCCGCCGGCTCCACCGCCCGGGCCGATTCCCGTGCCGCCATCGGCGGCGAGGTTGACGATCTGGTAGGCGCCGTCGCCGCCGGCGAAGCCGCCCGGTCCGCCGCCACCCGGTGTGCCGGCTGCACCTGCCGAGCCGTCGCCACCGGGGAAGCCGCTCACGTTGATGCGACCCCCGCTCTGGATCGTCACGTCGTGCTTGACGAGCAGCGTGACGGGCGTGTTCGCCTTGTTGTTGATGAACGACATGCTGAGATTGCAGCCGCGCGCATCGAGTCCGACGGTGATGCTGTCGAAGACCAGCACGCCGTCGCCGTCCGGTTGAAGCGGGATCCGGATCGCGTCCTCGCAGCTCGCGTAGAAGTTGTTGACCAGCGTGCTGCCCGGCGGCCACGTCGAGGGGTCGCTCGACGAGAAGCTGCCGAGGCCATTGGTGCTCCCCTCGCAGCCGCAGAAGTCGAAGCTCTGCGCGCCCGCGTCTCCGGCGGCGAGGAGCGTGCAGAGCACCGCGACGAGCGCGATCACTCCGCGACTCCGTTCCCGATCTCGATTCGACATGGCTTCTCTCCTTCGCTGGATGTCCGTGCCGCGTCCGGCTAGGGCCGCGGCGGCTGCACCTGGATCCCGACCGGCGGCGCGACCGTCGGCGGCTGCACGGCCGCCCTCGGCACGCCCACGACGACGCGCAGCGTGCGGAGCTCGACGCCGAAGCGCAGGTCGATGCGCGTCTCCGCCGCGCCGGCGGCGACCGCGTGGACCGTGAGCGAGATCGACCTCTGGCCGGTCGCAAGCAGCTGGCTGCCGGGCGTCACCGTCGCGATCGACGCGTCGAGGCTCGCGGCGGTGACCGGGAGGTCCGCGAGCGAGCCGAACGACAGCAGCGGGATCGAGACGGTCTTGGTGTCGCCCGGGTCGAGGAAGAGCATCCCGGCGTTGCCGGCCTCCAGGACGACGAGACCGATCGGCGGCGCCACGATCGGCGGCGTCTGGCCTGCGCTCGGCGTGCCGACCACGACGTGGAGCTCGCGGGCGACGCTGCCCGCCGTGAGCGTGAGCCGCGCATCGCCCGGAGCGCCGGCGCTGATCGCGAGGGTCACATCGGTCGCGCCGGCCGCGATCGCCGCGGGGGCGAGAACGCCGGCCACCGTCGGATCGCTGCTCGTCACCGACACCGGCGTGTTCTGGGACGCCGGGACGTCGAGCATCCGCAGCCGGATCGGGCTCGTCGCCGCAGCGGGAACGATCACCTCGCCGAGCGACGGCAGCGGCAGCACGACGGCGCCGACCGGCGGGGCCAGGACGGGCGGCGTCGCGCCGGCGTTCGGGGCGCCGACGCTGACGCGCAGCTCGCGGCCCTGCTCTCCGGCCCGCAGCGAGAGCGTCGCCTGGCCCGCCGCGCCGGTCTGCACCACCAGCGCCGCGTCGGTCGAGCCGGCCGGCACCCGAACGGTGCCCACGATCTGCGCGACGGCGGGATCCGTGCTGGACGCCGTGAAGAGGAGGTCCTGCGCGGCGGGCGCGTCGAGCAGGCGCAGCGAGAGCGCGCGCGACCCGCTCGGCGCGAGGAACACGTCCCCGAGCGACGGCAGCGGCAGCACGACCATCCCGATCGGCGGAGCCAGCGTGGCCGGCGTCTCGTCGAGCCCGACGGCGCCCACGACGACGTGCAGCTCGAGGCCCGTACTGCCGGCGTGCAGCACGAGGACGGCCTCGCCCTCGGCGCCGCTCGTGATCACGAGCACGGCGTCGGTGCTGCCGGCCTGGATCGAGACCGCGCCGGCGGTCGCCACCGCGGCGTTGCTCGACTCGATCGTCACGGGCGTGGTCTGCGCGGCCGGCGCGTGGAGGAGCCGCAGCCGCACGCTCCGCGTCACCGCGGGCGGCAGCACGATCTGGCCGGCGGAAGCGAAGGGCCGGATCGCGGCGCCGACCGGCGACGCGACCATCGGCGGCGTGGCGTCGGGCGGCGGCGCCTCGGTGAAGATCGTCGGAGCGAGGGCCTCGCTCACGGACGCGATCGTCGACGCCACCCCCTGCGCCGAGGTCGCCGTCACCGCGGTGCCGCCCGTCGCGAGGCCCGTCACGAGGATGTCGAGCGCGCTCGCACCGGCCGGGAACACCACCGACGCGGGCACCGCGGCGATCGTCGGGTCGAAGGCAACGAGCGAGACGACGAGGCTCGCAGGCGGCGGGCTCGACGCCACCAGACGCAGCGCAGCGCTGCCGCCGAGAGGCACGCCGGTGAGCGCGCGCTCGAAGCGCAGGCCCGGCACGACCTGGACCGTCAGGCCATCGGTCGCGATCTCGCCGCCGTTCGCGTCGCGCGCGCGAGCGGTGATGGCGAGCGACGGGACGTCGGCCGCGGCCGGTACGGCGAAGCTCGCCTGGAAGATCGGACCTGCCAACGGCGCGAGCACCGTTCCGTTGATCTCGAAGACCACGCTCGCGATGCCGAGGCCGGCGCTGCCGCGCGCCTCGAGGACGAGGCTCGAACGCTCCACCACCGACTCGCCGCGGCGCGGTGCGACGATCGCGAAGCTCCCGGTGGTGAAGCCATGCACGATCGATGCGAACGGTGCGCCGCTGGGATCGGTGACCGGGTTGCCGTCCGCGCCGCGCAGCGCGCCGGATAGCTCGACCTGGTAGCTCTTCTCGAAGCCGAGCGCGTCGCGGAGCTCGGCGACCAGGCACCGATCGCCGCTCTCGAGCCGCCGGTCGACGGGGAGCTCGGCGCTCCCGGCGGCCGGGTCGAGAACGCGCAGCGCGGCGCTCGCGGCCGACGTCGCGGCGAGCGCGTCGTCGAAGCAGGCGCGCAGCAGCGGCCGCACCGAGGCGCCGGTCTCGCCGTCGGCCGGTAGCAGCTCGAGCAGGCGCGGGCCCTGCAGGTCGGCGCCGGCGGTGGTGAAGCGGCTCTCGAAGGGCGCGGCGAGCGCGTTGCCGGCGAGATCGGCCACCGCCGTCGTCACGAAGACGCGATGCCCGGTCGCGGCCGCAAGCGGCGCCGCCGGGGTGAGCGTCGCCGTCCGGCCGTCCCCCGAGAGCGCCAGCGCCGCCGCGACGGGCGACCCGGCGGCCTCGAGCCCGATGCTCTGCGGTGTCACGCTCGCGGCGGCAAGCGGCTCGCTGAAGCGGATGCTCACGAGCGCGCCGGGCGCCACGCCCGTCGCGCCGTCGGGCGGGTCCACCGAGATCACGCTGGGCGGGATCGTGTCGGCCACCGTCAGCGAGACGCTCGCCGTGGCCGCGTTGCCGGAGGCGTCTTCGGCGCTGGCGTCGAGCGCGATCTGAGCGCCGGCCGCTGCGCCCGCCGGCACGTCGATCGCGAAGTCCGCCTCGGCCTGCGCGAGCGGCGGGGCAAAGCGCTGCTCGCCCGCGCCGCTGGCCGCGCCGCTCGCGCCGAACGCGATGCGGCGCACCCCGCCCGGATCGCTCGCGGCGACGCGCAGCGCGACGTGCGCGCCGGGCGCGACGCGCGTCCCGGAGGCGGGCTCAAGCAGCGCGATCGAGGGCGGACTCAGGTCGGCGACGGTGAGCGCGAGGCTCGCGGGCGGGCTCGCGTTGCCGGCGGCGTCGAAGGCGGTCGCGACGATCGCGAGCTGCGCGCCGGGCGCCAGGCTCGCCGGCACCGGCACCGCGAAGTCCTGCACCGCGGCCGGCGTCGAGCCGAAGCTCCGCACCTGCGTCGCGGCGCCGGGCGCCGCCAGCTCGATGCGGACCACGCCCGTCTCGTCGCTCGCGGTGGCGCGCAGCTGCGCGTCGTGCCCCGCCTCGACCAGCAGCGAGCCCGAGAGCGAAGCGAGGCTGACGCTCGGCGGCAGCCGATCCGCGATGCGCAGCGCGAGCAGCCGGCTCGCGGCGTTGCCGGCCGCGTCGCGGGCGCGCGCGGTGAGCGTCAGGGCGCCCGGCGCGGCGCCGGCCGGGATCGGGATCTGGAAGGTGGCCGCCGCCGGCGAGGCGGCCGGTGCGATGGAGCGCACCTGGTCGAAGCCAAACGCCGGAGCCGCGAGGCCGAGCTCCGCCACTCCGCTCGCGTCGTCGCCGCGCACGAAGACCGAGAGCGTCGCGCCGGGCTCCACGAGCGTGCCCGCGGGCGGGCTCCCGATCGTGATCGAGGGCGCGAGCTGGTCGCCGACGGTGAGCGCCGCCGTCTGCGCCGAGCTCGCCGACACGCCGAGCGCGTCGCTCGCCGCCGCACGCACCCGCAGCGTCGAGCCGACCGGAGCGTCGCTCGGAACGCGGAACGAGAAGCTGGCGGTCGCGCTCTCGGCGGCGCCCGCGGGCTGGGCGCCCGCCGCGACCGCGCCGTCGTTCACGGCGAAGCGCAGCTCGGCCAGGCCGACGTCGTCGCTGGCGCTCACCTGCACGGCGACGGTCGCCCCCTGCGAGACCGAGCCGCTCGCCGGCGCGAGCAGCGACACGACGGGGGGCTGGTTCGGCGCGATGGCGAGCGCCACCACGCGCGCCGGCGAGCGGTTGCCCGCGGCGTCGACGGCGACCGCGGAGAGCGTCGCGCCCGCACCGAGCGCCGGGTCGAGCAACAGCGCCTGCTCGAAGGGCGCCTCGGTGTCGGTCCCGAGCAGGGCGCCGTTCAGGTAGAACTCGACGCGCGCGCCGGGCTCGGCGCCAGCGAGCGCCGCCTGCGCCAGCACGCTGCGGCCCGCGACCAGCCGCGCGCCGGGCGCGAGCGCCAGGGATGCGAGCGCGGGGGCCTGCGTGTCGATGCTGGCGAAGCGGCTCACCAGCGCCGCGTCGGCCATCTCGTTGCCGCTGCGGTCGGCGACCGGGCCGGTGAGCGTCGCGGTGTAGCTCTGGTTGGGCGAGAGCGACGCGGCAGGGGTGAACACCACCACGCGGCCGCCCAGGATCGGCTGGGCGTTGAGCTGGCCCGCGACCGCGCGCCCGGCGCCGTCGCGCAGCGCGAACGACTGGATCGAGGCCGCGTCGATCGGCTCCGAGAACTCGAAGCGCACCACGGCGGTGAGGTCCACCTCGCCGCTGCCATCGGCGGGCGAGACCGAGACGAGGCGCGGCGGCGTGGAGTCGCGGGTGCTGAAGGCGAAGCGGAAGTCGGCTCCCAGCGAGAGGCCCGCGAGGTCGTGCACGCCCGGTGCGAGCACCTGGCCTTCGAAGCCGAGCACATCGGCGGCGAGCGCCACGCTGACGTTCTGGAGATCGGGGAGCGGCGCCGCGGGCGTAAAGCGCGCCAGCGCGCCGTTCTCCGCGAGCGCGAGCTGGCCCGCCACGGGAACCCCCGCGACGCGCACCGCGAACGTTTCGGCCGTGATCGAGGCCGGGTCGACCGGCTCGGAGAAGCGCACCTCGATCGCCGCGCTCGGGTCGACGCCCGAAGCCCCGGCGCCGGGCAGCGTCGCGACGACGACGGGCGCGGCGGCGTCGAGGGCGACGGTGCCGAGCTCGATCGACTGGCCGTTGCTGGCGATCGTGAGCGCGCGGGACGCGACGCCGCGGCTGACGGGCTCGCGGATCGAGAGTGTGTAGCTGCCGAGCGGGATGCCCTCGAAGCGCAGCGCAGCGGAGGCGTCCGCGACGTGCGAGAGACGGTGGCCGGCGCCGTCGAGCGTCGCCACGGCGCCCTCCGCCGGCGTCGACCCGTCCGCGAGCACGACGCGCAGCGCGACGGAGCCGGCCTGCTGGAGGCGGATCGCCTGGTGCGCGGCGTCCGCGTCGTCGTCCGCGAAGGCCACCACCTGCCGGTGCGACGCGATCTCTGCGTCCGCCGCTCCGCCGAGCTGCGGGGTCTGGAGGTTGGTGTGCACCGTGAGCGAGAACGCGCCGACCGCGACGCCGTCGAAGGCGAAGCGCCCGTCCGCCCCGGTGATGCGGCTGTGCGCGGGCCCGCCGAAGGGGCTCGTCGAGGCCAGCGTCACCGAGGCGCCTTCGACCGGCGCGGCGCCCAGCGAGTCGAGCACGACGCCCTCGACGCGGCCCGTGCCGCGCAGCGCGAGCGCGGCGGCCGCGACGTCGCCGTCGAAGCGGATGTGCGCCGTGCCCGTGGCACCGTCGTCACCGAGCAGCGTGCGGGCGGTCAGGGCGTAGTCGCCCACCGGCAGGAAGGCGGGCGTGGCGAAGGCGCCCTGCGCGTCGGTCTGCACCGATTCGTCGATCCCGTTGCCCTCGACGCGGACCTCGACGCCGGCCGCGACCGGAGCGCCGAGGAAGGGCGTCCCGTCGGGATGGATCGGCTGACCCTGCGCGTCGAGCAGCACCCCGGGCCCGTAGACGACGCCGCTGATGCCGCCGCTAGCCTCGAGGAACACGTCGGTGCTGGCGACGTCGCCGTCGCGGGCGAGCGTGCCCTGCGCGGCGCCGGCGAGCCCCGTCTGGGCGTCGTGCACCGTCACGGTGTAGGAGCCGAGCGGAACGCCCGGCAGCGCGTAGACGCCGCTCGCGTCGCTGCGCGTCACGAGCCGATCGGAGAAGCTGCCCGACGGGAGCAGCGCGACGTCGATGCCGGCGAGGGCGTGCGATCCGTCGCTCGAGAACACCGACCCCGTCACCTGCCCGAGACCGACCAGCGTGACCGGCGTCTCGACGGTCTGGCCGTCCGCGGTGAGCGTGCCGCTCGCCGAGCCGCGCCGCGCCGTGAACGGCTCGAACACGTCGACGCGGAAGAAGCCGCCCGGCACGTTCTCAGCGAGGTAGCGACCGTCGGAGCCGCTGCTGGCCAGGATCTCGACGCCTCCGCTCGCGCGCACGCGCACCTCGGCGGGGTTGGCGCTCGGCGTGCCGTCGGCGCGGAACACGGTACCCGCGACGCTGCCGAAGATCGCCGCGTCGACGACCTGACCAGCCGCGTTGGTGACGGCGCCGAGCCGCAGCGTGATCGGGATCTCCAGGCCGTTCGGCGGATCGACCGGGACCACGCCGGCCGCGCTGCCGCGCTGTGGCGAGCCCGGCAGCACCGCGGCGACGGAGAAGCCGCCCTCGGGCAGCGGGAAGAACTCGACTTCGCCGTTCGGGTCGCTGAAGGCGGCCGGCGGATCGTCGTCGAGGCTCGACGCGGTGGTGAGCTGGACGCGGGCGCCTTCGACCGGCGTCTGGCCGTCGTTCTCGACGACCCGCACTCGCGTGCCCGCCACGTCGGCGAGGCGCACGTCCACCGTCGCGAACTCCCCGATCGGCAGCTTCGGCACCGCCCCGATCGCCTGGCCGCGCAGCCGCACGTTGAGCAGCCGCCGACCGGTCGCGTCGGCGAACAGCTCGCTCTGCATCTCGGCGGGGGTGTGCGCGGCGATCGCCGGGTCGGGCACGCCCGTGTCGGCGCTCAGCACGAAGCCGCCGCGCAGCACCAGCGGCAGCTCGAAGCGGCCGTGCTCGTCGGTCGTGACCTCGACCTCGGGCGGCACCGGCGAGGGCACCGAGCCCACGCCCGCGATCTGCACCTCGCCGCTCGGCTGCAGCGAGCGCAGCCGCACCGCCACGTCGGCGCCGGCCGGCGTCATCCCGTCTGGCATCAACACGGTCCCGTGTAGAGCGCCGGTGGCGGGCTCGAGCACGATGTCGCCGACGTCGACCTCGCGCGCCGCGGGATCGGTCGTGCGCGGGATCTCGCCCGCGACCTCGGCGGGCGTCAGGAAGGCGCCGAGCGCCGCCACGGTGAACGGACCGCCGGTCGCGTCGCCGTTGAAGCGGAAGCGGCCGGTTACCTCGCCGCCTGGGCCGAGCACGTCGCTGCGCAGCGTCGCCGACTCGTCGATCAGCATGAAGAACTCGTTCACCGGCGCGTTGAGGCCGTTCTCCGCGATGGTGTGATTGACGAAGTCCGTGAGCTCCGGGATCTGCGCGAACTGCTGCAGCACGTCGAGCCCGAGCGCCGCGTTGTCGGCCGGGCCTTCGTCGGTGATGATGCGCCACACCTTGCGCGTCACGACGACGTCGGCGATCACCGGCGTGCCGTTGTCCTGCACCACGCGCCCGCTGATCTCGCCGAGGCCGCGGAAGACCACGTCGGCGTCGCGCAGATCGCCGGCGAAGCGGATCTCGGTGAGCGCCATGCCACCGTCCATGTCGGCGCGGCGGATCGCGCGGACCGAGTACGGGCCGACCGGGTAGTTGCGGAACGCGTAGCGGCCCTGCTCGTCGCTGAAGGTCTCGGCGATCACGCCCTTGCCGCCGTCGGGACCCGACCAGAGCTGGAGCTTCTGCGAGGGGATCGGCGTGGTGCCGTCGGCCTCCAGCGCGCTGCCGCTGATCGAGCCCACCGGCCCGAGTGCGATGACGACGTCCTGCACGTCGTGCGGGCCGGTGGTCGTGACGCTGAGCTGGCCGAGGCTCGGCGAGTCGAAGCCCTGGCCCTGGATCGTGAAGGTGCCGAGCGGGAGGCCGACGATCTCGAAGCGGCCGCTGGCGTCGGCGTGCGTGAGCGTCGGCCCGCCCGCCACCAGCGCGAAGGGGACCGGCGCGCCGAGCGCGTCGACCACGAGGCCGCGCAGCGTGCCGCCGCCGCCCGGCAGCACCAGCGCGAGCGCGGTGTCCGCGCCCGCCGCCACGATGCCGCGCGCCTCGGCCTGCTCGAAGGTCGAGACGCGCTGGGCGAGCAGGTGGACGTCGCCGGCCGGCACGTTCTCGAAGTGGAAGGCGCCCGAGGCGTCGGTCAGCGCGGCGCCGATCAGGCCCTCGCTGCTCGAGAGCCCGTCCAGCCCGAAGCCGGTGAGCACGCGCCCGGCGAGCTGGACCCCGACGTTCGCCGCCGGCGTCTGGCCGTCCGCCTCGAGCACCACGCCCGACACCGTTCCGAAGCGGAAGGGCGGGACCATCACCAGGTCCTGCACGACGCGCGTGCCGGCCGCCGGCAGGTTCACCGTGGTGACGCCGGTGAGGCCGTCGGACGGACGCACCACCTGCAGCGCGACGTTGCCGACCTGCAGCGAGGGGGCCTCGGCCCGCGTGCCGTCGGCTCGCAGAGCGCTGGCCGGGAAGGCGTAGTGGCCCGTCGCGTCCACCCACGAGAGCGCCTGGCCGCCCGTCGACAGGTTCGTCGCGACCACGGGGATCGACGCGGGCGTGCCCGGGTCGCCGCCCGCGATCGCGTGGCCCGCCTCGTCGAACACGTGGCCCTCGAGCGAGGCGCTGCCGCGGATCACCACGCGCAGCGAGAGCTGCTGCCCGTCGAAGGAGACGCGCGTCGAGAGCCGGCCGATCGCCCCGGTCTCCGGGTCCTGCGCCTCGAGCTTGAAGTGGTTCGTCCCGCCGGCCGCGCGCTCGTTGAGCCAGATGTCGCTGGTGCAGACGAAGTCGGGCGCCCAGCCGTCCTGCAGCACGTAGTCGATGTCGAAGCGCCCGCTCGCGTCGGCCTGCAGCGTCGAGATCGCCAGGTCCTTGGGGCAGTCCTCGAACGGCGACTTCACGAGCACCGGCTGGATGTACTGGACGCTCGCGAAGGGGATCGGGTCGCCGCTCGCCGAGACGACCTGGCCGCTGAAGCTCCCTCCCACGCCGCGCGCGGGGTCGGCGGCGATCGGCAGGGAAGCGCCGTCGAGGCGATTGCCGCGCACGTCGTCGACGTGGAAGACGCTGAGCGCGCGCGCCACGAAAGGCCCGACCGGGCGCGACAGCACGAAGAACGCCAGCCGCCGATCGGGCTGCAGCGCCACCGACAGCACCTGGTTCGCGGGCACCGCATAGTTGGCGACCGCCTCCGCCGACTCCTTCGTCACCTCCTCGCTGAACAGCACGCCCACCAGCCGCCCGAGCGGGTCGCCGTTGTCGAAGCTGGCCGTCGCGTCGGGAAGCGCCCCCTTCGCCCACTGCTGCACCGCGATCAGCGCCGGCGGCGCGTCGGCGATCGTCTCGACCACGAGCGGCGCGAGCTTCGTCTCGAAGCTCCCATCGCCGTCGGCGTCGACCTCGAGCGACGGCGGGGCGCCGCCGGGCGTGACGGCGAGGCGCCCGGCGCCGCCCGCCGCGAGGTCGACGCCCGCGAACGTCACCAGGGCGAGGCCGTCGGCGAGCCGGAGCGTCGCGCTCGGATCGACGTGCGCTGCGCCGGCTTGCGCCGAGAAGGCCAGCGTGTAGGCCGCCGCCTCGGGCGAGGCGACGAGCAGCAGCTCGTCGCCCCCGCTGGCGTCGCCGCGCAGCGGGAGCGAAGCGGCGAACGGAATCTCGTCCGCCGGGGCGGCATTCGGATCGAGCCCGCCGAGCCGCGCGCCCTGCGCGTCGCGCAGCTCCGAGCGCACGGCGGCGCCTCGGCTCGAGACGCCGAAGGCGACGAAGTCGGGTCGCGACGCGAAGCGGCTGGCGAGATCGCGCGCGAGCCGGGAGAGCGGCTGCTGAGCGAGCGCTGCGGCGAGCTGCTGCGCGGCGACCTCCGTGAAGTGCTCGCCCGCTCCCGCGGCGCGCCGCAGGGCGTCGAAGGCGCGCAGGTCCTGCTCCGCGAGCGAGCGATCGAGGGGGTCGGGGAAGAGCGTGTCGAGCCGCGCGCGGTCGTTGCCGAGCCAGTCGAGCAGCAGCTCCTCGACGGCTGCCGACGTGGCGTCGCCGAAGGCGACGTGCAGGCCCGCCTGCGCCACGCGCACGGCGCGGTCGAACACGTACGACTTGCCGATGCGCGCGACGTCCTTGGGCAATGCGCCGGCCGGCGCCGTCGCGACGCTGTAGGCCTGCCCGAGCATGCGCACCGCGGCCGAGACGAAATCGGCGGGCAGCGCGCCGACGGTCTGCGGCAGGATCAGCGTGTCGGGCGAGAGCGGAATGCCGGTGTCGCCGACGCCGGCGGTCAGCACGAAGCTGCCGTTGATCGACGGATCCGCCAGGAAGACGGTGCCCGTCACCTCGCCGGTGGTGCGCGCCTCGAGGCGCCACTCGAAGGTCGCCGACTCGCCGGGCGCGAGCGAGTCGAGCGTGTGGGCGCTGTCCTGCCCGGGCAGCAGGCGCGCGCCGGAGATCGAGCGGCGCGCCAGCTCGATGCGGAACAAGTTGGCCGGCGAGCTCGAGGTGTTGGTGACGGTGGCGAACAGCGAATAGGGCTCGCCCTCGCGCACCACCTTCGGATGCGCCAGCACCACCCCGAAGGTCGGGTTCTTCACCTGCACGACGCCGGCGGCGACGCCCTCGAGCGCGAGCGTGCGGCCGAGCGACGGCACGAACAAGTCGCCGCGCAGGTCGAAGTCCACGACGTGGGTGCCCTCGCGCAGGCCTTCGATCAGGAACTCGGCGGCGTTGGTGGCCTGGGGCGCGATCGCGTCGGAGCCGGCGGCGTCGGTGAGCGGCACGCTGGTCTGCACGCCGCCCGACGCCGTCTCGGCGACGCGCAGCGGATCGTCGCCGCTGCCGGCGATGCCGTCGTCGCCCTTCGGCAGCGCGACCGAGGCGCGCGCGGCGCGCAGCACCAGGCCCGAGCCGCCGGGCGCGGTGTTGGTCGCCTGCACGATCACGCTGAAGAACTGGTGCAGGAAGGCGAGGTTGCCGGGGATGATGATCACCCCGTCGACCGGCGGGAACGAGAACTCCTTCTCGTCCTGGTCCGGCGGCTGCCGCATCCGGAACCCGGTGAGCGAGAAGTTCGGGATGTTGATGCGGCGCAGCTGCGCGGGATCCGAGTCGAAGAGCGAGAGCTGGGGCGACTCCTGTTGCTCCGCGAACCCCTGCGCGGTGGTCGGGATGATCGCCGGGAACTCGATCTGCACCTTCTCGCTTCCCAGCGTGAGCGCCACCGCGAAGTTCAGGACCGTGAAGTTGTCGGAGTCGATCACGATCCCCTTCTGCTGGATCTCCTCCAGGCTCAGGGGTCGCGACGTGACCTGGGTGACCAGCAGCTGGTCGATCACGTTGACGACGATCGGATCGCGCGCCGGGTCGCGCCGCAGCAGCACGTTCCCGTCGGCGTCCTCCAAGCGCACGTTGGTGAGGAAGTGATCGCCGGCCGCCCGCAGCAGCGGCAGCTCCAGGAGCTGATTGGGCGGACCGGCGATCGGGACCACGGCCGAGCCGAAGCTCGGACCGGCGAGGTCCGCCTTGACGAGCGCGCCGGGCGGCGCGCTGCGCGCGGAGAAATCGGCGGGTGAGCCGAGGAAGGTCGCGACCCCGGTCGGCACGTCCTTCACGGCGGTCATCGTCGACTGCAGGCCGTCGAGGTCGGGGCGCGTGTCGAGGTCGACGGCGAGGCCGAGCACGCGGATCTGCGTCGCGCCGAGCGGCGGCGTCTGCGCGGGCGAGCGCGCCGGCGCCAGCGCGGCAGCGAGCAGCGCGAGCACCGCGACGGCGAGCGACCTGGCGCGTCGCGCCATCATGGCGACACCACCCCCCGCGCGAGCGGATTGTGCACCTTGGCGGGCGCGGGGCAGATCGGGTTGGCCGGATCGAACAGGTAGTACGCGAAGCCCGAGAAGGTCCCCGCATCGCTCACCTGACCGAGCGTGTTGTCGGGGTCGATCACGAACACGACGTCGCGCCGCGCGTTCGGCTGCACCGACGCGGCGTCGACGCGCAGGAAGAACGGCCGGCCGGCCGCGGCGCTGCCCTGCAGGATCGTGGCGGAGCTGGTGGCCAGATCGACGCGGCGCTCCTGCCCGGTGAAGACCTTGTTCTCGAACAGCCGCACCGGCAGGGCGACGAAGTCCGCCTTGCTGGTGTTGGCGATCTGGAAGCGCAGGTCGAGCTCGGGATGCGCGAGCCGCGCCGCCACGGCGGCGCTGACCCCGGCGAGGTTCGCCTGGCGCAGGCTGCGTTCGGACGGGCTGGCCGCCGCGAGCCCCCGATCGTACGCGGAACGCGCGCGATCCCGGAACGAGCGCGCCAGCGCGAGCGCGCTGGCGAGGTGGCCGTTGGCCTTGCACTCGTCCTCGAAGAGCGGCTGGAGCGCCGCGGGCTCGCGCCCCGCGACGCGGGCGAGCAGCGCGAGCGACTCGCGCTCCGCGCTCGTGAAGAGCGAGGGACACGTCGCGGTGTCGGCGGCGGCGCGCTGCACGGCAGCGGCCTCGAAGCCGGGGCAAGGCGCGGCGCCGCAGCGCGCGCCCTGCGCGCCGCTGCGCCCGAGCGCGAGCAGCGTGTTCTCCACCGCGCACGCATCGGTGGCGAGCCAGCCCGCCGCCGCGCGGAGCGCGGCGTCCGCGGCGACCTCGATCTGGCGGCGGTGGATCGACGCGAAGTAGGGATCGCCGCTCGGCTCACTCGGCGCGCTGCCGAGCGGCGCGCCGATCACGCGCAGCATGACGCCGGCGTCGAGCAGCTCGCGCTCGGCGAGCTGGGCCGCCTCGTGGCCCTCGAGGGCGGGCACCGCGCCGCGCGTCCCGAGCGTCGACGAGATCCCCGCGAGCAACGGGCCCGAGACGTCGGGTCCCGCGGAGCCGAGGTCGGCGTAGTCGCCCTCCGCGCTCCAGGCGAGCAGCTGGAGCTGGCGCGCGAGGCCGCCGTCGCGATGCGTCGCGTCCTGGTCGAGCTCGAGGCGGGCGCGGTCGAGCTCGCCGCGCGCGTGGTCGCCGGCGGCGACGGGGCCGAGCGCGTGCGCGGCCTCGCTCGCGCGCGCCGCGATGCCTTCGGCGACGCTGCGCCGCGCCGCGGCGGGCGCCGCGTCGGGTGCAAAGACCTCGAGCTCGATCGGGTCGAGGCCGGGCTCATAGACGCCGCTGCAGGCGTCGCACGAGAGGTCGCTGCCGAGTAGTCCCTTCCGCCACAGGCACGCGGCGCGCCCGTGCGCGAGCACGGCGACGCCGGTCGGGCTCGAGAGCGCGCCGGCCGAGACCGCGTCGGCGATTCCCGCGCGCACGGCCGCGGCGAGCTCGCTGCGGTCGTGCTGCACGCGCTCGCAGAACGGCGGCCGCGCGTCGAAGCGCAGCACCGGGGTCGCGTTGCCGGCGCGATCCTGACCGAAGGCGAAGAGCGCCGGCGCGCTGCGTGCATCGACGCTGAACGGACCCTGGTAGCCCTGGAAGCGGCGTCCGTCGAGAGACAAGAAGAGGTGATCGGCGTCGCTCAGATCTTCGGCGCCGTCGAGCAGCAGCAGCTTGTGGCGCCCGTCGGACAGGCGCTCGTGCGTCAGCGCGGGAGCGGTCTGGTCGTTCGCCGCGTCGCCGCTGAGGGAGACCTTGGCGGCGATCGCGGTCTCCGGGGTGCCGTCGCCGTCCGCGTCCAGGCGCAGGACCGGGGTCGCGCTGGCCGCGAGCACCAGGCTCACGCGGCGGTCGGGCGGGACCGCCTGCGGCCCGAAGCGGTGCACCGCCAGGATGGTCAGTCCGTCCTTCAGGTAGGCGTCGACCTGGACCGGCTGCTGCGTCGTCTTCCACTCGATCGTGTAGGTGCGGTCGAGGGGGGCCTCGACCTCGAAGAGCGCGTCGTCGGGCTGCCGGAAGGAGACGCCGGTGAGGACGCTCGTGAAGGGCTCGCCCGCGGCCGGCGGCGCGCCCGCGCGGCCGCCGGCACCGTCGCTGACCGCGACGCTCTCGGCCTGGGCATTGCCGATCTTCACGATCCACACGGGCGCCGCCTGCGCCGCGGAGGCGCTTCCGAGCGCGAGGACGATCCAGGCGATGTGGGCCAGCGTCTTCATTCTGCGAGACACCCCGAGTCGCTGCTGAGGTCGCGCTGCGTGGGCGCGCTCGCCGAGCAGAGCGTGCGCCGTTCGCTCGGCTGGAGCTGCACGCGGTGCGGCTGCAGCACGGAGATCACGTACTTCTGGACCAGCGGCTCGGCCAGCATGCCGTTGTGGTCCTGGTCGAGAGCCGTCGGCACGCGGTAGAGCTCCGCGGTCGGCGCGTTCAGGTTGAGCAGGTTCGGGGAGGTCCCCGGGTTCGGCGGCTGGATGCGCATCGAGCTCGCCGCCGGGACGGTGCCGTCGCCGGGCGTGCCCGTGACGGTCGTCACGTCCTTGGTGTTCAGCACGAAGCCGCCGGCGAGCTGGACCACCGTCTCCGCGGCAGCGCCGGCGATCGGATTCACCTCCGCGCTCACCGCGTCGCCCGCCAGCCCGGCGGTCCGGTCGACCAGGAAGCGCGACAGCGCGCGGTTCTGGATCGTCACGCGCTGGATGGTCTTCTCGCTGTCCGCTCCGTAGACGATGTGGTAGAGCGACTGGACATCGTCGCTGGTGGCGTCGTCCATGTTGGGGAGTCCGTGCAACGCGACGTTGTTCTGCACCGGGTGCCCGGCGCGATGCAGCAGCTGGTCCATCACGCGCCGGAACGTCGGATGGTCCGCCGCGACCGTCGACGACGGGAAGAACAGGAAGGGCCCCGGCTGGCTGGTGAAGAACGGGCTCGGGCCGACCGGCTCGGCGAGCGGCCTCACGAAATCGAAGTAGAGCGGCGCCGGCAGCAGCTCGTGCGCGCCCGGGAAGAAGTCGGCGAGGTTGCGGAGCAGGCCCGGCGAGATCAGCACCAACGTCTGGACGAAGCTCGGCACGCCGATGAAGTCGCCGGTCTCCATCACGTAGGTGCCCTTCGCAGCGCCGAGATACGGCGTGCCGAGCGTGATGATTCGTGAGATCTCGTTGGGGTGGCCGAGCACGTAGCGCCGCGCGACCAGGCCGCCCATGCTGTGCGCGACCAGGTGGATGCGGGCCTTGTCGCCGTGGATCATGCGGACGCAGCGCACGTAGTCGTCGAGCTGTGACACCGCGAGATCGACACCGATGCGCCAGTCCCAGGGGAAGACGAACAGGGTCGGCTTCGACGCGCCGGGCGCCGGCACCTGGCAGCCCGCCGCGGTCCGGTTGGCCGGGACCTGGTGCGCGTACTCGCGATACAGCTCGTGGCCGAAGTTCCCCTGCGAGAAGGCCTTGAGGAAGCTCCCGTAGATGTCCTTCGAGATCGGCCCGATGGAGATCGCCCGCATCGCGTCGGTCGCCTCGACGGCGCCGACGCCCGGGAAGTTCGGGTCCTGCGGATCGAGCGTGAGGAGCTCCTTGTCGCCCTTCGGCCAGAGCTCGTCGCCGCCCAGCGTCGAGACCAGGTTCAGCACCGAGCCGGCCATGCCGGGGATGAAGATCACCGGCTCGATGCCGGGCTCTCCCGGCTTGATGTCCTGCAGCTCCACCGCCGCGGAGCTGACGCCGGCGCTGAGACCGCTCGCATCGTCCGCCCGGATGGTGCTGAGCACCAGCGCGCCTCCCGGCGGGACGGTGATCTCGCACGACGGCGTCACCGTCGCGCCCGCGGCGAGCGTCCCGATCTGCAGCTGGGACGGGTCGGTGCAGGGCAGCGACGTGTCGATCACGACGCCCTGGAGATCGACGTTGCCGGTGTTGCGCACCACCCAGCGCAGCTCGACGTTCTGGCCGGCCGGCGCGGCCGCGCTGGTGCGACCCGGCAGGAAGTTGGTGCCGAACGGGAGCGGCGCCGCGGACAGCGAGAAGTCGAGGCCGGGCAGCGAAGGCGGCGGCTGCGGCGCGGCGTTGCATTCGGGGGAGCGCGGCAGCGGCACGTGGACGCCGGGCGGAAGCGGCGGCGTCAGCGCGCCGTTCGGCGTCTGCGGCGGCGTCGCCGCGTTGCTGAGCGCGAGCCCGTTCGCGAAGGGGCCCGAGCCGTCGAGGTAGTAGTAGAAGAAGCCGGCGACGTTGTTCTGCTTGTCGTACTCGACGAGCTCGTTCTCGGGGTCGACGACGAAGCTCACCGCGGACACCTGGCCCGGAGGTGGTTGCGGGAACTCGAAGAGCAACCGGGCCAGGAAGCGGTCCTCTCCACCCGTCAGCGAGACGCGCCTCGAGGAGAGCTCGGCGCCATCGCGGTAGGCGTTCACCTCCACGTCGCTCACCGGCAGGAAGCCGCCGTCGAAGACGCGCGCCGGCACCTTGAGCTTGAGGCTCGCCTTCGTCTCCGCGGTCCGTCTCTGGCACTCCGCGAGGTTCGCCTGCCGGACGGCCGCGTCGGCGTAGTTCTGGACCGAGCTCTGGTACGACGCGTTGACGTCCGTCGCGTTGTTGATGCGCTGGACCAGATCGGCCGCGCGTAGCACGAACTCGTTGGCCTTCTGCTCGGTCGCGATCGCGGGACCCACGTCGCTCTTCACGCGGAACATCTCGTGGGCGAGCAGCGCGTCGGCGCCCGAGAGCGGACCCATGCGCCGCCGCACGCTCTGGATCGCGGCGGAGGCGACGTACTCCTCGAAGCTCTCGCAGCGCTTGAAGCCGAAGTCGTCGACGCTGCTGGGAGCGGAGCCGTTCGCGAAGGGGAAGGCGGTGTTGCAGCCCGAGTCGCTGTTGTAGTCGCGCCGCGTGGTGGTCAGCAGCAATCGGTTGGTCGCCGGGTCCGCGAGCAGGCGGCCGTAGATCGCGCGAATGCCGGCCTTGGCGGCCTTGTGCAGCTCGTTCAGGAAGAACGGCCACTCGACGTCGGCGCCGGGCGGCCCCTCTCCGCGGATGCGGAAGCGCGCGCCGGACTTCTCGAACGCGAAGCCCGACTGGCAGGCCCACTCGAGCCCCTCGAGCAGCGGCACGTGGGTCGGCTCGCTGTACGACGCGCTGGTGAACACGGCGTCGCCAGGGCGGCGCGGCGCCGAGAGCAGGGAGACGCCGGAGTCCTCCAGGTCGAAGCCCAGGTCGAAGCGGTTCGACGGCGCGCCCTCGTACACGAACTCGCCTTCCAGGAACCACTTGAGCATGAGGCCGGTGCGACCCAGGCAGAGGTCGCCGTCCAAGTCGCCGTTCGCCCCGCACGGACCCTGGGGTGCGCGGTACGCGTCGACGAGATCCGCGAGCGGCACCGCGAACACCGACACCTCGCGGAACACCGAGCCGTGTGGAAGGGGCGGCAGCGGATTGCCGCCCGCGTCGACGTTGCGCATCGAGCGCGCGATCTCGTCCGAACAGGCCTGCGCCGCGCCTTGCGTCATCCCCGGGGCGTACACGAACTCGAAGTCGTAGTCGCTGTTGGCGCGCTGGAAGGCCGAGCTGCAGATACCGTCGTCGCGCCACAGGCACGCGCTGCTGCCCTGCGCGAGCAGGCCGGCGTTGGCGCCGCTCGCCGGCGTGAAGGAGAAGGCGCTGCACGCCGGCTCGGCCATCGCGTCGTCGATCGCCTTGTTGAGGTCCGCGCGCAGGTTCGCGTAGGAGTTGAAGGGGTTCTCGAACGAGACCGGCCGATGCGTGGCGTCGACGCCGACGTCCTGGTCGCAACCGAGCCGGAAGATGCGGACCCCGATTCCCTGCTGGAGCACGTAGATCAGCTGGCGCTTCTCGTCGACGATCACGTCTCTCGCGTTGCCGCCGGGGACGGCGATGGTCTGCAGGATGCGCGTGTCCTGGACCGCGAGGTTCGGGCCGAGCACGGCCCCCCCGGACACGGCGCGGCGCAGATCGACGACCAGCAGCTTCGAGCCCGCGGCGACGTAGGCGATGCCCTGCTCGGGCAGCGCGAACGCCTTGAACGACGGGCCGCCCACCGCGCCCAGCAGGATGCTCCCGATCGACTTCGGGTTGATCGGGTCGGTCACGTCGATGAAGCGGATACCGTCGTCCCCGCCGACGACGGCGAGCGAGCGCAGCTCGTCCCAGCTGGTTTGATCGTCCCCGTCGGTGTTCTCGGCGGCCCCGGTCCGCCCGTCGCCGTCGAGATCGACCGCCACGCGCGGGACGAGCGTGACCCGGAATCCGCTGCCGATCTTGACGTTGGAGATGCGCGTCATGCTCGACGCGTCCAGCAGGTCGAGCCGGTTCTCGGCCTCGTTCTTGGAGGGGTCGGGCTTGCGGATGGCCGCGACGAGGCCTTCGCGCACCGACAGGTCCTGGTAGCTGACGCCCTTGAAATCCTGGAAGCTCGCGTCGGTGTCCACCGCCGTCGCGACCACCGCCTGCACGGGCCGCGTGATCGGGACCGACACCTCGCCGCGCCCCGGCCAACCGCAGCTGTTGTGTGCGGGGTTGGTGCCGGGCAGGCAGAACTTCGCGGATGCCGGCTGCCCGTTCACGAACAGCGCGTCGAAGAAGTCGGTGGTGCCCGGGTCGACCGACGCCACGACGTGGAGCTCGTTGGGCAGGTGGTCGAGCAGCACGAAGCCGCCGACCGACTCGAAGTCGGTGTGCACCCTCCCGGGTCCGATCAGCGGATTCGGGGGACCCGGCACCACGACGCGCGCCCCGACGGAGCCGGGCAGCTCGTCGCCCGCGTCGCCGAACGGGGTCGCGATGAGGGTGTTGATCCCAGGGCGCAGCCTGAGCGTCACGGCGAAGTCGCGCGTGCCGTCGGCGCGCAGCGAGAGCTGCGCGTCGACGGTGTTGACGGAGACGCGCTGCACCTCCGGGTCGAGCACCCGCCCGCGGATCTGGAACGCTCCGAGCGATCCGATCCCCGGGTCGACCCCCGGCGTGGTGAGCGCGAGCGTCGCGCTCTGGCGAACCAGGCTCGGATCCGGCGCGACGGCGATGAAGCCGCTCTTGTCCTCGGGCACGAAGGTCGGCCCGAGCTGGGTGCCGCGAGCGGCGACCGGCGGCGGTGGCACCGCCCTCGCCAGATCGAGCGTCGCGATTCCGACCGGGATGTTGATGAAGTGCAGGAAGCCGCTGCCGTCGGAGTCGAGGAAGGTGGGCGTGGCGGGCAGCTCGGGAATCCCCTTGAAGCTGGCGCCCTGCGATGAGAATGCGTCGAGGTCCCTGGTCGCGCCGCTGCTATTGATGTCGACCACGACGGCCAGCTCTTGCGTCTGGTTCAGCACGCTGACGTCCGACGAGACCACGGCGCCGCCGACGCGCAGCAGGTGGTTCTCCGGACTCAGGAGCTGGACCGAGCTGAAGACGCTCTCGTCGCCGATCGTCGCGGCGACCAGGTCGCCGATGAAGGGCACGCCGGCGCGCAGGAGATCCTCGGCGGGCAGGATCCTGACGTCGTGCACGGTGCCCTCGTGCTCGTAGTCGGCGTCCTTCCGGTTCGACACGACCGGATGGGCGGGGTCGCTCACGTCGACCGTCATCACGGCGTTCGTGAGGTTCGGTCCGCCGAGGTTCGCCCCCGGTCGCTCCGACACCGCGAGCGCCAGATAGTCTCCGTGCGCGTCGAAGTGGAGCACGCCGGGTACCGGGAGCGAGCCCACCTCCACGGGCTCTGCGCCCGTCATGAAGCGCATCGTGTAGTCCTGCGCGAGCCCCAGGCCCCCGACGCGCTGGATCCCGCTGGTGGCGTGCAGCGTGTAGATGGTGCCCGGTCGCAGCGGGTTGCGGGGCTGCAGGCGGATGATCGTGATCGGCTGCTGGCCGTTCGGCCCCGAGCTCGGCTGGAACAGGTAGTCGCTGAAGACGAGGTTGCCCTGCGCGTCGGTCAGGAACAGCGTGGTGGTGCCGATCGACGAGCGATCGATCGGATGCGAGAACGAGATCGAGAGCCCGGCGTCGACCGGCACGCTGCCGTTCACCGACGAGGTCGTGCCGGTCACCACCGGCGCGTTGCCGTCCTCGCCGAGCACGACGACCTCGGAGAAGGCGCCGGGCGCCAGCGCCTGCACCTGCGCGGTAGCGAGCACCGCGTTGGTCTCCAGGTTCACCACCTGGATCGACGCGGGCACGCCGGCTCGGACCGGGATCACGTCGAACTCGTAGAGGTTCTCGTGCTGGAGCGCGCCGAGCACGACGCGATCCAGCAGCGCCGCGCCGACGATGGTGCGGTCCAGGTTCGCCACCTGCCCGCCCGCGCTGATCGCCGCCCCGACGCCCGCGATGCCGGCGCCCGACAGCGTCACCGCGTCGCGCAGCGTGCGCAGCATGGCGAGCTGCGGCTCCTGGGACATCGTCAACACCAACGTGGAGATGTCGCGCCGGATCCCGCGGAACGGCGGCGAGTTGGTCTCGACGTAGCGCGAGCCGTCCGCCGCGACGTGCAGCGAGGCGCTGTCGAGCAGGTTGTAGAGCACGTGGGAGCCGACCTGGCGGACCTCCCAGACCAGCATCTGCTCGCTGCCGCGCAGCGCGGCGGCGGCCGGGAAGCGGAGCTTCAGGTCCGCGTACTCGACCTTCGCGACGATCCGCACCGACTGGCCCGGCGTCGCCTGGGTCGGCAGCTCGAGCGACACCACCGGGCTGGTCGCGGTGACGAGGTGCCGCGGCGTCGCGTCGGGCGCCGACGCGACGATCGGGAGCTCCGCTTCGAGCGTCTCCTCGTGCCCGGTCGCGTCCACGCCGATCACGCGCAGCAGCAGCGGCGTCCCCGGCGTCGCGTCCCCCGGCACGGCGAGCGAGCGCGACTGCTCGAAGAGCGGGACGTCGTCCACCACGCCGAGCTCCGGGTGGCCCACCACCTCGAGGCGCAGCTCGACCGGGTCCGGGATCTCGGCGCCGCCGAGCTCGAGGTGCGCGGCCGCGGCGACCTGGACCCCGTCCTCCGGCGGGAAGGGGGGCGCCGGCACACTCGCCGGGTCGGGCGCCGTCAGCCGCACGACGCTGTCGGCCGGCAGCACGGCCGGCGGGATCGCCGCCGCCATTCCCGCCTCGCCCTCCACGGCACCGCCGCTCGAGCCCACTACGCCGACGCCGGGCGGCGGCGGCACGCGGCCGAGCGCCTCGACGGTCTCGTTGCCCGCCGCGTCGCGCAGCCGCAGCTCGATCGCGTCGAGGAAGCCGGCGTCGATGTCGAGGGCGAAGCTGCCGTCCGCGCCGGCCAGCACCGAGCTGCTGTGGCCGGTCGCCGGGTTGACGAGGAAGACCACGGCGCCCGGCTCGGCGGCGCCCTGCGTTCCGGCGACGTGCACGTGCCCTTCGCCTGCTGGCGCGAACGAGATCTGCCCGGCCTCGGGCCGTGGCGGCGGCGTGGTGTCCGCAGTCGTGAAGGACGACTGGAAGGCGCCGTCGGGCTGGTTGCCCTCGAGGCCGTTGCCGAAGGCGTCGCGCAGGCTCGCCGCGAGCCGCAGCGTGTGGAGCGTCTCGCTCGCGAGCGGCGCAGCGGGGCGGAAGGTCAGCGCGCGGCCGTCCGCGGCGAGCGCCAGCGCGCCGGGGATGCGGCTGCCTCCGGCTTCGAGGGTGACGCTGTCGGGCGTCGCGCTGGCGGCGTCCATCGGCCGGTCGAAGTGCGCGTTGAGCGCAGCCAGCGCCGCGACTGCCGTCGCACCGTCGGCCGGATCGACCGAGACGACGCGCGGACGGCCCGCGACGAGCGCGAGGTCGCGCACCACGACCACGTCCTGCCCGGGCAGCGAGGCCTCGGCCTCCCCCGCGTCGCCGCGCTGGAGGTCGAGGCCCGTCACCCTGGCGGGTCCGAGCGAAGCCGCGACCGCGTAGCGCGCGGCGCCGGGCTCGGTGCGCGACACGAAGGGCAGCGTGTCGGCGGAGACGAGCACGTCGCTCGCGGGCGCGGCGCCCGGGCCGCTGACCGCGCCCGTCACGAAGCCGGCCGGCGCGGCGAGACGCACGAATGCGTAGCGGTCGCCCTCGACCACGCCCGGCAGCGGGAGTCCGGCCGGCGGCGCGATCAGGGCGATGCGCCCGCCGCTCGCGCGCGCCAGCGCGACGAGCTCCCAGCGCGTGGCCCCGAGCACGGCGAGCGGCCGCAGCACCAGGATCTGGTCGCCGGCGCCAACGCCGCTCGGCGCCGGCAGGTCGAGCTCGGCCCCCTTCGCGAGCACGAAGCCGCCGAGGTCGAGCTCGACGCCCCCCAGCACCGAGAAGCGCGCGTCGCTCGTGAGCGCTGGGTCGCTCGGCGTGAAGGAGCGCAGCGCGACGGGCGTCGGCGCCGCCAGCGCGCCCGGCGGGATCGTCGCGCGCGCGGCGTCGCTCTCGAGCGTGCCGCCGGAGGCGCCGAACACCTGCGCAGGCGCCGCGCCCGGCGCGGGCTGCGCGGCGAGGTCGATGCTGCCCTCGCGCAGCGCCGACGCGTCCAGCTCGGCAGCGGGGCTCGCGACGAAGCGGCTCTCGGGTCCGTCGGCGCTCGGGTAGAGCAGCAGGTCCTGGCCCATCGGCGGCGGCTCGAGGCTCGAGCCGTCGAGCCGCGTGTAGCGCTCGGCGAAGCGCACCTCGATCGGGGTGCCGCTCGGCAGCGCCGCGCTGCCGTGCAGCCGCGCAGTCACCCGGGCGCGCGCGTCGCTCGCGGCGAACAGCACGCGCGGGCTCGGCAGCAGCTCTGCGCTCGACCCGTCCGGCACGGCGCGGGGCGCGACACCGGAGAGCGGCTGGCCGGGCTCGGCGAGCGGCGGCACCTCGGGCGCCGCGTCGCGACGCGCGATCGCGACCGCGCCGGTGGATTCGACCGCGAGGCGGAGCTGGCCCCCCTGCCCCGCGTCGAGCGCGACGCGCAGCCAACGCCGCGTCGCGGAGTCGAAGCGCACGCCGACGGTGCGCTCGGCATCCGCGTCGATTCCGGAGACGTCGAGCGCGAGCGGCGCGCCGAGCGGCGCCGCGCCCGCCTCGACCTCGAATGCCGCGAGCGGCGCCCAGCCGAGCGGCAGCGGCGCGGGGAGCGCCTGGCCCGAGAGCGGGGTCAGCGCGACGCTGGCGTCGGCGGCGAGCGCGCCGACCCCCACCTCGAGCGTCGCGCCGCCCGCAGCGAGCGAGCCACCGTCTCGCTGCGTGACCGCCACCGGCGGCGCCCGCGGCGCGAGTCGCGCATCGAGCGGCGCCCGCACGGCGCCCGCGGTCACCTGGATCTCGCGCCACGCATTCGTGTAGCCGTCGCGCGCCAGGGCCAGGGCGGCGTTCCCCTCGGCGAGCGCGAGCCGATACACGCCACGGGCGTCGGTGGTCGTCTCGGGGCCGGCCGGGAGCACGCGCACGGCGACCCCCGCGAGCGGGCGGCCGGTGGCGTCGTCGTAGACCTCGCCGACTGCGAAGCCCGAGCCGGGCGCAACGACGCGCGTCGTCGCCGTGGCCTCGGTGGCGTTGCCCGCGAAGTCGACGGCGCGCGCCGTCCACGTGACGGTGTCGCCCGGCCTCGCGCCAGCGGGCAACGGCACGCTCAGCGCGTAGGGCGCCTCGGCATCCTCGCCGACGCCGACGCCGCCCGCCGCGAACGCGACGGCGTCCACGCCGACGTCGTCGGAGGCCGTCGCCGTGAGATCGACCGCGCTGCCCGCGACCGCCTGCGCGGGCGCCTGCAGCGCCACCCCGGTGGGCGCCGACGTGTCCGGCTGCGCCACCACGAGCAGCTGCCCGCTCGCCTGCGCGCTGAGCCCCGCGCCGTCGACCGCCTCCACGGCGACCGTGATCCGCCCGCCGACCGGCGCGTCGGCGGGGACCGCGAGCCGCGCGTCGAAGGGCGGAATCCGATCGACGACGGGCGGCGCTCCCGCGACCGAGAAGCGCACCTCGGCGACGCCGCGATCGTCGCTCACCTGGGCGCGCGCCGAGAAGGAGGTGCCCGGCGCCGCCCGGGGCGGAAGCGCGAGCGCACCGATCACGGGGGGTGCCGCGTCCGCCGCTGCCAGCACCGCGACCCCCGCGCTCGCCTCGCCCGCGTTGCCCGCGGCGTCGCGCGCGACGACCCGGATCGCGAGCGATCCGCCGGCTCGATCGGGCGCGGTGTACGAGAACACGGGCGTCGGCTGCGCGCTCGTCGCCACCGAGAGCCCGTCGACGAAGAGCTCGACGCCGGTGACGCCGACGTCGTCCTCGGCATCGACGCCGATCTGCACCGCGCCGCCGGCCTGCACCGCGCTCGGCGCGAAGAGCCGCACCAGCGGCGCACGCGCATCCCCCCCTAAACTGCCGAGCTCGATGTGCCAGACGAGCGCCGTCGGGTCGAACGGGACCGAGCGGTCCTGGCGGATCGCGAAGACGTCGCGGCTTCCGATCCTCCGCAGCGCTGGGACGGTCTCGGCCTCGATCCGCTCGTCCACCACCGCCGTCGACAGCGGCGCCGTGCTCTCGACGCGCGCGCCGAAGCGCTGCGGCTGCTTCGTGGCGTTGATCAGATGCGCGAAGTAGGTGAACTCGAAGTGCGTGCGGTCGAGGCGCCGCTCGCTCAGCCTGGTCTCGGGCCCGTAGCTCAGCGCCACCCACGCGAGCGAATCCGGATCGAAAGGCTCGGCGCGGTCGTGGCGGATCCGGATCGTGTCGAGCGAGCGCGCCCGTCCCTTCGCCGCGATCGGGCCGAAGTGCAGCTCGCCGGCCAGCACCTCGGTCGCCGCGACGCGGCTCTGCAGCAGCAGCACCGCTCCGGAGACGTCCTCGCCCGCGTTCTCCAACACCCCGCGCAGCTCGTACTCGAAGGCGGTGCGCCCCACCCGCTGCCGCGACACCACCTCCCAGCCGACCGGGGCCAGCGACACGTGCCCGACGTCGCCCGAGCCCACGCGCTCGCCACAGCCGGTCACGGCGGAGCCGGCAGCGAGCGCCGCCAGGAGGGCGAGCGCCGCGCGAACCCCTCCCGGCGCCCGCGGCGAACCGGGCCGGCGAAGCGGGGCCTTTCGACGAAGCCGCGCGGCCATCGCCGCCCAGTCTGCCTGGGGGCGTTACCCCAGCATTAATCGACCTCCGAGCCGCCCAGGAGTCCGCCTTCCTGCCACGCGCGGCGCCTCGCGGGCCACCCCACAGACGGGAGTGGACCCGCAGGGAGCGACGCGCTTGAGGATCACGGCTCGACGAAGTGGCGCTTGGATGGTCGCGGGCGCCCTCGCCCTGGCGCTCGGGTACGTCGGGGAGGCAGGGGCCGTCTCGATCGCCTACCGGGCCACGGACCTGCCCGATGGCGGCGGGCTCGACCTCTGGAAGTACGAGTACTTCGTCAGCGGCGGCAGCTTCGACACGGGCTTCGGCTTCTCGATCCTGTTCCCGGTCGGCGAGACCCAGGACCTCCAGCCGCTCCCCACGCCGGCCGACGCCGACTGGGACGTGATCGCCATCCAACCCGATCCCCAGCTCGCGGACGACGGCCGCTACGACGCGCAGGCCAAGGTCGACGGCGCCACGCTCGGCGCCGCGTTCGCCGTGCAGTTCCACTGGCTCGGCGCGGGCGCGCCGGGCTCGCAGCTCTTCGAGCTCTACGATCCCTCGTTCGCGACGATCGGCACCGGCGAGACGACGCCGGTTCCGGAGCCGGTCACGGGCGCCCTGCTCGGCCTCGGGCTCGCCGCCGTCGCGCTCGCCCGCAGGGTCACGAGCTAGCCCGCAGGACCGAACCCGAGCAGGGACCGACGCATTACGCCGATGGGTGTCTACGCCTCCGCGCAGCGCCATCCACGCGCAGGATCGACACCTGCGACCCGGAGGCAATGTCATGGAAGTGTCGAAGCTCCTCGAATCCCTGCAGGGATCCCTCGGGACCACGCTGCCGGCCGTGATCGGCGCGGTTGCCATCCTGATCCTGGGCTGGATCGTGGCGATCGTGATGCGGGCCGGCATCCGCAAGGCGTTGAGCCTGGTGGGTGTCGATCGCGGCATTCGGTCGAGCACCGGCCGCGAGATCGCAGTCGAGAACTCGATCGCTTCCGGCGTCTACTACCTGATCCTCCTACTGGTCCTGGTCGCGTTCTTCAACGCCCTCAAGCTCGAGCGGGTGTCCACGTCGCTGCAGTCCCTGGTGGATCGGGTCTCCGCCTACGCACCGCAGCTCGTGACCCTCGCCTTCGCCCTGACGCTCGGCTCGGTGGCGGTGGCCGTAGCCCTGTCCTTCGGTCTCGGCGGACGCGAGGCCGCCGGTCGGCAGATGGAGCACTGGCTGAGCCGCCTGCGCGGCGAGGGGCCGCGCAAGTAGGTGTTCGGCGCCAGACGCCCGCCCGCGGAGCGCCCGCGGGCCAGATGTCCTGGATGCAGGCACCGGCGACTGGCCTCTCGCCGCAGTGACCGGTAGGTTCCGGCTTCCCCGGGCTCTCCTGTCATCGGGGGTCCGAGATCGCGGAGAGGTGCCGGAGTCCGGTTGAACGGGCCTGACTCGAAATCAGGTGTACCCGTAAGGGTACCGGGGGTTCGAATCCCTCCCTCTCCGCCAGCCCTCGCCTCCCTTCCGAGCACCGGAGGCCCGATGCGAGACTTCCGCGGCCGGCGCGCGCTGGTGACGGGCGGCTCGAGTGGGATCGGCAAGGCGATCGCGACGGCTCTGGTGCGGCGCGGCGCCTCGGTCGCGATCGTGGCCCGCGACGCGGCCCGCCTGGAGGCGGCGCGCGCCGAGATCGCCGCCGACGCGACGGGCGGCGCCGCGGTCCACGCGGTCTCGATGGACGTCGCCGACGCCGAGGTCGCAGCCCGCGGCATGCACGAGGCCATCGACGCCCTCGGCGGCCTCGACCTGCTCGTCGCCAACGCCGGCATTCCCTGCGCGAAGCGCTTCGAAGACGTCTCGGACGCCGAGTTCGAGCGCGTGATGGCCGTCAACTTCTTCGGCGTGGTGCACGCGACGCGGGCCGCTCTGCCGGTGTTGAAGGCGCAGCGTTCCGGCCACGTCGTCATCGTCTCGTCGCTCGCGGGGTTGATCGCGATCTACGGCTACACCGCCTACGCGCCGAGCAAGTTCGCGCTGACCGGATTCGCCGAAGCGCTGCGCCAGGAGGTGCGCCCGTTCGGGATCGACGTCTCGGTGCTCTACCCGCCCGACGTGGACACGCCGCAGCTCGCCGAGGAGAACCGCACCAAGCCCGCCGAGACGCGGGCGATCGCCGGCAACGCGCGCATGATGACGGCGGACGCGGTGGCCGAGATCCTGTTGAAGGGCGTCGCGAGGAGGCGCTTCCGCATCGTCCCGGGCCTCGAGGGCCGCCTCGCCGATCTCGCGGCGCGGCTCGCCCCCGGGCTGGTGCGCGCGATCGTCGACCGGCAGCTCGCCAGGGCCCGGACTTGAACTCCGCCGCCCGAGGCGGTAACCCCTCTGTCATCACCGACCCCCCCAGGGCGGCACGTCGCATGAGTTCCTCCGACAAGCGCGATCTCTTCGACAAGTGCGCCGAGTACCGATTCGCGGACCTGGTCCGCGAGGCCGGGATCTATCCCTACTACCGCGTGCTCTCGTCCGCCCAGGATCCGGAGGTCGTGATCGACGGCCGCAAGGTCGTGATGCTCGGGTCCAACAACTACCTGGGGCTCGCCAACCATCCCGACGTGAAGGCGGCGGCGGCGCGCGCGCTGGAGCGTTTCGGGACCGGCTGCGCGGGCTCGCGCCTGCTCAACGGGACGCTCGAGGTGCACGTCGAGCTCGAGGAGCGCCTCGCCGATTTCACGCGCCGCGAAGCCGCGCTCACCTTCGCGACCGGCTTCCAGGTGAACCTCGGCGTGCTCTCCTGCCTGCTCGGCCGACACGACCAGGTGTTCCTCGACGCGCTCGATCACGCCTGCATCATCGACGGCGCGCGGCTCGGCTTCGCGAAGGCCTTCAAGTTCCGCCACAACGACATGGCCGACCTGGCGCGCAAGCTCGCCGCCGCGCCCGCCGGGCGCGGGCGGTTGATCGTGGTCGACGGCGTGTTCTCGATGGAAGGCGACCTCGCCGACCTGCCCGCGATCGTGCGGCTCAAGCGCGAGCACGGGGCCCGCCTGATGGTGGACGACGCCCACGGGCTCGGCGTGCTCGGCGCGCACGGCCGCGGCACCGCCGAGCACTTCGGCGTCGAGGCCGACGTCGATCTGGTGATGGGGACCTTCTCGAAGTCGCTCGCCACGGTGGGCGGCTTCGTGGCCGGCGACGCCGCCGTGATCGACTACATCAAGCACCACGCGCGCAGCGGGATCTTCTCCGCGGCCGCGCCGCCCGCCTCGGCCGCCGCGGCGCTCGCCGCGCTCGACATCGTCGACCGCGAGCCCGAGCGCCGCAAGCAGCTCTGGGAGAACACCGCCTACCTGAAGCGCGGGCTCGACGCGCTCGGCTTCGACACGGGCGAGTCGCAGTCGCCGGTGATCCCGGTGGTGATCGGCGAGGACCGCATGGCCTTCGAGATGGTGGTGCGACTCCAGGAGGAGGGCGTCTTCGCGAATCCCGTGATCACGCCCGCGGTGCCCCCGGGGCGCGCGATGATCCGCACCTCTCTGATGGCGACCCACACGCAGCACCACCTCGACCGCGCGCTCGACGGGCTCGCCAAGGTCGGCCGCTCCCTCGGCGTGATCTAGATCACAGCTCTGCGTAGGTACACGCAGCGATGCGTCAGCGACCCGCAGCGCGCGCGCAGCTCGGGCACCGCGAGCGTCGAGGGCGGTGAATCCCCCTCAACCCGCCCCATCGACCGGCCGATGCGCTGCCGACGTTCGATCGAGGGACTGCGATGGCCAAGCCTCCGAGACTCCTGGTGACCTGCACGCGCTGCCGGCGCCTGCACCACACGCGCGACTTCGACTGCGTGCATCCGCTCTGCCCGCGCTGCACGCTGCCGCGCGCGTCGCTGCGCGTGCGCACGCGCCGCGCCACCGCCCGCTCCTCCGCGCAGAGCTGAGCCACACCCGCGCGCGGCCCTCAAGCGGTGCGCGCGCCCACCTGGACGAGCCGCTCCTCGACCCCCCGCAGCCGCTCCGCGAGCACGCGGAGCAGGTCGAAGGCGAGGTCGGGCATCTCGTGCACCAGCTCGCGCAGGCGCGCGCCGCCGAGCACGAGCACGCGGACGTCGCTCGCCGCCACGATCGTGGCGCTGCGCGGGCAGCCGTCGAGCACCGCCATCTCGCCGAGATAGGAGCCGGGGCCGAGCGTGTTGAGGAGCTCCTCCACGGGGGTGCCGGCGCTCTTGATCACGTGCACCTGGCCCTCGACCAGCAGATGCAGCTCGTCGCCGGGATCGCCTTCCCGCATCAGCACCTCGCCCTTCACGTACTCGGCGTCGGTGGTGATGCCTTCGATCGCCTGCAGGCGCTCGAGCGAGAGGCCCGCGAACAGCGAAACCTGTCGCAGCGAGAGCAGACGCTTCATGATCCTCTCCCGTTCCGCGGCGCCGGCCGCCGATTCTGCCGCGTCGCCGGCCGCCAGGCGAACCCACGGCGACGCGAGCGAGCGAGCGCGCGCCAGCGCCTCGGCCTCGTCGCGCGGCGGCGCCGCCACCCAGCGCAGCGCCGGGAGCTTCTCCTCGAGCGGGATGCGCTCGAGCAGGACCACGAGCACCTGGGACGCCTGGCGGTCGCCGAGGTGCGACACCACCTCGAGCGCGTCGGCGCGACCGCGGCCGCCCGCAAAGCGCAGCGCGCGCTGCACGCTGCGCACGACGCGCTCGTCTTCGAGGCGGGCCAGCGCACGGAACGCGATGCGCAGCGAGCGCGACAGGGCGTCGGCGCACGCGTGGTTCAGGAAGCGGCGAGACGGCGTGGCGTCGGGCTGCAGCGCGTGCTCGAGCAGCAGCGCTTCGCAGGCGGCGCGCACCCAGCTCGCGTACTCCGCGCGCAGCAGCGTCCGGGCACCCGGCGTCCCGACCGCGCCGAGCACGCGCAGCGCCGCTCCCACCGCCGACTCCTCCGGGGCGCGCAGCGCCGAGCGCGCCGCCTCGACCCCCGCGTCGCGGTGCGCCGCGAGCGCGTCGACCGCCGCCGCGCGGACCTCGCGGGAGGCGTCGCGGAGCGCGCGCGCCAGCGCCGGGAGCGTCGCGGGCTCGGCTCGCGCCGCGAGCGCGCGCACCGCGGCGCGACGCACGATTGCGTCGCCGTCGCCGAGCCGCGCCTCCAGCTCGCCCAGGCCCACCGGCTGCGGCGACGCGCGCGCCAGCGCGTCGAGTGCCGCGGCGCGCAAGCGCGGCTCCGGGTCGTCGATGCAGCCGAGCGCGCGCGCCCAGAGCGGCGCTCCCGCCCCGCCCGGGAGCGCGCGCAGCGCGCACAGCACGTCGTCGCGGCCGGCGGCCTCGAGCATCGCCGCGAGCGTCGGCTCGCCCGCGGCGCCGAGCCGGCGCGCCGCCTCGGCGCGCACCGCCGGGTCGGGATCGGAGAGTCGCACGCGGAGCGCCGCCTCGACCGAAGCGTCCGCCTGCAGCGAGTCGGGAAGCGCTCGCAGCGCGGCGCAGCGCACGAACGGATCGGGGTCGCCGATTCCCGCGATCCAGAGCGCCGCCGCGTCCGCCGCCCGTGCATCCGCCTCCGCGCCGAGCGCCGTGAGACACGCGGCGCGCAGCCGCGGGCTCGAGTGCTCGAGCGCAGCGCGCACGACCCGTGCGAAGCCGTGCTCGACGAGCAGCGGGGCGAGCTCCAGCAGGGCATCGCTCGGCGCCGCCGCCTCCTGCTGCACCAGGTGCTCCCAGAGCGCGGCCAGCTGTGCGACCTCACCGGGGCCGATCTCGGCGCGCACCTCGCTCAGATCGAGGCGGCCGGCGCGCAGCTCGTCGGCCAGGGCGCCCAGGTAGGCGCTGCGCACCCGCAGGTTGGCGAACGCGTACAGCGCGGCGAGCGCGACGCCCACGATGCACAGCTCGCGCGGTCCCAGTCGATGCGTCGCGAGCAGCACGATCCCGGCGAGCGACATCCCCGAGTACACCACGATGCCCTCGAGCAGGGCGCGCACGCGCGAGCGGAAGCGGTGCGGCAGCGCGTTGTAGACCAGGTTGCGGACCGGACCCGAGAGCGCGTTGTCGAGCAGCTCGCGGTTGGCGCGCGCGAGGACGCCGGCCGGGAGCCGGTAGCTCGCGAAGAGCCCGCCGAACGACAGCGCGGTGAGGACCGGATGCACCAGGTTCGCGGTGGGAACGCCGACGCGGCGGATCAGGAACGGCGTCACCGCCACCTCCACCGCCACCTCCACCAGGTTCGAGAGCGCCAGGTAGAGGCCGAGGAAACGCGCCAGCGCCGATTCGTCGGGGAAGGCGTGCGCGAGCACGTCCGAGTACAGGTACTGCGCGACGAAGAGCGCGAGCACCATCGCGAGCGCCGACACCACGAGCCAGCGTCCGAGCGGCGAGCGGCGCACGTAGCGGAGCCCGGCGCGGATCCCGGCCGCCGAGGTCTGCTCGTCCTCGCCGGCGGAGAGCGCACCCCAGCGCGCCAAGCGAGTGCGGCTCGCCGCGACCAGCGCGGCAGACCCCAGCAGCCCCGCGATCCAGGCGCCGAGCAGCGCCTGCGCGGAGAACGCGGCGATCACCGCGGTCGCGAGCGCGCCGCCGATGGCGCCGCCGAGGCTCATGGCCACCGTGAAGAGCGGCACGAGCCGCTTCGACGCGAGCGTGTCGAAGAAGTCGCCGGCGAAGGTCCAGAAGTGGCTCACGAGGACGGCCTGCGCCGCGTAGTAGAGGCACAGCAGAGCCGGCAATGCGAGCTGCGATCCGCCGCGGAGCGCGAGCGTTGCGATGGCGACGCCCGCCGCGGCGAGCACGAGCACTTCGACGAAGATCCGGTCGTTGTGCCGGCGCCCGACGCGCAGCGCGTAGCCGAACGAGGCGGCGACCGTCACGAGCGAGACCGCCACGAAGGTCGCGGGCAGGCGCGCCGCTCCGAGCCGCGCCAGGAACAGCGCCTCGGCGCCCGCCTGGCCGACCAGCTGCGCGATCGACATCAGCAACGCGAGCGCGCAGAAGAAGGCGAAGCGCCCGCGCTCCTGCGCGCGCACGGCCGGGAGCCAGCGCCACATCAGCGCACCCGACTCGGGCTCCCCGGCCGCTCGGACCCCGGCGCCTGCACCGACCCCGGCCCGCGCTCGAACTGGATGCGCCGGCCCATGCCCCCCTCCGTGCCGCTCCGTTATACCAGCGCTTCGACTATTCTGGGCGACTATGTCGGACCGGGAGGGCGAGCGCTTCGACCCCGCCGCGTGCGGGGCGCTGCTCGCGATGCACGGAGCCGCGCTTGCGGCCCTCGCCACGGGGGTCTCGCGCGCCGCCCTCGGCGTCGCCGCCGCGCTGTTCGCGCTGCGCGCCTTCGGCCTCACTGCCGGCTACCACCGCTACTTCGCGCATCGCTCCTTCCGCACCAGCCGCGCCGGCCAGCTCGCGCTGGCCTGGCTGGGCGCGAGCGCGGCCCAGCTCGGCCCGCTCTGGTGGGCGGGACACCACCGGCGCCACCACCAGCGCTCGGATCGCGCGGGCGACGTCCATTCCCCCGCGGTCGACGGCCTGTGGTGGGCGCACGTCGGCTGGCTGTTGTGCCGCCGCTACGCGCGCACCGACCACGCGGCGATCCCCGACTTCGCCGTCTTTCCCGAGCTGCGCTGGCTCGAGCGCTGGCACTTCGTCCCGCCCGTGCTGCTGGCCGGCGGTGTCTACGCGCTCGGCGTGCGGCTCGGAGCGGCGCACGGCACCTCGGGCGCGCAGCTCGTCGTCGTCGGGTTCTTCTGGAGCACGCTGGCGCTGTATCACGTGACCTACGCGGTGAACTCGCTCGCCCACCGCTTCGGAAGCCAGCGCTTCGACGCGGGCGACGAGAGCCGCAACAACGCCTGGCTCGCGCTCCTCACGCTCGGCGACGGCTGGCACAACAACCACCACCGCTTCCCGGCCGCGGCGCGACATGGACTCGCGTGGTGGGAGGTCGACCCGACCTGGTGGGCGCTGCGCGCGCTCGCGGGGCTCGGTCTGGTCTGGGAGCTGCGCGCGCCGCCCGCCGAAGCCTACACCGAGTCGATGTCGCTTGCGGCCGGGCCTGCCCGCGCCTTGCGCGCGCTCTTCCAGCGCGCCCCGAGCACGGCGATCACGCTCGCCGCGCAGCCGAAGCCGAACAGGTCCCCGAAGCGCCCGTAGAGCGAGAGCTCGCGCCGCGGATGGATCTCGCCGAGCGCCACGTCGCGGCTGAACGGCGCCGTCTGCACCGACACGCCGCCCCACGGATCGACGATCGCCGACGGGCCCGAGGTCGACGCGCGCACCAGGAAGCGGCGCTCTTCGACGGCGCGCAGCTTCGCCATGTCGAACATCAGGGCGGCCCACTTGTCGGCGCGGATCCACGAGTCGTTCGAGGGGCTCGCCAGGTACTCGGCGCCCTCGAGCACGCGGCGGCGCGCCACCTCCGGGAGCATCGCTTCGTTGCACACCAGGATGCCGGCGGCGCCCGCGCGCGTCGCGAGCGGCCCGCCCGACGCGCCCGCCTCGAACACGCGCACGCGCTCGAAGCGCCGCCGCAAGAGGTCGAGCCCGCGGAACGGGAAATGCTCGGAGAACGGGACCAGGTACTGCTTGTCGTAGCGCCCGGCGATGCGGCCATCGGGATCGATCGCGAACACGCTGTTGTAGTAGACGCCGTCGCGGGCGCCGTCCGCGCGAGGACCGCCGACGACGAGCTCGAGCGACGCGGGCTCGAGTACGCGCGCGATGGCTCGCTGGTAGAGGGGCTCCTGCTCCAGGAAGAAGCTGAGCGCCGCCTCGGGCCAGAAGGCGATCTGCGGGCGTCCGCGCGCGAGCGCTTCCTGCGTCAGCCGCAGGTACACGTCGAGGTTCCGACCGTAGAAGTCCGAGCGCCATACCGAGCCGAGGTCGACGTCGCCCTGCACGATCGCGATCGGGACGCCGGGCACCGCGTCGCGGCGGGCGTCGCGGGCGCGCAGCGAGAACTCGCCGTAGCCGAGCACCGCGACGGCCGGCAGCGCGGCGAGCGCGAGCCCGGCGCCCGCGCGCCGCAGCCGCTCTCGCGAGCGCACGGCGACGGCGAGCTCGGTGATCGCGGCGTTCACCGCGACCAGCGCGAAGGAGATCCCGTACACGCCCGTCACCGCGGCGATCTGCACCAGGCGCTGGCTGCCGGCCTGCGAATAGGCGGCGAGCGCCCAGGGGTTGCCGACGAAGAAGCGCGAGCCGGTGAGCAAGCGCCCGCGCGCCAGCTCGGCCGCCGCCCAGGCCGCGGCGGCCAGCAAAGGAGTCCACACGGAAGAGCGTCGACACAGCGTCCGATACACGGGGCCGAAGGCCATGTAGTAGAGCGAGCCGGTCACCGTCCACACCCCGATCGCGAAGAGCCGAGCCACGAGCGGAGACTGCAGGAAGTAGGTCTCGACGGCCGCCGGCAGCGCGTCGGCCACGAACGACGACGCGAACACCGGCCAGAACCAGCACAGCAAGAGCGCCGCGCGCGGGCCCACCGCGCGCAGCGCGAGCAGGAACGGCACCAGGGCGATCCACGCCAGGGCGCTCCAGCGCGCCGGCGGGAAGGCGAGCGCGTAGGCGACCGCGGAGAGCGCCGTCGCGGCGACGGCGGCCGCGAGCTTCACCGCGCTGCGAGCGCGTCGAGCAACGCGAGGTCGTGGCCGAGCTCGTGCGCCTGGAAGACGCGGCGCGCCTCGTCACCCCACGCGGCGGCGTCGCGACCCAGCAGCGCGCCGGCGCCCCGCGCTTCCGGAAGACGGCGCGCCAGCTCGAACGCCGTTCGACCGAGCTCGGGCGCGGTGCCGAGGCGTCCCGCCTCTTCCGCGCTGCGCCGCCACCACCCGAGCGCGCGCCTGCGGTGGCCGCCGAGCCAGGCCAGCGTGCCCGCGAGGCGATACACCTCGGGGCGTCGCGCAGCCACCTTGGCGACGGCGCCGAGCGCCTCGCCCGCCGAGCGCCGCGCGCGGCTGCGGAGCATGCGGGCCCGCGCGCGGTCACCGGCGCCGAGCGCGGACTCGAGCTGCGCCACGTCGACGAAGAGCCGCGAGCCCGCGTAGCGCGAGAGGTGGAAGGGCGGCAGCCGCCCGGCGCGCGCGCGCAGCTGCGCCGCCCGCTCGAGGATCGCGTCGGCCGCCCCCGCCTGGCCCATCAGCATGCGCACCTTGGCCTGCGTGCCGAGCGCCTGCAGCTGGAACGCCGGATCGGCGTGGTCGTGGTAGTACTGTTCGGCGGCGCGCAGCGCGGCGCCGAGCTCGCGACGCTCGAGGTGCAGGTGGGCGGTGCCCGCGAGATGCGCCGCTCGAGCGACGCCGTGCCGGTAGCGCTCGGCGAACGCCGCGAGCTCGGCGAGCCGCGCGCGCGCACCTGCGAAGTCGCCGCGATAGATGCACCGCTCGCCGTCGAGGTCGAGGAAGGTCTGCAGCTCCCAGAGGCGCCCGTAGCGCAGGCCCTCTTCGAGCACCGCAGCGTCGATGTCGTGCGCCGGCGACCAGTCCCCCGCGAGGTAGTGGTGGATCCAGTTCATCAGGCGGTAGTAGAGGCGCAGCTCGCGCACGTCGCCGCCCTCCACCACCTCGCGCGCGCGCTCCAGCATGCGGCTCCCGAGCGCGAACGAGACCCCGCCGTAGGAGAAGATGCCGACGGCGCCGGCGTAGATGCCCCCGGCCTCCGGAATCGAGTGGGGATCGACGCGGTCGAGCAGGCGCAGCGTGGCGAGCGTGTCGAACACGAACTCCGGCGCGGTCGTCGTCTGCGCCAGACCGCGGCGGAAGCGCACGTCGATGCGCTCGCGCTGCGATTCGGTGGCCGGCGGCCGGCGCTTCGAGCGGGGGAAGTAGAGGCCGAGCGCAACGGCGGCGAGGTCCACCGCGAAGCCGCGATACTGCGCGGTGCGGCTGCGGGGCCGTCCCGCCCGGTCCCCGAGGTGGGCGAGCGCCTCGCTGAAGTGCTCGACGGCTTCGCGCAGCTGGCCGCGGTTCATCAGCGCCATCGCGATGCTCTTCTCGAGCCGGGCCTGCTTCGCGGGGTCGCCGCCCTCGCCGTGGAGCTGGAAGTAGAACTCGGCAGCCAGGCGGAAGAAGTTCAGCGCCTCGTTGGAGGCGGCCGACTTCGCGGCCTCGTCCCCGGCGCGGAACAGGTACTCCTCCGCGCGCTCGAGGTCGCGGCCGCGCCCGAAGTGGTAGGCCAGCATCGCGTGGTAGCCCGGCACGCGGTCGGTGAGCCAGATCTCGATCGCTTCGGCGGCCCGGCGGTGCAGCTCCTCGCGCCGCCCGCGCAGGATCGTCTCGTAGGTCACTTCCTGGATCAGCGGATGCTTGAAGCGGTACTCCTGCCCGTCGGCGCTGCCCGGGGCGGGCACCACCAGACCCGCCGCTTCCAGCTCGAGCAGGAGGTCGCCGAGGCCGTTCTTCTCGAGCATCTCGGCGAGCACCGGCACGTAGAAGCTCCCGCCGATCACGGCGGCGACCTCGAGCACGCGGCGCTTCCTCGGATCGAGCCGATCGAGGCGCGCCATGATCACTTCCTGCACCGTGCCGGGGATCACGGCGGCGTGGATCCTCGCGGTGGCGATCAGTCGGCCGTCGCGCAGCTCGACGGCGCCGTCGTCGATCAGCGAGCGCACCACCTCCTCGGCGAAGAACGGGTTCCCGGCGGTCTTCTCGAGGATCGCCTCCCGCGTCTCGGGGGGGACGTCGCCGCCGCGGAACAGGTTGTCGACCAGACGGCTCGCATCGGACGCGGCGAGCGGCTCGAGCTCGAGCGCGGTGTAGTCGCTGGCGTGCTCCCTGCGCACCGCGGCGAGCACGCGCTCCGAGGTCGCGGCGTGGTGCGGGCGGCAGGCGAGCACGAAGAGCGCCGGCTCGACCTCGCCGGGTCGCAGCAGCGCCTCGAGCAGCTCGATCGACGAGGCGTCCGCCCAGTGCAGGTCGTCGAAGACCAGCACCAGGCGGCGCCGCGCGGCGAGTCGCTCCAGGATCCGGTCGACACTGCGGTGGATCAGCGTCTCGAGGGCCTCGCCCTGGATCGCCTCGACGCGGCGTCGCTCCTCGGGGCGCAGGCGTACGTTCATCAGCGTCGCGAGGAACGGCAGCCGCTCGGCCGCCTCTTCGGCGCCGAGTAGGTCGTCGACGGCCGCCTCGAGCTTGGCGAGCGCGTTGGCGCCGTCGTCCGATCCGATCCCCGCCCAGCCGCGCAGCATGTCGACGAAGGGATGGAAGCGCAGGTTCTGGCCGATCGAGAGCGAGCGCCCCTCGAGCCAGGTGACGCCCGCCCGCCCCGCCGCGCGCGCGGCCTCGGCGAGCAGGCGCGACTTGCCGAGGCCCGCGTCGGCGACCACGCTCACCACGCCGCCGCGGCCTGCGACCAGATCCGCCAGGCGCGCGGTGAGCGCTCCGAGCTCGGCCTCGCGGCCGACCAGCTCGGAGGAGATGTCGCGCGTCCCGGCGCGCGGCTTGTAGATCTGCTCCTCGGCGGAGAGCAGCTGGTGGACCGCGACGCGCTCCTGCTTGCCCTTCAGTGCGATCGAATCGAGCGCGCGGTACTCGAACTCCTCCTTCGTGTAGCGCCAGGTCTCCGGGCCGACCCAGATCTCGCCCTTCGGCGCCAGGTCCTTGAGCCGGGAGGCGACGTTGACGACGTCGCCGAAGACGGGCAGATCGCCCTTCGCCGGGTCCGCGATCACCGAGCCGGTGTTGATGCCGCTGTGGACCTCGAGCGGCTGCGCGGCGCCGCGCCGGCGCGAGAGCTCGCGCACCGCCTTGCGCATCTCGAGCGCGGCGTTGACGGCGGCGCGCGGCGCGTTCTCGATCGAGACCGGCGCGCCGAAGACGGCGACGACGCAGTCGCCGACGTGCTTCTCGACGGTGCCGCCGTGCTTGGCCGCGATCGAGTCCAGCATGCGCAGGCAGTCGCTCACGACCTCGTAGGCGTTCTCGTCGCCGGCCTGCTCGACGAGCGTGGTGAAGCCCGTGATGTCGGCGAACAGCACGGTCGCTCGGCGCCGCTCGGTCTCGCGGTCCGGCCTGGCTTCCGGGGGCATGGCGGGACCATTGTATCTCCCTCGGGGAGGATTTGACTCTCCGTCAACTCGGTTGACCCTCCCGCGTGCCGCGACTACCCTGCCGCAGCTCTGCATCGCTGCGCCGAGGGGTGATCGCAGGGTCCCGCCCGGGCTCGGAGCCCCGTGAACCCCGTCAGGCCCGGAAGGGAGCAGCGGTAGCAGGGACCCGGCGGCGGGTGGGGGCGCCCTGCGATCTTCCCTCGGCGCAGCGGCCGCAGCTCCGAGGCAAGAGGATCGACCGCAGCATCCCGCGCGCGCCGCCGCAGGCGGCGCGCGCAGCGAGCCGTATGCGAGCGAAGTCGAAGACGTGAGCTACCAGGTCCTCGCCCGCAAGTGGCGGCCGCAGCGCTTCGACGAGGTGACGGGCCAGGAGCACGTCACGACGGCGCTGCGCAGCGCCATCGCGCAGGGGCGCGTTCCGCACGCCGTGCTGCTCGCCGGCCCGCGCGGCGTGGGCAAGACCACCATCGCGCGCATCCTGGCGCGCTGCCTGAACTGCGAGAAGGGTCCGACCGATACGCCGTGCGGCGTCTGCAGCGCCTGCGTCGAGATCGCGGCCGGCACCTCGACCGACGTGCAGGAGATCGACGCCGCGAGCCGCACCTCCGTCGACGACGTGCGCGAGCTGATCGAGTCGATCCGCTACGCGCCCTCGCCCGGCAAGCACCGCATCTACGTCGTGGACGAGGTGCACATGCTGTCGACGCCGGCCTTCAACGCACTGCTCAAGACGCTCGAGGAGCCGCCGCCGCGCAGCCTGTTCGTACTTGCGACGACCAACCCCGAGAAGATCCCCTTCACGGTGACCTCGCGCTGCCAGCGTTACGACCTGCGGCGGCTGCCGACCGGCGAGGTGGCGGCGCGGCTCGGCGAGGTGGCGCAGGCGGAAGGCGTGGCGATCTCGCCGAAGAGCCTCCAGGCCATCGCGCGAGAGAGTCAGGGATCGCTGCGCGACGGCCTCACGCTGCTCGACCAGGTGATCGCGGTCGGCGGCACCGAGGTCGGCGACGAGCGCGTGGCGGCCGTGCTCGACCTGATCGACCGCCGCGTGCTGCTCGCGATCGCGGAGGCCTGCGTGGCGGGTGATCCGGCGCGCGCGCTCGAAGCCTGCGCCCGTGCGGCCGAGATGGGGATCGAGCCCAAGCGCCTGGGCGCTGCGCTGCTCGGGTTGCTGCGCGATCTCGTCGTGCTGCGCGTCGCGCCCGCCGTCGCCGGCCTCGTCGAAGGCAGCGACGCCGAGGTCGACGAGCTGCGTGCGCTCGCCGCTCGCACCGACGGCGGCCGCCTGCGGCGCATGTTCCGCGCGCTGATCCGCGAGCAGGAGGATCTGGCATGGGCGCCCGAGCCGATGGCGGTGCTCGAGATGGCCGCCGTGCGCCTCGCCACCACCGCGGCCGGCGACGACGTGCAGGCGCTGCTGGCGCGTCTCGACGCGCTCGAGAAGAGACTGGCGGGCGGCGGACCCCCTGACGGCACCGATCTCCCGCCGACCCGCGAGCGGAGCAAGAAGAAGCCGTCGCCTCCGGGGCAAGGGGATCGCCTGGATCATCCCGCGCAAGCCGCCGAAGGCGGCGCGCAGCGAGGCGAAGCCGAGCGAAGTCAAAAGACGCGCCACAGCTCAGCAATCAACCGCCCCGCCGATTCCGAGGCAACCCGACCGCCCGCAGTATCCCCGCAAGCCGAAGGCTGCGCGCAGCGAGGCGAAGCCGAGCGAAGCTCATCGGGACGCGCTGCCGCTCCGCAACCAACCGACCCTTCCCAGGAGCCGCCGCTCCCGGTCGTGCTCGACCGCCTGCGCGCCGTGCTCGCCGAGGAGGACCGCGGTCTCGCGGCCGCTCTCGAAGGTGCTGCGCTCGTCGAGCGCAGCGAGAGCGCGCTCCGCATCGCCGTGGCCGAGCCCTTTGCAGCGCGGCGTCTGGAGCGGCGGCTGGCCGACCTGGAAGCGCTGTGCGGCCGGCTCTTCGGCCGTCCGACCCGCGTCGCGATCGAAGCTCCGCCGGGCGAGCGCGCGGAGGCCGGCGCCCAGGATCAGGCCGACGCCGAGCGCGCGCGCCGCCGTCGGGAGGCGCTCAGCCATCCCGCCGTGAACGCAGCCCTGGAAATCCTCGGCGGCGAGGTCGTCGAGATCCGACCGTTGGGCGGTGGCGGACGCGATGGTGGAGCGGCCCGATGAGTGCTCCCGACCTCGGGGCGTGGCTGCGCCGCGCCCAGGAGGTGCAGACCCGCCTCGCTGCGCTCCAACGCGAGCTGGCGCGCCGCACCGTCGACGGCAGCTCGGGCGGGGGCCTCGTCGTCGCGACCGCGACCGGCGAGCTCCGCATCCTCCGCATCGCGATCGATCCCCAGCTGTTCGCAAGCCAGGACCGCGAGATGCTCCAGGACCTGGTGGCGGCCGCCGTGAACGCCGCGCTCGCCGAGGCCCAGCGGGTCGTCCAGGAGGAGATGCAGCGCGCTGCGAGCGCGCTCCAGGTCCCGGCGGGCGGCCAGGGCCCCGGTCCCGGAGCCGAATAAGGGATCGGCTGATCTCGGGCTCCGCAGCTCGAGGAAAACGATTTCCGCCGAGGGGAAGCGGCGTTCCCTGGAGCCGCATCGCGCTTGCCTCGGCTCGCCGAAATCCCCTTTGCTTCCGCTCGATCCGAGGCCGCACCCGCGCGTCCGAGGGGCGGCACGTCGATTGCACCTGCATGACGCGTCCTCCTGGGAGGGGACGAGCCGCTAGGCGTCCGCCGGCGGAATCCGTGCTGTTCGTACGTCTCGACTTGCTCGTCGCGCTCGCGTGCGACGGGCCGGGGAGTTCGTCGTGCGAACCGCAAAGCGCCCCCTCCGTTCCGTCCTCTGCGCGCTGTCGTGCGGCGTGCTGCTGGCCAGCGTCGGCGCCCTCCACGCCAGCTCCGCCCGCGCCACGCTGATCAGCGGCGACGCCGCCGCCGGGCTCGGCGGCGCCGACCCGGTCAGCGTCCCCTTCCGGGACTTCTGGCAATTCGTCGCGGACCACCTCGTGCCGCGCGTGTGCGGCTGCTTCGAAGCGCACGACCCGCGCCTCGACTTCGATGCGCCCGATCTCGAGTCGCAGTTCGCGAACCGCTGGAACGCGGGGCATTTCGACGGCTTCAGCCCGTTCCGGCTCTTCGGCGACGGCCACTTCCGGATCGTGGCCTTCGAGATCGTCGACCGGCTGATCTGGTTCGAAAAGAACTACTGCGTGCCGGTGGTGACGCCCCCGGAGGTCCCGGAGCTCGGGACGGGCGTGCTCGCCGCGAGCGGCCTGATCGGGCTCGCGCTGATGGGCCGCCGTCGCAGCCGCAGCTGAGGGAGCCCGGCACGCCCGTCGCCGCGCTCGCCCGAGGCGTCGGCTGCTAGCATCCGCGCGTGCGCACCTCTCCCCCGATCGAACGGCTCGTCGCCGCACTCCGGCGACTGCCCGGGATCGGAGAGAAGTCGGCGGCACGGCTGGCCTTCCATCTGCTCTCGGCCTCCGATGCCCAGGTCGCCGAGCTCGCCGACGCGATCGCGCGGCTCAAGAAGGAGATCGTGCTCTGCGAGGAGTGCTTCGATCTCACCGACGCCTCGCCCTGCGCGATCTGTCGCGACCCGCGCCGCGACTCGTCGCTCATCTGCGTCGTCGAGGAGCCGGCGGACCTCGCCGCGATCGAGGCCTCGGGGCGCTTCGCGGGCCGCTATCACGTGCTCGGCGGCGCGCTCTCGCCGATCGACGGGATCGGGCCCGAGGAGTTGCGGCTTGCCGAGCTCGAGGCCCGGGTGCGGCGCGGCGGCGTCGGCGAGGTGATCCTGGCGACCAACCCGACCGCCGAGGGCGATGCCACCGCCCACTACCTCGCGGAGCGGCTGCGCGGCTCGGGGGCCCGCGTCACGCGCATCGCCTGCGGGATGCCGCTGGGCGGCGACCTCGAGTACGCCGACCACGTGACGGTGGCGCGCTCGATCGAGAACCGCCGCGAGCTCGACGGCTAAAGCCCCGTCGCCCGCGCGCCGATGCCACGGAAGGCTCCGGGCGCGTGGGTCCGGCTTGCCGCGTGCTCGCCTCGAAGAGTAGAGTGCCCGGCAGCGAAGGCTCCCTGACTCGGACACTTGCGGACGGGACATGCCGATGGCCGAAACCCAGCTCGTGCTGTTCGACGAGGACTACCGCAAGGTCCTCGGCGTCTGCGAGCGCCTCGCCCGAGATGCCCACGCCAAGGGTGTCTTCGTCGTCGACAAGAACGGCCAGCTGATGGCCGAGGCCGGCGACGTGAGGGGAATCGACACCACCAGCCTGGCTTCGCTGACGGCGGGTTCGATCGCCGCCACCGGCGGCCTGGCCAAGATCATCGGCGAGGACGAGTTCCCGATCCACTTCCACCAGGGCCAGCGCGACAACCTCCACATGACGGTGGTCGCGAAGCGGATCATCCTGGTGATCATCTTCGACGAGCGCTCCTCGCTCGGGCTCGTGCGCCTGCGCGTGAAGAAGGCCGGCGCGGAGCTGGCGCGGCTCTTCGAAGAGATCCGCAAGAAGAGCGAGCGCGCCCGCAGCGGCGGGGGCAGCCCGTTCTCCGAGATCACCGACGACGACATCGACAAACTCTTCGCGGACTGACGCTGCACCATGTCGTTCATCAACTACGCGTCGCGAGAAATCAACTGCAAGGTCGTCTACTACGGGCCGGGCCTTTGCGGCAAGACCACGAACCTGCAGTGGATCTACTCCAAGACCAACCCCGAGCTCAAGGGGAAGATGATCTCGCTCGCGACGGAGACCGAGCGCACGCTGTTCTTCGACTTCCTGCCGCTGGCGCTCGGGCAGATCCGCGGCTTCCGCACCCGCTTCCACCTCTACACCGTTCCCGGTCAGGTCTTCTACGATGCCAGCCGCAAGCTGATCCTGAAGGGCGTCGACGGCGTCGTGTTCGTGGCGGACAGCCAGAGCGAGCGCATGGAGGCCAACATCGAGAGCCTCGACAACCTGCGCATCAATCTGCAGGAGCAGGGCTACGAGCTCGAGAAGATCCCCTACGTGATCCAGTACAACAAACGCGACCTGCCGAACGCGGCGCCGCTCGCCGAAATGCAGCGCCTGCTGAACCCGGCGGGCGTGACCGAGTTCGAGGCCTGCGCGACCTCCGGCAAGGGCGTCTTCGAGACGCTCAAGGCGGTGGCGAAGGGCGTGCTGACCGACCTGCGCCGCATGGCCCGCTGATCCGGACGGCCCGCCGATGCCGTAGACTCCGGGCATGCCGCAAGCCCGGCTCCCGAAGCACTCCGCCTATTACGAAGTGCACGGCGACGCAGCCGGTCCGCCGCTGCTGCTGATCATGGGGATGGGCGGCTCGTGCCGGGGCTGGCTCGCGCTCCAGGTACCCGACTTCGCGCCGCGACACCGCACCGTGATCTACGATCACCGCGGCGTCGGCGAGACCGGCGATCCGGGCGGCCCGTTCTCGACGGCCGACCTCGCCGACGACGCCGCCGGGCTGCTCGACGCGCTGGAGATCGAGCGCGCGCACGTGCTGGGCGCCTTCATGGGGGGCATGGTCGCCCAGCAGCTCGCGCTGCGGCATCCGGCCCGGGTCGAGCGCGTGGCCTTCGTCGGCAGCTGGGCGCGCGCCGACGCCAAGCGCCGCATGCTGCTCGAGAAGTGGAAGGAGATGGTGGCACACGGCAACCCGCTCGAGACGATCGCCAAGGAACGCATGCTCTGGACGCTCTCGGACGAGACGCTCGAGCAGACCGACCTCGTCCACCCGATGCTGCAGGGCTACCTGCGCGAGCGCTTCCCGCTCTCCGGCGACACCTTCGTGCGCCAGTGCGACGCGTGTCTCGGCCACGACGCGTTGGAGCAGCTGGGCGCGATCCGCGTGCCGGCGCTGGTGATCTGCGGCCAGCAGGATCAGCTCGCGCCGCCCAAGTTCTCGCGCGAGCTCGCCGCGGCGATCCCCGGCGCCCAGCTCGTGACGATCCCGGGCGCAGCGCACCTGGTGATGGTGGAGGCGGCGAAGCGCTTCGACCAGGTCGTGCTGCAGTTCCTCGAAGACGAGCGCTGAGCGCGCTCAGACCGGTCGGCCCGCGACGTGCGACGAGTTCACCGTCACCAGGTGGCCACTCGGCGCGACGAGGTCGAAGCTGCGATGGATCTCGCCATCGCGGATCTGCGAGGGACCGAGGCCGAGCGCCGTGTAGTTCGCCCACGCGGCGTCGAGGTCGTCGACCATCAGGTCGAAGGGCGCGCGTGCGCCCGGGGCGACCGGCTCGCGGGCCGGCAGCAGCACCAGATGCGTTCCGCCGCGCAGCTCGAGCACGGCGACGCGCGGGTGCGATTCGATCAGGCGCATGCCCAGCGCCCCGAAGAAGGCGCACGACGCCGCGAGGTCGGCGGCGCCGAGCGCAACGTGACCGACCCAGACGGCCGGCCGCTCGTCCGGCTGCGCACCCGCCATGGCGAACCCTCCGTTCAGTCGGCCTCGGGGGCGACGGCCGCCACCAACGCGAGGTCGCGCTCGCGCACCGTGCCGACGTCGAAGCTCCGGGCAGCCGCCGCCATGCGCGTCAGCGCCGCACCGATCGGCATCGGCGGCTTCTCCTCACCCTTCTTGGTCTTGTGGAAGCGCACCGGGTTGATGCGCGCCACGACGTACGAGCGCAGGTAGGGCGAGCGGAAGCCGCGCTCCGCGAGCCGCTTCACGATCCGCTTCACGGCGACGTCGATCTCGCGCAGGCGCGCGGCGAAGCCCTCCCGCTCGCGCAGGCTCGCCGCGAGCGTGCCCGCGGAGAAGCGGTCGACCTTGCGGAGGAACGGCGCGTAGGCGCCGCCCGCGAAGCGCGGCTCCCGCTCGTAGACGATCCCGAGCGTGAGCAGCTCGGGACCCTCGAACTGCGCCGCGTACGCCGACTCGCGCGCCTTGCCGTCCTGCCTGGCGAGGGCGCGCGCCATGCGGATCACCTCGAGACTGCGGTCGCGCAGGTTGTGCGCCTTCTCGGTGTTGAGCGCGAGGATGCGGAAGGCGAGCGCCTCGTCCGGCGAGACCAGCGCCGTCAGCTCGCGCAGGCCGAGCACCTTGGCCGCCGCCAGGCGGTGTCGGCCGTTCGGCGTCCAGAAGCCGCCGCCCTTGGCGCGCACGGCGATGATCGGGTCGAGGAAGGCGCCGCTTTCGCCAATCTTCTGCGCCAGCCGCTTGGTGTGCGTCGGCGAGAGGTCGCGCTGGAAGGGCGTCGGCTCGACGGCGTCGCGCGGAATCGCCGCGAGCAGCAGCGGCTTGCCGGAGAGCGGCTCGCGATACGCCCCGAGCGCGGCGCCGCCCGCCTTGCGCACGGCCTCGACCAAGGGCGCCACCTCCGGCGCATCGAGCGCGAGCGGTGCCTCGGCGGGCGCGAGACCGCGCGCCTCGCGGCTCGGCGTCAGGCGCTTGCGCGCGCTCCCCGCCTTCTTCTTCGCCGTCCGGCGCGCGGCCGCGCGCTTGCTGGCTGCCATCCCGCAGATGCTAGCCCGAGCGCCGCATCGGCTCGGGTCGGTCGGGGCGCGGCAGGCGCTCGGCCAGCGGCGGCAGGGGCGGCAGCGGCTCGCTGCGCCCGAGCTGATACCAGTACGCCGTGCTCGAGTAGTCGTTGGCCAGCTCGTTGGCGTGGCCGGTCTCGATCGTGACGCGGATCGACGTCTCGAAGCGGATCGGGTCCTCGACGTGGAAGCGGTACATCGAGTTCTTGCCGCCCCAGGGCCAGGCGTCCGTCCCGCTGTAGACGGTGAGGCCGTGGTAGGGCGCGCAGTACTCCTGCTTCGGGCAGAAGGCGGTGTTGAAGTAGTCCTCGGTGCCCGTGCCGTGCAAGCGCGGCGGCCACGGCTCGCCGTCGATGAAGATCATGTCGTCGCCCTCGCCGTACCACGGGTCGAGCTGGCGCTCGAAGACGTCGACGTTGAGGACGCAGCCGACGTACTGGCCGCGGCCGCGCGCCTGGAGGATCACGTAGTTCCGATCGCCGCTGAGGTTGGGCTCGCTCCAGGGACCTCGCAGGCGCGCCCCGATATCGGCGTAGTCCTTCTCGGTGTAGCCCTTCTCGCGCGCGACCCCCGCCGTGCGGGGCAGGCGGTTCCAACAGGCGTGGAAGCGGGCGAGGTCGCCGTCGAGGCGCGCATGCGCCTCGTAGTCGATGTAGTAGTAGAAGACGCGCTGGCTGGTGCCCTGGTTCTCGACCTCGAAGCGCGCGCCGTCGGCGAACGGCATCGGGAACCAGCAGTTCATGCCCCGCCCGTCCTGCGGGCTCATCTGGAGCGGCAGCGAGACGAAGTTGCGGCGCAAACCGAAGCCGACGCCGAAGAAGTCGCCGAGCGGCACCTGGACGCTCGGGCTCGCTTCGCCGTCCCACCACATGCGCAGCACCAGGCCGCAGAGCTCGTGCTCCTCGGGCGGGAAGGCCATCGTCGTGATCCAGAGGTGCTTCACGCAGCCGGCGCCCTCGATGCGGCCGAGCTCGACGCGGGCGCCCGGCGCGACCATCACGAAGTCGCGGTTCCCGCCGGTGCGATCGTACGACGACAGCCGGCAGCGCTTGAAGTCGCGCAGGCGGGCGAGACCGGCGAGCGAGCCGAGGCCGAGCTGCATCACGCGATTCTGGATCCGGCGCACGGCCCTTGTCCAGTCCGATCTCCGCTCAGCGCCGGCGGAGCGAGTGGACTTCGAGACGCGACAGCGTGTTGCGCAGCTCAGGGCGGGCGGCCATCGCGCGGCGCAGGCGGCGCGCGTCGAGCCCGCGCGCGGAGGCGGCGAAGATGCGGTTGTCGCAGTCGGCGAAGCGGAGCTCGAGCGCGTGCGGCAGCAGGCGGCGCAGCGCGCGCGCCACCGCCGACGCCTCGTCGATGGCGTTGCTGACCAGGATCCCTCCCCGCGCGAGGCGCCGCGCCGCGAGCGCGAGCCCCGGATCTGGCAGCCAGTCCGGCTTGTGCAGCGCGCGCCCGCGCCCGATGAAGACGTCCTCGATCACCAGGTCGAAGCGGCGGCGCTCGCGCGCGAGGAAGTGCCGGGCGTCGTCGCAGACGATCTCGACGCCGAGACGGTCGAGCGCGAAGTGACGGCGCGCCGCGGCGACCACCCGCGCGTCGAGCTCGACGCCGACGATCCGCGCCCGCGGCGCGAGCGCGCGCACCAAGCGCGCCGCGCTGCCGCCGCCGAGCCCGAGGACCAGCACCGCGCGGCGGCGCGCCGGAGGGAGCGCGAGCAGCGGCGCGGCGAGCGCGTCCCAGACCGAGCCCGTCGCGACGCGGCCCGGCCGCCACCACGAGGCGAAGGTGCCGTCGATCACCAGCCGGCGCGTGCGCGTGCCGCTTCGAACCACGACGCGCGGCCGGTACACTCGCTGCATGTCCCCTTCGTCCGAGTTCGCTGCCCGGGTCGAGATCGCCCTGCCCGTCCCGGTCGACTCGCTGTTCTCCTACGGCGTGCCGGCGGCGCTCGCCGCGTCGGCGCTGCCCGGCTGTCGCGCACTCGTGCCGTTCGGCTCGCGCAGCATGACGGGACTGATCGCGGCGCGCCACGCCTGGACGCCCCAGGCGCGCGCGCTGCGCGCGGTCACGCGCGTCGTCGACCCCGAGCCCGTCGTGTCGAGCGAGCTGATCCGCGTGCTCGTCGAAGCGGCCGGCGAGGTGTTCTGCCCCGTCGGTCTGGCGCTCGCGTGCGCCACGCCGTCGCGCAGCACGCCGCGGACCGCGCCGGGCTTCGCCATCACGCCGCGCGGCCGCGAGGCGCTCGCGCGCGGCGCCGCCGCGGCGCCGCTGCGCCCGCTCCTCGCGTGGCTCGACCAGGTACCGCGCGCGCGCGCGGCGATCGAGCGCCGCTTCCGGAGCGCGGGTGCCCTGCTGCGCGCGCTGGAACGCGACGGGCTGGTGGCGCCTCGGCCCGTCGAGACGCGCGCCGCGAAGCCGCCGACGCGGCGCTTCGCGGCGCTGGCACCCGACGCCGATCTGGAGGCCGCGCTCGCCGGGCCGCTGGCGCGCGCCCCGCGGCAAGCCGCGTTGCTGCGCGAGCTCGCGGCGCGCGGCCCGAGCGAGGCCGCTGCGCTCGGAGGAGCCGACCCGGGCACCGCGGCGGCGCTGCGCGCGCTCGTCGCGCGCGGGCTCGCGCGACTCGAGGAGCGCGGCGCCGATCTGCCCATCGCGGCGGCGAGCCTCGCCGAAGACGAACGCGTCGCGCCGGCGCTCACGCCCGAGCAGCGCGAGGCGCTCGACGCGATCGCGGGCGCCGTGCACGCGCAGCGCTACGAGCGCTTCCTGCTGCACGGCGTCACCGGCAGCGGCAAGACCGAGGTGTATCTGCGCGCCGTCGCCGAGACGCTCGCGGCGGGGCGACAGGCGCTCGTCTTGGTTCCCGAGATCACGCTGACCCACCAGCTCGTGGCGCGCCTGACTGCGCGCTTCGGCGAGCGCGTCGCCGTGCTGCACAGCCAGCTCCGGCCGGGCGAGCGCATCGCCGAGTGGCGGCGCCTGCTCGCCGGGAAGACGCCGATCGGCGTCGGGGCGCGCTCCGCGCTGTTCGCCCCGCTCGATGCGCTCGGCTTGATCGTGATCGACGAGGAGCACGAGCCCTCCTACAAGAACGAGGAGGGCTTCCGCTACCACGCCCGCGAGCTGGCGGCCCGGCGCGCCGCGGCCGCGGGCTGCCCGCTCGTGCTCGGCTCGGCCACCCCGTCGCTCGAGACGCGCTTCGCCGCCGATCGCGGTGAGCTGCGGCGGCTGGTGCTGCCCTACCGCATCGGCGGGCGCCCGCTGCCCGCGGTCGAGATCGTCGACCTCGTCGAGGAGCGCCGGCTGGTGCCGCGCGGCCGCAAGCTCGTGCTCTCGCGCGCGCTGCATCGCGCGCTCGGCGAGACGCTCGCCGCGGGCGCTCAGGCGATCCTGTTCCTGAACCGGCGCGGCTTCTCGCCGCGCATCCTCTGCTTCGAGTGCGGCCACGCCGAGCGCTGCCGCCACTGCGACATCTCGCTGGTGTACCACGCCGCGGAGCAGCGGCTGCGCTGCCACTACTGCGACTACGCCGTCGACCCGCCCGAGAGCTGCTCGGCGTGCGGCGCGCCGGACACCGCGCTGCTCGGCCTCGGCACGGAGCGCCTCGAGGAGGACGTGCGGCGCGCCTTCCCCGACGCGCGCATCGCGCGCCTCGACCGCGATGCGGCGGCGCGGCGCGGCGCGACCGAGCGCGTGCTGGCGGCGCTCGCGGAGGGCCGGGTCCAGATCCTGATCGGCACGCAGATGGTCGCCAAGGGCCACCACTTCCCGGGCGTGCAGCTGGTGGGCGTGATCGCCGCCGACCAATCGCTGCACTTCCCCGACTTCCGCGCCGCCGAGCGCACCTTCCAGCTGCTGACGCAGGTGGCGGGCCGCGCCGGGCGCGGCGCGGCGCCGGGGCGCGTGATCGTGCAGAGCTTCGTGCCCGACCACTACGCGATCGCCCCGGTCCGGCTGCACGACTACGAGGCCTTCTACGCCGCCGAGCTCGCTCATCGCGCCGCGCTCGGCTATCCGCCGTTCGGGCGCCTCGTGCACGCTCTGGTGTCGGGGCCCGACGCCGAGGCGACCGCGGCCCGCGCGGCCCAGCTCGCGGAGCTGGCGCGCCAGGCCGGAGGGGCGGCGGCGCCCGGTCCCGCGGGTCCCCCCGATCCGGCGGTCGCGGCGTTCGAAGTGCTCGGGCCGGCGCCGTCGCCGATCACCCGGCTGCGCGACCGCTTCCGCTTCCAGGTGCTGATCAAGGGCGGGGACGAGAAGCGCGTGATCACCGCGGGTCGCGCGTTGGCGCGCGCTGGCGCCGGGGAGGATGCGCACGACGTGCGCGTGGTGGTCGACCCGAACCCGGTCAACATGCTCTGAGGATTCGCTAGATTCCGGCGCTCATGGCGATCCTCGACGTCCTGCAGTTTCCCGACCCGCGACTGCGGCGCAAGTCGGAGCCGATCGAGAAGATCACCGACGAGCTGCGCCAGCTCGCCGCCGACATGCTCGAGACGATGTACGACGAGCCCGGCATCGGCCTCGCCGCGCCGCAGGTCGGCGCCGCCGTGCGGATGGTCGTGGTCGACACCGAGTGGGCCGAGGAAGGGGCCGAGCGCAAGGGGATCGTGCTGGTGAACCCTGAGATCCGCGCGCGCGAGGGCCAGATCCTCTGGAACGAGGGCTGCCTGTCGGTGCCGGACTATATCGCCGAGGTCGAGCGCGCCGAACGGGTCGTGCTGCACGCACTGGACCTCGACGGACGCAAGATCGTCGAGGAGGCGGCGGGGCTGCGCGCGGTCTGCTTCCAGCACGAGGTCGACCACCTCGATGGGGTGCTGTTCATCGACCACATCAGCCGGCTCAAGCGCGAGCTCTACGTGCAGAAGCGCAAGAAGGCGCTGCGCGAGGAAGGCGCGGCGTGGCCCGCGTCGGGCGAGCGCCCGCCGCGGCTCCCCGGAACCCGTCTCTGAGCGAACGCCGGCTCCGACTCCTCTTCTTCGGTACGCCCGAGTTCGCGGTGCCGACGCTGGAGCGGCTCTGCGCCGGCCGCCATCCCGTCGTCGCGGCGGTGAGCCAGCCCGACCGCCCGCGAGGGCGCGGGCGCCGGGTCTCGCCGTCGCCGGTCGCCGCCACGGCCGAGCGCGCGGGGATCCCGGCGCTGCGCACCGAGCGGGTCGGCGAGGCGGACTTCGTCGAGCGGCTGCGCGCGCTCGAGCCCGATCTCGGCATCGTGGTCGCCTTCGGGCAGTTCCTGCCGAGGCGCGTGCGCGAGCTGCCGCGCGCGGGCTACCTGGTCAACGCGCATGCGAGCCTGCTCCCCCGCCACCGCGGCGCGGCGCCGATCGCCCATGCGATCCTGGCGGGCGACCGCGAGACGGGGATCTCGGTGATGCGCGTCGAGCGCGAGATGGACGGGGGCCCGGTCGCCGTGGTGCGCCGCACGCCGATCGGAGCCGAGGAGACCGCGGGCGAGCTCGAGGCGCGGCTCGCCGAGCTCGCCGCCGCCGCGATCGACGAGGCCGTCGAGCTGGTGGCGGCGTCCTGCGTGCGCTGGACCGCGCAGGATGCTGCGCGCGCGACGCTCGCACCGAAGCTCACGCCTGCGGACGCGCGCCTCGATTGGAGCGAGCCGGCCGAGGCCCTGGCGCGGCGCGTGCGCGCGCTGTCGCCGCGGCCGGGCGCCTTCACGGTGCTCGCCGGCGAGCGACTCCGCATCCTCCGCGCACGATCGCTCGGCGGCGCCGCGGTGGACGCTCCGGGCACGGTCCGCGTCGACGCCGAGCACGCAGGCACGCCGCTGCGCATCGCCACCGGCGCGGGCTGGCTCGCGCCCTGCGTGCTGCAGCGGGCGGGCGGGGATCCGCTCGACGTCGAGGCCTTCCAGCGCGGGCGCGGTCTGCCCGACGGCGCGCGCCTCGGCGGGCCTGAAGCAGACGGCTAGACTCGGCGTCTCAGCTCCAAGTCGCGTGAGGACCCGAGGAGAACCCCCGTGAACAACCTCAAGACCGCCGTCCTGCTGATCGCGCTCTCCGCGCTGCTCGTCTACCTCGGTGCGCTGGCGGGGGGACGCAACGGCGCGACCATCGCGTTCGGCGTCGCGCTCGTGATGAACGTCGGCTCCTATTGGTTCAGCGACAAGCTGGTGCTGCGCATGTACGGCGCCACCGAGGTCAGCGAGGCCGATGCGCCGGAGCTGTACTCGATCGTCGCCGATCTCGCGCAGCGCGCGTCGATTCCGATGCCGAAGGTCTACGTGATTCCGGGCGAGACGCCCAATGCCTTCGCCACCGGCCGCAGCCCGCAACACGCCGCCGTGGCGGTGACCGAGGGCATCACGCGCATGCTGGGCCGCGACGAGCTGCGTGGCGTGCTCGCGCACGAGCTCTCGCACGTGCGCCATCGCGACACGCTGATCGCGACCGTGGCGGCGACGCTGGTGGGCGCCATCACGATGCTGGCGAGCATGGCGCGCTGGGCGGCGATCTTCGGCGGCATCGGCCGCAGCGACGACGACGCGCCCAACCCGCTCGCGCTGATGCTGATCACCATGGTCGCGGCGTTCGGCGCGGTGCTGCTCCAGCTCGCCGTGTCGCGCTCGCGCGAGCTCGAAGCCGACGCGCTCGGCGCCCGCTTGGTGGGCGATGGCGAGCCGCTCGCGCGCGCGCTCGAGAAGCTCGAGGTCGCGGCCCGCGCCCTGCCGATGCGGGCGAGCCCTTCGACCGCGCACCTGTTCATCGTGAGTCCGCTCGCGGGCGGGCGAGGCGTCGCCAACGTGTTCGCGCGCCTGTACCGCACCCATCCCCCCACCGAGGAGCGCATCGCGCGGCTGCGGGATCGAAGCTGGGCCCGCTGAGGACGTCGAGCTGGGCCCGCTGAGGGTCGATTCCGCGGCCGGTCGCGCGCGCCGGGGTCCCGCCGCGCGGCGGCAAACCCCGGGCGAGGGCGCGCGCGGGCTCGCGCTGCGCGTGCTGGAGCGCGTCGAGGACGCGGGCGCCTACGCGGACCTCGCGCTGCACGCGGCGCTCGAGCGCAGCCGCCTGCCGGCCGGCGACCGCGCGCTCGCGACCGAGCTGGTCTACGGCACGTTGCGCTGGCGCGGACGCCTCGACTTCGCGCTCGCCCACGCGCTCGGGCGCGGGCTCGACGAGATCGAGCCGCGCGTCGCGAACCTGCTGCGTCTCGGGGCCTACCAGCTGCTGCTCCTCGACCGGGTGCCCGACGCCGTGGCGGTGTCGGAGTCGGTGCGGCTCGCGCGGGGCGCCGGCCTCGAGCGCGCGGCGGGCCTGGTGAACGCCGCGCTGCGCCGCCTGGCGCGCGAGCGCGACGCGATCCCGCTGCCGGACCTCGAGGACGACCCGCTCGGCCACCTGGTCCACGCGCTCTCGATCCCGAGCTGGATCGCAGCGCGCTGGATCGCGGCCTACGGAGCCGAGGACGCCGCGCGGCTGGCGCACGCCTCGAACGCGCAAGCCCCGCGCAGCGTGCGCGCGAACCGCCGGCTGGTGAGCCGCGATGCGCTGCTCGCCGAGCTGCGCGAGCGCTTCCCCGACGCGCAGGCGTGTCGCTTCGCACCGGACGGGATCCGACTCGGACGCGGCTCGCCCGAGCAGGCCGGGCGGCCGGCGCACGATCCGGCGTTCCTGGCGGGGCGCATGACGATCCAGGACGAGGCGTCGCAGGTCGTGGTCGAGTGGCTCGACCCGCAGCCCGGGGAGCGCGTGCTCGACGCGTGTGCGGCGCCCGGCGCCAAGGCCACCGCGATTGCCGAACGGCTCGGCGAGGCCGGCGAGGTGATCGGGCTCGACCGCCACCCGCGGCGCCTCGAGCTGCTGGCGCGCGATGCGCGGCGCCTCGCTCTCGCGAACGTCCGCATCCAGCGCGCCGATGCGTCGAGGCCGCTCGGCGGGCTGTTCGCCGCCGCCTCCTTCGACCGCATCCTGGTCGACGCGCCCTGCTCCGGTCTCGGCGCGCTGCGCCGCAACCCGGACGCGCGCTGGCGGCTGCAGCCCGATGCGCTGGAGCGGCTCGCGGCCGTGCAACGGGCGATCCTCTTGCGCGTGCGACCACTGCTCGTCCCCGGCGGGGTGCTCGTCTACAGTACCTGCACCCTGGCGCCGGAGGAGAACGAAGCGGTGATCGACGCGTTCCTCGAGGAGGCGCCCGAGTTCCGTCGGGCGCCGGCGCCGCCGCCCGCGTCGATCGCCGGGCTCGTCGGAGCCGACGGGCACCTGCGCACGCTCCCGCACCGCCACGGCATCGACGGCTTCTTTGCAGCCCGCCTCGAGCGCGTCCGGTGAGCCGCCGCGTCGTCATCGCGCCCTCGATCCTGTCGGCCGACTTCGGCCGGCTCGCCGACGAGGTGCGCGCGGTCGAAGCGGCGGGAGCCGACTGGATCCACGTCGACGTGATGGACGGCCGCTTCGTCCCGAACATCACGATCGGTCCGGTCGTGGTGAAAGCCGTGAGGAAGGCGACCCGGCTGCCGCTCGACGTGCACCTGATGATCGTCGAGCCGGAGCGCTACGTGGAGGCGTTCGCGGAGGCCGGCGCGTCGGCGATCGGCGTGCAGGTCGAGGCGTGCAGGCATCTGCACCGCACGCTCGCGCAGATCCGCGAGGCGGGTGCGCGCGCCTGCGCCGTGCTGAATCCGGCGACGCCGGCGGCGGCCGTCTCGGAGGTGCTCGGCGATCTCGACCAGGTCCTGGTGATGACCGTGAACCCGGGGTTCGGCGGCCAGAAGTTCATCGAGTCGATGCTCGACAAGATCACCGCGCTGCGGCGCTGGATCGACGAGCGCGGGCTCGACGTCGCGCTCGAGGTCGACGGCGGCGTCGCTCCCGGCACGATCGGCCGCGCCGCGCGCGCGGGCGGCGACGCCTTCGTCGCGGGCACCGCCGTGTTCGGCGCGGGCGACTACCGCGCCGCGATCGACGCGCTGCGCCGCGAGGCGCAGGCGGCCTGGGGCTAGCTCGGCGGCCGCCGCTCGAGGCGGCGCGGCGAGTCGCCCGAGCGCTCGGTGCTCCGCGCGGCGAGCGCGTCCGCCAGCTCGGTCGCGCTGCGCAGCAGCCGGCCGGCATCCTCGTCCCAGACGTAGAATTGCGGGGCCTCTGCCGCGAAGCCGCTGCCGCGGCGCGCGATCCTCACGCACGTCTCGATGCTCTCGCTCACGCGTGCCCTCCCTGCCGGCAAGCAGCTTGGGCCACGCAGATGTCGAGAGCGTGACGCCGCGGGGGACTTTGGCTCACGCGTGGGCGCGAGCCAGCTTGTCCGCGTGCTTCACGACGCGACCTTCCACCACCAGGATGACGGATTCGGCGATGTTGGTGGCGTGGTCGCCGACGCGCTCCAGGTTCTTGGCCACCAGGATCAGATCGATCTGCTGCGAGAAGAAGTCCGGGTGCACCTGGATCTCGCCGAGCGCCTCGCGGATCACGCGGTCCTGGTCTTCGTCGACCTGGTCGTCCTGCGCCAGCAGCCGCCGCGCGTGGTCGGCGTCGCGATGCACGAAGGCGTCGAGCGCTCCGTGCAGCATCGCCTGACACTCGGCTGCGAGCGCTTCGAGGTTGGCGCGGAACGGGATCGGAGCGGCACGGGCGAGCCGCTCGGCACTCTTCGCGATGTTGCGCGCGAGGTCGCCGACGCGCTCGAGGTCGATGGCGATCTCGTGTGCGGCGAGGATGCGGCGCAGATCGTCGGCGACCGGCGCCTGGAGCGCGAGGCTGCGCAGCACGGCCTCGTCGATGGCGACGTCGAGGCGGTCGATCTCGAGATCGTCCGAGCGCACCTCGACGGCGAGCTCCGCGCTGCGCTCGAACAGCGCGCGCAGCGACTTCGCGAGGATCGCCTCGCAGCGGCCGCCCATCTGGAGGATCAGGTGGTTGACCTCGCCGAGGAAGGGCTCGACCGTGCGCGCCATGGCGAAGCCAGGATAGCCGGTCCGAACGGATCCCACGCCTCCGTCACCGAGACGTCACAGATCCTCCCCATGGCCGCAACGCGGTCTGCCTAGCTTCGACCCCAACCCATTGGGAGGATCTCGATGCAGCGCTCGCGACTCGCAGTCGTCCTCGCCGCGGCGGCCGGTCTGGCCGCGCTCGGCGCCGCCGCGCAGACGGTGCCCGTCGAGGCCGGCATCCCCGCCTACTCGGTCGCCAGCGGCGTGTCCGGCAATCTGAACTCGATCGGCTCCGACACGCTCAACAACGTGATGACGATGTGGGCCGAGGGCTTCCGCTCCAAGTACCCGAACGTGAAGGTCCAGATCGAGGGCAAGGGCTCCTCGACGGCGCCGCCCGCGCTGATCGACGGCACCGCCCAGCTCGGGCCGATGAGCCGCGAGATGAAGCCGACCGAGCTCGACGCCTTCGAGAAGAAGTTCGGCTACAAGCCGACCGCCTACCGCGTCGCCGTGGACGCGCTCGCGGTGTGGGTCAACAAGGACAATCCGTTGCCCAAGGCCACGCTGCCCCAGCTCGACGCGATCTTCTCGAAGACGCGCCGCTGTGGCGCGCCCGCGGCGATCGACGAATGGTCCCAGCTCGGCCTCACCGGCGTCTACCAGGGACGGCGCATCAGCCTCTATGGGCGCAACTCGGCCTCGGGGACCTACGGCTACTTCAAGGAGCACGCGCTCTGCAACGGCGACTACCGCGACGAGGTGAAGGAGCAGCCTGGCTCGGCGTCCGTCGTGCAGGGCGTGACGGCGGATCCGTTCGGCATCGGCTACAGCGGCATGGGCTACCGGACCTCGGGGGTGAAGTCCCTCGACCTCGCCAAGGCCGAGGGTCAGCCCTACGCCAAGGCCGAGGCGGGCGACGTGTACGCGGGCCGCTATCCGCTGGCGCGATTCCTGTACGTCTACGTCAACCAGAAGCCCGGCCAGGCGCCCGACCCGCTGGTGCGCGAGTTCCTGCGCTTCGTGCTCTCGCGCAGCGGGCAGGAGATCGTCGTGAAGGACGGGTTCCTGCCGATCACCAAGACGATCGACGACGAAGAGCGCAAGAAGCTCGGTTCCTGAGCCATGGCCGCCGGCGCGCTCCCCCGCCCCGCAGCCGAGCTCTTCGCGACGGCTCGGCGCCGGCTGCTCGCCGACCGCGGCGCCGCGCTCGTGATCCGCGTCGGGGGGCTCGCGGTGATCGCGAGCATCCTCGCCATCCTCGCCTTCCTGCTCGTCGAGATCGCGCCCGTGCTGCGACCCGCGCGCGTGACGATGGGCGCCGCGCTCGCGCTGCCCGGTGCGCCGCCCGGGGCCGCGCTCCTCGACGAGCACCGCAGCCACGCCGCGGTGCTCGGCATGGACGGCGTCGTGCGCGTGGTGCGCCTGGCGGACGGCGCGCTCGCGCTCGAACGCCCCCTCGGCGGCGCCCTCACGGCCGCGGCCGCCGACCCGCTGCACGGCGCGCTGGCGGGTGCAGGGCCCGACGGCGCGGTCGTCGTCGCGCCGGTGGCGTTTGCCGTGACGTTCGCCGACGGAGTGCGCCGCGTCGCGCCGTCGGTCGGCGAGTCGCAGCGCATCGAGCTCGCGGAGCCGGGCGCCGCGATCGCGGCGCTCGCGGTGCGCGGCGGCGACGCGACGACGGTCGCCGCGGCACTCGCAGACGGACGCATCGCCGTCGTGCAGCGCCAGCTCGAGCGCAACCCCTTCAGCGGCGAGGTCACCGAGCGGCGCGAGCGCCGGCTCCTCGAGGCGCCGGCGCCGGTAGCGGCGCTGGAGCTCGGTGCCGACGGCCTCGACCTCTACGGCGGCACGCGCGACGGCCGCGTGCTGCGCTGGGACCTGCGCGCCGGCGCCGCGCAGCCGGCCGAGGAGGCGTCGGCCGGGAGCGCGGGGGTCACCGCGCTCGCGCTCCTGATCGGCGGGCGCAGCCTCGTGGTCGGGCAGCAGGACGGATCGCTCTCGGTGTGGTTCGCCGTGCCGAAGCAGGACGGCCGCGCCCGCCTCGCGCGGATCCGCGACTTCCCGCGCTACCCGGCTGCCATCGAGCACATCGCGGCCTCCGGTCGCGACCGCTCGTTCCTGATCTCGACCGCGGGCGGCTCGCTCGGCCTGCACCACTCGACCTCGGGTCGGACGCTGTGGCGCGGCGAGCTCCCGGCCGGCGAGGCGACGAGCCTCGCCGTCGCGCCGCGCGGCGACGGGGCGCTGCTCGCCAGCGCCGGCCGCTCGACCCCGCTCGAGATCGACTCTCCCCATCCGGAGCTCTCGCTCGCTGCGCTGTTCGGCAAGGTCTGGTACGAGGGCGCGCCCGCGCCCGCCTGGGTCTGGCAGTCGAGCAGCGGCGACGACGCCTTCGAGCCCAAGCTCTCGCTCGTGCCGCTCGTCGCGGGCACGCTGAAGGGGACCTGCTACGCGCTGCTGCTGGCCATTCCGCTGGGCGTGCTGGGCGCGATGTACACGTCGCAGTTCATGCACCCGCGGCTGCAGCGCTGGGTGAAGCCGGGTGTCGAGATCATGGCGGCGCTGCCGAGCGTGGTGCTCGGCTTCCTCGCCGCGCTCTGGCTGGCGCCGCGCCTGGAGCACGTCTTCCCCGCGCTGATGGCGATGGCTTTCGCGGTGCCGGCCGCCGCGATCGCCGCCGGCACGATCTGGTCGCGGATCCCGCGCCGCGTCACGGCGCGCGTGCCGGCCGGCGCCGAGGTCGCCGCCGTCGCCCCCGCGATCGTGGCCGCCGGCGCCGGCTGCATCGCGCTCTCGGCGCGCCTCGAGGACGTCGCCTTCGGCGGAAGCTTCCCGGCCTGGCTCGATCGGACGGCGGGCTTCCCCTACGACCAGCGCAACGCCATCGTCGTCGGCATCGCCATGGGATTCGCCGTCATCCCGATCATCTTCGCGATCGCCGAGGACGCCTTCTCGAACGTGCCGTCCGACCTGGCGGCCGGCTCGCTGGCGCTCGGCGCCAACCGCTGGCAGACGGTCGCGCGCGTGGTGCTCCCGACCGCCAGCCCGGGGATCTTCTCCGCCGTGATGGTCGGCTTCGGGCGCGCGGTGGGCGAGACCATGATCGTGCTGATGGCGACGGGCAATACGCCGATCATGGACTGGAGCCCCTTCAACGGGTTCCGCACGCTCTCGGCGAACATCGCGGTCGAGATCCCGGAGGCGCCGCAGGGTGGCACGCTCTACCGCACGCTGTTCCTCGCGGCGCTGCTGCTGTTCGCGATGACCTTCGCGGTCAACACCGCGGCCGAGCTGGTGCGCCACCGGCTGCGGCGGCGCTACGCGAGGCTCTAGGCGGATGGGAGCCCGCAGCCGCAGCGCCATCGCCAGCCTCGGGACGTGGGTTACGGCCGCCGCGCTCGCGATCGACCTGCTGCTGATCGTGATCCTGCTCGCGCTGGTGGCGTGGCACGGCGCCTCCGCCTTCTGGCCGCGCCCGCTCGTCGCGTTCGAGCTCCGCGACGGCACGCGCCGGCTCGGCGAGGTGCAGGAGCGCGAGGAGATCCCGGACCTCGCCACCGGGCGCCACACCGGCGCGATGCGCACGCGGCTGCGCGTCGGCAACCGCGACCTCGGCGGAGCGGACTTCGCGTGGATCGACGACGCGCAGATCGCCGCTCGCGACATGCCGCGCGGAGCGGTGGCGCTCGAGCGACTCGAATGGGGGCCCTTCTACGGCTACCCGGTCGAGCTGCGCGTCGGCGAGCGCGTGGTCGCGAGCGATCCCGCCGCGATCTGGGCCGCGTTCCCCGCCCTGCACCGCGAGAAGCTCGCGCTGCGCGAGCGCCTGCGCTCGCTCGAGAAGGGTACGATCGGCGACCTGAACCACGACCTCGAGCAGCTGCGCCTCGCAGGACGCCGCCTCGAGATCACGCCTCCGCCCGAGCCCGAGCGAAGCCGGCGCGCGGCCGAGCTCGCGGCGCAGAAGGCGGCGCTCGAAGGGCGCTATCAGGCGGAGGTCGCCAAGCTCGAGGTGCTGCACAGCGAGCTCGCCAGCGGCGAGCTGGTGATGGCGGCTGCGGACGGCACGCGCCGCAGCATCCCGATCGGTGGGATCGTGCGCGCCTCGCGCCCGAACGAGCTCGGGCTCGCCGGCAAGCTGCGCCTCTATGCAGCGCGCATCGCCGAGTTCGTCGGCGGCGAGCCGCGCGAGGCGAACACCGAGGGCGGCATCTTCCCGGCGCTGTTCGGCACCGTGATGATGGTGTTCCTGATGTCGATCTTCGTGGTGCCCTTCGGCGTGCTGGCGGCGATCTTCCTGCAGGAGTACGCGCGCGAAGGCTGGGCAGTGCGCGCGGCGCGCATCGCCGTCAACAACCTGGCGGGGGTGCCGTCGATCGTCTTCGGCGTATTCGGGCTCGGCTTCTTCGTGTACGGAATCGGTGGCGCGCTCGACCGCCTCTTCTTCTCCGATGCCCTGCCCTCGCCGACCTTCGGGACCGGCGGCATCCTGTGGGCCAGCGCGACGCTGGCGCTGCTGACCGTGCCCGTCGTGATCGTCGCGACCGAGGAAGGGCTCGCCGCGGTGCCCCAGGGCGTGCGCCAGGGATCGCGCGCGCTCGGCGCGACCCAGCTCGAGACGCTGCTGCGCGTCGTGCTGCCCGCCGCCGCGCCCGGCGTCCTGACCGGCCTGATCCTGGCGATGGCGCGCGCGGCGGGCGAGGTGGCGCCGCTCATGATCGTGGGTATGGTGAAGCTGGCGCCCGCCCTGCCCGTCGACCACCACCCGCCGTTCCTGCACCTGGAGCGCAAGTTCATGCACCTCGGCTTCCACATCTACGACACCGGCTTCCAGAGCCCGAACGTGGAGGCTGCGGTGCCGCTCGTCTTCACGACGACGGCGCTGCTGATCGCGATCGTCGTGACGCTCAACCTGACCGCGATCCTGCTGCGCAACCGGCTGCGCCAGCGACTCGCGGGCCGCGGCCTGTAGGCGCCCGCATGGTGATGCCGGCCGCTCCCACCCGTCCGACTCCGCCCGTCCAGCCGGCGGGCGACCTGGTGATCGAGAAGCCCGCGCTGCGCATCGAGCGCCTCTCGCTCTGGTACGGCGAAGCGCTCGCGCTGGAGGACGTATCGCTCGACGTCGCCGAGCGGCGCATCACCGCATTCATCGGTCCCTCGGGCTGCGGCAAGTCGACGCTGCTGCGCTGCCTGAATCGCATGAACGACCTGGTCGACGGCGTGCGCATCGAGGGCGACGTGCGCTTCGCGGGCCGCAGCCTGTTCGACCCGGCGCTCGACGTGAACGCCCTGCGCAAGCGGGTCGGAATGGTGTTCCAGCGCTCGAACCCCTTCCCGAAGTCGATCTACGAGAACGTCGCCTACGGCCCGCGCGTCCACGGCGTGCGGCGCCGCGCCGAGCTCGACGAGATCGTCGAGCGCGGACTGCGCGCGGCTGCGCTCTGGGAGGAGGTGAAGGACCGCCTCCACGAGAGCGCGCTGCAGCTCTCGGGCGGGCAGCAGCAGCGGCTGTGCATCGCGCGCGCGTTGGCCGTCGAGCCGGAGGTGCTGCTGCTCGACGAGCCCTGCTCGGCCCTCGATCCGACCGCCACCGCGAAGGTCGAGGAGCTGCTGCTCGAGCTGCGCCAGAGCTACACGATCGCGATCGTCACCCACAACATGCAGCAGGCAGCGCGCGTCTCCGACTACACGGCGTTCCTGTACCTCGGTCAGCTCATCGAGTTCGGCGAGACCTCCGGCGTCTTCGTCAAGCCGCGCCAGCAGCGCACGCTCGACTACATCACCGGCCGCTTCGGCTAGAACGAGACCATCAAGTCCGTCTGGAACCGGATGCGGTCGGCTTGCGAGACGCTGTTCCTGAACTCGGGAAGTGCGTCGTTGATCGAGTTCTGGAACGAGACCATCGTCTGGAGGTCGGTGTTGGCGAACAGCCGCTTCAGCGTCCAGAACACCAGCGATCGGTGATTGGTCCTGCCGTCGATCCAGTCGCTCTCGACGAACTGCGAAGGAAAGGCGTTGGCCTCGACCCAGAAGTAGGCCAGCCCGAGTTCGATGAGCTTGGACTTGTCGCCCACGGCGAGACCCGTGCTCCAGGCGAGCGATTCGCTGCCGTGACCGAGGCGCGCCGACGAGCGGCCGGTGAAGTTCTGACCGACGTCGCCCCACAGCGTGACGGGCCAGTTCTCGAAGCCCTTCCAGGTCAGGTACGCGCCGAGCTCGCCGACGTTCATCTGGCCGCCGTTGGTCGCGGTCGAGACGCCGTCGGGGATGTTGCCGCCCGACGCGGTGGGGCCGGGCGTTCCGTTGCAGTTCGCGCCGGTCGCCCCGCGACAGATGAAGTTCTGGTTGAGCGCCCGGAAGCCGTACCAGGTCGTGCGCGCGCCGAGCAGCAGCGTCTTGCTCACCTGGAAGCTCCCGCCGAGCTGCGCGCCGAGCAGATACGGATCCTTCGATGCCGCGTTCTCCTGATCGATCAGCCAGCCGCCGTTGAAGAACAGATCGAGTCCCTGGGCCGCCTCGCCCGAGACGCGAAGCGCGGCGCCTTCCGGGCTGATGTCGGGGTCCCAGAGCATCAGGTCGCGGATCGGCTTCCACACGAAGGGATTGCCGATCTTGCCGAGGTCGAGGCTGGCGCTGCCGCGTTCGAGCGGGATCCAGCTGCTCGGCGCCTTGAGCTCGAGGTTGGCGCGGTCGATGTAGATCTGTCCCGGCGCGAAATCGGGCTGGTTGCCGAAGCTGATGTTGGAGCTGCGCGGATCGCCCACGCCGTTCGCGTTGCCTTGGCTCGACGCGAGCCGGAAGTGGACCGTCGCGAAGTCCGTGACGTCGGCGTCGGACCCGATCCGCAGCCGATAGCGGGCGCGCAGGCGATCCGGCGTATGGCCGGCGACCGGGTCCTCGTCGTAGACGAAGCCCTCGCCGCGCAGGCGCAGGTCCCCGTAGAAGCGCAGCTTCGGGATCAGGCTCTGGCGTTGCTTCTCGCCCGCGGCGTAGCGGGCCAGCATGCGCTGGTAGTCCTCCTCGTCGACGAGGCCCCGCTCCTTCAGCACGCCCAGGATCTCCTGGACGACCGAGGGCTCGGGGTCGGCCGCGGCGGCCGGGCCAGCGGTGGCGAGCAAGAGTCCGCACGCCGCGAGCGCGGCGGCACACGAGAACGAAGTCTTCACGGTCGTGTCCCCCTCTCGTCTCACGGGAGGCGCTCCCGTGACGACGCGGAGGACTCTACGCGACCGGCATCGCGGATTCGTGGAAAATCCGTGTCGAAACCGTGGCGCTAGCCAGCGAGCGGCAGCTCGAGCCAGAAACACGAGCCGCGCCCGGGCTGGCTCTCGACGCCGACCTGCCCGCCGAGCGCCTGCACCCAGTGCTTGACGATCGCCAGGCCGAGACCGGTGCCGCCGAGCGCGCGCGAACGCCCCGGGTCGACGCGGTAGAAGCGCTCGAAGATGCGCGGCAGGTCCTTGCGCGGGATGCCGATGCCGGTGTCCGCGACCTCGATGCGCAGCCTTCCGCCCGGCGCCGGGCGCAGCCGCACGCCGACGTGTCCACCGGCCGGCGTGTACTTGATCGCGTTGTCGAGCAGGTTCGCGAGCACCTGCTCGAGCGCCCGGCGGTCGGCCCACGCCCGGGCGTCGCTGCTCGCCTCGACCTCGGCACCGAGCTCGCCCGCGCGCAGGCGCGGCTCGAGCTCGCGCAGCAGCCGGCGTGCGATCTCGGCGGCGTCGACGGCCTCGAGTCGCAGCGGGACGCTACCCCCCTCGATGCGCGAGAGCTCCAGCAGATCGTCGACCAGCGCGCCGAGACGCTTGGCGTTGGAGAGGATCACCTCGACCGACTGGGCGGCGCGCGGATCGCCGGGTTCGGCTCCGGCCAGCCGCTCCGCGAAGCCGCGGATCGCGGTCAGCGGCGTCTTCAGCTCGTGCGAGGCGTTGGCCACGAAGTCCCGCCGGATCGCCTCGACGCGACGCAGCTCGGTGACGTCGTGGAAGACGACCACGGCCCCTGGTCGTCCGCTCGGCTGCGCGAAGGGCGCCGCGTGGAAGCGCACGCGGCGCTCGGCCGCCGGGCCGATCGCCACCTCGCGCACCTGGGCGGCGCCTTCGCACAGCGCGGCGCGCAGGGCGTCGACCACGTCGCTGTGCCGCACGGCCTCGAGCAGCGGGCGCCCCTCGAGCGGCGCCGGGGACGGGAACAGCTCGCGCAGGCCGGGGTTGGCCAGCAGCACGCGCTCGTCGCCGTCGATCGCGAGCACCGCCTCTTCCATCGCGGCGAGCACGGCCTCGAGACGCGCGCGCTGCGCCTCGCTCTCGCGCACCCGGGCCGCGAGCGTCTGGGCCATGCGGTTGAGCTCGGCGGCCGCCCCGCCGGCCGCTCCACTCCAGGTGCCGGGCAGACGCGCGTCGAGGTCGCCCGCAGCGAGCCGCTCCGCTTGCCGGCGCACGGCGCCGAGCGGCGCCGCACCGCTGCGCCGTCCGATCCACGCCGCGGCCGCGGCGACGGCCGCACCCAGCAGCATCCACCAGAGTCCAGACACCAGGCCAGCTTAGTCCGAGAAGCGATATCCGACACCGCGCACGGTCTCGATCAAGTCCCCTCCCGGACCGAGCTTCTCGCGCAGGCGCTTCAGATGGGTGTCGATGGTGCGCATGGTGACGGTGACGTCGGAGCCCCAGATCTCGTCGAGCAGGCGCTCGCGGGTCAGCACGCGGCCGGGACGGCGCATCAGCGTCGCGAGCAGCTGGAACTCCTTGGCGGTGAGCGCCACCTCCTCGCCGCCGACCCAGCAGCGGTGCCGATCGAGGTCGACCCGCACGTCGTCGCGCTCGAGCAGGTTGCGTTCCCCGCCGGTCCCCGCGCGCCGTCGCAGCAGCGCGCGCACGCGCAGCACCAGCTCGCGCGGGCTGAAGGGCTTGGTGACGTAGTCGTCGGCGCCGAGCTCGAAGCCGACGATGCGGTCGACCTCCTCGGACTTGGCCGTGAGCATCAGCACCAGCACGTCGGCGAGCTCGGGCCGGCCCCGGATGAAGCGACACACCTCGGTGCCCGACATGTCCGGGAGCATCAGGTCCAGCACCACGAGCTCGGGCGCCGCGCGCCGCAACGCCTCGAGCGCCTGCTGCCCGGACGCGGCGGTCTCCACGGAGAAGCCCGCCTCGAGCAGGCTCAGCCGGACCAGATCGAGGAGATCGGGCTCGTCGTCGACGACCAGGATCCGGGTGCCCATCGGCAGCGGAGAGTACGTCCGCGCCTTCCACGCCGCGAGCGCTTCGCGCCGCCGTCACGTGATCGTCGCAACCTCTTCGTGCCTCGGTCACACGCCCCGAACCCGCGAGCCCTGCGGGGCACTCCGAAGACGCCTGCGATAGAGTCCGCGCGCCGCTGCACCCCTGGAGCCGTGGATGCGCCGCGCCCGCGCCCTGTCGCTCGCTCTCGGCCTCGCCGCCGCGTCGCTCGCCTCCGGCGCGAGCACAGAGGAAGCGCCCTCTGGGAGCGACACGGCGAGCGGCAGGCAGATCTACGACCGCGTCGTCGCCAACCGCTTCCATGCCTTTCGCCAGCACACCCGACTGGTGTCGGGCGATCGCGGCGGCAACGAGCAGGAATCGCGCATGGTCGTGCTCTGGAAGAGCTTCCGCGACGGCGACGCGCGGCCGCGCAAGGGCGTGATTTCGAAGACGATCATCCGCTACACGCATCCCTTCGACCTGCGCTTCTCCGCCTATCTGATCATCGACAACGCCGTGCCGCCCGACGACCAGTTCGTCTACCTGAACAGCCGCCGGCGCGTGCAACGCGTGAACCTGCGCGGCGAGCCGGTGCTGGGCAGCGACTTCAGCTTCGAGGACGTGGTGCCGCGCGAGATCGAGGACGCCGGCTACGCGCGGCTGCCGGACGAAACCGTCGACGGCCGCCCCTGCTACGTGGTCGAGGTGACGCCGCTGCCCGAGGCGCACTCCGAGTACTCGCGCTTCCGCAGCTGGGTGGACCGCGAGCGCTCGGTGGTGCTGAAGACGCTCTACTGGGACGAAGCCGGCGTGCTGGTGAAGGAGCTGGCGGCGCCGAGCGCCGAGGTCCGCGAGTTCGACGGCGTCTGGGTGCCGATGCGCGTCGAGATGAGGGACCGCCCCAACGAGAGCTACACCTACTTCGTGATCGAGGAGCTCGTCGCGAACCCCGAGATCGACGACAACGAGTTCGACCCGCGCCGCCTCGAATCGCACTAAGCGCGCGTGCGCACGAGCAGCGCGGGCATCAGCACCAGCTCCGCAGCCAGGCAGATCACCACGGTCGCCGCGAACAGCAGCCCGAACTGGCGCAGCGTCGCGAAGCTCGACAGCGCGATCGTGCCGAAGCCCGCGCTGAGCATGATCGCGGTCGTGGCGATCGGCGTGCCGACGCGCAGGCCGGTGACGCGCGCGGCGGCGGCGGGCGAGAGCCCTGCGCGGCGCTCGCGCCGATAGCGCACCAGGAAGTGCACGGTGTCGTCGACCGCGATGCCGAGCGCGACGGCGCCGATCAGGCTGGTCGGCAGCGAAAGCGGCGCCGCGCCGAGCCCGAGCAGGCCGAAGTACATCCCGACCGGGAGCACGTTCGGGATCATCGCGATCGCGCCGAGCTTCACCGAACGCAGCGCCAGCGCGACCAGCAGGAAGATCGTGGCCGCAGCCGAGCTGACCGACTGGAGCTGCGAGCCCGCGATCGAATCGTCGCCGCGCGCCAGCAGGATCGCGTTGGCGGTCGGCGCGCCGTCGAGCGGCTTCGGCAGCTCGGCGCGGATCGCGTCCTCGAGCTGGGCGCCGAGGCGGCGGATGGCGGCCGAGCCCACCTCGCCGGTGCGCACCACGAGATTGGCGCGGCTGGCGTTCACGTTGACGAAGCGCTCCATCTCGTCCTTGGGCGCCAGCTGCAGCAGCTCGGTGACCGCCGCGCGATCATCGGGAATGCGCGCCGCGGCGGGCTCGCCGCGCTCGAGGGCGCGGTTCATGGCGCGCAGGAAGTCGGCCACCGACAGCGTGTGGGAGACGCCCGGGATCGCGTCGATGCGCGCCTGGAGCCGCTCGATCGCGCGCAGCGCGGCGGGCTCGCGGAACGCGCCGGGACCCGATCCCGACAGCACCACATAGATCGGGATGGCGCCGGCGAGCAACCGGTTCACCGCCTCGAAGTCGCGGCGCACCCGCGAGTGCGCGCCGAAGAACGAGAGATAGTCGGTGTCGATCACGATGTTCGGGATCGCGGCGATCGCCACCGCCCCGGCCACCACGCCGGCCACGATCGCGCGCCCCGAGTGCCGCGCGCTCGCAGCGTGGATGGCGGCGAGCCCGCGCTCGAGCTCGAGGGCGAAGCGCTCGCTCCAGCGCGCCACCCGCTCCGGCAGCGCGGAGACCTCGCGCCGCGGCGGCAGCAGCACCAGCAGCGCCGGAAGCCCGCTCAGCGCCAGGAAGGTCACGCAGCCCACGCCGAGCACCGCGAAGGCGCCGAACTCGAAGATGGCAGGCACGTTGGTGAGGCACAGCGAGCCGAAACCGATCTGCGTCGTGGCGGCGGAGAGCGCGATCGGCACCCGCTCGTGGGCGAGGGTGCGCGCCACGATCTCGCGCGCGTCGCCGGGTCCGCGCCGCTCCTCGTCGTAGCCGGCCAGCAGGTGGATGCCGAAGACGCTGCCGATCGCGATCAGCTCGGGACCGAGCATGCAGGAGAGCACGGTGAGCGGACGACCGGCCGCCGCCATCGCGCCGAAGGTCCAGGTGATGCCGAGCAGCACGTTGGCGAGCGGCAGCACGACGCCGCGCCGCGTCCCCGTGGCGACGGCGAGCACGACGGCCAGCACCGCCACCGCGAGCGGGATCAGCACCGAGAGGTCGCGCACCATGCCGCGGTAGACGCTGGCCTTGGCGTGCGGCCGGCCCGCGATGTAGAAGTGCACGCCCGGGCGCTCGGCTCGCGCGACCAGCCGGGAGATCTGGCGGTCGAGGCCGGAGTCGATGAACTCGCGGTCGGTCATCTTGGCGAAGCGCACCGAGATGCCGGCGGTGCACCCGTCGTCCGAGATCAACGTGCGCCGGAGCAGCGGATCGCCGAGCGCCTTGGCGCGCAGCGCGGCGAGTGCCGCGTCCCCGTCGGGCACCGCTTCGAAGAGGCGCCCGACGTCGATCCAGTCGTCGGCTGCGTCGTAGCGGAACGTGACCACGTCGGCGAGGCTCTGGACGCGCCGCACCCCGGGCAGCCGGGCGATCGCCTCGTGCACACCCTTGAGCGTGGTGAGGTTCGCGCGCGTGAAGACGCCGTCGGTCTGCATCGCGATCGCGAAGATCTCGTCATCCCCGAACTCGCGGACCGCCTGCTCGTAGACCGGGCGCGCGGGGTCGTCGGACCGCTGCAGGGACTCGGTCGAGGGATCGAGCTGGAGCCGCAGACCGAGCGTCCAGCCAGTGGCACCGCGGGCAGGGCCGGCGGCGCCGCGGGCGGGGCGCAGCTGGACCAGCGCGGCGCACGCGAGCGCGGACACCGCGAGCAAGACCGCGAGGACGGCGCGGGGCCGGCCGACGATGAGCCCGCTGCGGCGCACCGAGACCCAGACGCCCAGCGCGAGCAGCGCGATCCCGCCGAGCAACGCGACCGCGGACGCCGCCTGCACCTGCTCGGGCATGCACCCTCGCCCTGCTGGGTCCTCGAAGCGAGCGGCGGATGCTAGCCGATGAGCGCCGCTCGCCTGCGGCTGCGCCGGGGCCGACTCCGGTCGCCGGCGGCCCAGTTGTCCGCGCCGCGGGCGCGGGGCATACTGCCCTTTCCGCTTGCCGGGGCGTGGCGCAGTTTGGTAGCGCGCTTCGTTCGGGACGAAGAGGTCGCTGGTTCGAATCCAGTCGCCCCGACCATTCCTCTTCGGGCGAGATCTTCGGGCGAGGAGATCTTCGCTGCATTCGGATGGCCGGGTCCCACCGGGGCCCGGCCATCTGCCCTTGGCGCGCCGCGCGCGATAGCATCGAGCTCGCACCGCGAGGTCCGGCCCATGGCGCCTCGGCTCCCCGTGCTCGTCTGCGTCGCACTCGCCGCGCTCCCCGCCTGTCGCGCGGGCGTGCCGGACCACGCGCACGAGGTCGCGGTCGAGGTCGGGCGGGTCGCGCTCGACCCGAGCTCCGGATCGCCGGTCGTGATCCTCGAGGACCGCGAGGGCAACCGCTCGCTCCCGATCTGGATCGGCTTCGCCGAAGCCAGCTCGATCGCGTCCGAGCTGCGACACGAGCGGTTGCCGCGGCCCAACACGCACGATCTCGCCAGGCGGCTGATCGAGGACCTGCACGCGGCCGTGGCGCGGGTGGTCGTGACCGAGCTGCGCGAGGGCACCTACTACGCCGTCCTCGTCGTCGAGGCGTCCGGCCGCGTCTTCGAGGTCGATGCGCGCCCGAGCGACGCGATCGCACTCGCGCTGCGCACCGGCGCGCCGCTCTTCGTGCGCGAAGCGCTCTTCGAGGCGGAGCCGGCCGTGCGCCCCGGCCCCGCGCCCGACGAGCACTCCACCTGATTCCACGACCGGCAACTCCGCCGCCGCGGGCGCGGCAGCGTGCGGGAAACGCGTCGCTCGAGGGTGACACCAATCGATGTCGCCTGGGCTGAGGGTGCGCAGCTCATGCGCAACCCGGGCCGCTCGAAATGCGCCGGCGCACCCGCACTTTTCGTTGACAAGCACGGACGCTGCTGTCAGGATCGGCGCTGCCCGGCCGTCTTCCGCGGCCCCACCCGATCGGAGATCTCGATGAGCCACTCGGAGCTCGCGTGGGAGTTCGCTGAGCTCTTTGCCGAGCTGGACGTCGCGCAGATCAACGAGGTCCTCGCCAAGAACGTTCCGCTCGAGACGCTCGACTTCTTCCGGAAATACGGCGAAGACTTCGGGCGCGCGGCGGGCGTCGCGGGCGATACGCTGGCCCGGCTCCCCAACCTTCTCCTGATGGGCTACCTGCTGCGCGTGCTCGAAGAGCGGCTGATCGACGACGACGAGACCGAGCCCAACGCGTGAGGCCCCCGCACGGGTGACCGCCCAGGGCCGCTGGCCGGCGAACCGCCGACTCCTGCTGATGCGGCACGGCGAGACCTACGTCCCGCTGCCCGGCACGCCGCTCGCGGGGCCCGCCGAGGACCCGCGCGTGGCGCTCACCGAGCGCGGGCGGGACCGGGTTCGCGAGATCGCGGCGTGGATGGCGCCGATCGGGATCGAGGCGGCCTATTCCTCGTCCTACGACCGCTCGCGCGAAACCGCCGAGCTGGTCGCCGCACCGCACGGGCTCACCGTGACCGCGGTCGACGCGCTGCGCGAGCTCGCGTTGTATCCACCGCCGGGCGGCACCCTGCTCGACGTGGCGCGCCGCTACCTGACGTTGGTGCGCGAGCTGCAGGAGAAGCCCGCCGCCGAGGTGCGCCTCGACTGCGGCAGGAGCCTCGAGGACGTCGTCGACGGCGCGCTCTCCGCCGTGTCCGAGATGCTCGAGCGCGCGTCGGGGACGGTGTTGGTCGTGGCGCACGGCGGGATCAACCGCTTCCTGCTCGGCCACTTCCTCGGCATGCCGCCGGCCCGGGCGATCGCGATCGAGCAGAACTTCGCGTGCGTCAACGTGGTGGAGTTCGCGAGGGGCGGCCACGCCTGGGTGCGGGCGCTGAACTGCACGCTGCACGATCCGCTCAAGATCGACGCGTCGGGCATCTAGAAGCCGGCCCGCCGTTCCCACCGCGCAGGGAGGAAGATCGTGTCGAACGCGATCCGGGAGGCCCGCAGCGAAGCCGCGCCGCGGCCGGTGGGACCCTACTCGCAGGCCGTGGTGGCCGGCGGGCTCGTCTTCGCCTCGGGGCAGCTGCCGCTCGACCCCGCCAGCGGCGAGCTCGTGTCCGGCGACGTCGCGGCGCAGACCGAGCGCGTGATCGCCAATCTGCGCGCCGTGCTCGAGGCGGCGGGAGCCTCGCTCGCCCGCGTGGTACGCACGACCGTGTACCTCGCCGACCTGGCGGACTGGCCGCGCATGAACGAGGTCTACGCCCGCCACTTCAGCGGGAATCCCAAGCCGGCCCGCACGGCGATCCAGGCGGCCGCGCTCCCGCGCGGCGCAGCGCTCGAGATGGACGCGATCGCGGCGCTCTAGACGCGCGGCCCGCCGTACTCGCGCACCAGCCGGTTCAGGTTGACGCCGTTGACGAGCACGTGCGCCACGATCGGCGCCACCAGGTTGCCCGTGGTCCGATACAGCGCGCCGAGCAGCAGACCGGCCGCCAGCGAGAAGGCGCTCCACAGCACCCAGTCGCGGCGCGGCACGAGGTGCGCGGCCGCGAACAGCGCGCTCGCAGCCGCGAGACCGACCGCGGGCTGGAGCGCGCCGCGAAAGAACGCCTCCTCGGCGAAGCCGCTCGCGAGCGCGAGCACCCAGCAGTCTCCCGGCGCCAGGGGGCCCAGCACCTCGGCCAGCCGGCGGGCCAGCTGCTCGCCGGCCCGCGTGTGCCGGGTGAGCAACGCCGAAAGCTGGATCACGAGCCCGCCGGCCAGGGCGCCGAGTGCCGGATCGCGCAGCCAGCGCACCGCGGAACCCGGTCCGGCGAGCCAGAGGCTCTGGCCCTGCAGCCCCACGCGCCAGGCGATCGCCGCCGCCCCGAGGCCGGCGTAGAAGACCAGGGCCGCGCCCACCAGCCGCTGGGGGCGGATGGGTCGGCTGGGCTGGCGCTCGGCTGCGGGCTGCATGCCTCCCCCCCCTGCGTTGACACCTGCGCGCGGGTCGGTAGCTTGGACTTGCCCGGCGCTCTCCCCCGAGGGCGCCTTTCGTTTTTCGGTCTGCGCCCTCGCACAGCACGGGACGCCAGCTCGAGAAGCGCGACAGTGTACCGGGGAGAGGCAGGCCCGATGGCAGAGCGAATCCCGATGACTCCGCGCGGCTACGCGCAGCTCGAGGCCGAGCTCAAGCGGCTGAAAGCGGTGGAGCGCCCCAAGAACGTCAAGGAGATCGAGGAAGCGCGCTCCCACGGCGACATCTCGGAGAACGCCGAGTTCGAGGCGGCGAAGGAGCGGCAGGCGCAGCTCGAGGCGCGCATCTCGCAGGTCGAGGATCGGCTGGCGCGCGCGCAGGTCATCGACGCGAGCGGCCAGCGACCCGACGCGGTCCGCTTCGGCGCCACCGTGCTGCTGATGGACACTGAGAGCGGCGACGAGATCACCTACACGATCGTGGGCGAGGACGAGTCGGACGCATCGCGGGGCCTGATCTCCGTCACCTCGCCGGTGGCACGCGCCATCATCGGCAAGCCAGTCGACGAAATCGTGCGCGTCCAGGTGCCTCGAGGCACCCGCGAGTTCGAGATCCGGGAGATCCGATTCGAGTGAGACTTCGGCCGCTTGCGCCGCCCGCCGGACGCCCGCGGCGATTGAATTTCCGCGGCCACTGCCTAGAATCGGCCGGCCTTCCCCGGTAGCTCAGTTGGTAGAGCAATCGGCTGTTAACCGATTGGTCGCAGGTTCGAGTCCTGCCCGGGGAGCCAGCCTGACCGGCGGGCACGGCGGCGACCTGGGCGGGCACGGCGGCGACCTGGGCGGGCACGGCGGCGACCTGGGCGGGCACGGCGGCGGCGGCCGCACGGCAGCTACGGCGGGCGGGGCGGAATGAGCCGCGCACTCAAGCTCGCGATTGCGGCAATGGCCGCCGCGCTGCTGCTTGCAGTCGGCGCGCTGGTAGCGCTGCGCGCAGCCGTCGAGCTGGCTCGCGAGAAGGTGGTCGCGGCGGTCGGTCCCGGCGCCGAGCTCGCCGCGCTCCGGGTCACCACGCACACCCTGGAGATCGACGGCTTGCGCATCCCGGCCGGCGCGGATTGGCCGACCAGCGACGCACTGCGCGCCGAGCGCGCGGTGATCACCCCGGCCCTGGGCTCGCTGCTCTCGGGCCGGCTCGAGATCGCCTCGATCGAGGTGACGAGGCCCTATCTCTCCGTGCTGCGGAGCCGCGACGGACGCATGCACGCCCTCCCCAGCCTGCTCGAGCACCCCGGAGCGGCGAGCCGCGCTCCCGAGAGGCCGGCGCAGCCCTCGGTCGCGCCTCCCGTGCGCGGCGTCGCGATCCACGAGCTGACGCTCGACGGCGGCGAGCTCGAGCTCTTCGACGCCACCGTGGGCTCTCGGCCCTGGCGCATTCATCTCGATCGGATCCAGGCCGTCGTGCGCGACCTGGAGACACCCTCGCTCGCCGGCCGGATGCCCTTCGAGTTCGACGCCGTGCTCGACGGCCCCAAGCACGACGGGCCGCTGGCGCTGCGCGGGCAGTTCGACGGCGCCACCCAGGACCTCGACCTCGGCGTGAAGCAGCGCGGCGCCGACCTGCTCGCCCTGGAGCCCTATCTGGTCCGGGCGGCGAACGTGCAGCTCGCGGGAGGCACGCTGGACCTCGACCTCGATGCGAAGGTGCGGTCCCGGAAGCTGCGGGCGCCTGGAAGGCTGGTGCTCGCCGGGCTCGAGCTCGCGCCGGGAGGCGATGCCAGGGCGCGCGTGCTCGGCGTCCCCCGCGAGCTGCTCGTGCAGGCGCTCGCCGCGCACGACGGACGCATCGAGCTCTCGTTCACGCTCGAAGGCGACGTCGACGACCCGCGCTTCTCGCTGAACGAGGTGTTCGGCACCCGCATCGCCGTCGCGCTGGCCGAATCGCTCGGGATCTCGGTGGGTGGGCTCGTGGAAGGCGTCGGCGGGCTCGGCGGCAAGAGCCTGGAGCAGGCCGGCAAGGCCGCCCGCGGGCTCGGCTCGGCGCTGAAAGACCTGATCGACCGACCCAGGCGCTAGGAGCGGCGACTCGAAGTCCGCAGGCGAGCGACGCCCATCAGCCGGGAGGCTTCCCGCGCTGGCGCGGACCGATACACTCCCGGCCTTCGCAGGAGGAGTACGTGTCGCAGCGGAGCGCGGCGATCCTCGGGATCGCCGTCCTGATCCTCGCAGCCGGGCGCGGCGCGGCGGCGGCCGACACCGCCTGGGTGCGCGGCGAGACTCGCACGAACTTCCGCGCCGCGCCGCTCGCCAGTGCGCCGGCGCTCGGCGTCGTGAAGACCGGCGACGCCGTCACGGTGCTGGAGCGCAAGGCCGGCTGGTCGCGCATCCAGGTCCCCGGCGGCGCCTCCGGCTGGCTGCCCGACACGCTGCTCGACGCGCAGGCGCCGCCCACGCAGCACCTGACCCAGCTCGAGAGCGAGCTGGCCTCGCTGCGCGAGCAGCTCGCCGCGGCGACACACGAACGTGACGAGCTGCGCGAGCAGAACGCGCAGGTCCGCGCGTCGCAGTCCGAGCGCGAGGCCGCCGTGCGCCAGCTGACCGAGGAGAACCGCGACCTGCGCGCCGGCGAGCGCTGGCCCTACCTGATCACCGGTGCGGCGATCCTCGGCGCGGGGATCCTGGTCGGCGCGCTCGTCAACCGCGCGTCCGGCCGACGCTCGACGTCGCGGATCCGCTTCTGAGCGCGCTGATGGACGAGCTGCTCGCGCTCCCGGATGAGCTGCGCTGCGGCATGGTGCTGGCGGCGCAGGAGGGCGAGGCGGCGCGGCGCCTGGCGCAGCGCGCCGAGGCGCTCGGCTTCGACTCGCTCTGGGCGGGCGACCACGTCTCGTTCCACGTGCCGATCGCCGAGTCGCTGACGCTGCTCGCCTTCGCAGCGGGCGCCACCTCGCGCATCGCGCTCGGCACTGCCGTCTACCTCGTCCCGCTGCGCCACCCGACGCTGATCGCGAAGACCACCTCGACCTTCGACCGTCTGTCCGGCGGGCGCCTCGTGCTCGGCGTCGGCGTCGGCGGCGAGTTCCCGCCCGAGTTCGACGCGGTCGGCATCCCGGTCGCCGAGCGCGGCGCGCGCACCGACGAGGCGCTCCCGCTGATCCGGCGGCTGTGGACGGAGGACCGCGTGGCGCACGAGGGCCGCTTCTTCCGCTTCGGACCGGTGACGCTGTCGCCCAAGCCGCTCGCCGGCGGGGGGCCGCCGATCTGGGTCGGCGGCCGCGCGCCGGCGGCGATGCGCCGCGCCGGCCGCCTCGGCGACGGCTACATCTCGCACATGGCCTCGGCGGAGCACTACCGCGCGAATCTGGAGCTGATCGCGCGAGCCGCCCGCGATGCGGGGCGCCGCTCGATCTCCTTCACGCCGGCCGCCTTCCTGTTCACCTTCCTCGAGGATCGCTTCGAAGCGGCGCATGCGAAGGCCGCCAAGCTGCTCGGCATGATCTATGCGCGCGACTTCTCGGACGCCGCGAAGAAGTACTGCCTGCTGGGACCACCCGCCGACTGCCTCGAGCAGATGCGCGCCTTCGCGCGCGCGGGCTGCCGTCACTTCATCCTGGCGCCGCTCTCGGATCCGGAGGCGTTCGCGGAGCGCGTGGGAGCGGAGATCCTCCCCGAAGTGCGCGCGCTGCGTCGCTAGAAGCGCAGCTCGAGCGCGATGCCGTCGCGCACCGGGCCGACGCCCCACCGCCGCGCCAAGGGCTGCGCCGCGCGACCCGTCTCGATCAGGCGCTGGTAGTCGGCGAGGTCGCGCGGCGCCCGCCACGGCTCGCTCCAGATCTCGATCTCGCCGCCGAGCGTCCCGTTGAGCAGCGCCAGCCCCGCCTCGCTCGGATGCTCGAAGCCCAGCATCACGGCGCTCCCGGCGAGATTGAGCGCCAGGTTGCCGAGCTGCACCGGCCAGGACCACCGCGCGTCGGCTCGCTCGGCGGCCGCGCGCAGGATCTCCTCGCCGCGCGCGAGGCGCGCGAGCTTGTCGGCCTGGGTCGCGCCGGGCATCGCGCGCAGCGGCGAGGCGCCCTGGCGCCCGGGCATGGGGCGCAGCAGCAGGTCCGCGACGCCGACGCTGGACTTGACCGCGTTCACGACGTCGCGCGCGCGGTCCTCGCTGCGCTGGGCCGTGATCGCGTCGCCCACCTGCGACGCGCCGGCCACCGTCTCGACGCCGAGCCAGCCCCAGTACCAGGCGGCGGCGTGTAGCCACCCCGCGTCGAGGCGCTCTTCGAGGAAGCGCAGCCGCGCGTCGAGCTCCGCGTCGCTGCGCGGCGGCGCAAACGAGGTGTCGGGAGGCTGCGTCGGACCGCGGGCTCCGGCGCACGCGAGGCACGCGGCCGCGACGACGAGTGCACTCGACCTTCGCATCGCGGCCGCCCTCCTCTGGCCATCGGACCCTGGCTCTCGTTCGGGGCCGCCGGCCACCCGTCGCGATACGCTAGGGGCTTTGGCTCGACGCGGCATCCAGGGAACGCAGCGGAGTCGGATGGACGGGGCGGACACGATTGGCTCGAGGGGTGGAATCCGCGAGGTGTCGCGCGTGCTGTGGCGCTGCCTCGCCCTGCTCCGCCCGCTGCGCGGGCACCTGATCGGCCTGTGCGCAGGCTTCGCGGGTCTCACCGTGCTGCTGGTCCCGCCGTCGCTGCTCTTCCTCGACCTGGTATGGACGCGCGCGCTGCAGGGCGAGCCGCTCCCGCCACTGCAGGCCTGGCTGCTGCGCCTCGATCCGGCGGTCGCCGTGCAGGTGGGCACGCTCTCGGAGGCGGTGCGCCGGCAGGTGGCGCTGCGCGCCGTGGCGGGCGGCTTCGCGATCGGCGCAGCCGCCTTGCCCCTCTTCCTCGCGCTCTGGTACTGGCAGATCTGGGTGCTGCAGCGCGTCAACCAGCTGCTGCGCGTGCAGCTGCTCGAGCGCTTCCAGATGCTCTCGCTGCGATTCCACGACGAGAGCCGGGTGGGAGACGCCATCTATCGGCTCACCCAGGACAGCGCCATGGTCACACAGCTCGTCGACGTGCTGCTGCTCACGCCACTCTATACGCTCGGCGGCTTCCTGCTCTCCATCGCGATCGTGAGCGGGATCGACCCGCGCATGGGTCTGCTGCTGCTCGCGGCGTGGCTGCCGGCGCTCGCGCTCGGCGGCGCCTTCTCGGCGCCGCTGCGGCGCGATTTCCGCCGCGCGCGCGAGCGCAACGCGGCGCTCACCGCGCGCATCCAGGAGGTCGTGGCGGGAATGCGCGTGATCAAGGCCTACGGCGCCGAGGCGCGCGAGCAGCGCCGCTTCGAGGAGGCATCGCGCGCCGCCTTCGACGCCGCCTTCACCGCACGCCATCGCTTTGCTGTGTACGGCGTGCTGATCTTCGTGGCGGTGACCGCCGTGCTGGCTGGCGCGTCCGCGTGGGGCGCGCTCGCGACGCGGGCAGGGGCGGAGCTGTTCGGCGCGCGGCTGCTCGCGGCGACCGGCGTGGTGGCCTGGAACCTCGGCGTGTTCCAGTTCTTCAAGGACCGCTTCGGCGACGGCACCAACTACCTGCGCCGGCTGTTCCGCACCTGGGGGCGCGTGCAGGACGTGGCGATCGGCCTGGAGCGCGTGTTCGAGATCCTCGATCTCGAGCCCGAGGTTCGCGACGCCCCCGACGCCGCGGCGCTCACCGGAATCGCGACCGGGATCGCGTTCCGCGGCGTCGAGTTCGACTACCGAGCCGACCGCCCGGCGCTGCGCGGCGTGTCGTTCTCCGCGCCGGTCGGAGCGATCACCGCGGTGGTGGGCCCGACCGGTGCGGGCAAGAGCACGCTGCTCGCGCTGCTGCTGCGGCTCTTCGACCCCGACCGGGGCGCCATCGAGATCGACGGCGTCGACCTGCGGCGGCTGCGCGTGGCGAGCTTGCGCGAGCAGGTCGCGATCGCCCTGCAGGAGAACCTGCTGTTCGGCACGACGATCCGCGAGAACATCCGCTACGCCGTTCCCGACGCCAGCGACGCCGCGGTGCGCGAGGCCGCGCGCCTGGCGTGCGCCGCCGCGTTCATCGAGGCCCTCCCGCTCGGCTACGAGACGCCGCTCGGCGAGCGCGGCGCCAAGCTCTCGACCGGGCAGCGCCAGCGCCTCTCGATCGCCCGCGCGGTGCTGAAGGACGCCCCGGTGCTGCTGCTCGACGAGCCCACCGCGTCGCTCGACGCCGAAACCGAGCAGCAGGTGCTCGCGAACCTGGCCGCGTGGGGGCGCCGGCGCGTGATCCTGCTGGTGACGCATCGGCTCTCGACGGTGCGGCTGGCCGACCAGATCGTCGCGCTCGACGCCGGCCGCAGCGTCGAGATCGGCTCCCACCGCGAGCTGATGGCCGTCGCCGGCGGCGCCTACCGGCGCCTGGTGGAGGCGGAGGCGCTCCGCACGGCGGCGCGCACGGCATGAGCGGCGTCCCCCGCGTTCCGGCCGCCCCGGCGGGCGACCCGAGCGGCGCCGCGCGCACGCTGCGCCGCGCGCTCCGCTATCTCGCGCCGTTCCGACGCCGCGCGGCCGTGAAGGTCGGCCTGCTGCTGCTCTCGATCCTGCCGCTGATCCTGGTGCCGTGGCCCGCCAAGATCGTGATCGATCACGTGATCGAGGGCGCGCCGATCGTCGCCTCGGCGTATCCGGCGTTCGTCCGGCCCTTCGTGGCTCCGCTCGCGGGCATGCCGCTGGGCGGGGTGTTGGCCTGGACGCTGGCGATGCAGCTCGCGCTGCTGGGCCTGGTCGGGGCGTTCGGCGCGGGCGCGCGCGAAGGCGACGACACCGACGCCTACCTTTCGAGCGGACACGACACCCAGACGCGCACCGAGAACGAGGCGAACGCCGGCTTCAGCCTGGCGGGCGGCCTGCTCGGCTGGCTCGACTTCCGCTACACGATGCGCCTCACCCAGGACCTGAATCACCACTACCGGTCGCGCCTCTTCGCGCGCATCCAGTCGCTCCCGATGAGCGCATTCGACGACGAGCGCATCGGCGACGCCGTCTACCGGGTGATGATCGACACGCCATCGATCACGACTGCCTGCTACCGGATCCTGCTGACGCCGATCGGCGCGCCCGCCGTGATCGGCATCGCAGCGCTCGGGCTCGCCACGACCTTCGGCAGCCACCCGGCGCTGGTGTGGTCGGCGCTCGCGCTCGCGCCGATCGCGCTCGCCGCCTCGTTGCCGTTCGCGGGCCCGCTGCGCCGCCGCAGCCTGGCGAGCCGCGGAGCCGGGTCGATCACGACCTCGACCGCCGAAGAGGGTCTCGCGCAGGTGCTCGCGGTGCAGAGCCTGGGCGCGGGCGGCCGCGAGCGCGGCCGCTTCGACCGCGACAGCTGGTCCTCGTTCGGCGAGTACCGGGGCGTGGTGCGCGCGGCGATGGCGGCCTTCGCGCTCGGGCTCGTGCCGGGCGCCGCCGTCGCGGGCTTCGCCTTCTTCCATTCGGCCGACCTGGTGATCACCGGCTCGATCAGCCGCGGGGACTTCCTGGTGGTGTTCGCCTACTTCGTGCAGGCCGCCCTCGCGGCGCTCTCGCTCGGCTCGCTGTGGTTCGACCTGCAGGGCGCGGCGGCGGGCCTGGAGCGCGCCTTCTTCTTGATGGACCTGCCGGCGGAGCGCGACGCGCCCGCTGCGCAGCCGCTCGCGCCGCTGCGCACGTCGATCCGCTTCGAGGATGTCCGCTATCGACACCAGGATGGGACGCTCGCCGTGGACGGCGTCTGCTTCGAGGCGCGGGTGGGCGAGATGACCGCGCTCGTCGGCCCGGCGGGCGCCGGCAAGACGACGCTCGCGCACCTGGTCGGGCGCTACCTCGAGCCCACCGGTGGCCGCGTGCTGGCGGACGGCGTCGACCTGGCGTCGGTCACGCGCGGCTCGCTGCGCGCGCAGGTTTCGTACGTCTTCCAGGAGACGCTGCTCTTCGACGCCAGCGTTGCCGAGAACATCCGGCTGGGCGCGCCCGACGCGAGCGACGAGGCGGTGCGCAGCGCCGCGCGCCTCGCGCGTGCCGACGAGTTCATCGAGGCGCTGCCGGGCCGCTACGCGAGCCGGGTCGGCCGGGGCGGCAGCCAGCTCTCGGTCGGGCAGCGCCAGCGGATCGCGATCGCGCGCGCGTTGGTCCGCGAGACGCCGGTGTTGATCCTCGACGAGCCCACCTCGGCGCTCGACCCCGACACCGAGCAGGCGCTCGTCGCGGCGCTGCGCCTGGCGTGCCGCGACCGCCTCGTCCTGGTGATCGCGCACCGCCTCTCGACGATCCGCGCCGCCGATCGGATCGTCTTCCTCGAGAGCGGGCGCATCGCCGAGCAGGGGACCCACCACGAGCTGATGGCGCGCCCGGGCGGCGCGTATCGGCGCTTCGTGGAGCTGCAGGCGCAGCACGGCGTCGAGGCGGCCTAGGGGGCATCTCGGGTAGGATCGAAGGTCAGATCGAGGGGAACCCACATGTCGCTCCACCGTTTGAGCTCGATCGCGATCGGCGTGCCGGCTGGTGCTCGGCGAGCGCGCCTCCGAGTCGCTTCTCGACAGCTACGAGAGCGAACGCAGCCCGCACGTCCGGAGCTTGATCGATCTGGCCGTCGCGCTCGGGCGGGTGATCTGCGTGCCGGACGCGGAGCAGGCCGCCGACCGCGACCGGCGCATGATCGCCGAGGCGCGCGAACGCAAGGCGCCGGTGCCCGCGCAGCTCCCGCCGCTCGGGCCGGGCTGCTTCCAGCCCCGAGATCCCGCCGCCGGGCGTCTGTTCGTGCAGGATCGCGTGCGCCGCGGCGCAGCGCTGGGCCTGTTCGACGACGTGGTGGGAAGGGGCTGGGCGCTGGTGAGCCCGCTCGGGGACCCCGCGGCGCGTCTCGATCCGGAGCTGGCTGCGTTCTTCGCGTCGATCGGCGGGGTCGGCGCGCACGTGGCGGCCGACGGACCGATCGAGGACGTCGGCGGCGGCTACGCGCGCTGGTTCGGCGAGCACGGCGCTGCGGTCGCGCTGCAGCGACCCGACTTCCACGTGTTCGGCACGGCGCCGGCGCTCGACGGCGCGGCCGCGCTGGTCGCGGCGCTGCGCGAGCGGCTCGCCTAGATGGGCGCATAGCGCCGCTGCGCCTCCGCCGGGCTCAGCCTCCCCGCCTTGGCGATCGCTTGGAGACGCTGCGGATCGTCGAGGTCGCTCTGCTCGATGCGCGTCTGCAACGCGCGCGCGGCGCGGAACCAGGTGGTCGCGGTGTCGACGTCGCGCACGCGCGTCTTGCCGGTCTTGGCGTCCATCAGCTCCGCGAACGGCACCGGAACGATGCGCTCGGCCTGGCGCGTGATCAGCACGTTGTAGCTGCCGTCGAGCAGGGCGAAGACGGCGCCGGCCCCGAGGTCGCGGGTGTAGTCGCGGTCGAAGGCGGTCGGCTTGTTGCAGCGCAGCTCGTAGCCGACGTCCTTCTCGCCGCTCGCGAGCTTGACGCCGCGTGCCGCGAGCGAGTCGGTGACGGCGTTCTTCAGCACGCGGGCGAGCGGGACCTCGGCGAGGCGGATGTGGCCGTGCTCGTCGCGCGGCACCTCCTTCAGGATCTCGAGGTCGCTCTCGTCGAGGCGCTCGGCGACGCCCTCGGCGATCACCGCGACCCCGTCGCTGCGCCCCTCGAAGGCGAGCCGCTTCACCACCGCGCCCTCGAGCGTGCGCACCACGTCGTCGAGCTTGATGCGGCCCGCCGGGAACTCCTCGGGGATCAGCGTGATCGGCGCACCGGCGGACTTGCCGGCGCCGAGCGCCAGCGAGCCCGACTTGCGCCCCATCAGCACCACGAAGAACCAGCGGTTGGTGGTCCGGCAGTCCTCGATCAGGTTCTCGACCAGCGTGGTCGCCAGCTCGCGCGCGGTCTCGTAGCCGAAGGTCGGGATGCCGGGGGGAAGCGGCAGGTCGTTGTCGATCGTCTTCGGCACGTGCGCGACGCGGATGCGGCCGCCCGCCTGCTCCGCGACGCGACGCGCAGAGAAGGCCGTGTCGTCGCCGCCGATGGTGATCAGGTGGTCGACGCCGAGGGCGGTCAGTGCCTTGACGACGTTCTCGAGGTGCTCGGGCTTCTTGGTCGGGTTCGCGCGCGAGGTGTGGAGGATCGAGCCGCCCTGCAGGTGCACGGTGGCGACGTCCTCGAGCGACAGCGCGCGGACGTGGCTGGTGTCGCCCTCCATCAGCCACTTGAAGCCGTCGAGGCAGCCGACCACGCGCGCGCCGCTGCGCAGCGCGACGGTGGCGGCCGCCCCGATCACGCCGTTGATCCCCGGGGCAGGTCCGCCCCCTACCACGATCCCGAACGTCGCCATCGAGCAAACCTCCCGAGACACGTGTTGGGCCGCGGCGGCTCCTGCCGTCGCGGCCGAGGTCATCAGGATGGCGGAGCGCCTCCAGGGGTTCCAGAGGCGGCTCCGAGGTGACGGTTCTCGTCGCCGCGGCCGCCCGGATGCGTCACTTGGGGCGCTTTCGCCGCGAGCGCCGGCCACCGGCAACGCAGCGGGAATCCGGGTCTGCCGCGCGCAGTTCGCCCGCGAGCGGCCTGCGCTCGATGCGGCAGCGCGGGCTCGGCACGGGGCTTGCCATGAATGGGGATCGGAGAGGAGATCCAGCATGCGACGTTTCCTCGTGCCGGTCGCGGCGCTGGCGGGGATCCTGGCAGGGGCCCCCGCGCATGCCACGTCGATCGGGCCTGGCGCCTTCAGCGCAAGCAAGGTGGTCGAGAGCTTCGAGGGCCTGAAGCCCGGGGCGAACATCACGCTCGCGCTCGGCGCCAGCCTGTTGGCGCCCGGGGCCGTGAGCGCGTTCAGCTTCGCGAGCGGCGTCACGCTGACGAGCCCGATCCCGAATCCCGGCGTCTTCGCCGACGGCCCGTTCGTCCACGACTTCGCGCTCGCCGCCGACGTCACCAACACCTGGGGCGCGGGGCGCGTGCTGAACGGCGCCACGGCCTCGAGCATCCCCTCCGGCACGGCCTACCTCGGCGCCTTCGACCCCGGCGCGGGAACCGCGTCGGTCAGCTTCACCTTCGCCTCCGACGTCGATCGGGTGGGCGCCTACGTGACCGGCGTCGTGGGCGGCACGGTGACGATGCGGGTCTACAACGCGTCGGGCGTGCTGCTCGAGTCGGGCTCGATCGCGACGGTCAACCTGCCGCAGTGGGGCTCGAACTTCATCGGCATCGAGAACCTGGCCGGGATCCGGCGCGTGGTGTTCAGCGGCCCCGACTTCGGAATGGACGCTCTGACCTGGGACCCCAAGGTGGTCGTCGTGCCCGAGCTCGGCACGCTGCCCTCGTTCGCCTTCGGCCTGGTCGGCCTGCTCGGCATCGGGGTGCTCGGCCGCGAGCGCGCGAGGGCTCCCGCGAAACACTGATCCCGGGTCGCTGAGCTAGCGACGACGGCGCCCGAGCAGCGCGGCCTTCAGCTCCGCGACCGGGCTGCGCGGCGGCGCCGGGCGCAGCGGCTCCTCGCGCAGCCGCAGCGCGCCCGCGCCCAGCCCGAGGTCGTGCGCGACCTCCTCGGCGAGCGCGCGCAGCTCGCGGTGCACGCTGGTGCCGCGGGCGTAGTGCAGGATCGATAGCGGCCTCCCGCTCTCCGAGTTCAGCGCCTCGACGCGCGGGCTGCGCGACAGCGAGCTCGCGTAGAGCGGCCAGCCGCGCGCCCGGATCTCGTCGCGCAGCCGCTCCGCGAGCTCCTCCCCCGTCGACTCCACGTGGGTGCGGCGATCGATCAGCGTCAACAGCAGCCGCGCGCGGTCGTCGAAGCCCGCCCGCGCGAGGATCGCGAGCACCTTGCCGGCCTCCTCGAGCGCGGCCCAGTCCGAGACCGGGACGATCACGCGGTCCGCCGCGAAGAGCGCGTTGCGCGTCAGCCCCTCGAGGTCGCTCTTGGTGTCGACGATCACGACGCCCGGCCAGTCGGTCTGGTCGAGGATGCGGCGCAGCGTGTGCGGGTCGTCGGCGCGCGCCTTGAGCAGGGCGGTGTCGGTCGCCGAGCGCACGTAGTGGACGCCGTACTGCCCGAGGTGGATCACGCGCTCGAAGCTGCGCTCGGCCCAGCCGTGCTTCACGTTGCCGTCGCCGGCCGGCTCGACCTCGAGCCCGAACATGCGCTCGACGATGCCCTGGTCGTCGAGCGAGAGCACCAGGATCGGCAGATCCTCGTGCAGCGCGCGCAGGTAGATGGCGAGGTTGGTGGCGACCGTCGTCTTGCCGACGCCCCCCTTGTTGGAGCAGACGGCGAGCACCCGGCTGGCCCGAGTGCGATGCGGCGGCGCCTCGTAGGGGAGCTCGGGGGGCACGCGAGGATGCTAGCATGCCGCGCGTGCGAGCCGTCGGCGTGATCCCTGCGCGGTATGCCGCATCCCGCTTCCCCGGGAAGCCGCTCGCGCTGATCGGCGGGGTCCCGATGGTGCGCAGGGTCTGGGAGGGAGCGTCGCGCGCGAAGCGGCTCTCGCGCGTGCTGGTGGCGACCGACGACGAGCGCGTCGCCGACGCGTGCGCTGCGTTCGGCGCGGAGGTGGCGATGACCTCGTCCGCCCATCCCACCGGCACGGATCGCATCGCCGAGGTGGCGGCGCGCCTCTCGGAGGAGATCGTGGTCAACGTGCAGGGCGACGAGCCGCTCGTGGACGGCTTCGTCGTCGATGCGGCGGTCGAGGCGCTCGAGGCGGACGCCGAGGCGGCGATGTCGACGGTGGTGCATCCGGCGGACCCCGACGGCCTCGACGACCCGAATCGGGTCAAGGTCGCGCTCGACTTCGCGGGGCGCGCGCTCTACTTCTCGCGCAGCCGGATTCCCTATCCGCGCGACGCGAGCGCCGGCCCGCGCTGGTGGCAGCACGTCGGTCTCTACGCCTATCGCAGACCCTTCCTGCTCGACTTCGTGCGCCTCGCGCCGGGCGAGCTCGAGCGCGTCGAATCGCTCGAGCAGCTGCGCGCGCTCGAGCACGGCCACCGCATCCGCGTCGCGATCGTCGAGGGCTGGCGCGGCGTGCCGGTCGACGTGCCGGAGGACGTGGCGCGCGTCGAGGCGGCGCTGCGCGAGGCGGGTCGTTGCTGACGGCCCTGATGCTCGGGGTGACGCTCGGCATCCGACACGCTGCGGATCCCGACCACGTGACGGCGATCGCCGCGCTGGTGGCGCGCCACCGCCGCCCCGCCGTCGCGGCGGGGATCGGCGCGGCGTGGGGGCTCGGGCACAGCCTGGTGATCTTCGCGGTGGGCGGGGCGCTCGTCGCACTCCACGTCACCGCCGTTCCCGCCTGGGCCCGCGCCGCCGAGCTCGCGGTCGCCGCGATCCTGGTCGCCCTCGGCATCTCGAACTTCCGTTCGCTCCGCGTGCGCCCGATCGACGAGCCGATCGGCGGGGGGCCGATCGCACGCGCCCCCACGCTGCGCTCGGTCGCGATCGGCATGGCGCACGGTCTGGCCGGGAGCGCGGCGGTGGCGCTGCTCGCGCTCGCCGCGATGCCGAGCCCGAGCGCTGCGATCGCCTATCTCGCCGCCTTCGGGCTCGGCACGCTGGTCAGCATGGTCGCGATGTCGCTCGGCCTCGGTCTGCCCGTCTCGCTCGCGGGACGGCGACCGGCGCTCGCGCGCTGGCTCGTAGCAGGCAGCGGCGGCCTCTCGATCGGGGTCGGGATCTACCTCGCCGTCGCGTGAACGGCGTACTGCTCGCGCTCTACACACTCTCGGGCGCCGGCGCGCTCGGCGTCGAGACGGTCTGGATGCGTTGGCTCCGCCTGGTGCTGGGAGCGACCGCGCCGGCCGCCTCGGCGACGCTCGTGGCCTTCTTCGCCGGCAGCGCCATCGGCGCCGCCTGGGGCGCCAGGCGTTCCGCGCGCTGGACGCGGCCGCTCGCGAGCTACGGCCGGCTCGAGCTCGCCGGCGCCGCGGCGGCGGCCACCGTCCCGCTGCTGCTGCGCGCCGGCGCGCTCGCCGCGGCGCCGCTCTACGACGCGCTGCGCGCGATGCCCTGGGCGTTGGCGCTGTTTCGCTTCGCGCTCGCGCTCGCCGCGACGTTGCCCGCTGCATTCTGCTTCGGCGCGACGTTCCCGGCGCTCGGCGCCGCCGTGGTCCGCGGCGTCACCCAGCTCGGCGCGCGCGGCTCGGCGCTCTACGCCGCCAACACGCTCGGCGCCGCGTTCGGCACCGCGCTCGCCGTCTTCATCCTCCCCGGCCGCATCGGCGTCGCCGCGACCTACGCGCTCTCGATCGCCCTGCTCGCCGCCGCAGGCGTGGCTGCGCTGCTGCTCGCGCGGAGCGCCTGGTCGTCGCCTCTGGAGCGACTCGCATCGTCCGAAGCCGGGCATGGCCCCGCCGCCTCCGAGGCAACCCGATCGCCCGGAGCGTCCTGGAGCGGCCTCGGCCCGCACGCGCTCCTCGCCCTCGCCGCGCTCGCCGGCTACTGCGGCTTCGCGCTCCAGGTGCTGCTGGTCCAGGCCTTCGCGCAGGTGCTGAACCAATCGATCTACGCGTTCGGCGCCGTGCTGGTCTGCGTGCTGCTCGCGATCGCGATCGCGGGCGCCGCGGTCGCGATCGCCGAAGCACGCGCCTGGCTCGACCCGCGCACGGCGCTCGGCCTGGCGCTCGCCGCGGCGGGGCTGGCGACCGCCGCCTTCCCGGCCTCGCTCGAGCGCGTCACGGACGGGTTCCGCTACGTCGGCAGCGACACGCCCGGCGTCGGCTACCTCGCCGCGGCGATGGCGGCGGTCGCCCGCACCGCAGCGCCCGCGCTGCTCGCCGGCTCGCTCGCGCTGCCGCTCGCCTTCGCGCTCGCCGCGCGCCGCAGCGGATCCGACGGCGCGGGCGCCATCCTCGGCAGCCTCGCCGCCGCCAACACGGCCGGCGCGATCGCAGGCGCGATCGCCGCACCGTATCTGCTGATCCCGCAGCTCGGCCCGTGGCGCGCCTTCCTCGCGGTCGCGCTGCCGTGGAGCGCTGCGGCGCTGATCGTCCCGGAGCGCTCCCGCCTGCGGCACCTCGCGCGCGCCGTCGTGCTCGCGGTCGGCTGGCTCGCGGTGCTCGGCCGCGCCAGCCCGCTCGGCGTCGCGCCGGTGCGCCTCGAGCGCGGCGAGGCGCTGCTCGATGTCGAGAACACGCCGTCGGGTGTGGTCGCGGTGGTGCAGCGCGGTGGCGAGCGGCTGATCCGCATCGACGGCCACTACGCGCTCGGCGGGAGCGCCGAGCGCGTCCACCATGAGCGGCAGGCCCAGCTGCCGCTGCTGCTCGCGCCCGATGCGAGGCGGGTGGCGCACATCGGCTCGGCGACTGGGATCAGCGCCGGAGCGGCGCTCGCGCACCCGATCGAGTCGCTGCACCTGGTCGAGATCGTGCCGGGCGTGGCGCGCGCCGGCGAGCGCTACTTCGGCGAGGCGAATCGCGGCGTCTACCACGACCCGCGCACGCACGTTGTGCTCGACGACGCGCGCAACTTCGTGCGCTACACGCACGAGCGCTTCGACGTCGTGGTCGGGGACCTGTTCGTGCCGTGGCACGCCGGCGCAGGCGCCCTCTACACGCGGGAGCACTTCGAGGCGGTGCGCGCGCACCTCGAGCCGGGGGGGCTGTTCTGCCAGTGGCTGCCGCTCTACCAGCTCTCCGAGGCCGAGCTCCGCATCATCGCGGCGACCTTTCTCGACGTGTTCCCGAACGCGGCCGTGTTTCGCGGCGACTTCTACGGCCGCTTCCCGATCGCCGCGCTCGTCGGCTGGGCCGGGGAGCCGGCCGCGCCCGCGGCGGTCGAAGCCGCGGCTGCGCGGCTCGCGCGGGCGGGCGAGAGCGACCGCTGGGTGGCCGACGCCGACGGCGTGTGGGCGCTCTACGTGGGACCGCTGGCGCCCCTCGCCACCGCGCTCGCCGACGCGCCGCGCAACAGCGACGACCGGCCCTGGATCGAGTGGCTGGCGGCGGCCGGCCACGTGGGCGGCGAGCGCGGCAAGCTCGAGCCCGCCACGGGGCTCGCCTGGATCGCCTTCGCAGAGCGCCTGCGCGCCGCCGCCGGCCGCGGCGGCGATCCGCTCTACCCCGGGCTGCCGGTGCGAGCCGCGCGCGACGCCGAGGGCGGCGCGCTGCTGCAGCAGGCGGGCGCGCTCTTCGCGGCGGGGCGAGCGGAGGCGGCGGCGCGGAGCTTCGCGCGCGCCGCCGAGCTCCTGCCCCCGCGCCTCGTCGCCGACGCGCCCGAGGACCCGACCGCGGCCGAGGTGTGGCGCTGAATCAAGCGCGGCCGCCCGAGACGATGACCGAGCGTGGCGCCGTCGGCGGCACGTCGGCCATGCGCTCGTCGACCACCCGGAGATGGGTCGCGCAAATGCCGGGCACGCCTTGGCGGGCCATCACGCGCGCCTTGGCCTCCGCGCCGAGCGACTCCCACTCCGCCTGCATCTCGCAGAAGGCGTGGGGGCCGTAGGTCTCGGTGAGCCCGTAGAGATGGGTCATGCGTGCGCCGAGCGCCTGCATGCGCGCGAGCAGGGTCGGCGAAGGCGGCGCGCCGCCGGTCGCCATGCGCAGCTCGGGTTCGAAGCGCACGCCGCGCGCGTCGGGGTGCTCCGCGATCATCAGCAGCAGCGTCGGCGCGCGAGCGGCGACAGGGGGTCGCGATGGACGGCGGCAGCCGGGCTCATGTCGGTAGGCAGAGAAAACCCCGGGAGCGAATTCGAGGGCTCGGCCTCGAGATCCCGAAGCGGCTACGGCGTCCGCGCTCCCGGGGTCGGTGGCGCTGGGAACTCGCGTCCCCTGCTAACACCGAGACTGCGTCAGCGATTCGGCATGGCGGTCAGGACGCCGCCACCTCACTCGCCGTAGAGAACGATTTTCCCACCGAATCACCTCCTTGTCCCGGCGTGGGCAACACCCAGCAGAGCCCAGACTCCGCATCGGGTCCCGACGGGCGGGCGGTCGCCGTTCCCGGCCGCCGCGGGTCGCCCCGCACCACCGACCCTCTGTCGCTGGCCGCGGAACTCGGGGACGAGTGAGATCCCCTTGCTCGGCACCTTATCAGATCGGGCCGCCTCCGGGCCAGCGTGAGCCGCGCCAGCGGTCGGGCTAGACTCGGCCGCCGTGCCCGCTGACCACGCCGTGCCCGCTGATCGGGCCGCGTCCGCCGCTCGCGTCGCGACGCTGCTGGTCACCTGCCCCGACCGGCGCGGCCTGGTGGCCGCCCTCGCCCAGATCCTGTACGGCCACGGCGCCAACATCTTGGACGCCGACCAGCACACCGATCCCGAAGCCGGGCAGTTCTTCCAGCGCATCCGCTTCGACGTGTCGCAGATCCACACCGACCGCACCAGCCTCGAGCGCGCCATCGGCGAGGCGGCGGAGCGCTTCACGATGAGCTGGCGGCTGGCGTGGGACGGGGCGCCGAAGCGCATGGCGATCCTGGTCTCGAGGTACGACCACTGCCTCTACGATCTGCTGCTGCGCCAGCGCGCGGGCGAGCTGGCCTGCGAGATCCCGCTGATCCTCTCGAACCATCCCGACCTGAAGCCGGTGGCGGACCAGTTCGGCATCCCCTTCGAGGTCTTCCCGATCACGCCGCAGACCAAGCGGTCGCAGGAGGAGCGCGAGATCGAGCGCATCGAGGCCGGCGGCGTCGACCTGATCGTGCTGGCCCGCTACATGCAGGTGCTGTCGCCCGAGTTCGTGGCGGCGTTTCCGGCCCGCATCATCAACATCCACCACTCGTTCCTGCCGGCCTTCGTCGGCAGCAAGCCGTATCACCAGGCGCACGCGCGCGGCGTCAAGCTGATCGGGGCGACCGCGCACTACGCCACCTCGGATCTCGACGAGGGCCCGATCATCGACCAGGACGTCGAGCGCTGCTCGCACCGCGATTCGGTCGACGACCTGACGCGCAAGGGCCGCGACCTGGAGAAGCTGGTGCTGGCGCGCGCGGTGCGCTGGCACCTCCAGGATCGCATCCTCGTGTACGGCAACAAGACGGTCGTCTTCGATTGAGACCGCGTTCGACCGCGACTCGCCTCAGCCTCGCCGCAGCGCTGCTCGGCGCGCTGGCGTGCGGCCCGGAGCTGCCGCCGAACGTGGTGCTGATCTCGATCGACACGCTGCGCGCCGACGCGCTCGGCCCCTACGGTGGCGTGCCCACGCCCACGATCGAGCGGCTCGCCGCCGGGGGCGTGCTGTTCGAGTCGGCGTTCGCGCCGACGCCGACCACGGCCCCGAGCCACGCGACGCTGTTCACCGGCCAGGATCCGCTGCGCCACGGATTGCTGCGCAACGGCGACTCGCTGCCCGAGTCGGCGACGACGCTCGCCGAGGCCTTTCGCGCCGCGGGCTACCACACGGCGGCCTTCGTCTCGAGCTTCGTACTGGATCCGCGCTTCGGCTGGGCGCAGGGCTTCGAGCACTACGACGCCGACCTGCCCCAGCAAGGCGCGACGCTCAAGAAGGCGCCGTATCCGGGGGCGTTCTGGGCGGAACAGCGCTTCGACGGCTTCGACCGCCGCGCCACCGCCACCACCCAGGCGGCGCGCGCGTGGCTGGAGAAGGCCCCCGAGCCTTTCTTCCTGTTCGTGCATTACTTCGACCCGCACGCGCCGTATCTGCCGCCGGACGCCTACCTGGAGCGCATCGCCTCGCGCCGTTTCCCGCTCGACCACCGCGCGCTGCCGGGCCTGACCCCGGCCCAGCTCGAGCGCCTGGTGCGGCGCTACCACGGCGAAGTGATGTACACCGACGACTCGCTGGGCGCGCTGCTCGACGGCGTCGCCGAGCGGCGCTCGAGGCGCTCGACGCTCACGGTCGTGGTGGGCGACCATGGCGAGGGGCTCGGCCAGCACCGCTGGCTCGAGCACGCCCTGTATCTCTACGACGAACAGATCCACGTCCCGCTGGTCGTGCACTGGCCCGGGCACCTGCCCGCCGGCCGGCGCCTGCGCGCGCAGGTCGGGCTGGTCGACCTGGCGCCGACGCTGGTCGAGCTCGCTGGGCTCCCGCCGCTCGCGCCGATCGACGGGCGCTCGCTGGCCGCCGCGCTGCGCGGCGGCGCCGAGCCGGAGTCGCGCCCGCTGTTCGGGCAGCGCCATCTGGTGGCCGAGACGACCGGCTGGGACCACGGCATCAAGTCGTCGGTGCGCACGCCGCAGTGGAAGTACATCCGCGCGCCCGAGGCAGGCGACGAGCTGTACGACTTGCGCGCCGACCCCGGCGAGCTGCAAAACGTGCTCGAGGTGCACCCCGAGGTGGCCGCCGCCCTGCGCGGCCTGCTCGAGACGCACGTCGCCGCGCTGCCCGGCGCCGCGCCCGCGGCCCCGCTCTCGGAGGAGACGCGGCGGGCGCTGCACGCGCTCGGCTACGTGGACTGAAGCGGGCCGAGGGGGATCGCCGTGCGGGGACGTCTGCTGCTGCTCGCGCTCGGTGTGGCGACGCTGTTCGCGAGCTGTGTCGTGCTGTACCAGCAGATCCGCTACCGCGAGCTCGCCGGGAACGTGGCGTGGCTCGAGGACCGCCACTTCGATGCCCTGGCGCTGATCACCGTCGGCACCGGGAGCGCCTACGAGAACCCGCGCCGTCTCGGTCCGGTGTCGGCCGTCGGCTTCGGCTCGCGCATCGCGCTGGTCGACGCCGGGCGCGCGGTGAGCGAGGCGCTGCGCGCCTGCTCGATCCGACCCTCGCAGCCCGACACCGTGCTGCTGACCAGCCTGCTGCCGGAGAACAGCGTCGGTCTCGACGACCTTCTCTACACGGGATGGCTGTCGGAGCGGCGCCTCCCGCTGCGCCTGCTGGGCCCGCCCGGCACGCGCGCGCTGGCGGACGCGCTCGCCAGCGCGCACGCGGCGGGCGCCGCGGCGCTGGTTGGGGCGCTCGGCCTGGCGCCCGAGGGAGCGCGCTTCGAGGTGCTCGAGGTGGGCGACGGCTTTCGCGAGGAGCGCGACGGCCTGGCGATCGCGGCCGCGGCGGTCGGCGCGACGCCGCTCCCCTCGCTGGCCTGGCGCTTCGAGGCCGGGCAGCGCGTGCTGGTGGTGGCGGGCAGCGGTGCCGATCCCGACGCGCTCGCGCGCTTCGCGGCCGGCAGCGGGCTGCTCGCGGTCGAAGGCTTCTTCCGCGAGTCCGCCGAGGCGGCGATCGCGGCGGGCGGGAGCGACGCCGAGCGGCTGCGCCGCGAGGCCGACCTCCACCTGGCGACGCGGCGCACGGGCGAGCTCGCCGAGCGCGCCGGCGTGCCGCTGCTGGTGCTGACGCGACTGCGCCCGCCCCCGCTCTTC